>Ga0137425_1000070_pt1 | contig 34799 bp, 34 predicted proteins | sample EasRivERMZT640_2_FD_102318 | JGI IMG/M metagenome (GOLD analysis project Ga0137425, IMG submission 102318) | Soil microbial communities from meander-bound floodplain in the East River, Colorado, USA - East River MetaG ERMZT640_2 | ecosystem: Environmental > Terrestrial > Soil > Floodplain ...
CCCGAGCTCTCGGAGGTGACGAGGAGATCGCCGATCACAATCGCCAGCTCGCTGGCGTCGGCGCGACACAGCGCGATGCGCGACACGGCCACGGCCACCTGATCCACCGCGAGGGCGGAATGCTCCGGAGCCTCTACGACGCAGCCGACGACGTGCGTGTCAGCCGCCTTGTTGGAGCGCCGCACGGTGCCGATCGTCTCCGGGTCGAGGACGACGGCATCACCTACCTCCAGCCGGTCCCCCGCGATAAACACCTCGAAGGGCTGAACCACCAGACGCTCGAAGCCCGGAAGCGCGTGCTGGGCCCCGAGCACCCGGACACGCTCAGCTCGATGAACAACCTCGCCCTCGCTTATCATGCCCTGGGGCGGGACAAGGAAGCGGAAGCGCTCTTCCGCCAGACGCTCGACATCCGCAGACGCGTCATCGGCCCCGAGCACTCTGAAACGCTCACGTCGATGAACAACCTCGCCGGAATTTACTGGATCCAGGGCCGGCAGAAGGAATCCGAAGCGCTCTTTCGCCACACGCTCGAAATCCAGCAGCGCGTGCTCGGTCCCGAGCACCCGGAAACGCTCAGGTCGATGAACAATCTCGCCGAGGTGCAGTCGGGCCTGGGCCGTCACCAGGAAGCCGAAGCACTGTGCCGCCGGACGCTCGAGATCCAGAAGCATGTGCTCGGCCCCGGGCACCCGGACACGCTTACGGTGATGAACACCCTAGCCGGTGTGCTCTCGGCCCGGGGTCGCCACCAGGAAGCGGAAGCGTTGCGCCGCGAGGCGCTCGAGCTCCAGAAGCGCGCCCCGGGTGTCGAGCGCGAGGCAGCCAGATAATCCCCGCCGTCAAGCCGGAGGCTATTAATAGGATACCGCCTCGCCTCCTGCTTATTTCAATCGACGTGTCAGAAGTTTGGCCTCCCGCTCGCGGCAGGAAAAGAGCGCTGTTGAGGTTCGGTGGGGGAACCTCCAGGGCATGCGCCTGTCCAATCCATCGTGCCCGAAAATCGGGCCCTTATGGAGGTGGATGACCATGACCCCGACCGACAGAACGTTACCGATGACCCTGCTCACCGCCGCCCTGCTCCTCGGGGCGGCAGCACTGATTCCCACGGGAGACGCCCTCGCCCTCGAGCGCGGGGGGTACTCGATGGAGATCCTGATCGGCGGAACCCCCGTCTGCGAGTACCCCGCCCGGGGAAAAAGCTACATCGAGGCCCTGAAGCGCCGCGAGTATTCCGTGAGGTTGCGCAACCACACCGCCGAGCGGATCGCCATCGCCCTTTCGGTGGACGGTCTCAACTCGATCGACGCCCGGACCACGACGGCCAGGGACGCGAGGAAGTGGGTCCTCGGCCCCTACGAGACGATCACCCTCGACGGCTGGCAGGTCTCCTCGGCAACCGCCCGGAAGTTCTTCTTCACGACCGAGGATAAGTCCTATGGCAGCTGGATAGGGAAGACGAACAATCTCGGCCTGATCGCTGCGGCCGTATTCCGCGAGAAGCGGCGGCCGATCTCCCACTACAGCTGGCCGCCCTATGATGTGACGTTCCCGCAGCGCGAGGAGGGTGAGTCCCGGGACGGCGAATCGAACAGCGCTCCACCCGCGGCGGAGCCGCCGGTCCCGATGGGACAGGACGAGAGCCTGACCGCGCCCGAAAAGGACCAAGGTTCGTCAGGTTCTCCAAGGTCGACTCTGCGGAAGCGCTCCGATGTCCAGCCGAAGAAATCCGACGACCTCGCCGCGACCGGCATAGGACAGGAAACCAGCCATCCGGTCCAGCAGGTCTACTTCGACACCGAGGATGCACCGACCGCTGTTCTTGAGCTCCGCTACGAGTATCGGGACAGCCTGGTCCGCCTGGGTGTCCTGCCGGCGTTCGACCCCTACGGCGAGTCGCTGTCGCGGCGTGAGAGGGCGCGCGGTTTCCAGGAACCGGGCTTTGCCCCGGATCCCTTCCGCCGTGGGGATCGGTGACCGGCACGTAACGGACCCCTAGGGCGGTACAATGCCGGCACCACCATGGGGCCCTGTCGCCCGGGGAGTGTCTGCCTCAATCGAACCTGCCCGACCCGTGAAATTGACACGGTAGATCCCATCGGACATGAAACCGTGCTTAAATCACTCCTGCACGGCGTGGGCTACCCCCACGAGGCAGAGCCGCATCGAGGCTTTCGCCGCCGGGCTGAGGACGTATCGGGGAGTGTTCCCCTATGGAGGTCGAGATGAGGAAAGTCGCGTTCATCGTGATGGTCGTCGGATTGGCTGCCGGGACGGCGGTCGCAGGGGAAATCTACGGGAAGATCACCGAGGGGGGCGCTGCCGTGGGCGAGGGCGCGTCGGTCTCGATGAAATGTGGCGCGAAGGCCTACCCTGCGCAGAAGACGGACAAGACGGGCTCGTACCATCTTGTGGCCGAGGGAGCCGGAAAGTGCGCTTTGACCGTGGCGCTCAAGGGACAGTCCGCGAGTCTGGATGTTGTTTCGTACGACGATCCCGTGCAAGTGGACATCGTGGCCGAGGTCAAGGACGGCAAGCTCGCTGTGCGGCGTAAATAGAGGGGCGCGCCATGGCCGAGCCACCGAAGGATCTTTGGGACAAAGCCGCGGTTCTCCTTCATCCGGTAGGCGGGTTGCTGACGGCCCTGGCCGTGGCCTTCGTCGGCATGAAGGGGTCGCGCATCATCGACCGCCAGCAATCGCGCGACACCAACGCGCGCCTCTACTCCGAGCTGATGAGTCGCCGGGAAGAAGCGGAAACCGGCCTCCGCAAGGATATGTTCGGCACGATTATCAATGCCTTTCTCGACCCCAAAACCGCCGATCTCGACGGCAAGGTCCTGAACCTCGAGCTGCTCGCCTACAACTTCAACGACTCGCTGAATCTGAAGCCCCTCTTCATCGACCTGGCGCGCCAAATCCAGTACTCCAAGGATCCGCGCCGCGGAGAGTACCTCCGGCGGATCGCGCTCGTGGCCAAGGAAACATCGCAGAAGCAGCTTTTCGCCCTCGAGGGGCATGGCAAGAGCTTCCGTCGAACGATTGATCTGGAAGAGCTGGCGAAGGTCGGCAGGGAGGGCATCCCCCTCGAGGGAGAGCAGATCAAGGCCAACGGACTTCGCTATGACGTGAACCTGCGCGCGCTCTCGGCGGACGCGATCAACCAGACGCTGACGGTCCGCCTCGAGGTCAAATCCCACGAGGGCCCGGCCCAGCAGGATACGCGGGCTACCTTCGAGGTGAGCTGGTTCGATTTCCCGATGATCGACAACATCCGCCTGCCGAACGGCCAGAGGTGCGCTGTCACGTTGGCCAACTTCGCGGGGGGCGTCGCGGCGGACGTGGTCACGATTTGCTTTCCGGCTGAATACGCGAGCATCAAGGACCGCCCCTATTACGACGAGGTGATCCAGAAGCTCCATCAGGCGACCAGCGGGCAGGACGGGGAGTAGCTAACCCGCTCATGGGGCTCTACGCGAAGTACATTCTTCCCCGCATGATTGACATCGCGATGCGGAACAAGGACACGGCCCGCCTTCGCGCAGAATGGATTCCGAAGGCGCGTGGCACGGTAGTGGAGATCGGCATTGGGTCTGGCCTGAATTTGCCCTTTTATTCGCCGGAGGTGTCGCAGGTCTACGGCGTCGATCCTTCCCGCGAGCTCCAGAAAATGGCTCGAGCCCGGGCGGTCAACACCTCACAAAGCGTCGAGTTCCTGACCCAATCCGCGGAACAGCCAATTCCCCTCGACGCCGGCAGCGTCGACACCGTCGTCATGACATGGACCCTGTGCTCGATTCCCAACCCTTCCCGCGCACTCGAAGAAGCCAGGCGAGTCCTGAAGCCTCATGGAGTGCTCATCTTCCTGGAGCACGGCCGCGCCGAGGACTCTAAAGTCGCTGCCTGGCAGGATCGCCTCACGCCGATGTGGAGGAGAATTGGAGGTGGCTGCCACCTCAATCGACGGGTCGATTCCCTCATTTTGAATGCCGGTTTCCGCATCGGGGAATTGCGGACCGTCTACCTTCCTGGACCGCGGCCCATGACCTATACCTACCAGGGACTTGCCAGGTCGGGAGCGGCGTAACCGCGATTCAAATCTGCCAGGCGGCGTGCTACCATTCAGGCCACCGGGGAATCCACGCTTTCAACGAGGAGGACATGATGTCGAAGCTTCGCTCACTTGCCACCGCCGGTCTCGGAGCCCTTGCTGTCCTGGGGCTACTCGCCTATGCCCGCGCCGGGGAAGATCCGGCGGCCAAGCCTGCCGGCGCCACGCAGACGCAGCCGATCAAGGCCGCGGTGGCCGACATGAACCCGACCCAGGGGAGCACCGTCAAGGGTAAGGTAACCTTCGAGGCTAAGAAGCACGGCGTGCACCTGGTTGCCGATATCACGGGCTTGACCCCCGGCGAGCACGGATTCCATATCCATGAGAAGGGCGACTGCTCCGCGCCAGACGCATCCTCCGCAGGTCCGCATTTCAATCCGACCGACAAGCACCATGGCGATCCGGGGACCTTGGATTATCACCTCGGCGATCTCGGCAACATCGCGGCGGACAAGTCCGGTGTTGCGCACCTCGCTGTCCACTTCCCGCACCTTACCCTGTCTTCCGGGCCCGATGCCATCATCGGCAAGTCGGTCATCGTCCATGCCTTGCGGGACGACATGAAGACCCAGCCGGCGGGCAACTCCGGGGCCCGCGAGGCCTGCGGGGTGATCAAGGCCGAGTAGCTCCCAGAGAGTAGACCACCATGTCTCCCACGAGGATGACTGGAGGTCCGAGAATTCGGGTGAGAGCGACAAACGCTGATTGGCCGTCCGGATCGGTCCACGGAAGAATCGGATAATCCTTTCCCATCCGGCGCATCTCCGGCACATTGACGAGAAGGTGGGTATAGCCAAGCCCCACGAGCCGGGCCCGCGCCTTTTCCGGAGAGATCGAAGTGCGTAGCAAGCCGACGAGCGGCGAGCGGTCATGCTGCGAGCTGGTTTCAAAGCGGCGAGGGAAGAGGAATGCGCGCGGTTCGGCGACGAAGAGAACGCGCGCGTCGGAAGGAAGGTCGGCGCAGGCTAGAAATCCCGAGTAAGGGTCGGAAACCAGCAGCGCCGAGTAAACCTTTGACGCAGGACCGATTGCCGAGAGTCCCCCTACCTGCTTGAACATCCCCACGGCCGATGCAATTCCGGGAGCCATCGTCAGACCGATTGCCAGGAACGCGACACTGGCTCCCAACCGCCCCGACCCGCAAGCTGCGGCGATCAGGAGCAGGACCACAGAAGGAACTAGAAATCGTTCGAGCGCGCCTGTCAGCGCCCAGGTCAGCGCCCCTGCCGCTCCGATCCCAGCCAGCACCAGAACCGAGCGTCGACTGCGACTGCGCGCGGCAAGCAGTCCCCCCGCGAGAAGCGGCGCGAGTAGCCAGGCTTTCCCCTGCAAGGCAGACGTCACCTGGCGGATCAGGTCGGAGAGATTCCCAGCGAGATGCAACGCGCTGTGAGAATCGCGCCAGAGTGTATCAATGCCTTCGCGGTGCCATCCGAGAGGAGCGAAGGGATCACGAAGAAGAAAAGTGTTTTTCAGCCACCAGGGTGCCGCGCCCAGCGCGGCAGCTCCCACGAAAACGCCCAGCGCCGCGAGCGATCGCTTGCGGCGCGTCAGGTAGGTCACCGCCGCGAGGGCTGCCCACGTAATTCCCTGTAGTCTGGAAGCTACGCCGATTCCGGCCATCCATCCTGCCGCGAGACCGGTCTTCGTGTCTTTCCTGGAGGACAAAGCCATTGCCATGGAAGCCAGAATGCCGCATACCGTCCAGGACTCAGCCGCAGGGAATCCCGCGATCAGCGGCGAGAATGGAAGATAAAGAAGACAGACGCCGGCGAGGAAGGCGGGAACGGGCGAGGCACCGAGCCGGCAGGCGAGCCCCCGGGCGGCCACTGCAGCAGCGCAATAGCCGAAGAAATGGATCAGGGCTGGAGCGCGGACTGCTCCCGCGGCAAGCGGCAAGGCATAGATCAATTGGGCAAGCGGGGGAAAAGTAGAGAACAGATTGGCTGGGTGGGCCCGGATCGCGCCGTCCTGGAGCGCCTGCCAGGGCAATCCCAAGTGGTACACCCATGCGTCATAGAAGAAGGGCGGTGCCAGAGCAACCGCGATCAGGGGAAGGCCTGCCAGGGCATACTCAAAGATCCTTTTCATGGGCGCCTTCAGGCCGGACCAGCGACCCGCGGCCGCCGACAAGGCAGCCAGTCCGAGCAGTGGCACCGGTCTAAACAGCTGGAGGAGTCCCAGGATCAGCACAGCCATGCCGACAGCCCACGAGCCCAACCCCCACGCGACTGGAGCGCGTAACAACGGGGAACAGGGTATCCGCAGCACACGACGGATCCTCTCTCCCGCCGCTAAGAGGATTGCCGCGAGGGCCAGGCCGGACAAAGCGCCGACCGTCAGTTCGCTCCAGACTTCCGTCATGTGCGTCCACGAAGAATCGAGATGGTCACGATTCGTCTCCCGTCGCTCCGGACCCTTTGCTGGTTGACCTCCCCCCAGGGTGGAGTCTCTTGAGGGCCAGGCCGACCTATCGCCTCCGTGTACCACAACAGCGAACAATTTACTTGACGCTATGTCGTCTGACGATATAGTGTGGGGCGCCATAGAAACCTGGAGGACGGATGACACGCAACTCGAAAGAACCGGCTCCCTCCGCCCCGCTCTCCCCGGCCACGTTCCATGTGCTGCTGGCGCTCGCTGGGGAAGACTTGCACGGCTATGCCATCCTCAAAGACGTCGAGCAGCGCACCAGCGGCTCGGTGACTCTTTCGACCGGCACGCTTTACGGCATTCTCAAGCGTCTCCTGGCGGATGGACTGATTATCGAAAGTCGCGCCCGGCCGTCCGCCCCGGGGGACGATGAGCGGCGCCGCTACTACCGCCTGACGCCGTCAGGCAGGGAAATCGCGTCAGCGGAGGCCGAGCGGCTGAACCAGCTGGTCACGGAAGCGCGGGCCAGACGGTTGCTTGGAAAGCTCCGCCCGGCGTGATGAAGAGACGGTAAACCGCCGGGAGCTGGGTGAAATGGCGCCAGCTCGCGGGCAGATGTCGCCGGGCGATTAATGGAACAGGGAGGGATGTGGTGAATGGATTGAAGATGCTCAAAGGATCGGCGGTATTGCCTTCAGTGGCGGCGGTCGTGTTATCGACCCTCGGCTGGCTTCTCGCTGAATCCAGCCAAGGTGCGGCAACTCGACCCCCTTCCGGAAGTGCGGCGATGGACAAGCCCAGTCCCCTCAAGCCACCCGCCAAAGGCAGCATTCCGGTCGCTTTTCTGCTCTCCGAGGGAGCCGTCGTCATTGACTTCACCGGGCCGTGGGAGGTCTTCCAGGATGCCTACATTCCGGGACGGATGGACCCCCTTTTCGAGCTCTACACGGTCGCGGAAACGACCAAGCCCCTCCACGCAAGCAGTGGCCTGACGATTGTTCCCGACTACTCGTTCGAGAATGCTCCACCGCCCAAGGTCATCGTCATTCCTGCCCAGAGCGGCCGCGGGGAAGCCATCGTGAACTGGCTGCGCAAGTCTTCGAAAAACGCCGATGTGACCATGTCGGTCTGCACCGGCGCGTTCCTCCTGGCCAGGACCGGTCTGCTGTCGGGCAAGGCGGCGACCACCCATCACGGCAGCTTTCAGAGCTTCGCCCGGCAGTATCCGGACATCCAGGTCATGCGCGGGGCCCGATTCGTCGAGCAAGGCAACCTCGCCACCGCCGGCGGGCTCTCCTCGGGCATCGACCTGGCGCTGCGCGTGGTCGAGCGCTATTTCGGCCGTGAGGCCGCCGCGGAAACCGCCTACCAGATGGAATACCAGGGCCAGGGATGGATGGACCCCGGCTCAAATCAGGTCTACGCCCAGGAGCGCGCTTCCACGGACGAGCACCCCCTTTGCCCGGTATGCCTGATGGAAGTCGATCCCAAGGCGGCGGGTACGCTGAAGTCGGTGTATCAAGGCAAGACCTACTACTTCTGCGCGCCACAGCACAAGAAGGAGTTCGACAATTCGCCCAAGGCGTTCGTGGCGTCGGCCAAGTAACCCTGAGAAGTAGAAATGAAGAGCAAGCGAGATTCCAAAACTCTGAGAGTGTATCGGCTGCTCCTTCGCCTTCTGCCTGGCGACTTCCGCGGCGACTTTGGCCGCGAAATGGAAGAGGTATTTCGCGAGCAGCACAGCGAGGCGGAGCGCGATGGAGGTCGGGGCCTCTTGAGGCTCTGGCGCGATACCATCGCAGGAATCTTCACCACGGCTCCTCGAGAGCACCTCTCGATGTTCCATCAGGACGCGCGCTTTGCGCTGCGGATGATGCGCCGAAACCTTGGTTACACGCTCACCGCCGTGGCAACCCTGTCGCTGGGAATCGGTGCAACCACCGCCATCTTCAGCATCGTGCACGCCGTCCTGCTGAAGCCGTTGCCCTACGCCAATGGCGAGCGCATCGTGCTGTTGAGCGAGCAGGCGCCCTCGGCCGGGCTTTCCACCACGACTTTCTCGGTTCCGGAGATGAACGACATTCGGAGCCAGAACAGCAGCCTCGACGGCCTGGTCGAGTACCACAACATGTCTTTTATCCTCCTCGGCCGGAGCGAGCCGGAGCGTGTGGAGACAGGGGTCGTATCGTGGAATTTCTTCGATGTTTTCGGCGTGAAGCCATTGTTGGGCCGCGACTTCACTCCGGAGGATGAGAAGGAGGGCTCGGCCGCGGTACTGCTGCTCGGCTACGAGTACTGGCAGCGCTCCTTCGGAGGAGATCCCACCGTAGTCGGGCGGGACTTCACCATGAACGACAAGATTCACACGGTAGTGGGGGTCCTGCCGCCGTTCCCCCAGTATCCGGATCGAAACGACGTCTACATGCCTTCGGTGGCCTGTCCGTTCCGCTCGAATCCCGCACTCATCTCCAGTCGCAACGGCAGGATGATCAGCCTGTTCGGGCGATTGAAGCCCACGGTCACCGCCCGCAAGGCCGAAGCGGACCTCTTCGAACGTCACCGCTTCGATGCAGCAGGAGTTTCCGGCCTCCTATCCGTCGAGTGCCCAGGTGTCCGCGGTGGCTCGGCCGCTGCGGGATGCGCTGACAAACGAAGCGCGGCCCACGATTCTCCTTCTGCTGTTTACAATCGTGGTCGCTTTTCTCTCCAGCCTCGTCTCGGGCGCCGCGCCGGCTCTCGCAGCACGGGTGAACCTGAGCGGCAGCCTGAAAGAGGGGGGCGGCCAGGCAACCCTCGGCGCGTCACGCCGACGCAGCCAGAGCGGTTTGATTGTCGCGCAGTTCGCCGTTTCGTTCGTCCTGTTGATTGGGGCCGGTTTGATGCTGCGAAGCCTGATGAATCTTCAGCGCGTCGATCCCGGGTTTCGACCGGAGAACGTGCTCACGATGGATATCTACCTCAACTTCGCAAAGTACACCGATGGAGCGAAGCAAAGCAGCTTTTTCGATTCCCTTCTCGAGCGGGTCCAGGCGCAGCCACAGGTGATTTCGGCGGCCGTTTCCGCCGCTGTCCCGCTGGTCCAAAACGTGCAAAACAACGGCTCGTTTCGGATTGAGGGACAGCCGACAAGCCCGGGAGCCGAGGATCCGCAGGCCGACTTTCACGTGGTGTCTCCCGACTATTTCCGCACGATGCACATTCCCGTCATTGCGGGGCGGCCCTTCGAGCCGCGCGACGGACCGGACGCCGAAGGCGTGGCGATCCTCAACCAGACCATGGCCAGGCACCGTTGGCCGGGCCAGGACCCGGTGGGTCGGCGAATCTCCTTCGATCAGGGGAGAACCTGGGTGAATGTGATTGGAATCGTGGGAGATACGAGGGAGGCGGGGCTGGATCGACCGGCAGCCGACGGAATCTACCTGGCACTGGCACAAAATCCGTTGCTGCAGGGAACCCTCATGGCCAAGACCCGGGACGACCCGATGAAGCTCGCTCGCCTGGCTGTTACTCGCCTCTACGAAGTGGATCCGAATCAGCCCGCAGGGCAAATCCGCTCCCTCGAGATGGTGCGCGCCGATTCCATCGCAGCGCCCCGGCTGACTGCGAAGCTCCTGGGAATCTTCGCGTTTGTCGCCCTGCTCATCGCCGCGGCCGGGATTGGCGGTGTGATCGCCCTCACGGTCAGCCAGCGGACGCACGAAATCGGCTTGCGCCTGGCCATCGGCGCCCGGCCCGGGGATATTCTGAGAATGGTGCTCGCCCAGGGTCTGAGACTCGCAGCCTTAGGAATTGGTCTGGGGCTCCTGGGCGCCTTTGTCCTCACCAGCGTCCTCAAGGGGCTGCTGTTTGAAGTCGCCCCGATCGATCCCATGACCTTCTTCGTGGTGCCGCTCGTTCTTGTGCTCGCCGCGTTCGTAGCATGCCTTTTGCCCGCCCGCCGAGCCGCCGGCGTCGACCCCATGGTCGCCCTGCGCGTAGAATAAGACGCCACCATTTTGAGTCCGAAAATTCGGCAATTCTACCCGTCGCATCTCTTTTTGGAGAGAGGTCCATGGAGAACGTCTTGAAGTGCATCGGCAACACACCGCTCCTGCACCTGGAGCGACTACCGGATCCGGGGGGAGCGGATGTCTTCGTGAAATGGGAGGGCGCGAATCCCACCGGCAGCATGAAGGACCGGATGGCGCTGTCGATGGTCGAGGGAGCGGAGCGCCGCGGCCAGCTCCAGCCCGGCGGCACCGTCATCGATTACACGGGGGGCAGTACCGGAAGCTCCTTGGCGATGGTCTGCGCCGCAAAAGGGTACAAAAGCCATTTCGTCTCATCCGACGCCTTCGCGGAGGAAAAGCTTCAGACGATGCGGACCTTTGGAGCCAAGGTAGAGCTGATCCCCAGCGTCGATCGCAAGATCACCCCTGAGCTGATCCAAGCCGAAATCAGCCGGGTCCGCGAGATCGCAAGTGCTCCGGGCCATTTCTGGACCGATCAGTTCAACAACGAGGACAACCGGGCCGCTTACCATCGGATGGGCGAAGAGATTATCGAAGCTCTCGGTGGGAAGGTGGATGCGTTCGTCATGGGGGTGGGGACGGGAGGATGCTTCTCGGGCAATGCCGAGGTGCTGAAGCAGAAGGTCCCCGGCGTTCGATGTGTCGCCATCGAGCCTGCCACTTCGAGGGCCCTGTCTGGCAAGGGGCCCCTGGGTGGGCATCGGCAGGAAGGAACCGGCCCCGGCTTCGTTCCTGCCATTTGCTGGCTGGATCTCGCAGATGAAATCGTCCCCGTCAGTGACGTGGATGCTTACCAGACTGCACGACGTCTCGCGCAGGCGGAGGGGATCTTCGGCGGAATTACCTCGGGCGCGAATGTCTGGGCGGCACTCCAGCTCGCACGAGAGCTCGGAAAGGGCCGCCGGGTGGTGACGGTGATCGTGGACTCCGGACTGAAGTACCTGCAGGGCGACCTGTTTTCATAGTCTTTTCTTAGACATAGCGATCCTCCACTTCCCGGGTCGCGACGATTGCACAGCATCTTCCTCTTTGAAGCCCTCGACGGCCATGGACATACCTGGCCGGGCGGCGTACATTCAAGCTCAGAAGGCAATTCTTTCTCTGTCCAAAGGGGCCGCCGATGTCACGCCGCCTCCAACTACTCGCCCTCTTCTGCATCACACTAGGCATGGCCTCGCGGACAACCGGGGCACCGGGGAACGCGCCCAGGCCGCCCAAGTCTCAGTTTCGCGAGCACGTCACGGTGGTGCAGCGCGGCTACCAGCGGGTCGGACTGACGGTTACGGTGACCGACCGTGCCGGCCGGCCGGTGCGGGGCCTGAGGCTTGACGACTTCCGGCTGCTCGAGGATGGAGTGGAGGTGGCGATCCAGGAATTCGGAGTGGAAGGGGACAATGCCGATCGAGCGCTGTCGGTGGCGGTGCTGCTGGACCTGTCGGAGAGTATGAGAGGACAGGTTCGGCGGGTGCGGGAAGCGGCACAGGCGTTGCTAAAGGCTCTTCGCCAAGAGGATGAAATCATGGTGGCGACGTTCAACCACGAGAGGACCGTGCTGCAGCCGTTCACCCACGATCCAAGAAGTCCCGAGGTAACCCTCCAGGACATCGGTATGGCCTGGGGCGGCACGAACATCTTCCAGTCGATCGAGGAGACTCTCAAGGATCTGCGGCGGCGGCCGGGGCGCAAAGTGATTCTGGTGGTGACCGACGGGCAGGACAACATCGTCAGGACCTCTCACAAGATCTTCCAATCTCTCTATCTGCGCGACCTTCTCCACCTGTGTCTCAGGACTCAAACGGTCGTCTATGGCATTCGTCCCGGAATGGTGCCAGGGTGGCCGCCCTTCGAGCGGTTCGTGGACGAGACAGGAGGGCGACTCCTTTACACCGGTAAGGACCCGGAGCGGCTGTTCAAGGAGCTGGGAGAGGAGTTCCTGAGCCAGTACTACCTGGCGTATGACATCGATCCGACCGCGAAGCAAGGGAAGCGACGGCGGATTCGCGTGGAAGTGTCGGGGCAAGGGATGGTCGTCAAGACGATGGCCGGATTCTTCACACCGCGCTCCCAGCTCGAGACGCTGGTGCGGGATCTGCGGGATGAAGACGTGCGACTGCGGACCGACGCGGCCTACGAGCTGGGGTTCGTGAAGGAGCCGCGATCGTCGGAGGCGCTCTTGGATGCGCTCGGTGACAAGGAGGAGAAGGTTCGCGAGATGGCGGTCGGAGCGCTCTCCCGTCTCGGCGAGGCCGACGCGATCCCAGTACTGGTCGGTCTGCTGGGAGATCCGGCGTCCTCTGTGCGGGAGGCGGCCGCCGACGCGCTTCGCGGGTTCGGTCCCGCCGCGATCCCCGACCTGATCTCCCAGGTCTCGCAGGGAGCCGAGCAGTCAAGGGCCAAGCCGAAATCGGTGAACTCGGCGAAGCTGCTGGGGGCCGTCGGAGATGACCGGGCCTTGGATCCCCTGGCGCTACTTTTGAAAAAGGGGCCGGTGGAGAGTCGCACAGCCGCGGCGGAAGCGCTGGGCGACTTGGGGCTGACCAAGGGGATCGGCCCGCTGCGGGCTGCCCTCCTCGATCCGGCGCCCAATGTCCGCGGCGCAGCGGTGCAGTCCATCGTGGCCCTCGCCGGAACGCTGGCGCGCCCGGTCATTGAAGACTACATCCGAAACGAGACCGACCCGGGCCTGCGGGAATCGGCCCGAGCGCTTCTTGCCTCCTTGTAGACGCCTCCGCCAGGTCAGGCCGTTACAAGGAAAAGAAGCGGTAGCCTAAGGTAGATTCTCGCGTCCAATTCAGGGATCTACCCGATGGCGCATCAACCCGGTGTCCATCACACTACTTCCTCCCGGTTTCCAAGCGAAGGTCGGTCAGCCCACAGGATTTCAAGCCTTGACCCGCTACCCAATGGCTTGAGCCCCTGCGCGCAGGAAAGCTCCGTGCTGCGGTCTCGCGGGCGTGCCACAGTCGCTATTCAGGTGCCCGCACAACCCACACCCCCTAGGAAAGGAGCCAAGCCATGCCAAATCTCACGCGCTGGGAAACGTCTCACTGGGACCCCTTCAAGGAACTGGAATCTGTCGGGGAGCGCTTCAATCGCGCCTTCGGGCAGCTCCCGCTGCGTCATGAGGTCGGACGTGAGGCGATGACCGTTGCTGATTGGGTCCCGACGGTCGACATCACCGAGGACGAAAAGGAATACACCATCGAGGCTGATATTCCGGAGGTCGATAAGAAGCACGTCAAAGTCAAAGTCCAGGAAAGCATTAAAACCCTGGAAGTCAGGGTAGAGTAACCCATCCCGTCATTGCAGATACCGACGGTCCCCACCGGCATTGGGAGACCCACTCCCGATGAGGGGACTGTCGGCCCGGACTAGAGTCGAGCGTTCCCTCCCATCAAGACGCATTACCCCGGCTCAATTCCCTCGAATCAACGTGGTTACGGATCCTCCCTGCTCCATCTGGCCGAGAGGTTGTAAGATTTCGGACTCGAACAGCAGGAATCATCTCGGTCTTGCCGGGAGTCCTGGGAAAGCAGGTGGACGCCTCGTGCTTTTCGGGTCTAATCGGGCTATTGTGCGAAGCATGTCAAAACCGGGAACACGTAACAGGAGATGCGGAACGAAACTCGTTTGAATTGAAGAGGAGAACATGCGAACTTGCGTTCGGCGGCTCTTTATCTTTGTGGCCATAACCCTGTTTGTCGCCGGCATTGCGCTTGCGCATCCTGGCGCGGCCATAGCGGTCGCGAAGGATGGAACGGTCTACTTTGTGGATACCGGTGGCGGAGTCTTCTCGATTGCGCCGGACGGCCAGGTCGTACGCCGAGAAGGTCCTGCCTTTCACTGGTTCGCATTCGATCCAAATAACCGGTTCCAGAAGACGCCGTGGCCTTCCATACCCAATGCTGAAATTCGCTCCGCAGGCGTCAGCCCCACCCTAATACTCTCCAGTGACTTCCCGGTGACGCTCGGCACGGACGAAAGGTTCTACTACCCTGATGGAGCCAATGGAGAGCGAATCCGCATTGTGGCGATCGAGCCCTCGGGTGTGCGCTCCACTAGGGTGACACTTCCGCGCATTCGCAGGGGTGGGCAGACGATCACATGGTTGAATGGCCTCGCTCCAGGAGCCGATGATTCGTTGTACTACACGGAAGACCGAGCAATACGAAAGGTTGACCAGCGCGGAAAGTTATCCACAGTCGCGGCGGACGTGGTCGTGGAGGATTGCACGCCTGTGCCGGGAATCGAAAAGGAGGTCGGCCCTTATCTGCGCGGGCTAGCAGTTGCCCAAGACGGGTCGATCTACGTTGCTGCATCCGGTTGTGGCGCAGTGTTAAAGGTTGATTCGCAGGGGCATGCGAAGTCGGTATTAAGGGCGTCGCCACCTTGGTCTCCAACCGACGTCGCAGTCGCGGGTGGGGACGTTTACGTGCTCGAGTATCTGCACACCGCATCGGATAATCGCATCGAGTGGCTGCCGCGCGTTCGTAAGATCTCGAGCTCTGGAAGCGTAAGCACACTCGGTGGCAGCACCCGAAAGTGAAATCCCCTCCCGCGACCCAACCTCAACGACTCGCCCGACCTCCATGGTGCGACAGGGCCGCCGCAACTATTGCAGCCAGAAGCATTAGCGCTATCCGAGACGATGGGCCGGGATAAAGGGCCGGCCGTCAGCCTAAGCACCCCCGACCTTCTTTCCCCGCAGTGGTAACCTCTCCTACCTAGTCTCTGTCTAACAACATGCCATGAGGGTTTCGCCAGGATGAGCGCCCGTGCAGTCAAATTCGGATAGGGAGCTGATGCTTGCCGTCGGCCGCGGTCGTCTCGAGCTGATGGGCGTTCTCTTCGACCGCCATCATCAACGCATGTACCGCTTCTTTCGTCGCACGAACCGGGATCGGGAGGCCTGCGAGGACTTGGTACAGAGCCTGTTCCTGCGGATGCTTGAATACCGGACCAGTTACGAGGGTCGCGCCGCATTCATCACCTGGATGTACCGGATTGCCATCGGCCTGCGCGCCGACCACGCCCGCCGGCAGCGGCGTCAGGGGACCGACGTTTCTCCCGATCTGCACGAAGAAGAGCTTCCAGGCACTGGAGTGGCGGTTCCGGAGCGGGAGCTGGCTCGCCTGCGCGCTGCGTTGCGAGCGCTGAGCCCGGAGGATCGGGAGGTTCTGATGCTGACTAAATTCGAAGGACTGGCGTACCGGGACGTGGCGGAGCTGCTGGGATGTACGACCGGAGCGCTCAAAGTGCGCGTGCACCGGGCGCTCAAGGAGCTCCGCGGGCGGTATGTCTCAGCGGGAGAGTGGCCATGACCTTGAGGCCCGAAGATCGTACCGAGTGGATTCTGTCTCAGCTCGAGGGTGATGGGCTCTCGGAGGGCCAGGCGCCCCCCGGCGACACGGAGATGGATCGCACCGAGCTGGCTCGTGAGGCGGCCGGCTGCCAGGAAGCATGGCGGGCGCTCGGGCAGCTGGATGAGCGGATTGCATCGGAGACCCCGTCCCCCCGGATGCACTCCGCGTTCCAGGCACAGCTCGCCGACGCCATCCTCCGCGATAGCGCTCGGCACCCGAGCCGATCGCGGCACGGAGGGTTCCTCGGGTGGGTGCCGAGCCTCAGGTCCGGGGTGCTTGCCGCGGCCACCGCGATGGTGGCGCTTACCGCGCTCGCGCTGTGGAGGTGGTCTGTTTGGTCGCCGAGGGAGGTCCCCGCGAAGGGAGGGCCCGCGCGCGTCTCGGAGCCGTCGTTGCGCTCGGCATCCAGCCGTCTGGGGGCGGTCCTCGCCGGAATCGGGAAAGGTGATCCCGCCACGGTTGGCGAGCTCGGTCGGGCGCTGGAGAGCGACTCCAACCCCAATGTCCGGCTCGCCGCCCTCGCCGTTCTCGCGGAACAGTCTACCGGGAGCGGGCTCGAGGGCCCGATCGCGCGCGCGCTGGCAAAGGAGTCGGATCCGCTGGTGCGGCTCGAGCTGATCCGAACGATCGGCGAGCGCCGCCTCGTCCAAAACGCCGCGATCCTGCGCCATCTGGCGCACGACCCAAGCCTCGACGACCTGGCCCGTGACGAAATTGCCCGCGTGATGACGAGGCTTGGCTCATGAGTCGTATTCGACTGTTGCCCGAGGTTCTGGGAATTGGGCTCATTCTCGGGTCATGCGCTTCCGCCCAGGCGGGGGTCTGGGAGGAGCACCGGTTTGACTCCGGCGGAAGGGTGCCGGTCGTGGAAGTCGAGCTCTATCGTGGCATCGTTCGCTTCCAGGCTCGGCCCCCCTCCGAGCCCATCATGCTCAAAGCGGCGCTGGTCTCCTACGACGATCATCGGCCCGGTGAGGCGATCGATGCTTCGATCCGTCCACTCCCCAAGGGCGCGCTCGATTTGTTTAGCTCGCCCGGGAGGGTCCGGATTGAGGCACCGACGCTGCGCGATCTCGTCGTGATCGATCTGAGCGCGCCGGCAGCGACGGAGCTGCGAATTCGCATCATCCACTACGGGGAAGTCACGATCGAGGGTGCGCTCGGTGAGGTGGAGGTAGATCAGTTCCAGGGACAGGTCAATCTCCGCAGCATCCGAGGGCCGGCGGTCGTCCACATCGTCCGGGATGGCACGATCCGCGCGCGACTCGTTTCTCCGGTTGCCGATCGGGCCATGGCCTTCACCACCTACGAGGGGGACATCCTCCTCGAAGCGCCGGAGGAGGTGGCCGGACGCCTTCAGATCGCCTCCGCACGGGGGGAAATTCGCAACGAGTTCGTGACCAAGGCCGAGGGTGGTCCTCGTGCCGGGGAACCGATCCTGATTCGCAATGCGAAAGGAACCATCCATGTTCGCCCGCTCCGCTAGTTCTCTCCGGCTCGCTCTCGTCTGCCTGCCGCTCACGCTCATCGCGATGGAACCTGCCCTGTCAGCTTCGCCGCCGTGGCGTCCCGTGGCGCGCTTCGAGCTGCGCGATGCCACCCCCTCGCTCGTCGAGCGGCTGGAGCGCATGGCCCGCACCAGGGAGCCGGGTTTCGCAGTGATGCTGCTTCGGGATGGCAAGCCCGTCCTGACGAAGTTCTCAGGGGTCGAGTCGCTGGAGACCGGGACCGCCATCGATGCCGAGACGCGCTTCTACATTGCCTCGATCGCCAAGACGTTCACGGCCACCGCCGTGCTCATGCTGTACGAGCGGGGACAGCTGCACCTGGAAGATCGACTCACGCGCTGGGTGGACGGTTTACCGGCGAGCCTGCGGGAGGTGAGGATCCGCCACCTCCTGGACCACACTTCAGGAATTCCGGACTACTTCGAGGTCCTGGGCGAGCGGTTGCCGGGTAAGACCAACGCCGACATTCTCGATTTCGTCCGACACCTCGACAAGCTCGAGTTCGAGCCCGGAGTGGGCTACGCCTATTCGAACACCGGCTATGTGCTGCTCGCCGAAGTGATCGAGCGCGTCAGCAAGAAATCGTACGAGGCGTTCCTGGAGGAGAACATCTTCTTGCCGATTGGAATGACTCACACGCTCGTGGTCCGGAAGGGCAGCCCGGAATTCCCCCACCGGGCGCGGGGCTATCGCAAGGATGGCGATCGCTTCGTGCCGGATGATTATCGCGAAACGTTCACGGTGGGAAGTGGTGGTATCTACAGCACGATTCCCGATCTCGCCCGGTGGTATGGTGCGGTGATGCAAAGCCGGCTCCTGAAGCCAGCGACCGCCACCATTCAATTCTACCCACCAGTCACGCTTTCCGGAGAACGGTCCTATCTTGGCATGGGCTGGTCCGACGAAACGTTCGGTCCGAAGACACCTGCGCTCGATGGTCTGCGATCGTTCGGTTCGCTGGGCATGCTCTACGGATTCCGATCCATGATCCAGGTGTTCCCTGACCAGGGACTCGGCTGGATCGCCCTGAGCAATTCAGGCGAAATGCCCATGCTCGGCTCCGAGGTTGTCGAGCTCTTCTTCCGCCGGGTGCCGTAGGGTCGCTTCTTTCATGCCGGAATCGCCGCCGGCACCCTCAATTTCCTCTCTTCCCTCCACGCCTGCCCGGCCGAGTGGTGCCGGGTACATCGGGGTCCTCCACCGGCTCGCTGGTCGCTGCCTCGGTGTTGTTGTGCCCGACGCCCTTTCCCGTGAGGTAGGTGTGCGTGTGACGGAGCAGCGTTTCGAGCTTCCTCAGCACCTCCTCCTCATCCAGCCCGACCTTGACAGCGAGCCTGGTCCATCCGGCGCTTCCGCCGCTCCCCACGAGGAAACCGTCCATGTAGTCGCACTCCGAGCCAACATCGAGGCCCCCGTCCGAAAACACTGAACAGGTGAGAGTCATCTCGATTCGATACTTGTGCCCGCGGGTCAGGACGGCGGCAAATGTGTTCGACACGCTCTGATTGTCCACCCCCCCGCCCAGATTCAGATCGATGGGAATGTAGGGGATCGAGATCCCGGCCCCGCTGCCGTCACGCCCCCAGATCATCTCCCCCTTGATCACTTTCGAGTCGGTGACGTCCCTCAGGCGGATGGACAGCTCCACGGACGGGGGGGAGAAGAAGCCGACGAATAGCATCATGCCGTTCCAGCGGGAATCGTACATGACCCACGCTCCCACGGTGTTTCCCACTGTGTCGGGATCAGCCAGGACCTCGAAGTCGTTCGTAAGGGTGGCCGACGCGCGGACGGTCCGCAACCCGACCCATTGGGGTCCGGTGATCGGGCGCACTTCGGCCTTCAAGACTCGCTGGCTGGCGCTGCAGGAAGCGTGCGCCCGGGCCAGCTCCTTCACCGAATTGGGGATCTCGAAGTCGGTGGAACAAGAATCCGCGGCGAGAAACTCGACACTTTCACCAGGTGATACCGTCTCCACTGCCGCGACAGGGGATACTGCCATCCAGGACAGTAAGGCAAGGATCATCAGGGCTTTAGACAAGAGGCATTTTCGCAGCCAATGGGTCATAGGACTCCCTTTTCCCGCCCGGCACGGGCCCAAACTCGTGAATTGTGTTGGACGTACAGAAGATGTTCTTCAGTGTATCCGCCGCAACTGCCGGTTTGTCAAGGAGATTCCTTCGGGCAGGGGAACAATTGCGGGCATCAAGTTCGTCGAAGTAGAAGGAGACGCCGACTACGGGCAGCTCGGCGCGTATTTCGGGCTGGGTTGGCAGGTTGAAGGCCTTGCTTTCATGCCCAGGGATTCAAGCCTTGGTGGGATGGATGCGGAATGCGGAAGTGAAGAATCCTGGTCTGCGGGAATCGGTGGATCGTGAGCCCATCAATAGTGCAACTATTTGGTTGCTCATTCCGTGGCCGTGGTGTATTATGCAACCAGGAGGTTGCCATGGCCAGTTCCGATCGCATCGAAAAGAGGATCCTGCTGCAGGTACCGAGGTCTCGCGTCTGGCGGGCCCTCACGAAGGCCGAAGAGTTCGGCGCCTGGTTCCGGGTCAAGCTGGAAGGGGAATTCGCCGTCGGCAAGAGAATCCAGGGGAAGATTACCTACCCCGGCTACGAGCACTTGACGATGGACGTGATGGTAGAGCGGATGGACGAGGAGAGGCTCTTCTCCCTCCGCTGGCACCCATACGCCATCGATCCAAAGGTTGACTATTCAAAGGAGCCGACGACGCTGGTGGAGTTTCAGCTTGAAGAAGTGGCCGAGGGGACGATGCTCACGGTCGTCGAATCCGGCTTCGACCAGATTCCCGCCGAGCGGCGAGCCGAGGCGTTCCGGATGAACTCGCAAGGCTGGGACGCACAAGTGGAGAACATTCGACGTCATGTCGCCGGCTAAGTCGATTGCACCTACCCCGGTACGGGATGCGGCGCCGCTATTTGCGGCGCTCGGTGACGAGACGCGGCTTCGCCTGATCGTTCGGCTTTCCACGGAGGGGCCGGGATCGATCGCCCGGCTGAGCCGGAAATCGCAGGTGTCGCGGCAGGCCATCACCAAGCACCTCGAGGTACTGTCACAGGCTGGCCTGGTCCGAAGCGACCGTCGCGGACGGGAGCGCATCTGGGAGCTGGAGCCCAAACGGCTGACCGACGCGCACGAGTACCTCAACCGCATCTCGCGTCAGTGGGACGACGCCCTGGAGCGCCTCAAGCGGCTTGTCGGGGGCTGAGGCGGATCCGGCGAGGCTGACTATTCGTAGCGCAGGGCCACCATGGGATCCACGCGGGTTGCGCGGCGCGCCGGGATGAACGACGCGGCAAGGGCTACGAGGATCAGCACGACTGCCACGCCTGCGAAGGTCAGCGGATCATAAGCGCTGACTCCGAACAGGAAGCTTTGCAGCAAGCGCATCAAGGCCAGAGCCGCGGCCAGGCCGATCCCCACGCCCAGCAACGCAAACCGCAGTCCTTCGCCCACGATGATGCGGTAAATCTCCTTGGGTCGTGCGCCGAGCGTGACCCGGACGCCAATTTCGTTGGTGCGCTGGGTCACGGTGTAGGACATCACGCCATAGACGCCGACGGCCGCGAGAAGCAGTGCCATCCCTGCAAAGATGCCGATCAGCCAGGTGCGGAAACGGGGCTGCGCCACGGAGGTGGCCATGTTCTCTTCCATGGTTCGCACTTTGACGAGCGGCTGGTTGGGATCGATCTCCGCAAGGGCATTACGAACGGCGGAGGCTTGCAGCAAAGGCTCACTTGTGGTGCGCAAGACCAGGGAGAGCTGGAAGACGGGGAGGACCTCGTCCGCCTGCCGATACGGAAGATACATCTCGGCCTGCGGATCAACCCCCAGGCCCGGGCGGACGTCTCCGACGACGCCCACCACTTCCATCCAGGGCACTTCCTGCTCAGGCGTCGCTCCCAACTGCATATACTTGCCCAGGGGCTTCTCATTGGAGAAAAAGGTCTTGAGCATCGTGGTGTTGATGACCACCACCGGCGGCGCCCCTTCCCGATCGGCAGCGGTGAACAGGCGTCCCTGAACCAATGGCACACCGAGGGTCTCGAGGTAACCCGGAGTGATGGTACGGTACCCCGCGGCGATGAAGTCATTCGGGGTTTTCGGCGGTCGCCCCTTGACGTTGAAATGGATGACCGAGCCCCCGCCACTCACGGGAAGAAAGGACGCCGCGGCTGCCGACTTCACGCCAGGGAGCGCCCTGGCTCGCTCAACAAGACGGTCAAAGAACTCGTAGCGCCGTGGAGCTTCGGCATAGGCTGTTTGGGAAAGCGGCAGATCGGCCACGAAGAGATGATCGGGTCGAAAACCGGGTGGCACCTCCTGCAACCGGGAAAAGCTGCGCAGCAGAAGGCCGGATCCGACGAGCAGCAGGACGGCAAGAGCAATTTCCATGGCTACCAGCGCGCCACGCAGGCGATGTTGTCCGGGACCGGAGGTCGTTCCGCGCGAGCACTCGTTGAGCGTTTCACGCAGGTCCTGCTTTGCAGTGCGCAGCGCCGGGACGATGCCGAAAAGAATCCCCGTCAGCAATGAGACCAGTGCAGTGAAGGCGAGCACCGAGATATCCAGGCCGATAGGCACTCCCTGCGGCACGCTGTCGGCAGCCAGTCTGAGCAAAGGGCCGAGCGCCGCCCAGGCCATGAGCAAACCCACGGCTCCACCCACAGCCGATAGCAGTGCACTTTCGGTCAGCAATTGCCGAATCATGCGCTGCCGACTTGCCCCCATGGCTGCGCGGATGGCGACCTCCCGGCCGCGGGTGGCGGCTCGAGCAAGCAGGAGGTTCGCCACATTGACGCAGGCGATGAGCAGCACGAAGCTCACCGCCGCCAGGAGGAGCAGCAGCGCGGGTCGGGAGTTCTGGACGATTTGATCCTGCAGCCCGACGACGTCGGCGCTCTTGCCGGTGTTGTACAGCGGGTATTGCTCTTCCAGCCGTTTGGTGATCCCCACCATTTCGGCGCGCGCCTGCTCACGCGTCACCCCGGGTTTGAGGCGGGCCAAGGGAAAGATGCCTGGGTGCCAGTTGCGGTCCTCGGGAAGGGTCCTGGCCCAGGGTGTGAAGGGGAGATAGAGGTCAGCGGGCTGAAGAACCTGGAACCCGCTGGGTAATACGCCAACGACCGTGTAGGGCTGCGCATCGAGCGTGATCGGCTTGCCGAGGATCTCCGGTGAGGCGCCGAACCGTCGTTGCCAGAGGCCGTGACTGAGCAGCACGACCGGAGCGCCATTGGCCTTGTCTTCTTCCGGCAGGAAGGTTCGGCCCATCGAGGCATCGATCCCAAGCATGGAAAAGAGGCCCGCGGTGGCCATCCGGACGTTGAGGCGCTCCGGCTCGCCGGAGCCCGTGAGCGTGATGGTCGAGGCGCGCGTCGCCTCCATGGCTTCGAAGGAATGGCTCTGGTCCCGCCAGTCCAGATAGTTCTCATAGGAGGTGCTGACCGTGGGGTGGAAGGTCTTTTCGGCGATGAGAACGAGCTGGCCGGGCTCGTGATACGGTAGCGGACGAAGGAGGACGCCGTTTACGACGCTGAAAATGGCGGTGTTCGCGCCGATGCCCAGCGCCAGGGTCAGGACGGCGATCGAGGTGAACCCGGGGTTCCTCAGCATCATCCGGGCGGCGTAGCGCAGGTCTCGAAGCAGGTCGTCCATGGCGTCCCCAAGACATACGAACCCTGCTTGCTTTAGACGAGCCTCGCCGGGAAATGTTTCCGCATTTCTCAATATTTCGTTGGGTGGGCTCCTATTGACATTCTACGGGCACCTCTCTAGTATTCCTATAGAGACTCGATAGGAGAGATGCCTTGCCCTCCGAACCCACCACCCTATTGCAGGGGACCTTGGATCTTCTGATATTGAAATCGCTGGCCACCGGCGAGAGGCATGGTCTCGGAATCTCTCGCAGGGTCCAGCAGATCACCCGCGGCACTTTTGTGGTGAAGCCAGGATCGCTTTTTCCCGCCCTTCACCGGATGGAGGAAGAGGGCTGGATTTCGTCTTTCTGGGGAGAGTCCGAGAATAACCGCCGCGCGAAGTATTACCGTCTGACCAGCGCCGGGCGGAAGCAGTTCGAGGTCAAGGCCAGACGATGGGGCAGGATCTCGTTGGCAATCGCGCAAGCTTTGGAGACGTCCTAGAGGTATCCAAAATGTCGTTCTTCACGAGAACGCGAAGCTTCGTGCGTAATCTTTTTGCTTCCCGTCGGGTGGAGGCCGAGGTCGAGGCGGAGGTTCATTCCCACCTGGAGATGCTGGTAGACGAAAACCTTCGCACCGGCATGGCGCCCGAGGAGGCGCGCCGCGCCGCGCGCATCGAGCTGGGAGGCATCGAACAAGTGAGAGAACAGGTCCGCGAGCAACGGCTCGGCCACTGGCTCCACTCCGCCCTCTCGGATTGCCGCTTCGGCGCCCGACAACTTCGCAAAAACCCTGGCACCACCACGATCATGGTCTTTACGCTGGCGCTGGCCATCGGCGCCACCACGGCCATCTTCAGCGTTGTCTACGGCGTGTTGGTAAGGCCGCTGCCGTATGCCGAGCCCAACCGGATTATGGCGATCTTCGAGGTCAACTCCGGAGGGACATGGTCCCGCCTTGCGGATCCGAATTTCAACGATTTCCGCATTCAAAGCCACAGCTTTCAGGCGATTGCAAAGTACGCCGACATGATCGCGTCCGTATCAGGCGCCTCACAACCGACGCGCACCACGGTGGCGGCCGTTTCACCCGAGTTCCTCAGGGTTTTTCGCGTTCAGCCGGTCATCGGCAGGGACTTCAGCGCCGACGACGCAAAGAAAGGAGCCGCTCCTGTCGTCCTGGTGAGCCACGGATACTGGAAGCAGTACCTCGGGTCGGCTCGGGATCTCTCCCAGTCTCATCTGAGAATCGATAGTGCGGTTTTCTCGGTCATCGGCGTGCTTCCGGCTGGGTTTCAATTTCCATCTGATGTGGCCTTGTGGCTGCCGGCCGATATGGACGGCGAGAACCCCAGCCGGACCTCGCACAACTACAACGCGGTTGGGCGTTTGCGTGATGGTGTGACGGTAGAGGAAGCAAGCCGGGACATTAGCGCGATTGCGCGTCGTATTCACGACACGTCGAGTGAGCAAAGCGACTATCTCTTGAAGGATGGGATGGTCGTCCGGCTTCAAGATTTCTTGACCGGCAAGGCCCGCTCGCCGCTGCTGATCCTCCTGGGGGCGGTGGGATTCCTGCTCCTGGTCGCATGCGCCAACGTCGCGAATCTTCTGCTCGCGCAGGCATCAGTGAGGGAGCGTGAGCTCGCCGTTCGCAGCGCGCTGGGCGCGACGCGCCGGCGCCTGATACGGCAATTTCTCACTGAGGCGTTTCTCCTCTCGCTCGTCGGTGGGGGATTCGGCGTATTGGGAGCTTTCATGGGCACGGGTGGACTGCTGCGGCTGGCTCCGGACGACCTGCCGCGCCTGGACAGCGTCTCCATCAACCTTCCAGTGCTCCTATTCGCGCTCCTGCTTTCCACCGCAGTCGCCGCGGGCCTCGGGGCGTTTACGGCAACGAGGGCGACATCCGGGGATCTGAGCCGGGGCCTCGGCGAGGGGGGGCGCGGGCAGGCGGGCTCCCAAAGCAGCCAGCGCATGGGGCGGTTCATCGTGGCGGCGCAAATCGCCGTCACCCTCGTGCTCCTGGTCGGCGCGGGCCTGCTGGGGCGCAGCTTGATGAAGGTGCTCGAAGTGAATCCCGGGTTTCGCGTGAATGAGATTGTCACCATGGATGTTTCGCTTCCGTGGACGAGCGATCCGAAAACCAAGTCGAGCCAGGGGCTCTTCTTCGCCAGCCTGATAGACCGTCTCAAGCAGCTTCCGGGCGTGCTCAAAGTCGGCGCTACGAGTGGCCTTCCGATGGATGGTGGCCTTCCTGACGGGATGTTCCTGTTGATGACGCAGGATGAGGTACCGGCCACTCCCGAGGGCTTCGCTCCTCTGCTTCAGCAGAAGGAGCGCATTGGCAACGCGGATTTCTGTGTCGCCACGGACGGCTATTTCCAGGCACTTGCGATTCCCCTCATTCGGGGCCGCCTCTTCGACGGGCGTGACAGCGCGGATTCTCCGCACGTGGCCGTGATCAGCGAGTCGCTGGCTCGCGAGCGCTGGCCGAGCCTGGATCCGATTGGCCACACCCTGGAATTCGGAAACATGGATGGCGATCTGCGCCTGCTCACGGTTGTCGGCATTGTCGGCGACGTTCACGAATACGGCCTGGATGTGCCGCCGCGTCCAACTGTCTATGTGAATCTCTTCCAACGGCCACGGTCGGCGATGACCGTAACGATGCTCAGCGATGCCGACACCAGGCTGGTGACTTCGGAGGCGCGCAGAATCCTGCAGGAGCTCGATCCGGCGATCCCGACGAGGTTCCGGACCTTTTCCCACATCTATTCCGCTTCCCTGGGTTCGCGCAGATTTAATCTGATTCTCATTGGCTTCTTCGGAATCGCCGCGCTGCTGCTCGCCACCGCGGGCGTATTTGGCGTGATGGCCTACTCAGTCAGCCGCCGGACTCGCGAGATTGGCGTGCGCGTGGCCCTGGGCGCCGGCTCACGCGAAGTGCTGGGGATGATTCTAGGGCAGGGGTTGCGGACGGTATTCGTGGGCGTCGCCATCGGGTTGGCCGGCGCCCTGGCACTGACCCGCACGGTCGAATCCCTGCTGTTCGGCGTGACGGCAACCGATCCGCTGACTTTCGCCGGAGTCGTGCTGCTCCTGGTTGCCGCCGCGCTGCTGGCCTGTTTCATCCCGGCGCGGCGGGCGACGCGCGTCGATCCCATGGTAGCCTTGAGGTGCGAATGACATACCCATACGATACGCGACTGAACATCCTGCACGCTGCGCTGGAGCTGATTGATACGCGCGCCCTCGCCGCCGCGTGCACGCACAAGTGGTACAACCAGACGCTCTGTCAGGTGAACGATTCGGTCGTCCGACTTGGCGTCGTGGAGGGTGAGTACCATTGGCATCACCACGATGATCTTGACGAGTTCTTCTACGTCGTGGAAGGACAGCTGCTCATCGACCTCGAGGAGCGGACGGTCGCGCTCGACCCAGGGCAGGGTTTCGTGGTGCCGAAGAGTATCCGGCACAGGACCCGGGCGCCGGGGCGCACGATAATTCTGATGGTCGAGGGAGCGGGGATTGTGCCTACGGGCGATCCCGAACGGACGCAGGCCTGAAGACCGGCGCCATTACTCGTACCGCGTTCAAATCCCCACAGCGTCAGCCCCTTGCCCATCATCAGACGCAGCACATCAAAAGGTTTCGCGTTCAATCGCAACCCCCGCCCTTCCCTACCGGGACACGTCCTTATAGGTCCACGCCTCTGCCGGAGAGCTGCTTGAGGCGCAGGTGGCCCAGCCATGCACGGGCTGTAGTGCCAGAATCTGCAAATTGGAGACGGATCCCTACAATATCCGGACCCCCTCATACGTCTACAACCTTGGGTGAGGGACGCAGCGAGCGTGGAGACGATGGCACTCGAGCAGGACCAGCGGATCTCCGAAGTGGTCAAACGGGAGCAGTCCCGGCTACGCAAGTTCATCCGGCGGCGCGTTCCCGACCCGCGCGACGCCGAGGACATCCTGCAGGACGTCCTGTACGAGCTGGTGGAGGCGAACCGCATGCTGATGCCAATCAACCACGTTACAGGCTGGCTGTTTCGCGTGGCGCGCAATCGGATCACCGACCTGTTCCGGAGGAAGGGACCGAAAAGCTTCAGCGATGCCACCGTCGCGGACCAGGATGAGGAGCTGCCGCTGTTGGAGGACCTGCTGCCTTCTCCCGACGCCGGGCCCGAAGGGCTCTATGCGCGCGGCGTTCTCCTGGAGGCGCTCGAGCTGGCGGTCAGCCAGCTGCCGGTGGAGCAGCGCGAGGTGTTCATTGCGCACGAGTTGGAAGGACAGAGTTTCAGGGAGATGGCCGCTGAGTCCGGTGTGAGCGTGAACACCCTGCTCTCACGCAAGCGATATGCGTTGCTTCGACTACGCGAGAGGCTGCAAGGCATCTACGAAGAGTTCAAAAAGGCCTAAGGAGCTGAGCATGAATAAAAAATGGATTTTCCTTGGTCCGGTGGTGATTCTGCTGTTTCTGCTTTTCATCGCCCTCGGGGGCGAAATCGTGCACGCACTATGGAACTGGCTGCTGCCGCCGCTATTCGGCTTGCGCCAGATCAGCTTCTGGGAAGCGCTCGGAATCCTGGCGCTCAGCAGAATCCTATTCGGCGGATTCGGGGGCCGAGGGATGACTCTCTCGAGCTCACGTCACATGACCCCCGAGGAGCGCGAACGGTGCAGGCAGGGCATTCGCAGGCGGTTCGGCTTCGGCGCCTCGCCCGGCGAGAGCCAGGGGAATGAGTGAGCATAGGGTTCCAGTACGTGGCCATCAGTGGCCGCGTTCAGCGCGCGATACTATGGGAGGGTTGCGATGGTGAGCAAATACGGCAGGAAAGCATCGGAAAAAGTTAGGAAGGTAATGCGGGAGCGTAAGGCCGGAACTTTGAAGAGCGGCGGCTCAGGCAAGAGGGTCACCAGCCGCAAACAGGCGATTGCGATCGGATTGTCCGAAGCGCGGCGCGCGGGAGCGAAGGTGCCTCCGCCGGCGAAGGCATCCTCAAAGAAAAGATAGGCTCAGGGACACGATGATGGCGGAGTAGCTCCAGTCGTTATAGCAGAGAATCCATGATGCAGGGGGCCGAGCGGCCCCGCGCAGGAGGATCCGCTAATTCGGGTGGACGTTCGCGCTGGCCGGGGAAGCAACGGGCGGCTGAACGGTACGAGCCGGGGATTTCGGCCTGCGAGTGGGCATGGCCGCGGAAGCCTCCAGCTGGGGAGTCATTTCCGCCTCGGAGATCAGCTCCGCATAGCGCCCCAGCCGCTTCGTGTAGAGCTCTCGGTAGTAGGTGGGCAGTTTCGAGGTCCGACCCTCGTGGAAGTTCCTAAATTCCTCGTCATCGCGGAATCGATTCAGGGTGCGCGTCAGCTTCCCCAGAATTCCTTTGAACGCGAAGGCGCGCAGGAAGTAGAGCACTTTGAGAGAGTAATCGGGCGTTGACCGGACGCGGGCTCCCAGGAGCTTGAGCGAGTTCGCCGTGGAATAAATGTCGATGAGCTTCTCGTAGTACTCCTGCGGAGTGTAATTCTTGAGCGTCATCACCAGGTACGGCATGTAATAGAAAGCGAACGGCATCGATTTCAGGATCCTGCCCTGAGCCAGGTAGTCGTCATAGAGTGGGGTGGACCCGTAGGGGGTCGGGATATTGATGGTCGGCCAGACGTAAGGAACCCGCCGAATGAACTCCTTGGTCATCTCCACCGGTTCGACCCCCTCATCCACGTCGGTCCCGAAGATGAAGTTGGCCTGAATGTTGGGGACAAACTCGTGGATTTCTCCGAGTCGCGCGATGACGCCTTCGAGCTTCTCACGCCCCCCGTTGCGCCCGACGCCGGTCTTGTTGGAATAGTCCGTCCACGATTCGATCCCGGGTGCCGTATAAAAGCAATTGGTTTCCCGCAGGCGCTTCAGCCGCGGTCCCTTCAATATGGACAGTGAGCTTTCCATCACGTACGGATTACGCTCGTGCTCCGGAAGGCTGGAGATGATGTCCATGGTGCGGTCGAATTGGACGCCGAAATTCGGGTCGTGGTAGCTCACGTAGACCCCGGGGAACCGCTTGGCGATGAACTGGAGGTCCGTGCGCAGACTTTCACCGGCGATGGAGATGTAAGGCTTGTCCCAGTCGACGCAGAAGTTACAGGTATAGGGGCAGCCGACGCTCGAGAGCAGGCCGATGTTGGCGGCAAGGGGCGGGCGGCCTTCCGTGAGCGAGGACTTCCGAATGTGGGGCAGCCGCTCCTCGACGGTGGGTATCTCCGTCAGCATCCGTCCGCTGGTAACCACCTGATCACGCTCGTGGGAGCCATTCAGAATGCCGTCGATCAGCTCACGGTCGCAGTCGTGCACTGCCAGATCGAAAAATCTCAGGCAATCGCTGGGGAAGGATCGGGCATGAGGGCCGCCGATGACCGTCAGGGCTCCGCGCCGGCCGTGGAGCCTGGCCAGGGCATAGGCGGTGGCGCTGGCGTGGGTGTAGGTGGAGACGAACAGGACATCCAGCTGACCGGGGAGAAGGGTCTCGGGATCCTGCTGGCCGAAATAGGTCGCATAGGTGACGTCATGCCCCAGTTGCTGGCACCAGACCGCCACCACCTGAGGCATGATGCTGGCATAGTGCCTCTTGAATCGCGCTCCGTAGTATCGAGTGCCCCAGTTCTGCCAAACGGAATCGCTGATGAGCTCAATGATTCCGACCTGCAATCTCTTCACGCGATGCCTCCGGTCGCAACTAGGGGGGTGAGGGCGAGGTTCGTTTCGTTCCGCACTAGCGGCCTGTCTCTTTACCGTAACCGATGACTTCCGCCGGCCCGTATGAGGTCACCAGGCACAGCGAGCCATCATTATACTCGCTGAGGGCAACAGGAGTCCTTCGACTGGGGGTTTCGGACTCGGGACACCTCAGGCGGGGTGCCCAAAATGGGTGACGCTCGCAGGCAGCGGACTTCTAGAATTGAGGCGCAAGTTGGCTCAGCGCCAATCGGAGGGTCCCGCAGCTCGGGGAGAAGTGTCAATCAATACTCGACGAAAGCGTCGTCGGGGTAGCAATACATCCAGCGCTCTCGGGGCTCGGCGGAGGCGATCACCGGATGCCCGGTGGCATGCGCATGCTTGGTGGCGTGGCGGTTCGGCGAGTTGTCGCAGCACAGCGTGGTGCCGCATTCCTGGCACGTTCGCAGGTGCACCCAGGCCGCGCCGATCTTCACGCACTCCGAGCATTCCCGCCGGTTCGGATGCCTGACCTGTTGGATCGCCTGGATGTGAGCGCAGCTTCCGGTCAATTCCATAGTTCACTCCTTCACTCGTGAAGCACCTGATGCACGAGAGAGATGGCGGTGGACCCCTCCCCAACGGCCGATGCCACGCGCTTCATGCTGCCGGCCCTGACGTCGCCGACCGCGAACACGCCGGGTAGGCTGGTCTCCAGGAGGTGCGGTGATCGGGTGAGGGGCCAGTGGGCGGCCGCCAGATCATCCCGCGACAGGCTCGCACCCGTCTTGACGAAGCCCTTTTCGTCGAGCGCGACACATCCCTGGAGCCAGGCCGTGCTGGGAGTGGCGCCCGTCATGACGAAGACATGGCGGATGTCCTGGGTCTCGACGGCCCCGGAGCGGTTATCGCGCCAGCGGACCCGCTCGAGATGGCTCTGGCCTTCGAGGGCCACTACTTCCGTGCGCACCTTCAGCTCGATGCGCGGGTGCTCCTCGATACGCCGGATGAGATATCGGGACATGGTTTGCGATAGTCCGTCCGCCCGCACGAACATGTGCACGCGGGCCGCCGTCTGAGCCAGAAAGACCGCGGCCTGCCCGGCGGAGTTCCCGCCCCCGATCACGATCACCTCCTCGTCGCGGCACAGGCGGGCCTCGTTGAAGGTCGCGCCGAAGTACACCCCGGCGTTCTGAAATCGATCCAGGTTTTCGAGGGGAAGCTTCCGATACTCGGCGCCCGTGGCAATCACGACGGTGCGGGTTGGCACCGGACGGGCGCCCTCGATTTCAATGGCATACGGCTTCCTCGCGCAAGCCAGCCGGGTCGCTCCATTCGCGACCACCATGCCGGCCCCGAACTTCTGAGCCTGCGAATAAGCGCGACCCGCCAGCTCCTGGCCCGAGATGCCCATCGGAAACCCGAGGTAGTTCTCAATCTTGGAGCTGGCGCCCGCCTGACCCCCCGGGGCTTCCAGCTCGAGCACCAGCACGTCGAGACCCTCCGACGCGCCGTAGACGGCGGCCGCGAGCCCCGCAGGGCCCGCGCCGACGATCACCAGATCGCGCACCTGCGTCTGGTCCAGGGCGTCGTTATACCCGAGACACTGGGCGATGGCGTGATTGGAAGGGTTGCGGAGAATCTGCTCGCCGCGACAGATCACGACGGGCACGTCGGAGCAGGCCACGTGGAAGCGGTCGAGCAGGGCCTGGGCGTCGGCGTCCTGGTCGAGATCGACGTACGAATAGGGGTGGCCGTTGCGGGTCAGGAAATCCCGCACGCGCAGTGTTCCGGCGCAATGTTTCGACCCCATAACCACGACGTCACCCAATCCATGCGCGATCAGCTCGAGCCGGCGCAGGATAAAGGCGCGCATCAGAAGATCGCCAAGCTCGACGTCGATCTGGACCAGCTTCAGCATCTGCTCGCGGTCGAGCTCAATCACCTCGCCCGCTTCGCTGACGCGCGCCTGGACGAGGGAGGGGCGGCCGGACATCATGTTGGTCTCGCCGGTGAATTGGCCCGGGCCGTGGACGACGATGAGCGTCTCTCCGGTCCGGGAAAACTGGACGATCTCGACCTCACCGCTCGAGACCACGAAGAACGGCACGGTGCGATCGCCCACCTCGATGAGCACCTCGCCTCGGCGGGTCGGGCGCCTGCGACCGTGCGGAGCAACCCGTGCGAGCTGCTCCGGCGTCAGGCTCGGAAACATCAGGTCGGTCCGGGCACCCTTGGTCGGCTGGACTGGTTCCTTCTTGTCTGTCATGGCGGGAGGCCCGTTTCCTTCACCTTAGTTCAGGATGACTCTCGCCGGCGATCCACGGACTCGAGGAACGGATCGCGCCCTGAATGGTGCTCCTGCTGAGAAGAAGGTGATCATAGTACAGCGTGCAGTGAGCGACAAGGTCATGATCTGATGCATCCTGTGGACTGGCTCCAGGGGTCGGATATAATGGCGCATGATTCCGACGCAGGCCCATGCCGATAAGCGGCAGATATTCGCCGCGCGACTCGCCACGGCGAGGCAGTCGACGGATCACCTGTTCAAGCTTCTCCGTCCCGCCGCCCTGGTCGAGCGTCCGATTCCCGAGCGCCACCGCCTGATCTTCTATCTCGGACACCTCGAGGCATTCGATCGAAACCTGATGGCCGACGCCGGGCTCGGGATGCCGGCAATTCACGAGGAGCTGGATCGGCTCTTCGCGTTCGGCATTGACCCGGTGGATGGTGCGCTTCCAAGTGAGCCGGTCTCGGCATGGCCGTCGGAGGCCGACGTCCGCGTCTACAACTCCCGGGTTCGTGACGCAGTCGATCGATGCCTCGAGAAGGTCGATCTCCAAGACGAGAGCTTGGATGCTGCTGGCGCGCTCCATGTCATGGTCGAGCACCGCCTCATGCATGCCGAGACTCTTGCTTATGCCATGCATCGCCTGCCGTTGGAGTTGAAACTGGCGCCGCCGGACTCCTTTCCTCCAGAGGGGGGACTTCGTTCTGCGTCTGCCGGGATACGTCCGGATGCCGCAATGATTCAGGTGCCGGCAGGGCGCGCCATGCTCGGCCTCGGCCGTGACGGGAGGTTCGGATGGGACAACGAGTTCGAGGCGCATGCGGTCGAGGTGCCGGCCTTCAGGGTTGGAGCCTTCAAAGTCACGAACGGCGAGTTCCTCGAGTTCGTCCGGCGAGGTGGCTACGAGGAGAGATCACTCTGGAATAAGTCGGGCTGGGAGTGGATTCGAAAGTCCGGGCTGCGCCATCCCTCGTTCTGGGGTTCAGGCAGATCCGGATGGGTGTTTCACGGCATGTTCCAAGATCGCCCGCTCCCAATGGACGAGCCGGTCTGGATTAGCCAGGCCGAGGCCGAGGCATACGCGAGCTGGAAGAGCATGCGGCTTCCAACCGAGGCCGAGTGGCATCGGTTCGCCTTCGGCGCACCGGAGGGTGTCGAGCGCGAGTACCCCTGGGGAAGCGCGGCTCCAACGGCCCGGCACGGCAACTTCGATTCCCACCGGTGGGACCCCACCCCGGTCGGCGCTTTTCCGGAGGGACGCAGCGCCTTCGGGGCCTATGACACCCTGGGGAACGGCTGGGAATGGACTTCGACAATCTTCGCGCCATTCCCCGGGTTCGAGGCCTATCAACCCTACAAGGGTTACTCGGTGGACTTTTTTGACAGGAGGCATTTCGTGCTCAAGGGAGCTTCCCCTCGCACCGACGCCTGCCTGCTGCGGCGCTCGTTCCGCAACTGGTTTCAGCCGCATTACCAATATCTGTATGCCGGCTTCCGACTGGTGCAGCCATGAGCGGGCCCCGTGCAGTGGATTCCGCGGTTGTGCACGGTGCACCTTATCGCCGGATGCCGACGGCATTGGCTGCAGACATCCGAGCCGGCCTGTTGAGGCCAGGTCAGAAATCGATCCCCTCACGGTGGCTGTACGATGACGTCGGCTCGGCCCTGTTCGAGGCGATCTGTCTCCTACCCGAGTACGGATTGACGCGCGCGGACGCACGGATCCTGACTGCCCACAGCACTGAGATCGCCCACCTCGCCTCCCGTCCCGTGCGCGTGGCGGAGCTGGGGAGCGGCACCGGAGAGAAAAGCCGCGCCATCCTCGCCGCGCTGGCACGTCAACGCGCGCTCACTTACGTTCCGATCGACATCTCCCGTGCGGCCCTCGCCCGTTGCGGGGCCGAAATGGCATCGGTGCCAGGGCTGAAAGTTGACGCTTTTGAGGGCGAATACCTGGAGGGGCTGTCACATGCTGCGGCGGCCCGCAGGCCCCGGGAGCGGCTCCTGGTGCTGTTCCTTGGCAGTACGATTGGCAATTTCGATCGTCGCGAGGCCGATGAGTTCCTACGCAAGATTCGGCGAATCCTGACTCCTGGCGACATGCTCCTACTCGGCACCGATCTGATCAAGCCGGTGCCGGACTTGCTGGTGGCTTACGACGATCCGGCTGGGGTGACGGCCGCGTTCAACCGGAACCTCCTCACGCGGCTGAATCGAGACCTCGACGCAAACTTCGATCTGGCCAGGTTCACCCACGAAGCGCGCTGGGACGATCGCGAGAGGCGCATCGAGATGCATCTGCGCTCCCTCGCGGACCAAAGTGTGGACATACCCGGGGCACGGCTGCGGGTCAGGCTGCGAGCAGGGGAGACCCTGTGGACCGAGAGCTCCCACAAGTACGCCCCCGGCGAGGCAGCGAAAATCGCGCGGCGCACCGGATTCCGCTGTCTGCGCAGCTGGTCGGATCGCGAGTGGCCCTTCGCCGAGTCGTTGTTGAGGGCCGACGAATCCTAGGCTCAGCCCCTTACATCCATGAACGAAGTAATCGTGCCTTTCCTTGCAGTGCTTTCGCGGATGTCTATACGGTGAATCTCTGGCGCGATCGAAACGGCCGCGATACCTGGAATCGCCACGACGACCGTGACCGGCGACACCGGAGGGATTCAGACCGGGACGCCGACAACCGCGACCGTCATCGGGATTACGGGAACGCCGATCAAGACGGCCGAAACTAAGGCTCCACAATCCAAGACTTCAGGGCGCGGGATCGC
>Ga0137425_1000071_pt1 | contig 34678 bp, 28 predicted proteins | sample EasRivERMZT640_2_FD_102318 | JGI IMG/M metagenome (GOLD analysis project Ga0137425, IMG submission 102318) | Soil microbial communities from meander-bound floodplain in the East River, Colorado, USA - East River MetaG ERMZT640_2 | ecosystem: Environmental > Terrestrial > Soil > Floodplain ...
TGCGCGCGCATTCTCGACCGACTCGACTTCGCACCGCTCAAGAGCCGCCCCAAGCTCTTCCTGGGCTATTCCGATCTGACCGCGTTCTACGCCGCGCTCCATCAGGCCACGGGAATTCCCGGCTTTTATGGTCCGATGATCCTGAACTTCAATGCTCCCGGCAGGGAATTTCGTGAGGGCTCGCTCTGGTCGGTCCTGGAGCGCCGGCCGGGGTGGAACCGGTTTTCGTACTCCCGGCGCGGAGTGCTTCGGGGCGGGTCGGCCGAGGGGATGCTCGTAGGCGGCTGTCTCTCCCTCCTGGCGTCCCTGGTGGGCACGCGCTATGACGTGGACACGCGCGGAACCATTTTATTTTGGGAGGAAGTGGACGAAGAGCCCTATCGAATCGACAGGATGTTGAACCATTTGCGCATGGCTGGAAAATTCAAGGACCTGAAAGGGATGATCGTAGGCCGCTTGCAGCGCTGCTCGCCCAAGAAAGGGGCGCCGGCGCTCTCGTTGAAGGAAATGCTGCGCGATCACCTTCAGGGGACCGATTTTCCGGTAGTGATCGATTTTCCCGCCGGCCATGCTGCAGGGAAGGTGACCCTGCCGCTTCATCTTCCGGCTCGACTGAACACCCGCCTCGCCAGCCTGGAAATCATCGCCTGAGCTCAGTTCTCGTTCCAGGCGGGAGAACCCCCGCCCGCCGCTTCTCCTCCGCCACTCACCCGCAGCTAGGGGACGACGGTGAACGGCAGCGTCTGAGTCAGCGTGCTCTTCCCCACCTCGTCGGTGATTTTGATCTGAATCTGGTATTCACCGGCCACCCACCCCGATCCAGGTTTGCCTTCCACCGGCTTGACCAGCTCGAAGGAGAAAGCTTCGACCTGACTGGATCGGTTGGGCTTCTTCTGCGGGCCGGTGACCGATCTGAATTGCCACTCGTTCTTCGCCTTGTCGAGCTGCTTCAGCAGGAGGTCGTACTCCAGGGTGAGATTCGGCTTTCCGGTGGCCGGATCCGGCGCGGCATTGTAAATCTGGTAATACCAGGCCAGATGCGACCCCTGATGAAACACTCCGTCCAGGGAGGGGACGAAGCGGAAGGAGCCGAGGTAGAAAGGGGCCCTCCTGCCCTCGCCCAAATCCGGGGGGGTCACCGGCCCCTTCAGCTGTGACGCCAGGACTACCGAGCTCATCTGGAAGGTTCCCGGGGCGAAGCTGGCGACTTCCAAAGGCTGGCGCACCATGCCGATTTTTCCGGAAGCCGGGTCTCGGACTCCCGCCAGCAGCGAATACTTCCCGGGGTGCGCCCCCACACCTGCCTGGTAAAGGAGGAAGGTGGCGGCTGGATCGGAGTTTTCCGGCTCGGCGCTCCCGAAGCTGTCGGCGGCGGCGAGAGTGATGGGCTTCATGTCGGCGGCGTAAGGAATGAGCCGGGCAAAACCAACCAGCGCCGCGGAGGGCGCCTCCTGCTTCGGCACCGCCAGGGTAATCAGCAGGAAGCTGTCTCCCTTGGTGGCCTGAAAAAGGTCGGTGCGCACCTTGAGGTGGATCGCCTCGGGAAGGGTGTCGTTGAGGGCGTTATCGTCCAGGAGCTTGGATTCGGCAGTTGCCACCTCGGCCGGAGCGGCCACCTCCACGGCGGCCGGAAGCTCCTGCACCGCCGGCTTCGGCGCGTAAATCTGGGCGGCTTTCGGTCCCAGCCCCCGGAGAAACTCATTCGCGGCGATGATCTGCTCCAACCCTTTCCTCCCCAGCAGGAGCGGATTGCCTCCTCCTGCGGCGCTGAACTGCACGGTGAAGGTGCTCGGCGTGACGTTGGGGAGGTCTTCGTAGATCCAATCGATGGTTTTTCCCGGGCTCGGCGACTTGGTCGCCCGGCCCAGGAGAAGGTAAACCTGGCCGCGAGCGCTCAGAGCGCCCGGGTCGGTGGTTTGCGAGAAGAGCTTGTCCGCCTCGCCGACCCGCTTCCAAAACAAATCGGTGAATTCATTCGCTGGCGTCCCGGGCGTCGGATCCCTGCGGGCCCAGAAATCCTTCACGAACTGGGCGATCTCCTCGTCGGTCTTCGCGGCCTTGAACTGCTTTTCTTCCTCGGGTGTCATCAGGCAGCTGACGGGTCCCTTGTTCCACTTTTTGCTGGGGTGGTCCCACTCCTGTTGCGGATCCACCGCCAGGCAGAGCTGGCCGAGGAACAGGACTCCTGTCAGGGTCAGGACGGCTCGCCGAATGAGCATCGGTTCTACCTCGCTGTGAAGATGAATTGGCCTTCCAGGGGCTGTCGGATCCTCCGGAGCGCGTTCGGGGTCCGACTCATGACTCTGGAAGGCGAGGATTATAGGCATCCGGCGGGCGAAAATCCATGCGGACAGGCGGGGCTATTGCACCTGGAAGGCCGCGCTGCCCACCACGACCTCGCCTCCCACGCCATCACCCACGCTCACCGTCAGCAGGTATTCGCCGGGGGACCAGCCTTTCAGCGGCACCCAATAGGCATGGTTCGGCGCCGGGTTGTCCTTCAAGGACAGCGGCTTGCCCAGCGGGCGGAACACCCCTTTCTCGCGGACCGCGACACTGTATTCAATGTTGAGGTGAAGCCTGGCATCGGTCGGGGACAGGCGCGCGTGGTAAACCTGGAAATAGAATCCGAAGTTGGAGTCCGGGGCATAGGAGGAATCCAGTTTCGGAATCATCTTGATTTGTCCCAGGACGAAGGCATTTCCTCCATCCGGCTCGTGGGGCCCCACCTGCTCGGCCAGGATCGGTCCCGCCAGGCTCAGGGTGTCAGGCTGGAAATCCGGAATGACAACGGTTTCACCCGCAGTGCCGACGCGCTCCCCCAGGCGCGCCCCAAAGTTGACCCGGTATTCCCCCGGGGGCACCACCCCGCGAATCTCAATCAGCCGGTGCTCGACGCCGGAGACCATCTGGGTCGGAGCGGAATCGGAGAGCTTGCGCTTGGACGAGAACTGGTAGGAATGAGTCGGGTCTCCGACCTTCGCCAGGGTTCCGAAGATTTCGACCTCCATCGCCGGGGGAACAGCGCCCGAATCGGCCGGGCTGTCCAAGGGCACTCCCAGCGTCAGGAGGGTGCTGGTTCCCCCGACTCCCTGAAAAAAGGCGAGCTGGTGCCGCACCGGAATGACGCCGAAAAACTCCGAGGCCGAGACTGTCCCGGGCCCCGACGCATTGGGCTCCATTTTCTGGAAGAGGCTGGTTTGACCCCAGCTGAATAGACCCTCCACCGAGCGCATCGATGCCTCGAAGGCGTTGGCCTTGTGGCTGGGGGAATTGGCGGGAGAGATTAACTGCAGTTGTTCTGCCCGAGGCAAAAAATTTAATGGCGACGGCACTGTCTTCAGCATCTGGACTTCAAACCGGAAGCTGGATGCCAGGCGGCTGGAAAGACGAAACTCCCCCGATTCGTCCTTGACGAAGGTGATGTTCTGGCCCGCGTCGGCGAGGCTGGAAGGAAGGCTCCGATAGATCCACTCCACCGCCCCGCGCTGGCCCCGACGCAGATCGCTCTCGGGGCCCCGCTTGAGCCCGTCCTGAAAGTGGGTGGGGTCGAGCTGCGCCACCGACGGCGTGTTATAGCTGGAGATCTCATCGGGCGGCCCGAGGATGATGTAAATGCGCCCGCGATCGGTGCGCCATCCGGCGATCGTGGTAGCGCCGAACAGCTCATCGGCCGCGAAGACCCGTTGCCAGAAGATCTCTTCCGCCTCGTTTTTGGGCGTGCGAGGATCGGGATCGCGGGAGGCCCAGAAGCGGGCGATGAAGGCCGCGCGCTCAAGCTGCTGGCTCAGCGTGCGGTAGGTCTTGGTCTCCCCGTCGGTGAGGGCATAGTGCACCGGCCCCTTGTACCACTCGGGGACCGGACGGTTCCATTGGGAGCGCGCTTCCTGGGGAGAGGAGACGGCAGCCAGACAGGGTGTCCCCCACAGGGCCAGGAGCAGACCGAGCGTCCCAAGGTGCCAGGACAGGACCCCGTTCACGCCGGGTCTCCCTGAATCGGCTTGCCACCGTGCGATGGCTGCGGCCGTGGCGGGGACTGGTTGGCGGCGTCGCATCGGGGTCTCCTTGCAGGGGACGACTTCGAGAATCTAAACTCCAACGGGCGAGACTTCTTGATGGCATCGTAGAACTCCCCCGACCGGAGATCAACCCCTGACTCACTCGGACGCTGCATTTAAATCGTGCGCACACTCAAGCTGACGATTCAATACCTCGGGACCCGCTATCAGGGATGGCAGGTTCAGCCCCATCGCCTGACGGTGCAGGGGATCCTCGAGGAGGCGCTCGGAAGATTGCTGCAAGAACCTGTGCGGGTGGTTGGGGCGGGCCGCACCGACAGCGGCGTTCACGCCAGGGGACAGGTGGCGAGCCTCGTCACCGGCTCCTCCATCCCGCTGCGGGGCATCCTTCTGGGAGCCAACGGCCTCCTTCCGGCGGACATTCGCATCATGGCGGTGGAGGAGGCACCCGCGGGATTTCACGCCCGTCATGATTCCATTTCCAAGGACTATGCCTACCGATTCTCCACCAACGGGGTGCTTTCGCCCTTCCTCTCCCCTACGGTGCATGCGCTGCGGGGGACTCTGGAGATCACCAAGATGGCCGAGGCCGCTGCGCATTTTCTTGGAGACCAGGACCTTTGCGCCTTCTGCGGTCCTGAAGGACGGCTGAAGAAAACTCGCAGGACGGTGACCGTCTCCGAGATTCGTCCGGAGCCGGAGGGCGTCTGGGCCTACTGGGTGGCCGCCAACGGCTTCCTGCAGCACCTGGTCCGCACCATCGTCGGGACTCTTTTCGAGGTAGGGCGGGGGAGGCTGGATGCGGCGGCCATTCCCGCGATTCTCGAGTCGAAGGATCGGCGGCGTGCCGGCGCCACGGCTTCGCCCGAAGGCCTGACCCTGGAGCACGTTCACTACCCGGGCGAGCTGGGAATTCTTGCGACCCCTGAGGGGGTGTGATAGCATCCTTGCTCCACGCGAAGCCGCGCCGGCGGAGCAACTTCGGATGAAAGATCTGGAAGGATTCGTCGAGAGAGGCACGATAGAAGAGCGCCTCTTGCAGGCCATCGACCCCGGCCGACTCCCACGACACATCGCCATCATCATGGACGGAAACGGACGGTGGGCCAGGGCCAGGAGCCTCCCGAGGGTGGCTGGTCATCGCGCCGGAATCACCTCGGTCCGGGAAGTGGTGGAGAGCGCCGCCAGGCTGGGCATCCCGGTCCTCACGCTGTACGCCTTCTCGGTGGAGAATTGGAAGCGTCCACGACGAGAAATCGACACCTTGATGGAGCTGCTCAAGGAGTTCCTGAACCGCGAGCTGGCCACGCTGCAGAAGAACTCCATCCGTTTTCAGGTCATCGGGCGATTCGACGAGCTGCATCTTTCCGTCCAGCGGGAGCTGCGCAAAGCCATCGATGCCACCTCGAGCAACCAGGGACTGCTCTTCAATATCGCGCTCTCTTACGGCGGCCGGACGGAAATTGTCGATGCATGCCAACGGATGCTGGACGACTGCCGCCAGGGGAAATGCGAATGGGACGGAGTCACCGAATCGATCTTCGAGCGCTACCTCTACACCGCGGGCCAGCCGGATCCGGACCTGCTGATTCGCACCAGCGGCGAGCTGCGGGTCAGCAATTTCCTTCTCTGGCAGATCGCCTATGCCGAAATCTGGGTGACCGAGACTCTGTGGCCGGATTTCCGCCGCCGGGAGCTGCTGCAGGCCATCGTGGATTATCAGAAGCGGGAAAGGCGCTACGGCCGGGTCCAGGAAGAGGCGGCCGTCTCTCGCGCCCCGGCCAAGGTCGGAGCCTGATTCCTTGCCCCCCTACTAAAGCATGAAGCGCATCCTCTCGGCGGTGGTCTTTCTGCCGGTGTTCTATCTGCTGGTCCGCCGGCCGCCGATCTATTTCACCCTGCTCATCGCCGTGGCCTGCCTGCTGGGGCTGCTCGAGCTCTACCGTCTGGCTTCCTTGCGGGGAATTCGCTGCAACCGGCCGGCGGGATGCGCCCTGGCCATGGCGATCCTCCTGACCTTCTACGACTCCGCCTGGCCTCTCGCCGTCGTCATGGTGACCGGAATCATGCTCATTCCGATCCTGTCGCTGCTGGGGAGGCGCCCCCTGGAGGAGTGTCTCTCCTCCGATTCGGCGACCGTCTTCGGCGCTCTCTTCCTGTCCATGTTGCTGGGCTATATGGTGGGACTTCGCAAGCTGGGAGATGAGCTGGGAGGGGATCTGATTTTGTTTCTCTTCCTGGTCGTGTGGGCGGGGGATACGGCGGCCTATTATGTGGGCTCGGCGACGGGACGTCACTTTCTCTCCCCCAAGGTCTCCCCGAAGAAGACGGTGGAAGGCGCCGTGGGAGGGGTTCTCGGGAGCCTGCTGGCGGCGCTGCTGGCGCGCGCCTGGTTCTTTCCCCAGCTGCGAACCGCGGACTGCTGGATCCTCGGACTGCTCCTCTCTCTGAGCGGCATCCTCGGAGACCTGGTGGAGTCGATGTGGAAGCGGGGGGCGGGGACCAAGGACAGCGCGGCGCTGGTTCCCGGGCACGGTGGGATCCTGGATCGTTGCGACAGCCTTCTCTTTGGCGGACCGATCCTTTACTATTACTTCCTGCACTGGATGGGTTGAGAGGCGGCCTCGTCAGGCCCTGAGGAAGGACGCACCCGATGTCCGAGAGGACCAAAATCGCCATCCTGGGCTCCACCGGTTCGGTGGGAGTCCAGGCATTGGACCTCATCGCCCAGTTTCCGAATCGTTTCGAGGTGGTGGCCCTGGCGGCCGGCTCGCGCCTGGATCTCCTGGGGGAGCAAGTGCGACGCTTCCGCCCTCACTTGGCAGCCTTGGCCCGGGAGGAAAAGCTCTCAGCCCTGCAGGCGATCTGCGAACCCCTGGGAATCGCCGCGGTGGTCGGGGAAGAGGGGCTCGTCCAGGCGGCCACCCATCCGGAAGCCGACCGGGTCCTCAGCGCCATCGTCGGGGCGGCGGGGCTACAGCCCACCCTCGCTGCAATCCGTGGGCGCAAGATCGTGGCCCTGGCCAACAAGGAAACTCTGGTGATGGCCGGACAGCTCATGCTCTCCGAAGCCCAGCGCAGCAATGCGCTGCTCCTGCCCGTGGATAGCGAGCACTCGGCGCTGCACCAGTGCCTGCGCGGCGAAAGGCGGGAGGAGGTCAACCGCCTGATTCTGACGGCCTCCGGCGGCCCCTTTCGCCTGGCCAGCCGGGAAGAGATGGAGGCCGCGGGGCCGCAGGAGGCCTTGAAGCACCCCACCTGGGACATGGGTCCGAAGATCAGCATCGACTCTGCGACCCTGATGAACAAGGGGCTGGAGATCATCGAGGCCCACTGGCTGTTCGGCATCGAGTCGAGCCGGATTCAGGTGTTGCTGCATCCCCAGAGTCTGGTCCATTCCATGGTCGAAATGCGGGACGGGTCGGTGATTTGCCAGATGGGAACCACCGACATGCGCGGCCCGATCCTCTACAGCCTGACCTACCCCGATCGCTGGGAATCGCCGCTCCCGCGACTGGATCTGGCCGCGGCCCCTCCTCTGGAGTTCTCCGAGCCGGATGCCCTGCGCTTTCCCTGCCTGGGGCTGGCTCTGGGAGCCCTGGAAGCCGGGGGAACGGCGACGGCGGCTCTGAATGCCGCCAACGAGGTCGCGGTAGCGGCTTTTCTTGCCGGCAGGGTACGCTTTCTCGACATCCCCAGGACCATTGAAAAAGTACTGGAAAAGCACGCTCCCATCCCTGCCGATTCCCTGGCGGTGGTGCTTCAGGCTGACCAGGAATCACGCCGCTGGGCGGAGGAAATACTCATGAAAGGTGTTGCCGCATGAATCCATTCCTGAATCCCGAGAGTCTGCTGGCCTTCGCGCTCCTGCTGGGGCCGCTGGTACTGATCCACGAGCTGGGCCACTTCACGGTGGCCAAGTTCCTGGGAATCAAGGTGGAGGTGTTTTCCGTCGGCTTTGGGCCGCGCCTCTTCGGAATCAGGAAAGGGGACACGGACTACCGCCTCTCGCTCCTGCCCCTGGGCGGCTACGTCAAGATGCTCGGTGAGAATCCCGATGAAAACCTCCAGGGAGACCCGCGGGAGTTCCTGTCGAGGCCCAAGCGCGAGCGGCTGGCCGTTCTTTTCATGGGGCCGATCACCAACATCTTCGCCGCTCTGGTCATCATGACCGGCGTCTACCAGGCCGGCATTCCGGAGCCCGCCTATCTGTCACGGCCCGCCATCGTGGGAGCCGTGGATCCCGATTCCCCGGCCGCCAAGGCGGGTATGAGCGCTGGCGATCGGATTCTCAGCTTTGCAGGTCACCAGATTCGCGACTGGAACGATTTACAAACCAAGGTGGCCTTCAGTCCGGGACAAGTCGTCAGCGTGGCGCTGCAGCGCGGCGGGGAAACTCTGACCAGGGAAATCCGCCTGGAATCGGTGACCGACTACCAGTACGGCTACGCGGGCATCTTCCCCGAGATGCCGGCGCAGATTCTGCAGGTGGAGCCGGGGCTGCCGGCGGACAAGGCCGGCATGCAGGCCGCGGACCGGGTGGTGAAAATCAACGGCGAGCCCATCGTCCATTTCGCGCAGGCGACGCAACTGTTCCAGCAATCGGCGGGCAAGCCGCTCGCCCTGGACGTTCAGCGGGGCAACAGCGTCTTGAACCTGACGGTCGTCCCCGAGGAGCAGGAAGGGAAGGGAAGACTGGGCATCGCCTGGAACCTGGCGGCGGAGGAATCCATCCGCAAGTACCCGCTTCCCGAGGCGGTGGTGCAAAGCGTGAAATGGAATTGGGACAACGCGGGGCTGCTGTTCACGACGCTGGGAAAGCTCCTGACCGCCCAGATCTCTCCGCGGATGATGTCCGGCCCCATCGACATCTTCAAGATCTCGGGACAGCAGTTCCAGGAAGGGTGGACGCATTTCTTCCTGATCATGTCCCTGGTGAGCCTCCAGCTCGGCGTCATCAACCTGCTGCCCTTCCCGGTACTGGACGGAGGTCACATCCTGATCATCTGCATCGAGGGGTTCCTGCGCCGCGACCTCAGTCTGAGGATCAAGGAACGCGTCATGCAGACGGGCTTCTACCTGCTCATCGGCCTCATGGGGGCCATCATCTACCTGGACATAGCCAAGAACAGCGGCCTGCTGCGCGACGCCCTGCAGACCGTCTTCGGTCTGCTGGGGAACAAGAGCAATCCTTGAGCCGCCCGCCGATTCTCTTCACCCCCGGACCGACACAAGTGCGCCCCGAGGTCCTCGAGGCCTTCGGCTCCGACGTGATCTCCCACCGTGGTCCGGAGATGGCCGCGCTGATCCAGGAGATCCTTCCGGGCGTTCGGAGCCTGTTTGAAACCCGGGAGGCCGTCCTGCTCTCCAGCTCGTCCGCGTCGGGCCTGATGGAGGGATCCATCCGCAATTGCGTGGGCCGGCGCTGCCTGCATCTGGTGTCCGGGGCCTTCGGGGAGCGCTGGCGCCAGGTGGCGGCTGACTGCGGTCGCGAGCCCGAGGCCCTCCAGGTGGAGCCTGGAGATCCATTCACCCCGGAGGCGGTGGAATTAGCGCTGTCGAGCGGTGCCTACGAGGCGGTTTGCCTGACCCACAATGAAACTTCCACCGGGGTGACCCACCCCCTCTCCGCCATCGCCCGGGTCGTTCGAAGACACGAAAACGTCCTGCTGATGGTGGACGCCGTCAGCTCCCTCGGCGGGATCCCGGTGGCCATGGACGCGAACGGAATCGACGTCTGCTTCGCCTCGGTCCAGAAGGCGATGGCGCTGCCACCAGGCTACTCCGTGTGCGCCGTTTCCAGCCGGGCCCTGGCGAAGGCACGGGAGATGAAGGGGCGAGGCTACTATTTCGATTTCGCCCGCCTGGCTGAAGCCTCGGAGAAGGGCCAGCCCTTGGCGACGCCTTCGGTATCCCACCTCATGGCCCTGAGGGTGCAGCTGCGCATCATGCTGCAGGAGGGGCTGGAGAAGCGCTACGCCCGCCATGCCGCCATGGCTGAGCGCGTCCGCGCCTGGGCCAGAGAGCGCTTCGGCGTGCTGGCGAAGCGGGGATTCGAGTCCAACACGGTGACCTGCGTAACCAACCCGCGGGGAATTCGGGTCGGCGAATTCATCCAGAAGCTCAAGGGCCGCGGCTATCAGATTTCCAGCGGCTACGGCAGCCTCAAGGAAGCCACTTTTCGGATCGGCCATATGGGGGAGCATACCCTGGAGGGCATCGAGGGGCTGTTGAAAACCATGGACGAGGTGCTGGAGGCATGAGCGGCGAAAGAATCCTTATTGCCGATCCGGTGTCTCCCGCTTGCGGCGAGATTCTCCGCTCGGCCGGTTTGACTGTGGACGAGCGAACCGGCCTGGCGCTGCCGGAGCTCAAAGCGGCAGTGGCTCGGGTGGTCGGGCTCGTGGTCCGCTCGGAAACCAAAGTCACCGAGGAGGTGCTGGCCTCCGCTTCCGCGCTGCGGGTGGTGGGAAGAGCCGGGACCGGCGTGGACAATATCGACGTCACGGCGGCCACGCGGCGCGGGGTGGTGGTGATGAACGCCCCCGGGGAGAACACCATCGCCGCCGCGGAACATACTCTCTCCCTGATGCTCGCCCTGGCCCGTAATATTGCCGTGGCCGATCGCTCCCTGAAGGCGGGTGAATGGGAGCGGACGCGTTTTCTCGGGGTGGAGCTGTACGGCAAGATCCTGGGGGTGGTCGGGCTGGGAAAAGTCGGCAGGGAAGTGGCGTATCGCGCCCGGGCTTTCGGGATGGAGGTGCGCGGCTTCGACCCCTTCCTTCCCGAGGAGGTGGCTTCCCGCCTTGGGTTCACTCTCTGGCCCTTGCGGGATCTGGTGAGCCAATCGGATTTTCTCACCCTCCATGTTCCGCTGAATACCCAGACGCGTCACCTGATTGGTGAAGCGGAATTGCAGATCTGCAAGCCGGGTCTGAGGCTGGTGAATTGCGCCCGCGGGGGCATCGTGGACGAGGCGGCGCTGGCGAGCGCCCTGAATGACGGCAGGGTGGCTGGAGCGGCGCTGGACGTGTTCGAGAAGGAGCCGCCCGGCCCGGACCACCCGCTGGTGGTGCGCCAGCAGGTGGTGGCGACGCCCCATCTGGGGGCCTCGACGGTGGAAGCCCAGGAGAAAGTCGCGGTGCGCATCGCCGAGCAGATTGTCGCCTATCTTCAGCGCGGCTCCGTAGCAGGGGCCGTCAACGTGGATTCCATCGAGCCGGAGGTTTTCCGCGCCATCGGGCCCTGGCTGGATCTCGCCGAGCGGCTGGGAAGGCTTCATGGGCACCTGACCCGGGGCGCGGTTCGGGAAGCCACGGTGGAATTCAGCGGCGCCATCCTGGAGCATCCGGTGCAGCTCCTGGTCGCGGCATTTCTCAAGGGATACCTGGAGCGGGTCGTCACCGAGCCGGTCAACCTGATCAATGCTCCTCTGCTCGCCAAGGAAATGGGACTGCGGGTCCACGAAGTCCGCGCTTCCGATCCGGCCGATTACACTTCCCTCATCGTCACCACCCTCGCGGCCCCCTCCGGCTCCCGCACCCTGGCGGGCACGCTTTTCGGGAAGCGCGATCTGCGCATGGTGCGGCTGGATGATTTCCGCTTCGAGGCCCTGCCGGGAGGCGAGATGCTGCTCTGCAGCAATGACGATCGACCGGGCATGGTGGGGATTCTGGGCACCGCTCTCGGCGAGGCCGGCATCAACATCGCCAGCATGTCCCTGGGCCGGGATCACACGGGCGGCAAGGCGATCGCCATTTTCAATCTCGACTCCCCGGTGGATTCCAGCCTCCTCGAGCGGATCCGTTCCCTGCACGGCATCCTCTGGGCGGAGAGCGTTCGACTCTGATTTCCCGTAACAGAGCGTTCGAGGCGCGTCCCCCGCCGGACGGCTTGGTCTTCGCCCTCGCCCCACTGAAGTGCTCCCCATCTCACTGGCACTGCATTCCAACGCGCTGAATCCCCGACGCTTGCACCGATGCTCCCAGCCTCCCCTCGCACTCCCGCACAGCCTGGCATCCAGGTTGCGATGCAGACGCTCCATGGAGAAGGCAATGGACGCACCGCAACTCGCAAGAAAGGATCTTCAGCTCCTCGTCGTTCGCGCCATGGCAGGGGAGCGCGTCTCGCTCCTCCTGGGTGGGCGGCGCTACACCCTCACGGTGGATCCTCTCTTCCGCATCGCCGATGAATCGGACGGTTTTCTCTTTCTCTGCCTGGGGCTCTCCAGCCTGCAGGCAAAGCTCGAGCGGCTGGCGGGTTCGTCGGGTGGGGCGTCCGGGGAAAAGGTTTCGAAGCTTGGGGGAGCGCAGGAATCCCATTAACCGATCGGCTCTCCATCGCTCGGAGGGTTTCTGCGGGGCGCGGAAGGGGGATCTGACGATCCCCCCTCCCCCAAGTATTTTTCTAAGGGAGGTGGCCGGAGAGCTTTTTCATGATCGAGACCCGCCATTGCATCGGCATTTCCAACATCACTCAATTCACCTACAGGAGAAACATTCGATGAGCATGCTGCAACGATTCGGCGCCCTGCTGGCGCTGCCCGCCATGATCGCCCTCTTCGTCCTCGCGGCTCCGGTCCCCGCCCTGGGGGCGGCCGGCGAAGAGAGAGTCACCCGCGTCAATCTGAACACCGCAACGATCGACGACCTGACAACTTTGCCTGGTATCGGTCCTTCCTATGCAAAGCGGATCGTGGATTTCCGGGAGAAGAACGGCCCGTTCAAGCGGGTGGAAGACCTGTTGAACGTGCAGGGTATCGGCGAGAAGACGCTCGAGAAAATCCGCGACCGAATCATCCTGTCGTCGGGGAAATAAGGTGCTTCCCGCGCGGGGCGCGCAGGGCGGCAGGTTTCACACGGCACCGCCGCCGGGTCCCGCGCGGGGTTTCTCTTTGGTCGAGGCGCTGATCGGCCTGGCGATCCTCGGAATCCTCCTGGCTTTCACCGTTCCGCTCCTCGCCGAGACCGTGGCGCGCGAGCGCCTCCTCGCGGCGTCTCTGGAATCCGCCGTGCAGTTTCGCGGTCTGCGGCAGCGCGCCGTGAGCGAGGGATGCTCCCTGGGCCTGCGCTTCGTGGCTTCGGGATCGAGCTGGAGCTACACCCTGTATCGCGACGGCAACAGCAACGGCATACGGACCGCGGACATTCTCTCGGGAAGGGACCGGCGGGTCGAAGGGCCGGACGATCCCGCCACGCGGTTCGAGGGCATCCGAATCGGCCTGCCCGAGGCGCCGATTCCGCAGATCCCCCCCGGCGCGGGAGTCATTCCCGCACCCGGAGATCCCGTGAAGTTTGGCAACACGGATCTCGTCAGCTTCTCCCCATCGGGCTCCGTCTCCGGCGGCACGCTTTATCTCACCGATGGGACTCGAGTGGCGGCGGTGGTCGTCTACGGTCCCACCGGGAGGATCCGACTACACCATTACGACTCGCGGAACGGCTGGCGAGGGGGGATCTGATGGGCGGCGCTGTCTCACTGCGAGAGCGCGGGAAGATGCAGGAGCAGATCTTCGAACTTGTCCAGAAGCCTCTGGGGCCGGGAGGCGAGGAGGTTTTCCCGGCTCTCGGAGCCGGTGGCCACGGCGAAGAAAGGAATTCCGGCGTTGCGGGCCGTTTCCTGGTCCACCAGCATGTCGCCGACCAACACGGCTTCCCGAGGCTCGCAGGTGAAATCTTGAAGACAGCGAAAGATCATCTCGGGATTGGGCTTGGCCGGGGCGAGGTCGGGACCGTAGAGGACGGGAAACAGGTCCGAGACACTCAGGTGCTGGAGAATCCTGCGGCTGAATACGGCGGGCTTGTTGGTAACCACCGCCATGCGGTATCCGCGCCGGGAAAGCTCCTTGACCGTAGGCTCAACGCCGGGCAGGAGCCTGCTCTTGGGAAGGGAAACAATCTGGTATCTCTCCCTGAAAATCCGCACCCCCTCCGCCACGTTGGACTGTCCCAGCGCCTGTGCCATGAGCTGCTCGAGCCCGTGCCCCACCATGCGAACCACTTCCTCCCGCGTGAAGGCTCCAAGCCCGAAGGCCGCCCGGGCGGCGTTCAGGCTCTCGGTGATCGGCTCATAAGAGTCCAGAAGGGTCCCGTCCAGATCGAAAAGAATGCATCGGATCACAGCTTGTCTCTCCGTTTCCCGCTTCAGGGGGCGGGGAGAATACCACCCGGACCGCGAGGCTTCAACGCGCGGCTTCCGTCCCTCCCATAAATTCCCTCCCAAGTCTCCCGCCGTCCGAATCGAGAGCACCCGAACTCCCCGCGAGGCCCCGATCCCGGGGTCTCGCGGGGATCCCGCCTGTTGAGGCAGGTTCCCGCCGGATGCTAGACTGCTCAGTCATGGAATCCAGCCTTCTGCTCCTGCGGATCGCCGTCCTGTTGTATTTCGCTGCCGCTGCTTCGGCTTTCTTCTCGCTTTTCTTGAAGGATCGACGCGGCAGCCTCATGGCCGCTGCCTTGGCCGGGACGGGTCTTCTGGCCCACCTGGGCTACCTCCTGGCTCGAGGTTTCGAAGTCGGACGGCTACCCCTGGAAGAGTACCGGGATGTGGTGTCCGTCCTGTGCTGCGCCGCCGTGGCGGTCTACCTCATTGCCTACCTCCGCACCCGCCTGGAGGTCCTGGGAGCCGTGATCCTCCCTCTCGTTCTGGTCCTGTTGTTCATCTCCGATCTGATGCCGGCGGAAGTGGTGCCGGTCTCCCGGGATCTGGAGCGGGCCTTGCTGGACTTTCACATCTCCATTGCGGTGCTGGGCGCGGCGGCTTTGTTCCTGACGTTCGCTGCCAGTGTCATGTACCTGGTCCAGGAGAGGCGCATCAAGCTCAAGAAAGCGGGAGCGGGGGGAGGTCCGCTTCCGTCGCTGGAGAAATGCGACTCGCTGGGCAACCTCTCGATGATGTGGGGATTTCCGCTTCTGACGCTCACCATCATCACCGGAGGCGTCTGGGCGGCTAATTTTCGCGAGCGCCCGTCGATTTGGGAGCGTCAGGAGACCTTTGCACTCCTCGCCTGGGTGCTGCTGGGAATCATCCTGTCCGCCCGGTTCTTCCGGGGCTGGCGGGGGCGCAAGGCAGCCTATCTCACGATCCTGGCCTTCACGGCGCTCATCCTCCGGATGATCGGGGTCGTTCTCTGAGGGTTATGGGCATCGTTCTGTTCGGAGTGAATCACCGCAGCGCGCCCCTCGAGGTGCGCGAGCGCCTGGCGTTTCCCGCCGATGGGATTCAGGACGCCCTGCATCGGCTGAAGGGCATCCCCCCCTTCCAGGAAGGGCTCATCCTTTCCACCTGCAACCGCACGGAGTTGCTGGCCCATGCGGATGGGCACGGAGGCCTCGAGGGCGCCGAAGCCATGAAGCGGTTTCTGGCCGAGGAGAGGCATTTTCCGGTTGTGGAGCTGGATCGCTACTGCTACCGGATGGCGGATCGAGACGCGGTGCACCACCTTTTCCGCGTCACCGCGTCGCTGGACTCGATGGTGCTGGGAGAGGCCCAGATTCTCGGCCAGGTGAAGGACGCTTACCAGGCGGCCTTGCAAGCGGGCAGCCTGGGGGCCGTGCTGGATCCCCTCCTGCGACGGGCCCTTGGAGTTGCCAAGAAAGTGCGCACCCAGACCGGCATCGCGCGTCATCCCCTTTCGGTGAGCTCCGCCGCCGTCTCCCTGGCGAGCACCATTTTCGAGAAACTGAAAGGACGGCGCGTGTTGCTCATCGGGGCGGGAAAGATGGGCGAGCTGGCGGCGCGGGCACTGATGGAGCGGGGGGCGGATTCGGTGGTCGTCACGAACCGCAGCTTCCCGCGGGCGCTGGAGCTTTCGCAGAGATTCAGCGGGAAGGCCGAGCCCTTCGAACGGCTCCTGGAAACCCTGGAGCGGGTCGACATCGTCATCTCTTGCACGGCCGCCGGGGAGCCGATCCTGCGTTACGACGACGTGGCGCGGCTCATCCGGGCGCGCAAGAACCGGCCGATCTTCTTCATCGACATCGCGGTGCCGCGCGATATCGAAGCCAGGGTCAATACCATCGACAACGTCTATCTCTACGATCTGGACGACCTGGCGGATCTGGTCTCCACGGGACGCGCGGAGCGCGAAGCGGAAGCAATGCGGGCGGAAGAAATCGTGCGCCGGGAGGTCGCGGTGTTCGAGGCCTGGATCCGGAACCAGGATCTTTCTCCGCTCATCTCGGCGACCCGAGATCGGCTCGAGAGCCTGCGCACTCTGGAGCTCGAGCGGCACCGCACGCGCCTCTCCACCCTGACGGCGGAGCAGCGGCGGGCTGTCGAAGAGCTCACCGGGGGCCTGATGAGCAAGATCCTTCATCATCCCATCCAGGCCCTGAAGCGCGCAGCCCAGCTTCCCGATGGACCCGATCGGGCCCGCTTTTTCCGCGAGGTGTTCGGCCTCGATGAGCAGCCGGAGGATTCACGGGAGGAATCCCCAGAGGAACCGGCGCCCATAAAGCGAGGAGAGGATGACTCCTCCGGCCACACCTGAGATTCCATCCAGGCCTCTGATCCTTGGAAGTCGCGGGAGCCGGCTGGCCCTGGCCCAGGCCCATTGGATCGAAGCGCGCCTGCGCTCCACCGTGCCGCCGGTTCTGGTGGAAATCCGCGTGGTGAAAACCACCGGAGACCGGGCGACCGGCGCCCTGCTCGCCTCGGGAGAAAATGTGGGCCTCTTCGTTCGGGAAATCGAGGAGGAGCTGCTCTCCGGGGGAATCGATCTGGCGGTTCACAGTCTCAAGGATTTGCCGCTGGCTCAGCCGGAGGGTCTGCGGATTGCGGCGATACCGGTTCGCGAAGATCCGCGCGATGTACTGGTGACGCGGGAAGGAATAGGGCTTGAGGATCTGCCGCCCGGGGCGCGGATCGGGACGGGGAGCCCTCGCCGGATCGGCCAGCTCTTGGCGCGCCGGCGGGATCTGAAATTCGCAGCAATTCGCGGCAACGTGGACACGCGGCTTCGGAAACTCTCGGAGGGACAGGTCGATGCTCTCGTGCTGGCCCTGGCCGGTTTGAATCGGCTCGGCGTCTCCCGGGCGGGATCGCACCCCCTTTCGCTGGAGGTGATGCTGCCGGCTCCGGGGCAGGGAGCCCTGGCGGTGGAGATTCGCTCCCGCGACGAGCAGCTCGGGAAGATCCTCCAAAAGCTCCTGGACGATCCGGCCACGACCGCGGCCGTGCGGGCTGAGCGGGCCCTGCTTAAGACCCTGGGCGGGGGCTGCCAGATGCCGGTGGGAGCCTTGGGCCGCGTCTCGGGAGATTCCCTGGAATTGCTCGGGGTCGTGGCCGCCGCGGACGGCCAGCGGATTCTGCGTGACACGATTCGCGGGCCCTCGGCTCTTCCCATCGAGGCGGGTGTCGAGCTGGGGGAAAGGCTTCTGGCAGCGGGGGCGGCACAGCTGCTGGAGCCGGTTCCTCCACCGGCGCGCTCGTGAGCGAGCTCTCCCCCAGGCCGCTCGCCGGCAGGAGAATCCTGGTCACGCGGGCGGAGGAGAAGGGGAATCGCTTTGCTCGTCTGCTGGAGGAGCGCGGCGCCGAGGTCTTGCAGGTCCCTCTGATCCGCCTCGAGGATCCCGACTCCTGGGAGCCGCTCGATTCGGCGCTAACCCGCCTCGCCTCGTTTCATCACCTTCTGTTCACCAGCGCGAACGCCGTGGATCGGTTCTTCGAGAGATTGCGTCGCCAGGGAGCGGCTGGAAATCTCCCCGACACGCTCAGCATCACCGCCGTGGGGCCCAGGACGGCGCAGGCGGTGGCCCGCTGGGGGCATGGAGTCGACCGCGTGGCGCGGGCGTTCCGAGCCGAAGGAATCCTGGATGCGCTTTCGGATCTCGAGCTGGCGAGTCGGGAAATCCTCCTGCCGCGCGCCCAGGAGGCGCGCCAGCTGCTGGTGCAGGAGCTGACCCGGCGCGGGGCCCGGGTCACGGTGGTTGCCGTCTATCGCAACGTGCTGGTCGAGGAGAGTCGCCAACCACTTCTGAAGGCTCTTCGCGGGGGAAGCGTGGATGTCGCCACTTTTGCCTCAGCCTCCGCGGTGCGCCATTTCGTGCAGCTTGCGGGAGCTGGCGAGGTTCTTTCCTTGATGCGCGACGTCAAGGTCGCCTGCCTGGGCGAGGTCACCGCGGACGAGGCGCGCACTTTGGGGCTCGACCCGCAAATCGTTTCCGCTCGAAGCACGCTCGAGGATCTTGTCGAAGCCATCGCGGAGCACTATCTCCCGCCATCGCTGTCTCGGTAATCGATTCCTGCCGCCGCTCCATCAGCCTCGGACCCCGGCCCTGGCGAACGCCTGGGATCCATCAGCCCGCCTTGCTGCGGGCGGACGCGCCGCCTGACGGAGGCACCGCCGCGAGGGCCCGGGTGCGCGAGGGGACGGCACGGAAAGCAATCTCACGGCCGAAGACTTCCTCGAACAGTTTCGACTTCTCCATGGCCCCGTGAATCTCTACGGAGACATCCCGGGGACAGACCAGATCCATCAGCACGCGCCGGCGATGAACCCGGCAGTGGATTTCGCGGATTCCCCGGGAGTGGCGGCGGTCCAGCGCGTCGGCGATGCGCAGCAGAGCGCTCAATTGCCGCACCAGCTGGCGATCTTCCTTCTGGAGCTTGGCCCATTCCGAATGTTTCTTCCTGGGACCCGACCGGCGATGGTAACGGGCGACCAGGGCAATGATTTCCCGTTCCCGGGGGGTGAACCCGTCCAGGTGGGCATGGGCAATCAGGTGGTAACTGTGCTTATGGTGCTGCCGGTAACCCACCACGTAGCCAACATCATGCAGCAGCGCCGCGGCCGACAGCAGGTCCCGGGATCCAGGCTCGAGGCCGAGCGGGGTCATCAGTCCGTCGAACATCCCCATGGCGAGATGCTGAACCTGTACCCCGTGCTCCTGCTCGAATCCCAGGGATCGCCCGAAGGAGTCTGCCGCCTTGAGGCGCTGCCGCAAGACTGGGGCTCCTCTCGAATGAAAGCCATGGCGCTTGATGAGGCGGCTCAGCAAGGCATGGCGAATCCCGCGGGTGCTCACCTTCAGGGTATTGACCTTCAAGTGATCGAGGATTTCGTAGAGAATCGTGGCCCCGCCGAGAATGATATCGGCGCGGTCGGGGGAGAGGCCGGGCATGTTGCGCCGCTCCTCGAGGTTGCGGCGCAGGATGGCTTGCCGCAGGTGCAGCAGCTCCGCCTGGGTCATCTCGTATCCCTGCACCGTTCTTCCCGACAGTCCCTGTCGGGCCAGAGCCATCTGCGCCAGGCTCGTGGCAGTGCCGCCCGAGGCGATGAGGAACTGGGGTGCCGGATCCTGCTCCATGCCCGATTGCTCGATCTGCCGGCGCACATGCGCGCGCAGAGCCTTGAACTCCTTCCCCTTCACCGGATCCGAGCGCAGAAACTCCTCCGTGAGGGCCACCGCCCCGAGGGCCAGCGAGTGGACTCCACGAATGTGGTTTCCCAGCGCCAGAATCACCTCGGTGCTTCCGCCCCCCACATCCGCCACGGCGCACGAGCGGCCCGCCAGCTCGAAGCTCCCCGCGGCGCTCTCGAACGCCAGCCTCGCCTCTTCAGTGCCGGAGATGACGCGTACGCGCAGGCCGGTTTCCGCCTGGACCCGGTCCAGGAACAGGCGCCGGTTCGAAGCGTTCCGGATGGCGCTCGTGGCCACCACGGAAACCTTTTTCACTCCGCGGGCCCGGATGATGTCCGCCATCCGCTTGAGTGCGTTCACCGCCTTCTGGATGGCGGCATGGGAGAGTCGTTTTCGCCGGTTGAGTCCCGAAGCGAGGCGGGCCACTTCGCGCTCATCGTCCAGCACTCGGTAGCTGCCGTCGGAGAGGACCTCCACGATGAGCGAGCGGATGGTGTTCGATCCGATGTCGATGACCGCCAGGTGTCGGGTTTTCATGTCACGCTCCGAGCCTGAGTGTGTAGGGAGAGTCGTGCCTGCAGATCCCGGGAGTCTCCCAGGACTGTGCGTGTCTTCCCTAGCTGGCTCTTGCGCTCCGCTCTCAGCCGCAGAGCCAGACGGCGGGTCGCCGGAGTCGGTTTTTCCCGGCGCAGGATTTCCAGCAGGACATCGAGGTCGTGCAGGTGGCCCAGCTCGCCCTGAAGGCTGCGGGTTTCCTGGATGGAGTCTCTCAACTCCTTGCTGCCTGCTTTCTCCAGAAATTCGAGGGCATAGCGGTAGCGCTTCACGCTGATCCGCAAGCGGTGCATGGCCGCCGGTCCCCCCGGTCCGACATTCGAGAGCGCCGTGCTGAGCTCGCGGAGTCTCTCCGACAGGATCTGCTCCCCGCGCGACTCGAGAGAATCCACTGAGGAGTCCCGCAGGTTTTTCAACAGGCGTCCGATGCGCTTGCGAACCCCGGGAACGGGGACAACTTGTCGATGGATTGCATGGCGTCTGAGCCCAGCGGCCTCGGCCTGCAGCCGGGAGAGGAAGGGTCGAAGAACGGTGCGCTCCGAAGTGGTCAGACGGCGCATCACGTCCGTGGCCAGCCCCACCATCACATCGGCATTACGCAGCTCACCCAGGGAGCGCCGTACCCGCCGGGCGCGGCGGTAAAGCTTCCTGCGGGGGCCTTCGGGCAGGTAAGGCGCGAGAAACTCGAGAGCTTCCTGCAGGCGGCGGCTGGCGACCCGGAGCTCGTGCACCGGACGCGCGCCGGCACCACGCCGGACGCGATTTCTCTGTCGCACCACCTCCCGACAATAGGGCTCGAGCAGTCTGCGGCAGAGCGGTGTCTCCCGCTCATCGGCAGACGAGGAAGCTGGATTTTCCACGACGAGGGTCTCCCCGTTAAAGGAACGCACAGAATAGTGGACGAAGCCTGGGTTTCGTCAATGATTGATTGTACTTCCGATAGACATTCTCCATTCTGTCACCGGTTCGTCACTTTGGCTTTTTCACGGACCTAAGTATAATGGGGGGCGACTCACCTCCAAGGACATCATGAAATCCACCAAGCGAAATCCCCCGCGCAAGGGGAAGCTCATTGTCGTGGAAGGAATTGACGGATCGGGGAAGAGCACCCAGGTCCAGCTCCTCCTGAAATGGCTGGAAGCCAGGGGCGAGCAGGTGTTCTTTACCGAGTGGAATTCCTCCGAGCTCGTCCGGCAGGCTACCAAGCGCGGCAAGAGGAAGAATCTTCTAACTCCGAGCACCTTCAGCCTGTTGCACGCCACCGACTTTGCCGACCGCCTGACCTACCACATTCTGCCGTATCTGAAGGCCGGGATGACCGTGCTGGCGGATCGATACATCTACACGGCGTTCGCCCGGGACATCGCTAGGGGAGTGGATCCGCGCTGGGTGAGGGATCTCTACTCGTTTGCCGTGCCCCCGGATGCGGTATTCTACTTTCGGGTCCCGCTGGAAGTCGCGACGGCGAGAATCCTTTCCACCCGCTCCAAGATCAAATTCTACGAGGCCGGAATGGACCTGGGATTGAGCAACGATCCGGTGGAAAGCTTCAAGCTGTTCCAGGGACGGGTGCTCAAGGAGTACGATCGAATGGCCCCGGAATATCAATTCAAGGTGATGGACGGGACCCGCAGCATTGACGGCCAGCAGCAAAAGGTCCGGGCGGTGGTCGGCAAGCTTTACGATAGTGCCCCGGCCGCGGAGGCTTCTTGACGCCTGCTGCGAAACCCCGCCGCTATTTTGGCCATGGACTCCCGTATTGCGACATCCGCGATCTGACCGGAACCCTGATTACCCTGGAAGGAACCGACGGGGTGGGCCGTTCCACGCAGGTACGGCTTTTGAAGGGATGGCTGGAGGTTCAAGGGTACGGGGTCATCGAGACCGGGTGGACGCGATCCGAGCTCATGTCGGAAACCATCGGTGCCGCGAAGGCGGGGCACAACCTCAACCAGCTCACCTTCAGCCTGCTGTACGCCACCGACTTCGCCGATCGGCTGGAGAAGATCGTGATCCCGGCGTTGCGCTCCGGCTTTGTCGTTCTGGCCGATCGCTATATGTACACCGCATTCGCCCGCAGCGTGGTGCGGGGGGCGGACCCGGGCTGGATTCGCAGCGTCTTCGGATTCGCCCTGGTCCCGGACCTGGTGCTGCATCTGAAAATCGACGTGGACACCCTGGTCCCACGGGTCCTGCGCGGGCGCCGGATGGATTACTGGGAATCGGGCATGGACATGCACCTGGGCTCGGATCCCTACGAGTCGTTCCGCAAGTACCAGCGCAAGCTGATCCGAGAGTACAACCGCATGTCCCGCGAATTCGGCTTCGTCGATCTCGATGCCACGCTCCCCATCGACGCCATCCAGGAAAAAGTGCGTGCCCGGGTGAAGGCTCTTCTCGAGGAAAGAAAAATTCGCGCCCTGACCGAAAGCCTGGAGACCATCCGACCGCTGCTCTTCGATCCGGAGCCGGAGAAACCGCGCGGGGGACTGGAGACCGCCGGAGCCCGCGGCAGCACACCCGCCCCCTCCTCGGGGGGTTAACACTCCGGGACGGACCCCTTGCAAATCCACCTGCTGCGCCACGCCATCGCATCACTGCAGCGCTCCGGCCAACCCGGAGGCGATCGAGCCCGTCGCCTCACGGCGGAGGGCAGGGAAAAGATGCGCTTCGGGGCGCAGGGAATGCGCGAGCTGGGAATCGCCATCGATCTGGTCCTGTGCAGCCCGCTGGTGCGGTGCCGGCAGACGGCCCGGATCGTGGTCACCAGACTCCGACCCCGCCCGACGCTGCGCACCCTCGCCGCGCTGCAACCCGGTGTCGCCCCCGCCGAGCTGATCCACGCCATCGCCCAGCTGCCCTCGTCGACTTCGGTCCTGCTGGTGGGTCACGAGCCCGGACTCTCGTCTCTCGCGAGCCTGTTGATCGCCGGACCTGGAGCCGACCTTTCACTCCTGTTCAAAAAAGGGGCGCTGTGCCGCATTGATTTTCCCGGCACGCCGCAGCCCGGGTCGGGCCGGCTCATCCACCACCTCTCTCCCCGCATCCTCCGCCGCCTGGGAGGCAGCAAGTCCTAGCGTTCCAGCCCTAGCCGGAAGGTGGACGCCCCTCTAGCGCGGCCGCGCTGCCACCGGATTGTCTCCGCAATTCAACGCAACCGTCTCCGACCGGTGGCACCTTCCACACTGGCGGCGGCAGGCCGCCGGCGGGAAGCATCCTGCGACAATCCGGGAGCGCTGGCCGTCGACTCTGACCCTCGATTGGATCGATGGTAACCGGATCGCCTGCGGAGGACGCGCCTGGAGTGGGGATCCGCCGAAGGCCTGCCGCAAGCGCCCGTCTTCGGGCTCCACGCGCCGTCCGCCGTCACCGGCGCGTGGAGCTCCGGACGCCGCGCATAAAACCCGTTCCTGAGTCCTGAGAATCGGCGGTGAATCCACGGGTTGGGACCCGAATTCCACGGGAGAGGGGGAGTCATGACAGACCTGCAGTATCGCATCGGCACGGTCTCGTTCATCGAAGAGGCGAAACCCACCTGGGGCACCCGTTCCGGGCAGATTCTCGAGGCCATGTCCCGCTGGGGCCGGGAAGGGTGGACCATCAGCCGGCTCAACGCTTCGATGTGCCTGCGGCTTCAGGCGAAAGGCTTCTGCCTGCTGCTGGAACGGCCATTTCCCAAGGTTTCAAGAGGTTCGCTGCAGATTCGGCGCCTGCGGGAGCGCTCCTCCGCGGCCTGAGCGGCTCTGGCTCGTTCTCGCAATCGTCACAAAGGGGTCCCTGGGCCGTCACAATCACTGCGTACCCTGCATTCCGACGGCGCTTAGTTCACAGACTTCTATCCTGGGAGGATGGGCACTCATGTTGAAAGCGCTTCGAACCTCAATCATTCTCGGCGCGGCGGCGTTAGCTCTCACGCTGTCTGCCCCTCGTGCCGAAGCCGCCATCATCGACATCACCGCGAACATCACTACCAGCCAGACTTGGACTGCGGACAACGAGTACATCCTGACCCTGCCGATCTACGTGACCAGTGGCGCGACACTCACCATCGAGCCCGGCACGGTCATCCGTGGCGAGGGGGAGTCGGCCCCCGGGGTCAATGACCCCGGTGCCTTGATCATCGCGCGAGGCAGCAAGCTCAATGCCCTCGGCACGGTCCTGAAACCGATCGTTTTCACGAACCTGGATGACGACAACATCGGCGGGAACTTCGGCACGCCCCCCTACGATGACAAGAGCACCTCCCTGGGGGTGACCGGGACGTGGGGCGGCCTGATCCTGTTGGGTCGTGGCTATGTGGGGAATAACACGGTGGCGGGTCCGAATCCCGCCCGGGAAGTCCAGATCGAGGGACTGACCGCGATCGGCAGCCTCGGATTGTACGGCAACTGCTCGGGCGCCTCCCCGTCCATACCCCTGGCGAGCTGCGACGATGACGACAGCGGGACGCTCTCTTACATCTCGATCCGCTACGGCGGATTCAACTTGTCAGCCAATAACGAGATTAACGGTCTGACGCTGGGGGCGGTGGGGCGCAGCACCGACATCGACCACATCGAAGTGTTCCAGAACAAGGATGACGGGATCGAGGCGTTCGGCGGAGCCGTCAATCTCAAGTACGTGGTCATGGCGAACGGTGGCGACGACGCCCTCGACTACGACGAGGGATGGCGCGGCAAGGTCCAGTTCATGTTCGTGATGCAAGGCACACCGGGCTCCGACAAATCGGACAAGGGATCCGAGAGGGACGGTGGCAATGCCGGCGATGCCAGCCAGCCGCGCTCGATTCCGACAGTCTACAACGCGACCTATGTCGGGCTCGGCGGAACCAAGGCCTACACGGACCATTTGATGAACACGGGGCTGCACTTCCGGGACAACGGAGCAGGGCGGGACTACAACAGCTTCTTCGCCGATTTCGGCGGTGCCACCCTGCTCATCGAAAGCGGCAACTTCCCGATTGTGGGAACCGCGGCGAACACCAGTGCCGGCCGCACGATTGCCGCCTACTCCGCCCCCTCGGGTAATTGCAGCGTGACCACCGGTACGACCTGCGTGAACAACGCCGGCTGCCCCGGAGGCGAGGTGTGCGTGTTGCACTATCTGTCTCCTTCTTCCTCCTTCGAGCTGGAGCTGGAAGACAACGACTTCTGGTGCTTCGGCAATGGCGACGTGGTTCCCGACGTGGGGCATTGCAGTGTTACGGTGGCGACCACCTGCACGCAGACCAGCAATTGCCCGGGTGGCGAGACTTGCGTCGACCCAGGAACGGTCTTCGGGGCGGCACCCGCCGACGCCGGGAAGTCGCATTACGCCTACCCCGCGTTCACCACTGTGGCGCTCGACAACCGCTACTTCGCCTGCGGCACCACTCTTCCCATCCAGGCGCTGACCCGATCGGCCGGAGGCGCTACCAGTCCCGATCCGATCGACGTGATCGATCCGCGACCGGCGACCGGAAGCTCGCTCCTGACCACCAATCGCATCCCGCCCAATGACGGTTTTTTCACGCCCGCGCCGTACCGCGGCGCCTTCGCCGCCGCAGCCAACTGGGCCGACGGCTGGACGGCGCTCTCCCGGGTCGGCTACTTCCCGCCGAAGCCGGTTCAATCGATCAGCACCAACATCACGACCAGCCAGCTCTGGACCTCCGACAAGGATTACCTGCTGACGCAGCCGATCTACGTCACCAGCGGCGCCACCCTGACCATCCAGCCGGGAACCGTCGTGCGCGGCGAGGGGGAATCGAGCCCAGGTGTGAACGATCCCGGAACCCTCATCATCACGCGTGGATCGAAGATTCAGGCGGTCGGAACCCCCGATGCACCCATTGTCTTCACCAACCAGGATGACGACAACGTCGGACAGAGCGGCGGCCGCGTTCCCTACGACACGGCAGTGAATGCTTCCGGCATCACGGGAACCTGGGGTGGGTTGGTCGTTCTGGGTCGCGGCTATGTGGGAAACAACTCAGTGGCCGGGCCCAACCCGGCTCGGGAAGTCCAGATCGAGGGGCTGACGGCGATCGGCAGCCTCGGCCTGTACGGAAACTGCTCGGGGGCCTCGCCCGCCATCCCCCTGGCCAGCTGTGATGACGATGACAGCGGGTCGCTGTCCTACCTGTCGATCCGCTACGGCGGCTTCAACCTCGCCGCCAACAACGAAATCAACGGCTTGACCCTGGGCGCAGTAGGCCGGAGCACCGACATCGACCATATCGAGGTCTTCCAGAACAAGGACGACGGAATCGAGGCGTTCGGCGGAGCCGCCAATCTGAAGAACGTCGCCATGCTCAACGGAGGCGACGATGGCCTCGATTACGACGAAGGGTGGCGCGGCAAGGTCCAATTCATGTTCGTGGTCCAGGGAACTCCCGGCTCGGACAAGTCGGACAAGGGCTCTGAGAGGGATGGCGGCAATGCCGGCGATGCCAGCCAGCCGCGCTCCATCCCCACGATTTACAACGGCACCTATATCGGCCTGGGCGGCACGAAGAACTATACCGACCACCTGATGAACACGGCGCTGCACTTCCGGGACAACGGAGCCGGGCGCGAGTACAACGGCTTCTTTGGCGACTTCGGGGGCGCCACCATGCTCATCGAGAGCGGCAACTTCCCCGTAGTGGGAACCGCGGCGAACACCAGCGCCGGACGCACGGTGGCGGCCTACTCCACCCCTTCGGGGAATTGCAGCGTGACCACGGCGACGACCTGCGTGAGTAACGCCGGATGTCCCGGTGGCGAGGTGTGCGTGCTGCATTATCAGGCTCCGGCCTCCTCCTTCGAGCTGGAGCTGCAGGACAACGACTTCTGGTGCTTCGGCAACGGCAATGTCGTCCCTGACGTGGGGCATTGCAGCGTGATCGTGGCGACCACCTGCACTCAGGACGGCAATTGCCCCGGCGGGGAGACCTGCGTCAATCCCGGGACCGTCTTCGGGGCGGCTCCCGCCGACGCCGGTAAGTCGCACTACGCCTACCCGGCGTTCAACGGCACCTGCAGCATCACGATCGCTCAGGCCTGCACCCAGGACAGCGAGTGTCCGGTCGGGGAGACCTGTGTGACAGGGCTGAAAAACAAATACACCCGGTGCTCGGATCCCCTGCCGATCCGCTCCCTGATTCGGGGCACTGGGGGCGCCAGCTCGCCCGATCCGATCATCGCGTTGGATCCGCGTCCCATTCCTGGAGGTCCGCTTGCGGCCCCGGGCGGTGCTCCCAGCCGCGTGCCTCCCAGCGACGGCTTCTTCTCGCCGGCTCCCTACAACGGGGCCTTCGCATCGGGCTCTTACTGGATGAGCGGCTGGAGCAACATGTCGCGAACCGGGCTCCTGGCGGTGTGCAGCAGTGCTTCGCCCCTTTCGGTCCCCGGTGAAGTGACCGATCTCAACCTGGCGGTTACCGGCACCACCCTGACCTGGACGCCCCCACCTGCGCCGTACGGGGGTGCTATCGACGTGCTGCGAAAGGTCGGCGTCGTCACCCCCGTGTCGGCCGCTAACGTCGACTTCACCGGTGGTGGATGTCTGGCAGGCGAGGTGGACCAGCTCGGCGACAACACCGCCCTCGACGCCGGCAATCCTCTGCTGAATCAGGTGTTCTTCTACACCGTGCGCGCGGGCAATCCCTGCGGGGAAGGGACCATCGGCTACTTCAGCAATGGCACGAACCGGCCAGCCGCGAGCTGTCCGTAGACATCAACCCACCAGTGGCGGTCCAGTCGCCAACGGCCTCGCCAGTGGGTGAGAGGGGATTCCAAGACGGGGCGAGGTCCTGGCGGGGGCGGGAGGAGCCTGCAGGCTTCTCCCGCCTCCATTGATGTGAAATCGATCGCATAGGACCAGTAACAGAAGGGCACTCCAAATGCATACAAAGAGTCTTCGGGTCAGCCTGCCGATCCTCCTGAGTGTTGGTCTTTCGGCGGCCGCGACGTCGGGAAAGGGCGGAACCCCGGCGAGCGCGCACCCGACCGCGGGTCTCACTTCGCTCGATCTCGCTTTTCGTTTCGCCAGCTCGATCCGCACCGATCCCAGGGACCAATCGAAAGCCCAGGAGGCGGTGCTGCGCGATTTTCTGCTCCTCGGGGCCGAAGAGCAGGCAGCAAGCCGGGTCGAGCAGGTTCAGGGATGGCGTCGAGGCGTGCTCTACGCCCAGCTGGCCGGTCGGCGGGCCGCGCAAGGGGACGTGGCGACTGCCAGAGACCTGATAGCCAAGGCCCGGTCAGTCCGAGCCGAGATTTCGGGATGGGAGGGGCCGCGCGTTGATTCCGAGATAGCCGCGGCACTCGCAGCCCTGGGGGACCTGACTGCCTCTGAGCAATTGGCCACCGGTCTTGCCGCCGCCGACCCCCGGCAGTACTCGGGTAGGGCTGCCGCGACCGTGTCCCAGGCGCAGGCGGCGCTCGGCAATTTCGACAAAGCCATGGAAGCACTGACCCCGGTGGAGGGAGACACCGACGTCGAGGTGGCCGGAGCCCGAACCAGCGGTTACCTGGGAATCGCGAAAGTGAAAAAGTTCACGGCGGCGCAGCATCTGACGGCGCTGGAGTCAGCCGGGCGCTCCGCGGCAAACCTCCCCTCCTGGGAGCAAGTCGGCGTCCTGACGGAAATCGCCCAGCTCTACCTCGACGCGGGCCAGAAAGATCGCTGCGTGGGTGCTCTGAAGCAGGCCGAAGAAGCCGCCCTATCGCTTCCGGGCGGCACTGCGGGAAAGATTCCGCTGATGGCGCAAGTGGCCCTGGGATGGGCCGAATCGGGAGAGAAATCCCGGGCTCGCTCCCTGCTGCAGGAAGCGGAGCCCTCCGCAGCCAATGCGCTGGACATCGATCGTCCCGCAGCCTACGCGCGACTTGCTTCCGGGTGGCGGGCCCTCGGCGATGTCAAGCAGGCCAATCGCCTCATGGCTCTGGCGATCGCTTCCGCCGAATCGCTCCGGAATGCGCGCCCGCGGGCCCTCTCCGCCGTGGAAATCTGCCGATCCCTGGGCCGGGATGGCGTTGAGCCCGACCCGGGAACACGCAGTCGACTGGAACAGCTGCTGGCCAACTTGAAAGACCCCTGGTGAGACCTCGCCGGGCGCTGTGACGGGCGTCCGGGTCCTGTCGAGGCGGCTGCCAAGGCATTCAACCGACGCAAGTGTCCCGCGGGAGTCTCTCGGGTGAGGCAACCTGCGTTTCCGGACAGGCTCTCTCCGTCCGGCCGCTTCACAGCACCGCCCCGGGCCCGGGATTCCGGTGAATCTCGAGCCTCGGCGCGGTGCGATCGACCCCATACCACGAACGATCGCTCAGGCCTCCCGCGCGTGCTGCGGCGAAGGTGCGCCGGAGCTTTCTCCCGGATCGCCATCGTCCTCCTCGCAATTCTATTTCTCGTCTGGATCGGCGTTGTGGCGCAGGAAAAACCGACGGGAGGAATTCGCGGCACCGTCCTGGACAAGGAGCTGAATGCGCCGCTCGTCGGCGTCCAGGTCGTCGTGGTGGGCACCAACGTGGGGGTGCTTACCTCCGCACAGGGCAATTTCCTCATCTCCCAGGTTCCGGTGGGCACCTACTCCCTGGCCTTCACCAAAGGCGGATACGAGCGGCAGGTCATCCCTTCGGTGACCGTGAACGCCGGCAGGCTCACGGAGCTGAAGGTGGAGATGGGGATTGAAGTGGTCGAGATGGACGAATTGGTGGTTAGCGGCGGGGAGGTGGAGCCTGCCGAGGAGACGGGGCTGCTGGATCTCCGCTCCGAAGCAGTCTCATTCCAGGACGCGATCTCGTCCGACCTGATCAGCAAGGCGGGCGCCGGCGACGTGGCCGGAGCTTTGAAGTTCGTCGTGGGCACCAGCATCACCGAGGGGAAATACGCCACCGTCCGCGGCCTGAGCGATCGCTACACCGGAACCACCCTCAACGGAGTCAGGGTGCCCAGCGCCGATCCCCGGCGCCGGGCCGTCCAGGTGGACCTGTTTCCCACGGGCACGGTGGAAAGCCTCACCGTCACGAAAACCTTCACCCCCGATCTGCAGGGTGATTTCACGGGGGGGGGTGTGGATATCCGCACGAAATCGGTTCCGGAGAAGCTGACCTTCTCAGTTTCGATGGCCGCCGAGTCCAACAGCCTGGCCACGCGGAATGAGGACTATCTGACGTACGAGGGAGGGGGTGTTCCCTTTAGCGGCCCTGCCGCGCGGGATCGAGCACTGCCCGAGGAAGCGGACCAACCGATTCCCACTGCGCCTACGCCCAGACTCATTCCGAGACCGGGCGAGATGGCGAATGCCCAGACCCTGGACCGCTTGGTCCGCTCCTTCGCTCCGGCCATGGGGGTGTCCCAGGCGACGCCCGGCTACAACAGCGGTTTCGCGTTCGTCGGGGCGAATCGCTGGGAGGTCGGAACTGGTGTGACCCTGGGGCTTCTGGGAGCGCTCAACTACGTCCACAAGTACGACTTTTATGCCAATGGCACCAACAGCACCAAATTCATCAGCAACCCGGGCGACCCCCTAAATGGCGCCACGCGGGACGACAGCCAGGGGGCGGAAGAATCGCTCACCGGGCTTCTGATCAATTTCGAAGTGCGCCCCGGCGAGAACCAGCGCTATGCGCTGAACTTGGTGGGAAACCAGGCGGCCGAGGACCAGGCGCGGTTCCAGTTTCAGAACCTGGGCGCCGCTTCGCAGCAACAGAATCAGAGCCTGCACTACACCCAGCGCCTGGTCACTTCGATCCAGCTGCATGGGGAGCAGCATTTCCCGTCGGTCAAGGATCTCTCCCTGGACTGGTTCTACGCCTCGAACTCCACCCGGCAGGAGGAGCCCGACGTCCGTTTCTTCCGCAACAATTTCAGCTTCGTCACGCTGGAGGGGACGATGCCGAATGGCACCACCGCACCCGAGAGAACCCGGCGAATCTGGCGCGACGTGGAGGAAGGGAACTACCAGGCCGCCGCTAACGTGCGCAAGTCGTTTCCCACCTGGGGCGATCTGCCTGCGATGTTTCAGGGAGGATTCCGGCTGGATCGCACCGACAGGACGTACGATCAGCGGTCTTTTACTTATTTTTTTCAAACCCAAGCCGGCACGGGTGCCGCCGTATCCGAGAATAAGGAAAAGGACAAATTCCACGCCACCAGCCCCGGCCAGCTCTGGACCGATGTCTTCACCGACTCGGAATTCATCGGCCTGGCGCCGAACATCGTGATCTCCACCCCCCAGCAATATCCTGCCCCGGATCAGCTCCTCTGGTACATCCAGAACCTGGCCACCGACGTGGATTACACGGGAGATCAGAAAATCGATGCCGTGTACGGCATGGTGGAGTTCCCGTTTCTTCCCAATTTCAGGGCGGTAGCCGGCGTCAGGTTTGAGACTACGGACATCTCGGTGGTTCCCGTGAACGAGCGCACCGGAAGGGTGGAGGTCATCGTCACCAATCCCAGCGGCGATCGAGAGATCAACTCGGTGCTCCAGGAGGAGGCCACTGCCGATATTCAGGAAGGATCACTGCTCCCTTCCGTGGGGGTCATCTGGAACATCCGGCAAGGCATGGCGCTGCGGGCGACGGCCAGCGCAACCCTGGCTCGCCCGACCTTTCGCGAGCTGGCACCGATCGCCACGGAGGAGTTCATCTTCGGAGACGAATATGTCGGCAACCCCGACCTGACGATCTCGAAAATCACCAATTACGATCTGCGCTGGGAGTGGTTTCCGCAGTCCGGAATCGTCGTCTCGGTCAGCGGCTTCTACAAGCAGATCCGCGATCCGATCGAGGCCATCAACTTCGGCGTGTCGAATCGCTCCTTCATCCAGCCGGTCAACTTCCCGAGCGGCAAGGTGTCCGGGCTGGAGCTGGAGGCGCGCACCAACTTTGCCTGGGCCACCGAATCGCTGCGCGGCCTCTCCTTCGGGTTCAACTATGCCGCCATTCGATCCGAGGCCGACGTGCCGGAATCAGAGCAGCAAGCTCTGGCGCCCTACGATCTCGATGAGCCCACCGTGAGGCTGTTCGGCCAGCCGGACAAGATCTGGAACGTGAACCTGACGTTTGACTGGGAGCGCTCCGGCACCTCCGCCGGCATCTTCTACAACTTCTCCGGGGAAAGCTTGATAACCGCCGCGGCCAAAGGGCTCGACAGCGCAACGCCCAACGTTTTTCTGGAGCCTTTCAAGACGCTGGACGTGACCGTCGCCCAGCGACTGGGCAAGGGATTCACCCTGGCCTTCAAGGCTAAAAACCTGCAACCCCAACCGGTTGAAACCATTTATCGGACCCCTGCCGGGCAGGAGGCAGTCAAGACAGAACGGCCATCAGCCAGATTGCTGGGGGTTGCCCTGTCCTGGAGCTGGTGAGCTGGCTGGAGTCGCTCCGGAACTGGCGCAAAATTGTCGCCAAATTGTCACGCAGCCAGGCTAGGTTAGCGGTATGAACTTCAAAGCGCTCCGAAGAAAATCGAGCCTCGCGGCGCTGCCCTTATTGCTGCTGGGAGCTGCGCTCGGCCGCGCCGACACGCCGGCGCCCGCTGAGTCGCCCGAGTCCGTCCGCGCCCTCCTGACGAAGTGGTCCGACACCCAGCAAATCCTCTCGAAAGAACGGGAAGAGTGGAAGCAGGGGAAGGAAGTCCTGCTCTCCCGCATCGAGCTGCTCAAGGGTGAAGTGGCGGCTCTCGAGGCGAAGAGCTCGGGGGCGTCCAAAGGCACTCAGGACATCCGGCACGAAAGGCAGCAGCTGCTGAACGAGGCGGAATCCCTGAAGGGCACCTCCGAAGACCTCGCACGACTGGCGGGCGAGATGGAAGGAAAAATCCGCTCCCTGCAGCCGCAGCTGCCGGACCCCCTGAAAGAGAAAATCGGTCCGCTCTACTCGCGCATGCCCGCCAACTCGGCGAGCAGCGCCGCCTCACCTGCCGAGCGCTTCCAGAACATCGCCGGCATTCTCAACGAGATCAACAAGTTCAACGGGGAGATCACGGTGACCAGCGAGATCCGCACCCTTTCCGACGGCAAGCCGGCGGAAGTGCGAGTCGTCTACGTCGGACTCGGCCAGGCCTATTTCGTGGGATCGCAGGGCCAGGCGGGCATCGGGCGTCCGGCGGCCACGGGCTGGGAATGGAAAACCGACGACAGCATCGCTCCACATGTCCAGGAAGTGGTGGAAATGCTCCAGAGCAAGGCCAAGCCGAAATTCGTGGCGCTTCCGGTGGATCTCCGATGAAGAGGGCTGGAAAAAGCATGGGACTCCTGGGGATGGTGCTCGGCTTAGCGGTTTTCGGAGGCTCGTTATCCGCACAACAGGCCACGGGATCGGCGCCGCTGACTCCGGTGGCCGGCAGCGTTCGTGAGGACCTGGAAAAGAGTGTGCAGCAGCTGAATGAGCTGCGAGCCTCCATTGAAGCCGAAAAAGTGCCGCTCTCGAAAGAGATCAGCGCTCTGGAGGCGAAGCTGCGCGACCTCCGGCAGTCGCAGGAGTCGGATTCCCGGTCCAGCGACGGCATGATTCTGGAAGTGGGCCAGCTCAAGGAGGCAGTGCGCCTGCGTGGGGAAGAAGCGACCTACGTCTCGAACCTCCTGGATGAATACGCCAGGAATTTCGAGAGCACGCTGCACGTGAGCGAAGTGTCCCGCTATATGCCGGTCCTGGATGCCGCCAAGCTCGCGCCGCTCAACAAAGACCTCTCCTCCCGGCAGAGGGCTACGCTTCAGGTGGATGTCTTGAAGAGCTCGCTGGGACGGCTCGAGGAGCTGCTTGGTGGGGCGCGCTACCCGGGCCAGGCCGTGGATCCCTCAGGCCAGGTCGCCGACGGCACCTTCGCCATGATCGGGCCGGTGGTTCTGTTCGCCGCCAAGGACGGGAATCCCTCCGGCTTGGCGATTGCCCAGGCGGGATCATCCACACCGGCCGTGCGTCCCATGGAAAAAGATACCGGGTCGGATGTGGCCAAAGTCGTGAGGGAGGGGCACGGTCCCTTGCCGCTCGATCCCAGCCTCGGCGGAGCCTTGCGGGAGCTGATCAGCCGCGGCAGTCTGCTCGGCTACTTCAAAAAGGGGGGGCCGATCATGTACCCCCTGCTGTTTGCATCGCTCTTGGCGACCACGGTGATCTTGGAGCGGCTGTTCTTCCTCGCCGGGGTTCGAAGGAACCGCAATCTCAAAACGGTAGAGGCGATCATGTCCAACATCGAGGCGGGTAACGTGGACGGCGCCATCCGGGCCGGGCACGGGACGAAGGATTTCGTCGCCCGCACCCTGGTCTACGCGCTGGCGCACCGGGAGAAGTCGCTCTCCAATGCCCTGATGCGCGCCTCGGCGCAGGAGTTGGTGCGCTTCGAGCGCGGCATCTCCATCCTGGACACGGTCATCACCATGTCGCCGCTGCTGGGTCTGCTGGGAACCGTGACCGGAATGATGGGGTCGTTCGGCATGCTGGGCGGGGCGGAGCTGGCCGCGCCAGCGCAAATCACTGGCGGGATCGCGGAGGCCCTCATCGCCACGGCATTCGGGCTGGGGATCGCCATTACTTGCCTGATGCCGCTCAATTTCCTGCATAGCAAGAGCGAGGATGCGCGCCACGAAATGGAAGACGCCGCCACCCACCTGGAGATCCTGATGAAGCCGATCATGGAGCTCGAAGCCAGGAGCGTCAGCGCGCCATTGACCGCCAAATTCCCCGAAAGCGCGATGGCCAGCGCTGCGATGGCCTTCCCGCAGGGGAGCTCCTTGAAGGACTACGCATGAGACTGACCACTCGGGCCCACCGCAAA
>Ga0137425_1000073_pt1 | contig 34376 bp, 26 predicted proteins | sample EasRivERMZT640_2_FD_102318 | JGI IMG/M metagenome (GOLD analysis project Ga0137425, IMG submission 102318) | Soil microbial communities from meander-bound floodplain in the East River, Colorado, USA - East River MetaG ERMZT640_2 | ecosystem: Environmental > Terrestrial > Soil > Floodplain ...
ACTCGTCCCGGCTCCACGTCCGAAAGCTGCTCGAAGAGGCGGTTGATTTCATTCTGAATTCGGTTCAACTCAAAGAATGGCTGGAAGGGTTCCATAGCAGGGCCCCCTGGTTTCGCCGCTAATATAATGATGGGAGGAGTGGGACGCAAGGTGCGAAAGTCCAGATAATCGCTCGATTTCAACATGGAATGCGGGCGGCCTGCGGCAGCTTGCTCCACACGCCGCGGCCGCCGCAGGGTCCGAGGCTGAGATTCTGTGGACTTGGGTGCTCATCGGCGCTCCTCGATCGCGGCGGCGGAGAACCCGGCCGCAGGCGGGAAACTCGTTCTGGGTGGGTTGATGGTCACGATTTGCGCTGTCCGAGGAGGCGGTTGAGCTCGTCCATGAAGGCGTTGAGATCGCCGAACTGGCGGTAGACGCTGGCGAAGCGCACATAGGCCACCTGGTCGAGAACCTTCAGACGCTCCATCAGTCGCTCGCCGATGAGAGTGGCGGGCAGCTCTTTTTCGGCACTCTCCTGCAGCATGTTTTCCACCTCATCCACCACCGCCTCCAGGGCGTTCATGGGAACGGGTCGCTTCTCGCACGCCTTCACCAATCCGGTGAGCAGCTTGTTGCGATCGAAGCTTTCCCGCCGGCCGTCCTTCTTGACGACCATGTAGGGGATCTCGTCCACCCGCTCGTAGGTCGTGAAGCGGCGCGAGCACGAAAGGCATTCCCGGCGGCGGCGCACGACGCGGCCTTCCTTCCCTTCCCGCGAATCCACCACCTTGTCCTCGGGATGACTGCAAAAGGGACACTTCACGACGCCTCCCGCTCCGACTGGATCATCTTGCCAACCTGTCCCACCGAGAGACCCTCCCTCCAGATGAGAATGGCGCCCAGGGCCATCACCGGAATCACCGCGATGCACCACTGCGCCCAGATGGCGGCCAGGGCGACGTCGGTGTGCAGGCCATAGATTTCCTCCAGGCAGGCCTTGCCGAGCAGCTGGTAGCCTCCCAGCCCCGCCGGAGTTGGGACGGCGATGCCGACCGCCAGAAATGCGATGAGGAGGAAAACGTCGATGAAGTCCATGGGAATCTCAAAAGCCTTCAACCCCGCAAGAATGCTCAGGTCGATGAGCGTCCAGCTCGCCAGAGTGTAGAGCATTCCCACCGCCAGCGCCTTGCCGCCCTTGAGAACTTCGAAGCCGCGCACCATGGCGTGCAGGAAATCCACCACGCGTCGAACCACTCCGCCGGGGCGGGTCTTCGCCTCCAGCAGCCGGAAAAGCCGGTCGCGCGTGAGCACCGCGATGTACAGCCCTAGCACCGCTGCGAGGATCACGGCTCCCACCTGGATACCGCGCTCGCGCACCTGCACGACCCAGGGGGAGCCGGCGACGGGCAGTCGGGAGGAAAAACCGATCAAGTAGATGGAGAAAAACAGCAGCACGGTCAGAAAGTCCATCATCCGGGCCACCGCCACGGTGGCGATCACCGAGGCCTTGCTCATGCGCTCGCGGCGGGCCAGGAGAATGGGCCGCGCCAGCTCCCCGACTCTCAGGGGCAGGACGTAGGACAGCATGAATCCGATGACGGTGCAGGTGAACAGGCTGCTGAGTGGGATGCCGGTGCGCAGATGCGACAGAAGCGATCGCCAGCGCAGCGCCCGTCCCACGAAGCTCAGCAAACCCACCGCGACTGCCAGCAACAGGTAGCCGGGATGGGCATGCGACAGGGCGCGGGCCACCGCCGCCGGGTCGGTGCCGCGAAAGCAGATGACGATGAGAACCAGGGAAAGAGCAAAGCTGAGCCCAAACTTGAGAAAACGCTTCATCCAGGGACCGGCTCCCCGCTCTTGGTGCGGTGAAGGCCTCGTGGTGAGTGGTTCTTGCGGGATCGGACATTCCCACGCTCAGGCGTGACGCCACGATGCGCTGGAGCCGAATCGGGCGGGAATGTACACTAGCGGCGCGGCGGGCGTCAACCGCGGCCCGTGGACCCCCGGGACCTCGCTGAAAGGGGCAAAGACAGCATTTCCATGGGCTCGCTGTGAACTTTCAGCGGGGGGATTCCGTTCTAGCGGATGGAAGGAGGGCGTTGCGCATGGCGGTCCGGAACCGAAGCGAATCACTGACCTGGGGGCTCCTGATACTCCTGCTGGGAGTCCTGCTGCAGCTCGATCAGCTCAAGCCTGATCTGCACATCCTTCAGAATCTCTGGAGATTCTGGCCCGTGCTGATCATCGTCATGGGCGTGAACAAGCTGGTGCGTTATTTCTCCGCCAAGCAGGCGGACGGAGTCGAGCCACCGAAATGACCCGACGGGATGTCGCGCTGCTGATTCTGATCCTGCTGCTGGGCGCCGGGATCACCACGGCCCGCAAGGTGCGGCAGGGATGCCTCGTGCCCGGCGTGCGGATAGAGGGGCTGGAGTTTCTGCGCGGCCCCCTGCACACCTTCAGCGAATCCGCCGATGCCGCCTGGTCGGACGGCGATCAAGTGATCGTGGAGGCGGGCCACAGCGACGTGCAAGTCCTGACCTGGGGCGAGAAGAAAGTGCATGTGGAGCTCAAGAAGCAGCTCCATGGAGAGAAGGAAGCGGAAGCTGAGCGGCAGGCGTCTGATTTCAAGCTCAGCGTGGCTCGGTCCCCTGGCTCGGTGACGGTCCGCGCCACCGGCTCACGCCTCTCCGGCTTGTCGTCCGAATTCACCGTCACCATTCCCGAGCAGAGCCGCCTTCAGGTCATCTCCGACAACGGCTCCGTGGTCGTGCGTGGAATCAAGGCCGATGTGCTGGTCAAGACGGCCCATGGGGATGTGGAAGCCGCGGACCTGGGAGGGAGCCTGGAGGTGGTCAACGACGATGGCAGCATCAACCTCCATCGTATCGAGGGTCCGGTGAATCTGCGCACCGCTCACGGGGACGTCGAAGCGGGCGACCTGGGCAGTACGGCGGAGGTGGTTTGCGATGATGGTGACGTAACGCTGTCGCGAGTCGCAGGTGCGGTCAGGATGAGACACTCACACGGCGAAGTCGGAATCTCCCAGGTTGCCGGTGCAGTTCACCTGACCTCCGGCAACACCGACGTGACGGCATCGGATATCCGCGGCAACCTGGAAATCATCGGCGAGCACGGCAGCATCCGGGTGGAGAGGGCTGAAGCCGACCTGAAGATCACCGCGCCCCATTGCGAGATCTGGGTGGAAAATCTCGCCGGTGACCTGACGGCGACCGCCCAGAGCGACCCCTTCACGGCCACGCGGGTGAAGGGCGGGGTGAAGGTGGTGGTTTCCGCCAGTAGCGTCAGACTCACCGACGTCCAGGGACGCATCGAGGTCTCCGGGACGCACACGCCGGTACAGATCATCCGGCCTGGCGCCGACGTGGAGGTGAGCACCACCAATCAGGAAATCGAGATCGCCTCTCCCGCCGCCGGCGGATTCCGGGTCGACGCCCGGGCCGAGCAAGGGGAGGTGGAAAGTGACATCAACGAGCTCCACGTTCCGCTCGATCGACCCGCCCATTTCGCCGGCTCGATGGGAGACGGGCGCGTCCGCTATCGCCTCACTACTTCCCACGCGACCATTGCCATCCTGAGAGCCGATTCCGGCTCCACGGCGGAAGATCGCTAGCTTTCCGTCTGCCCGGGAATCCCGGGCTCCACCTCCAGGGTCCGGTAATTGCGCAGGGTCACCAGGCCCGGGGCGTATGCCTTCCCCTTGCGCACATGCTTGCGGAGCGTGTAGTGGACCTCGACCCTTCCCTTCCCCTTCGCCCGACTGAAATGAGCGGCGAGGCGCGCCGCTGCCTGGGCCACCGGCTTGGGCAGCTCTTTGAGCCGCGCGGGATTGCGAACGACCACGTGGGCCCCTGAGCGATCTGCGGCGTGAAACCAAAAATCGTGAGGAGAGGCCACGTGAAACGTCAGTCGGTCGTTGTCCCGGCTGGTCTTCCCCACGAGGATGACGTACCCGTCTGCCGTCCGGTACTTTCGGATGCCCGGATCGTTCTCCGAGGCCCTTTCCTGGCGGCGTTCGCCCCGCTCCGGGACGGGCTTCAGAATTCTCCCGTGCACCATTTCCAGCTCGAGGCGTTCCAGGCTCTCAAGATCCTCCGCTAATACCAGCTTCCGCCGCCATTCCTCCATGGTGGCTCGGGAGGCTTCCGTCCCCGCGAGCCGCTCCTCGATTTTTTCAGCCCCGCGGCGCAGCTTGCGGGCGCGCAGGTAGTGCTTTTCGGCGTTCTCTCTGGGGTTGAGCGCGGGATCCGCGGGGACTCGCACCTCGGTGTCACCCGGCCCGTAAAGGTCGGGCACGACGATGGCCTCCCCCTGCACCTTCGCCGCGGGACAGGCGAGAATCAAGTCGCCATAGCGCTGGTGAGTTTCCCATCCCGTCGCTTCATCCCGTTCCTGACGCAGCTTTGAGAGGAGTTTCTCCAGGCGGATTTCTTCCCGATGCACAGCGCCTGCGAGCTTCTCCCGCAGCTCCCGCGTCTTGAGCCTGGTCTCCAGCAATCGGATCGTGACGCGTACCGCTTCCTCACAATCCGGGAAGCGTGTCTGAATCGGCAGGGGGCTACGAGCCAGGGGCAGGGGCGACAGCAGCGGCGATTCCGGTGATTGATCGGGGCGCAGCAGAATCGCCTCGGGAGGAACCGGTGTGTAGAGCACCGGTTCGAGCGCACCGTCCCGGGCCGCGCTCAGGATTCGTTTCATTTCATTCAGGGGATCCCCCAGGGCTCCGTCCCGGTGCGGGAAATCGGCGCCAAGGGAAGGGCTCAAGAACTTGAGAACCCCCAACGACGCCTCCAGAGGGGACGCGGCAGGATTGAAGCGTCCCAGCATTCCCTGCGCTCGGTCCGGATCCAGGGTGGCGCCCTCGAGCCCCGGTCGGGGCTGCGGCGGTTGATAGGCCTTCCCGACTTCCGGAGCACGAAACGCACTGGCCATTCCCCGGGCGAAGGCCAGAACTCGATCCTCGGGATCCAGAAGCAGGAGGTTTCCCGATTTTCCCAATAACTCCGCCACCAGCTTCCGCCGCTTCCCGTCGTGGCTTTCCCAGGTCATTTCCACGACCCGATCGCACCCGAGCCGGGACAGTCCCTGCAGAGTCGCCCCTTCCAGCTCGCGGGCGGCAATGCCCGAGAAGGGATCGGGTTCGATGACTTTGGGAGTGTCGCGGTGGGGCAGACGGTAGAGCGCCGGGTAGGGAGAGCGCAGCGAGATCTGGAGATTGTCGCCCGCCGCGGTGGCGAAGCGGAGCAGGTACACCCCATCCGCAAGCCGGTCCCAGGCGAGCAGGGAACGCCCCAAAAGGGCGCGCTCCAGAATGCGGAGCACTCCCTCCAGAATGAGGCTGTCCATCAGGGGATCTTAGTGATCTTTGGCGTTTTTCAGTGAGCGGGCGACGGCCTTCTCGACCTTCTCTTCCACCAGCGCCTCGGAGGTCTTCTCCACCTCGGCGATCTCGCTGACGACCAGGTAGCGGGCCTTGTCCAGCATGCGCCGCTCGCGGTAGGAGAGGTTCTTCTTCTGGCTGAGGAGGCTCAGGTTCTTGAGGACTGCCGCCACTTCCAGGATCTCGCCGGTACGCATCCGGTTGGAGTTCTCCTGGAACCGGCCCTTCCAGTTGCTGTGCATGGCAATCTGCCCGTCCTCGAGGATTCCATAGACTTTCTGGAGCTCCTTGCGGGCGATGACCCGGCGCAGACCGACCTGGCTGATGTTGGAGGCCGGAACCATGACCGTGCTGTCGTTGGCCAGGATTCGCAGGCGGTAATAGGAGCCGTTCGTCTCGCTGGTGTTGAGCTTGATCTCTTCGATAACGCCTATCCCATGGTTCGGATAGACGACCTTGTCCCCAATCTTGAATTCCACCTGGGAGCCTCCACCCGGTCGCACCGTCGTTTAGCGGAAGGGCTTGAATTGATTGTGTATTCTAGCCTTTCCGGCCCCCGGATGTCAATGACTCCCACCTCTCAGAAGCTGAAGTTGAGGGTCGCGTAGGGCCCTTTCATGGTGAGATCCGCCACCCCGAAGTTCTCCAGATCGGCGTCGGTTACGCATTTCCGGTAACCGAAATTCATGCCGATGAAGGGGGCGAAGTGGATCTCCACCTGGCCTCGGAGGTCGTAGAAGCGAAACTCGTTCCCGGAAGTCTGGTACTTCATCCCCTGTCCTTCCGCGGAGATATGGAGGATGGGCAGGGGCTGAAACGAGAGGGCAAGCCCCACCACGGGGAAGGTCCCAGTTTCGTTCCCCTCCCCTTCCAGGCCGGTGGTGCTGGATTCAACGGAAGTGCTGAAGTTGAGCTTCGTGGCGCCGAACGGGATTCCCAGCCTGAACATCGGGATATTGATGAAGGTGTAAAGGTACACCAGCGAGTCCTGGCGCAGCTCCAGGCGGCTCTTGATATTCTCCCCCGGGGCAAAAACCACTCCGCCGAACACGAGGGGGCTGGTCAAGGTGCTCGAAGCGTTGCGCTTGCTGTCGAGATGGGTGCCTATCAGGTAATTGTTCTTGAGCCAGTGCAGCCAGAGCCTTTCCTGCGTCAGCCAGTCCCCTTCTGGCAGGTCGAGGGTGCTCTGGAGATCCGCTACCGTCCCGGGTAGGCCTCCACCCTCGATCTGCAGGGTGCCCGTCATCTCCTGTTTCCATTCCAGGAACTCGATACCCACGATTTCACCATAGGCCCTGGTGGGAAGCGCGAAGATTCCGAGGGCGAGAAGGACGGTTCCAACGATCCAGCGCATCGAACTGTTCCCGATTCGGACCATTCCGGTCACCTCCGGGGGGGGATTATAGGTTCCCCCTCCCGATCGCGCCACAGGGCAGTTCGCCTATCCCCTTCTCCAGGACGAAGATGCGGCACCAGAACAGGCTTTTTTCACGTTCCTGCTGGCGTTGCCGATTTTCAAGCAGGTCAGGATTGCGTGACGCCGGTCCGATCCGCTACTCTTTCCCGCAATTGCGTGCCGGAGTGGCGAAATGGCAGACGCAGGGGACTCAAAATCCCCCGAGGGCAACCTCATGTCGGTTCGACTCCGACCTCCGGCACCAACTCCACCAACCTACGCTGACTCACTGATCCGATAGTCGGGGCCGGCCCCCGGTTATAGGGAACTCCGGCGCGATTCAGTGGATAGGAATCGAACCCACAAGCGAATTCCAAGCGCGAATGTAGTTTGCGTCGATGGAGAGGGAAATACGATTAGCACGGGTACGGCAGGGCGGCCAGTCAACTCCAATGCCTAGTCAGAGCCCAGCCGCGCGAGCGAGCGCGTCAAGTTTGACCTGGCCTGTGCCTCGAGACGCTCCCGGAAAAAGTCCGTGCTGTAAACCGACGGACGAGCGATGAAGTCACGAAGAATGCTGGCGCGGGCCTGCTGGAAAGCCGGATCGGGCACCCAGGAATACTCCCGGCGGACTTGAAGCTCGTACTCATCGAACCGAGACGGCGATGCCCCCAGGATGGAAAGATCGATATCGACCGTGAGACAAGCGTCTTCCGATGTCGGCGGTGCGTTATGCCGGGTGGCCAGTACGAGGTCGCTGACCCGGAGCTGAATCTCGGTGGACGCACCCGCCGCCGCGAGAACCTCGGTCGCCAATGCCGCACTCCGCTCCTCATTCTGAGGGCTCCGCGTGTCACAGATCGCGTCGTGAAACCAAAGGGCGATTTGAACCTCTCCAGAGCGACGGGAGAGATGGCTCGCGAGGGCGAACTGCTCGAAGCACTCCTCAAGGTGTTGCGTCGTGTGGTACGCGCGGGAAGCCTCGGAGTATCGCGAGAGCAGGTCATCGAGGACCCTGGAAGCCGGAACTGGGAGGCCGAGATCCGACCAAGTCGAGCGCCAGCGGTCTCGGAGAGCCATGATTCCCTTCTCTGGGCGCCTGACGCCCTCGCGAAGGCGTGCCGGGCTTACTAGGTGGACAGTTGCTAACGCCAGTCGCCGGCGGCCACGAAGGCTCCCCAGGAGAAGGGGCTCGTGCTGCGGCTCTTGGCGCGACGTTTCTTGAGCATGGTGAGGCCGGCCTTGCGTGCCGCTTCCGCGCTGGTCAGTCCCTCGAGTCGTCCCTCGTACAGATACTGCATCCACTCGCGGGCGGACTGGTCCTCCACCTTCCACAGGCTCATGATCAGAGTCCCCGCTCCGGCGACCTCGAATGCACGACGCAATCCGAGCACTCCTTCCCCCAGCTGAATTCTTCCAACCCCCGTCTCGCAGGCTGACAGCACTGCCCAGTCCACGCCCGAAAGGTCCAGCGAGGCGATCTCTTCCGCCGTGAGGATGCCGTCCTCGTCCTGGGCGCCGGCGTCGACGCGCCGGTTGGCCCCAGCCAGGGCAAGACCGGAAAGCAGCAGAGGGCTCTCACCCGCGGGGCCCGCCGCCATCGACGATTCCGGTGCGCTCCTGGCCAGCTCGAAAGAAGAATCGCATCGGTCGTTCAGAAAATATCCGTGGGTCGCGAGGTGAATGACGCGAAACTCCGGCGCCCGCTGCTTCATGGCCGCTTCCGTGGCGGCGCTTCCCGTGAGCACGAGCGTCGAGCTACTCGCCCCGCGATTCGCTGTGCTTCTCCAGAGAGAGTCAATTGCCTGCGCTTCCTGTGTCGAGGCGGCGAGCGGGCTGAAATGCATCGTGGGAAATCCTCCGCAGGCGATGGAAGCGCTGCGATAGGTCGCGTGAGCCTTTGGGCGGGTCGGGCCGGCAGATTTCGCGGAGGGGGATTCAACCGGGCCGCCCTCCTGGCTTGCAGCCGGGCTGGCGTCGAAGTCGGGTCCTCCGAAAGCCAGCAGGCCTCCCGGCGCCGGTGAGGTTCGCTTGCGTCGCGCCAGATCCCGTTCCGCGCCGAGGTAGTGCAGGGTGGGTCCGGACTCCAGAACGAAGCGACCGTCATTGGAGGGCAGCGCCGCGAGATTTACGAGATTGAGGGCGCCGTCGAAGACGACGAACACCATCCGCGCCCCCTTGATCTCCGGCGCCAGCGGATCCCAGACAGCCTTTCGCAGCTTTGCACCGGCCGCCGCGACTTGCTCCTCGCTTCGGGAGTTCAATCCGGTGATTCCGGAAGCCGAGGATGACATCCCCGTGCGCCAGTCCTGTACCAGAGCGTCGATGGCATCCGCCTCGCCAAGATCCACCACGGAAGGAGCGGCTTTTCCTGTGGACAGCACGAACGCAACGTACGACCGTTTTGCTGGCGACGTCTTGCCTTGGGCCGGGGGACCCAGCCGATCGTAGGCAAGATAGGCGACCAGCACCGTCAGCTTCGGGAGACTCGAGGCGACATCCTGGAACCCCTTGCGAGACTCCGACCGGCGCTGGAACTCGGAGCTCGAAGCGGCCAGATCGCGCTCCGCCTGCTCCTTCTCGGAGAGCACGGCGGAAAGATCCTTCCGGTAGCTGGACGGATCGTCGTGGGGTGGCCCCTCGATCACGAGGCGGGCCAGACGATTCCGAGACGAGGTGAGAGCCCGTGCCTTCCGGGCGATTTCCGGGTCGGTGGACGTGGTGAAGGCGGCATGACGCGCCGCCATTTCGTCGAGCACCACAGCCCGGGATTGGATGATCTCGTCCCAGACTTTGGGAATGGCCTGCCGACGAGCATCGCCCGAGAGCGCCAGGAGCGAGGAGATGGAAAGATTGACGCCCGAGGCGCGGGCGATCTCGTATTGAAGCGCCTCGCGCTCCGACAAAGCCGGAGCGATCTGGATGAACTGATGGAGAAGAATGCCCTCGGAGGCCAGTGAATGATCCAGCGCCGCTTCCCATTTTCCCGTTCTCCAGCTCAGCTTCGCCAGCTTGAGAAGCGACTCGCCGACCTTCACATGGGTGGACCCGAACGCTGCTTCCTGAATGGAAAGGGTACGCTCATAATTCCTGCCGGCTTCAGCGAGCGCTCCGAGCTCGATCTGCGAGTCGGCCAGCCCTTGCAGAACCTCGGCGATCTCCGGGTGCGTGGGACCCAGGGTTTTTTCGATGATGACCAGCGCTCGTTGCAGGGTGTCTATAGCCTGCTGGTATTGAGCCGCTTCGAAGTACCGGCTCGACAGAGTCATCATGGCTGCCGAAGTTTCGACATGATCGGCACCCAGTGCCTTCTCTTGAATCGAAAGCGAGCGCTGCGCCGCTTGCAAAGCCTCCGCCTGTCTGCCCAGCTTTGCATACAGGTTCGAAAGATCCTGAAGGTCACGAGCGACAATGGTGTTCTCCGGACCTCTGCGTCTCTCGTCGATGACGAGGACCTCCTCGAGCTGCGAAAGGGCCGCCGGATAATCCCCCAGCTCCAGGAACAGCTTTCCCAGCTCGCCCTTGTCGTAGGCGAGGTAGGGATTATTGTCAGGGAAGGCCTTTTCATCGACTGCCAGAGCACGCTCGAAAAGCGGGCGAGCGCGCTTGAAATCCTTGAAGTAGTAATAGGACTCCCCAAGGTTCGACAGGCTTTCGGCGATCAACGGATGGTTGGCGCCGAACGCTTTCTCCCGAATCGCCAGGGCGCGTTCATGGGCTTCGATGGCGGCCTGGTAATCTCCCAGATTTACCAGCTGATTGCCGATATTGCTTAAGCTGATGGCGACATCGGGATGATCGGGCCCGAGTGCTTTCTCACGGATGGACCTCGACTGATCCAACAAGCGGAGGGCTTCCGCATAATTGCCATCCCACTGGTAGGTGAGCGCGAGATTGTTCAGGACCTGGGCCACATCGGGATGGCCGGGCCCGAGGGTCTGGCTTCGAATGGTCAGCGCCTGCTGCCAGGTTTCCCGGGCTTCGGCAAACCTATGGATATAGAAATAGACATTCCCCAGATTATTCAGGCTGCGAGCGACGATGGGATCCGTGTTCCCGTAGACGCGCCGGGAGAGATCGAGCTCCTCCTTGCCAAGCTCTTGCGTTTCAGCATGTTTTGCTTTTCCCAGGCGCCATAGAGCCTGGACCAGTACATCCAGGACCTCGATCCGTCCCTTGAGATCATCAGGCGCGGTGCGCTCCTGAGTCTCCAGGAGCTTCCTCGCGCCGGCCTCAGCCTCGGCGTATTCCCCTTCCTTCAGGAGTTTTTGTAAATCCTCCACCGCATTGGAGAAGGAGGTCGACGCGGAGCCTCTCGAGCCGCTTGTGGATTGCGGCGCTTCGGCGCCCGTGGGCGTCACACCTTGGGAAGAGACCGAGGTGCAGACGATGGTTACGAGGATCAGGAATACTCTCGCTTTGAAGCGGGCTCCTCTCATCGACGTCTCCCGGTGAGGGCGCACCTTCGTGACTTCGATTCGTTGTTTTCTGTGATGTTTGAATATACCACCTTAAGATACCCCTGTGGTGGATGCCTCAGTTGGAGGTAGGATTAAGGCAAGCCAGAGTTCAGAACGGATGCACTTCATCGCCTCTTCATGGCGGAATGAGCATGAACGGCGGACTGCTTTGGTTCGCACTTTCGTATTGGGTTTGGTCGTGTCCGCGTCCACAGTCCACAGCTACGGACAAACCGATACCGTCCCCAGGTGGAGACCCATCGGCCTGCAAGGGACTAGCGTGCGCTCCCTGGCCACCGGTCCGGATCTCCTTTGCGCGGGAACGCAGGGACAAGGCGTGTATTGCAAGAATCTGCCCCAGGGCACTTGGGGCCCCCGGGGCCTGGCTGGGAAAACGGTACCCTGGTTGTGGATAAACCCGCTTCAGCCCAACGTCATGTTTGCCGCGACTGATGCCCCTGGCCAGCCCGGCCAGCTCTATCGGACCCTGAACAGTGGGTTGAGCTGGGAGACTTCGGGCGCGGGCCTGTACATCGGTGCCATCGAGGGAGTGGCCGGGACGAACACGCTCTACGCAGCGGGGGGGCCGTTTGGCGGTCGGATGACCTGGGAGGCACATGGACACCAAAATACCCGCAGGGGGGGATGTGGAGTCTGGAGGTTGCCCCGACGGCCCCCCAGGAGGTCTGGGCGGGAGGCGAGACGGTCATCTTCCAGGGCTTTACCATCTTCTCGGAAAACGGCGGGGCGAGCTGGAAGTCGGTATGGGATTCACGCTTCATCGGCGACAATCAGACCTCGGACATCTCGGCCCATCCGACCGTCGCCGCATTGGCCCTGACCGGTCACGAAGGGTTCATTCTCCGGACGACGGACAAGGGCACGACCTTTCAGGAAGTATTGAACGTGCCGGTGCGGTTCTTCATTGATTGGGACGGCGGGAATTCCACGAGGGTCTATGCGGGGGGATCTCCCAACGGCGGGACGGCCCAGGTATTCGTGAGCCGTGATTTGGGAATCTCCTGGTCTTCCATCACGGGGGAGCTGGCGCCGCGAATCGTGTTCCGCGTCGGAGCGGACCACCATCGGGTCGGCGTGGCGTATGCCGCGACCGACGACGGCGTCTACCGATTCTACGGTGGAGGGCTTCCGATATGCCTGGACACCCGGGCGGGCATCGACAATCTGCAGCTGTGGCCGAATGCCTGTCCCGCCGTCCTGAGTCCGGGTCCCGTGATTCCGGGAGACGCCATCGCGTTCGATCTGGCTGCGCTGGTGAAGACCTCGACCCACGTGGACCTGGGAGAGGTGGAGTGTCTCGTCGACGGCGGCGATATCGCACTGGCCACCGTCGATCCGCCCGAGCCCGCGCCCGGGCATGCCCTCGGGCTGCTCCTTCGACTGGCCGGCTCGACGGACTACGGCTTTTCCAGCGATGGGTTGCCGCGTCAGGCCTCCTTCGGCGACTGCCCGTGAAAAAACCCTTTCATCCTTTTGATCGTTTAACTTGTCAGATGGTATTGGACGGTGAGTCGTTGGGACTCGCCCCCCAGGGTTCCCAACACAATGAGGAGGCAGCCCGAATGGTCCCCAAGCTGTTGAACATCCGAAATCTGGCTACAATGCTCTCGCTTTCCTCCCTACTTCTTTTATTGCTCCCTGCCGGCGGCAGCGCCAGCACTCCGGCACCGGCCCCTCCCGCGCCACCCGCGCGCATGGCCAAGAATCCGCCCCCCCCACCTGCCCCACCCGCCGATTCCGATTCCGACGACCAGGATCATCCCAAGCGCGGCTGGCTGGGGGTGTTCCTCTCCGAGGACGAGGATGAGGTCGTCATCACCGGCGTGAAGGACGGCAGCCCGGCGGCAAAGGCGGGCCTGAAGGAAGGCGACAAGATCGTCGAGATCGACAGCAAGAAGGTGGACGATTCCACCGACATCCGCAACGTCATTCGCCAGCTCGAGCCGGGCGACACGGTCCAGGTGGTCGTCATGCGGGACGGCAAGCGGAAGAGCGTCAACGCCACGCTGGGGGAGGCCCCGCAGCACTTCTGGGGGGGCGCGGGATTTCCCGGCTGGGCTCCCGGCGAGGGCTTTGGAGCATTTCCAGGCATGGGAATGTCCAAGACCTACCTCGGAGTCCGGGTTCAGGGGATGACCGAAGAGCTGCGGGTCTATTTCAAAGCGCCACGCGGGCGCGGCGTGCTGGTGAGCCGCGTGGATGAGGACACGCCGGCCGGCAAGGCGGGCCTGAGAGCCGGAGATGTGATCATCGCGGTGGATGGAAAGGGGATCGCCAATCGCGGCGACATCGGCGCCGCGCTGGCCGACAAGGAGCCGGGCGACACCGTCGCGGTCAAGATTGTCCGGGACGGCAGCGAGAAGACGCTGGATGTGGAAGTGGAGGAGCGTCCCACTCCGAAAGCCCGTCACGGGATGTTCTACGTTCCGGATGAAGAGAAGGCCTTCTGGCTCGATGAAGATGAGGCGGATGAAGAAGACCTCGAGGACGTCCACGAGCACGAGATGGATGCGGTTCCCGACAATTCGCGATTCCAGCTCGAGATGAAGCGGGCCATGCGGGAGGCCCAGAGGGCCATGAGAAACTCGGTGGCGCCCACCCAGGAGATTCAGCGGGAAATCCAGCGCGCCATGAAGGCGGCGCAAGAGATGGCGCAGGTCGACGTCCAGCGCCAGATCCAGCAGGAGCTGGCTCAAGTGCAGGACTCGGTGCTGCTGCAGAAAGAAGCGGTTCGCCGGCAGGTCGAAGCGGCCATGGATCAGGCCCGCCAGGCGATGCGCGAAGCGGCGGAAGCCGCGCGGCAGGCCGAAGAATCCTCCGGAATCTGAAGACTCGTCTCTCCGCTTCCTCCGGAGAGTGGGGCGCCGGCATGGACGTCATTTCAGCCGGCGCCCCATCTATTTCCAGCCGCGCCGGACGATTTCAGCGAGCAGACCCCGGGCCCACCGATCGGGAACCGCCCGGGCCGGGTGTTCCCACCCCAGGGTTCTCGCACCCCCCAACAACCGTTCCATCTCCCCTCCCAGGGCCCGCTGGGTGTCCTTGCCCAGGAGCACGACGCCCCGGGGAGAAAGGGCCCTCGCCGCATCGCGGGCGGCCAGACACCGGGTTTGAAGACAGGCATCCAGGATTTGCTTTGCCGTTTCGCGATTTCGCGAGACGCGCGCGGCCGCGGCATACAGATCCGCGGGTGTGCGGTTCTTTCCCGAAGGGTCCATGAACAGCAGCGAGCATCCATTGGCCACCGCCACCTGCTTCCATCCCTCCTCCGCGCTTCCCCATCCGAAATCCAGAAACCGGTAGACCCGCACGGCCGAGGACTCGAAGGTGCGGCTCAAGAAAGGATGCAGATTGCGCGGCGCCAGCCCGGGGAGCCGCAGTCCGCCGTCGCGCCGTCGGATCACGTCGGCCAGCGTGGGGAGGCATGCTTCCAGCCGCTTGAGGTCGGTGAATGGGATGCCCGTCTGGGCCATGCCATAGGGTCCGGGGTTCAGTCCGAAAATCAGAATGCCGCCCGGCCGGACGGGGTAGGTTTTCCTGAACAGGGCGTGCCAGGGCTCCCCGTATCGTCCGGGGTTCCAGACCCTCCATCCGGTGGCGGACGCGATGGGAGCGGCCAGTCTTTCCCAGCGTCGCGCCGAGCTGCGCCAGGCGCTTCCCCAGGTGTTGCCATCGCCGCCGGCGCTTCCGGACCCTCCCGCCGTGAGTCCTCGCTTCATGACATCTCAGGCAGAGGCTGTCCTCCCGGATTTCTGGCGATCCGGTCCAGATCCCCGGGAAGCCAGCGCGATCCCCAGAGCAGCAGCAGCCCGGAGATCAGCATCGCCACGACCGCCAGAAGGATGCCTCCCTGGAGCGTGTAGAAATCGGACAAGATGCCGATGAGATAGGGCGAGGGAGCATCCCCGAGGATGTGGATGATCACGATGTTCGCGGCCACGGCCGTGGAGCGCAAGGGAACCGGGCTGACGCTGACGATGACGGCATTGAGCAGCCCCGTGTTCAGGAACAGGAAGAAGACGGCCGCGGCGAGGCAGGGAATGAAAACCGCCCTGTCCGGCGAGATGATGGCCGCCAGGGCGAAGGGAATGGCCGCCAGCACCCCCAGGCCCGAGAGCAGCAGGTAGGCCCGGCGGGTCCAGCGCATCACCAGGTCTCCCGCGAATCCCCCCACGAGCGTTCCCACGAAGCCCGCGAGCGCCACGATCACGCCGGTCAGATGATTGGACTCCGCGAAGGAGACACCCTTGATGGTCTCCAGGTAGCGCGGCATCCAGAATGCCATCCCTCCGATGGCGAAGGTGAGGGCGGCGTATCCCAGGTTGGTGTAGAGATAGGAGCGGCTGCGAATCAGCACACGATAATTCGATAGGACGTGGGCGACTCGCTGCCGATAGGAGAAGTGCTCCGGCGCCGGGGCGGAGGATGCCAGCTCCCGCCCCCCTGCGATCGAGTCCATGGCTCCCCGGACCGGCTCGCGCAGGCGGAATATCGGCAGCGCCAGGACCAACCCCGGCAGTCCCACCAGCAGGAAGCAGAACCGCCACCCGTGGGACTCGCCCAGGCTCCCGGCGAGCAGATAGGCCAGTGCCGCCCCGGCTGGAATGGTGACGTAGAAGATCGCCATGACTCGGGCCCGCTGGTGAACCGGAAAGTAGTCGGCCAGAAACGGCGGCGACAGGGTGCCGAAGGAAGCCTCGCCGATCCCCACCAGGCCCCGGGAGAGCAGCAGCACCAGATACGTCGGCGCCAGGACCGCCCCGGCCGTGGCCAGGCTCCAGAGGATCGCCCCCAGCGCCAGGATGGCCCTGCGCGGATAGCGATCTCCCAGGTAACCGAACAGCGGCGCGGTCACCAGGTAGACGAGGAAGAACAGCGTGCCGAAAAGTCCGAACTGGGAATCGGAGATGGCGAAGTCCCGGCGAATCAGGGAGCCGACTGAGGCGATGATGTAACGATCGACATAATCCAGGAGGTTGAGGGTCGTCAGCAAAGAGAGCGTGTAGAGGGCGTACCCGGAAGACCTCGCGGGGGGGCTCATCGCAGGGCTGCCGCCTCCGGCGGATGCTCGCGCAGCAGCCGCGCCACGCTGTCGAGAATGCCGCTCCTCTGGCGGCGGATCTCTTCCGCCGCTTTTCTGGACGTGAACGCCAGCGTCAGCGCTCTCATTCCCTCGCGCAGGCGTCGGCGCTCTTCACTGACCCTGAGGGCAGCCCACCCGCACAGGGGCAGCAGAGCGAGGCCCACCAGAGCCGCTTTCCACCCGTCCCGCCAGGCCAGCAGGGCGCCCAGGATGGCGTACGTGAGGGGGAAGAGCAGGATTCCAGCGATGAGCTTGAAAGTGGCCGATTGATCCGGAGACCGGTTGGCTCTGCGCTCCACCTCGCCGCAAATCCGGTAGGCAGGATAGTGGGTCACCCAACCGATCAGAGCGAGGGGCATGACTCCCAGGATGACGACGGCACTCAGCAGGACGAACCGGGCGGCCCGCACCGGCGCTTCCGACAGATCCACCCATCCATCCTGCAGCGAGAATCTACGAAGCTGGCGCCGATAACACTCCCATTGCTCCCGGATGGCGCTCACCGTGGCGGGATCCGTCTCGCGGTAATAATGGTAGGCTTGAATGAAACGCTTGAGCGACACGGCTTCCTCGATCAGCGATTCTGAGCGCCGGCCCAGGAAGATGGTCCGGACATCCCGCAGAAACGCCAGCTCCTCCCAGGTGTCGAGACCGGGCACCAACTCCTTCAAGGCCACCTCGATCCTGCGGGTCAGCTCCGCCACCCCTTCTCCGGAGCGCTCGCCCTCCAGGGTCACAATGTCTGAGGCGGGAATGGGACGGCCGAACACTAACAGGACGCGGGAGCGGAAGGCGCGCTTCGATTCGTAATTGATGCCGGCGGGAATCAGGGTGAGCGGTTGGGCGCCATCCCGGGCGGCGCGGCAATAAATCCGGGCGGCGCCGGTGCGCAGCGTCTGCAGCCTGGGCTGGTTGTGGCTGATCCCCTCGGGGAACAGGCACACGACTCCGCCCCCCGCCAGGGTCGACCCGCACCGATCCAGGGTCGCCTCGTTTTTCGCCGACTCCCCCGGCGCCTCCTGGCGTCGATAGACGGGTAGGCCCCCGATGCGCTTGAGAAAAAAGCCGACCAGCGGCATGGGGAACAAAGTGTGCTTCGCCAGAAACGTGATGGGACGGGAAAGCAGAACCAGCAGCAGGAGGGGATCCATCAAGGCATTGCCGTGATTGGCAACCAGCAGAACTCCTCCTTGCGGGGGTACGCCGGCGAGGCCGGGCGCTTCAATTCGCCGGTACATGATTCGCAGGCAGAGAGTCAGGAAGGCTCGAAGGATCCGGTAGAACATCGGAGGCCTCCCGGTGGCGCCGCGGGGATTATACCGCCCGGAGCAGGGGACGTTCTGCTTGCCCGGTGCGTCGGCGCTTCCTATAATGCCCGGCCTGCCCCCGCGCATGCCCTGGAGATCTCGCGTGGCCTACATCATTGCCCAGCCTTGTATCGGCGTGAAGACCGGCGCCTGCGCGGCCATCTGCCCGGTGGACTGCATTCATCCCGGCGAGGACCAGATGTATATCGACCCGGTGGTGTGCATCGATTGCGGCGCGTGTGAGCCGGAGTGCCCGGTGGAGGCCATCTTCGAAGCGGAGCACACGCCCGAGCCGTGGCGCGGCTACGTGGCCAAGAATGCCGATTTCTTCAGGAAGACGTGACGGGATGTCGGGCTATTCCGGGAAATGCATCTTCCCTGCGGCGATGATCTTGCACAAGTCCAGCGCCGAGACGATGCCGCTCAGCTTGCCGTTGCGCGTGATGGGAATGCGATGGATGCGGCGCTCCCACATGGTGCGGCAGAGCTGCTCGACCGGTGTCTCCTCATCGGCGGAGATCACTTCACGGGTCATGATGTCCTCGACGTGGCGCGGGCCGGTGTCACTGTCGGCGATGGAAGCGAATCCCCTCTGGAACAGGTCGCGGATGTCGCGTGGCGGCTGCACGTCTTCGTAGGGCCGGCCCTTGCGAAATATCACGTCGTCCTGCGAGACGATGCCCACCAGCCTTCCGGCTTCATCCACCACCGGTGTGCCGTTGATGTTCTCCTTCCGCAGCATCTCGCAGAGGTCTTCGATGGTGGTCTGGGGCAGCGAGGTGATGGGATCTCGCGTCATGATCTCCTTGGCCTTCATGGGTCCCCCCACACGGCGCGGCGCGCCGGAGTGGTAACATTAGCCTCACGCTTCCGGGAGAGTCAAGATCCTCGAAGGTGAAGGCCGCCCTCCACAAAAAAGGCCCGCAAACGCGGGCCTTCTGAGTTTCACAATCCTCGGAACCGATCAGGGAGTGCTGGCGCTGGGAGGGATTTCGCTGCTGTCCCCCGCGATGGAATCGGCCAGGAGCCCCAATACGATGGCTCCGCCGCCCAGGGCAATCGCTGCGCCCCATCCGCTGCGCCAGAAGCCTCCTCCCTCGGACTTCTTCTTCTCCTTCTCCGCGTCCTTCTCGGCGGGAGTCTTTTCTTCCGGCTTCGTCTCTTCGGGCTTCTTTTCCTCCGGCTTGGTGCCCTCCGCAGGGGGCTGCTCCGCCGGCGGCTCGGTCTGAGGCGGAGTCTCCGGAGGCGGCTGCGCCGGGGGAGGCTCGGCCGGAGCAGGCTCTGGCGGCGGAGGGTCATCCGCGGCCTGGGCCGGATTCAGCGCCATGGAGAAGAGGGTTTTTCTTCCTTGAATCACCGGAATCCGATCCGGATTCACGTAAAGACCCTCACCGGCCTGCACCGCCACCTGGTACTGGCCGGACGGCAGACTTCCGAGAGCGTAGCGCCCCGACTTGTCGGTCTGGGCGGAGTCGAAGATTTGCGAGGTGGAAAGGTTTGCCACCTTGACCACCACGCCGCTTCGAGGAGTGACACCGTCGGCTCTAAAAATCCGGCCAGTGAGCGTTCCGGCGGTCCGGACAGTCTGGCTGAAACAGACGGGAATACCACTGATTGAAAGCGCTACCGCAGCTGCCGCCAGACGACTTCCGAACCCCACACTCCAACGCATCGCACCTCCTTCTTCGAGAAAAGGGAGAGCTCTTCCGGAAGAAAATCAGCTTCCTTGGTTTAGGTGGCCGTCAATATACCGGGACGTACTTCCTGAGTCAAGCTTGAGCTAAGTTGCTTGTGCGTCTTGAAATCCGCGCTCTCATCTCTATATTTCCTTTGGTCCTGTCGGGGTCCGTCCCCCGGGTTGAAAGACCTAAGTCTTTGACGGTTAGCGCTTTGCGAAAGGCGCCTCATGAAGCTGCCGGATGTCTCCCTCCTCAAGACCCTGACGCAGGGGCCTGAAGCCCGAGCTTTGGAGCGGGCCAAGGCGCTCACCTCGGAGGGCAAGCTCGACAAGGCCATCGCGACCCTGGAAGCCGCGCTGGAAAAGCAGCCGGACAGCGAGGCGCTGCTCTTTGAACAGTCCCGTTGCCTGCTCGCCGGCTCCCGCGACGCCGACTCCGGCGAATGCTTGAAGAAAATCCTGCGCCGCAATCCGCGGCGGATCGACGTGGTCCTGGAATTCATCGAAGAAGTGAAGATGAAGCACTCGACAGTGGGCACCTACTACGACGCCGTGGCGGAACATTACATCCGGGTGGACGATTACCCGAAGGCCCTGGATGCTCTTGAGCGCATCGCCCCTGAGGAGCTGCGCGTCTACCATGGGCGGCACCTGGCCAAGTGGGATGCGGTGCAGAAGAATGCCCCCCAGACCAAGCTCACCAAGACTTCGCTCTGCTCCGCTTACTTCGTGGCGCTGGCCCTGGAGCGCATGGGAGATGGGACCAAGGCGGCCCATGCGTACCGCAGAATCCTCGAGAAGAACCCCGAAGAGGCCGACCGGATCGCCCATCGCCTGGAGTCGATCCTGGCCCGCGACTACCAGAATCTCCCGTTGCGCCTTACCCTGGTGGACCTCCTCCTCAAAGCCGGCAAATTCCCCGAATCCCTCAAGCACCTGGAGCACTCGCTGGAGGCCGACGCGGCGGCATCTGCGGCGGAGGTCGCCCTTCGCGTCGAGCTCATCGGTAAGAAGCTGCCCAACAACTCCGAGGTGCTCTGGCTCCTGGCGCGGGCCCGACGGGCCGAAGGCAAATACCCCGAGATGCTGGTGGCGCTGACTCTGCTGTCGGGGCTGGGCTCGCAGCGCGCCGAGATCATCACGCTGCTCGAGGATCTGACTCCCAGGATGGACGATTTCCCGGCGCTGCGCCTGGCGCTCGCCGACATTTACGTGGCTGCCGGCAAGCCGGTGCTGGCGGTGGAGGCGATCCTCCTGGCTTCCGAGAAAGTGGGCGACGAGGTGGCCTACAAGGCGCTCGAGAAAGTGACCCGCGCCCACCCGACCCACGCCCGCGCCTATCTCCTGATGGGAGAGCTGGATTTCAAAGCCAATCGGGGAGCCGCCGGCATCGAGCGCTACGAGAAGGCGTTGTCACTGTCTCCCGAGGACGGCCCGATTCTGGTTCCGAAGCTGATGGCCATGCTCGAGGAGGGTCACTCGGTGCCGGCCATCTCCGATGCTCTGGCGAAGATCTTCCTGCGCGAGGGAGACCGGTCCAAGGGGGCGCTTTTCCTGCGCTATGGACTGTTGAAGGATCCCGATGGCGCGGCGGACGTGGAGAAGCTGGCCACGGAAGCGCTGGCTGCCGAGCCCGCCCATCCAGGCTTGTGCCTGGCGCTCGCTGAAGCCCAGTTGGCCTCAGCGAAGGCTCCGGACGCGGTCTCGGTCCTGGAGCGAGTGCTTTCCAGCGGTCCCACCGGCGCGCCGGAGGCCCTCCGGCTTCTGTCGCGCGCTTCTCGCGTGTCCGACGACGCGGCGCGCGCTGCCATGCCCGTTTATCGCGCCGCCGCGGCCTGCGGCCTGTTACCCGCCGCGAGCCAGTTCGGCCTGGGGGAAGCGGCGCTGCTCTCCGGCCCCCTGGCGGAAGCCGTGCGGGCCTTCAAGGAGGTCGCCGCTGCCGCGCCGGAGCGCATGACCGAGGTGCGCGAGATCTTCGGAACACTCCTGCAGAAACATCCGGAGATGATCGAAGTCCGCTACGTGCTGACCGGTCTCTCCCTGGACCAGCGTGATTTCAAGGCAGCCTCCGCCGAGCTGAAGAAGATTCGCACGCTCAATCCTGACCTGCTCGCCCCGATTCTAACTAAGTACCGGGACGCCCTGAAGGCCACGCCCACCGACATCGAAGTGCGTCTGGGCCTTTCCTCCGCCTTGCTGCTTTCCGGTCAGCTGGAAGAAGTTCAGACTCTCGCCGCCGAGACGCTGCGCTTGAAGGACGACCCCAGCACGGCGCCCTTGCAGCTGGACCTGGGAGATGTCGCCCTGGCGAAGGCCGACACCACCGCAGCCGTGAAGCGCTACTTCAACGCCTATCGCAAGAACCCGCGTCTGGCCGTCGATGCCGCCGCGCGCCTGGAGCACCTCCTCAACCTGCACCCCAATCTCCCCCTGGCATCGCTGGCGCTGGGCAAGGTCCTGCCGGACACAGGCCGGGTGGAGGACGCAGTATCGCGGCTGCTGGAGGCATTTCGCAACGACAACCGGATTTCGGAAGGCATTCTCACCGAGCTGGATCGGATCCGCGCCCACTTCCCGGTCTCGCCGCAGGCGGCCCACGCCCGGGTTGAGATTCTCTGCGCCCTGGGGAAGGACGCCGCCGCCACGGAGGCGATTGAGGCACTGCTGGGGAGCAATCCCGAGAACGCGCGCTCGCTGCTTCCGCGACTGGAGGCAATTCTCGCCCGCTCGCCCGGCCTGGCTCCGGCGTTGCTGGGGCTGGCGAAGGCGCAGCGCGCCTTGAACGAGACGGGGCTGGCGGCCGAAGCCTGCCGGAGCGCCTATCGGGCCGATCGAGCCAGCGCGCCGGAGGTGATCAAGCTCTGCTCGGAGATGATCGCCTCGGATGCCAAGGCGGCGGGTCCCTACCTGACGATGGCGGAAATCTACCTTGCCGATGGAGAAGTGCCGGCCGCCGCGGAGAAGCTGGCCCAGGCCGCCGCCCGCACCGAGGGCCCGCACGACGAAGAGCTGGCTCTGCTGGAATCGATCATCGCGAAGGATTCGGGTACCGCGCGAGTCGCCTTCCTGGCGGGGGAGGTCCTGGCACGGGCGGGTCGCAACGGCCCCGCAGCGCACGCTTACCGGCAGGCGCTGGAGCGGGAGGCGGGACTGCTCGATCCGATCCTGAAGGGGTTGAATGCCCTGGTGGAGAAAGAGCCGAAGCTGGGAGAGGCACGGCTGGTGAGGGCGCATGCGCTGTCGCTGCGGCAGGAGTTCGACGCGGCGGTAGAGGACCTGGAGGCGACCATCCGCTCGGCACCCTCCCTGCACTCGGAAGTGATTGCGGAAGCCCAGCGCATCCATGAGCGGCGTCCGGGCGGCTATCGTCTGGTGTCGCTTCTCTCCGAAGCTCTCCTGGCATCCGAGCGTCTGCAGGAGGCCGCGGAGATGCTGGAAGTGGCGCTGAAACGCTCCTGGGAGCCCGGGGAGCGATTGGTGTTTCTGGTCCGCCTCTGGCGCGCCCGGCTGGGACGCGGTGAGGCCGGCGCCGCCCGTGACGCTCTGCGCGAGGCCGAGGGCATCGCCAGCGACCGGAACCATCTCATGGCACGGGTGCACGAGTGCATCGTCTCCCACCTGCGCAGTGAGGTCGCAGCCCTGAGGGAGCGCGCGGTGGGAAATGGGGCGCGTCCTTCCGACTTGAAACGCCTGGCGGAGGCACTGATCGATCTCGGAGAGAGCGGCGAGGCCATCAGCCTCACGGCGGCGGACTCCGGAACGCTGCAGGCCGCCGATCGGCTGCGCATCCATTCGGATGCGGCGGCCCTGGACTCCGATTTCTTCCGCGCCGCCGAAATCCTCAAGCCGCTCGGAGCCGGCCGCAAGCTGGCCTTCGCGGCGGAGCGCTCGGGCGATTTCCTGCTGGCGTGCCGGACTCTGGAGCAAATCAGCGCGACAGACGCGAGTCCCGAAATCCGCACTGCTCTGCAACGCGTGTACCGCCGGCTGGTCCTCCAAGAATTGGAGCCGGGAAGTGCCACGCTCGTGGGCGAGACGATTCTTCGATTTGGCCAGTCAACCTAGGAGAGGACCATGGAAGACTCTCAATACCCCTTTCCCGCCAGCGCAACCGACGACGAGAACCGGAGGCACAACAACCTTCGCCGGGACATCCTGACGTCCCTTCTGGAAGTGGATCAGTCCATCAAGGGGCTGGAGCACCACCTGGTGGGAAGGATTCAGCAGATCGAAGACCGGCTGCACCAGCCGGAGGCGGGAGCCGCCCCGCAGGAATCCTCCCGGCGCTGCGAGTTCGATCCCGCCGCCACCACCGAGTGGGCCTTGAAGATACTCCAGGACAATCTCTCCCCGTTCACCTCCAGCCTTTCCGCCATCCAGTCGGCCCTCAAGGCACTCCCGGGAAATGGCTCACCCGAAGGGCTGATCGAGTACCTTCAGGAAGAATTGGACCCCCTGAGAGAGATGCTGCTCTCGCTCAAGGGAGAAACCGAGAAGGTGCTCAACTCGGTGACGGAACTGAGAAACGGGCCTCCCTCGGCACAGGCGGAGATGGCCGCGCTCCAGGAAATGTTGGCTCATCTGAAGGAAGACACCGGGCAAGTGCGAGGGTTGCTCACGGAGATGAAGAGCTCCCAGCCGTCCGTGAAGGCCGATCTGGCCCCGCTCAGGGACATGCTTGTGTCCCTGAAGGACGAAACGGAGCGGCTGCGGGCTCAGGTGAGCGATCTCAGGAACTCTTCCCCTGGGAAAGGGGAAATCGCCCCTCTCAGAGAATTGCTCCTGGTCGTCAAGGAGGAGACGGAGCAGATCCAGGCTTCGATGCAGGATTTCAACGACATCGCGCTCGTCTTGAGGGATCAAGGAATCGCAACCCTGGAATCCAGAGATTCCACGAGTCGATCCCTTACCGCCCTCGGCGGCAACCTGGACTCGCTGCATTCGAAAATCTCCCGCTCCCAGGATGCCATGGCCCCTTTGGGGGAGGACCTGGCGAGTCTCAAGGAATCGATCGGTGACTTGCGGGACGGCCTGACTCCCATCCGGGAGGCCGTCGAAGGCGTCAGTCGCCGTATCGTCAGTGAGTCCCGGGAGGCGCTTTCCCCGCTGCAGGACGAAATGAGGAAGCTGAACGAATCGGCGCGGGCCATTCAGGACAGTATTTCGGAAATGAAGGAAGCAGTCTCGCCGCTCCACGAGACCACCAGCCGAGGGGCGGAATCGGCACGCGTGACGGCGGAAGAGATCTCCTCGCTGCGCGCCGAGCTTGATAAGGTTCGCTCGTCCCTGGCGGAAACTTCTCTCGGCCCCGTCCAGGAAGAGCTGCGCCGGGTCCGGGAAGCTGCCCAAAGCACTCAGGACCGGCTGTCCGGGCTCAAGGACGCCGTGGCCCCTTTGCGGGATTTGGTGACCCAGGCGGCCGAGTCGGCCCAATCGGGCGCCGTGGGACTGACCTCCTTGCGAGAGGAGACCCGGGCGATTCCCGGCACCCTGCGCACGGCAAGGGAAGAAATGGAGGCGAGCTACCGCAAGCAAGGCGAGGACCACTCCCAGCTGATGCGCGAAATCGGCGGCAAAGTCCTGGAGGAGATTTCCCTGCTCCTGGTGGAGATGCGGCGCGGCGCTACCCAGGGACCGGATGCGCTATCCGGCCTCTCCCATGAATTGGCGGAGATTCGCTCGGCGCAGAAAGAGACCACCAAGTCGCTCACACGCCTGCGCGATCTGTTGGAGCAGAATCCCTCCGCGGAGCTGACCCTGTCCGCCATTCAGCAGATTCAGGAGCAGAACGGAGCCTCCGCCAAGGGTCTGGCCCGGCTTCAGGAGTTGGTCCAGCATAGCGACGATGCCCTGAAGCACATGGCCCAGTCCCACCAAAAGGTGGTGAAGGCGTTCGAGGGCGATCACCAGGTGGCCCGGGAGGAGGAGGAAAGAATCCGTCAGCGGATGGCGCAGGAGCACAACAATCGCGGCGTGGTCCTGTATTACCGGGGTGCCCTGGAGCCGGCGGAAGCCAGCTTCCGAAAGGCGGTGGATGTGCAACCGGTCTACGCCGAGGCCTGGAACAACCTGGGGCTGGTGCTCTCGAGGCTCGAAAAGCCCGACGATGCCGCCGCCGCCTTTCAGAAGGCGATCGAAATCGACCCGAAGATGGGAGAGGTTTACAACAATCTCGGGTTCCTGTATCACACCTCGCTCCAATACGATAAGGCTCTGGAGATGTTCAACCACGCCCTGCAGGCCACTTCCGACTCCGCCGTGGCCTACACCAACCTGGGGAACACCTATTACAAGCTGAATCGCCACGAGCAGGCGCTGGGAGCCTGGAAGCGCGCGGTGGAGCTCGATCCACTCAATGAGAACGCCCGGCGCTGCCTGCGGATGTACCAGCAGGAGAACGCGTGAAGAGCCAGCTGGAGCTGCTCAGGCGACTGGAGAAGGAGATTCGCACCCCGAAGGAGCGTCTGCCGATCGACGCCTTCCTGCCTTCATGGGAAGCGCTTCCCACGGAGTTCCCCGATCCTCCCCCCTCGAAGGTTCCGGTGGAGTCCCGCGAGGTGGGAGCCTTGCAGGATGACGAAGAAGAGCGCCGCAAGCGCCGTCGAGTACGCCGGGAGAAGAAGCCCCCACCCGCCGAAGGTTCCGCACCTATCAAGCTGGAAGACGAGATTCAAGAGTTCATGAATCGGGATAAGCGGGAAGGCACCAGCCCCGACGAAATCGCTGAATTCCTGGGCGGCTTCGATCCCACCGAGACCCCGGAACGCTGAAAACATCCCATCGTTGCGAAGCTTCCTGGTCGGCTGTGCGGAAACGCGGCTCTCCGCGCGCCAGGTAGGCGGTCGGTGGTACGATGCGGATTCAAAAGGGGGGAATCGTGAAACGCTACGGCATTTTCCACCCTCTGCTTCTTTCGTTCTATTCCCCCTCCCTGTACCGGGACGTGGCGGAGAACTGGAAGGGCGTCGGCTTTCTGTATTTGCTGCTCCTGCTCTCCCTGGCCTGGATTCACCCCATCATGCGCCTGCAGCAAACCACCGTCAGTCTCATGCAGACGCTGGGCCCCGCGGTCCTGGAGCAGGTCCCGACGATTACCATCCGGCAGGGGGAAGTCGCCATCAGCGAGCCCCAGCCCTACGTCATCACGATCCCCGGCAGCGACACTCCACTGGCGGTCATTGACACCACGGGGCAAACCACCCCGGAGAACACCCAGGCCTTTCTGCTGCTGACGAAACGCCAGGCCATCGTTCGCAAGAACCTCCACGAGACCCGCACCTATGACCTCGCGGGCATCCAGGACCTGACGGTGGACCGTACCACGGCCAAGAGGATTCTCGATGGATGTCAGCGCTGGCTGGCGGTTCTCTCCTATCCCCTGGCTCTGCTCGGGTCCTACGCCTACCGCATCCTGCAGGTCCTGATCTACGCGGCCATCGGACTGCTGTTCGCCCGGCTGCTCAAGGCTCCGCTCGAATATCCCGAGCTGCTGCGGCTCTCGAGCGTGGCCGTCACCCCGGCCATCGTTGCGGACACGCTCCGGGGAGTGGCCGGCTTCGGCTCGAGCCTGGCCTGGTGGTTCTTCTGCTTCCTGCTGTCGATGGGCTATCTGCTCTTCGCGGTGCGGGCGAATTCCTCGGCGGAGCCCGGGGAGCGGGCCTATCCACCCCCGACTCCTCCGATGGCAGGGCCGGCCATTGGCTGACCTGGGACCCTTCCATCGCGCGGCGTTCGAAAACGCCATGCACCTCCTCCACCCGGTCGTGCACCGCACTCCCATCGCCCGCTGCCGCTCGCTCTCGGAGACGGTGGGCTGTGACTTGGCGATGAAGTGCGAGAATCTCCAAAAGGTCGGGGCCTTCAAGTTCCGGGGCGCGCACGCCATGATCGCCATGCTGAGCGAGTCGGAGCGCTCCCGAGGCGTCATCACCTACTCCTCGGGAAATCATGCCCAGGCCGTGGCCCTAGCCGCCAGGCTCTTCGGGACGAGCGCCGTCATCGTCATGCCGATGGATGCCGCGGGAGTGAAGCTCTCGGCCACCCGCGCCTACGGCGCGGAGATCCTACAATGCGGTTTCACGCCGCAGGAGCGTCAGGCGTTCGCCACCCGCCTGGCGCAGGAGCGGGGCCTGACCATGGTTCCGCCCTACGAGGATCCGCGCATCCTGCTGGGCCAGGGGACCGTCCTGATGGAGATTCTGGAGCAGGAGCCGGCCGTGGAGGTGTTGCTCGTGCCGGTGGGAGGGGGGGGCCTTCTGGGGGGCATTTGCGCCGCCGCCCGGGTGTTTCGGCCGCAGCTGGAGATCTATGGCGTGGAGCCGGAGGTGGCCGATGACTGGGCGCGATCCATCGATTCGGGCCGAATCGAGCGCATCGCTACCGCCGACACCATCGCCGACGGGCTCAGGAGCCTGGAGCCCGGCAAGATTCCCTTCCCCATCGTCAAGGAGGTGGTCCGGGGCATTCTCCGGATCAGCGAGAGCGAAATCCGCCGCGCCATGCTTCTCCTGCTCACCCGCGCGAAAATCGTCGCCGAGCCTTCCGGCGCGGTTTCCGTGGCGGGCGCCCTCGCCCATACGCAGCGCTTCAAGAACCGCCGCGTCGTCGCGCTGATTTCCGGCGGCAACGTGGAGCCCTCCCTGCTCGCCTCGCTGGAGGCGCCCGCCGCTGACTTGCCGATCGAATCGCTGTAGGCTACCCAAGAAACTGGAAAGGAGCACTCGGTGCCCGTGTCGAGACCGCCGGGATTGGCCGGCCGGATTCCCGAGGCGCTGGGATTGAAGCGCAGCATCGTGGGGATGCTGAGCATGGCCGTTCTCGTCGGCATGGGCGAGAACATGGCCGAGCAGTTCCTGCCGCTTTACCTGCTCGCCCTGGGCGGCGGCTTCCTCTCCGTGGGCTTCCTCAACGGGATGGACAATCTGCTGGGGGCGCTCTACGCGTTTCCCGGCGGCTACCTCAGCGATCACCTGGGCGCCAAGCGCGCCCTGCTGCTCTTCAACCTGCTCAGCATGGCGGGCTTTGCTCTGGTCGTGGCGGTGCCGGCCTGGCCCGCGGTCCTGGGAGGCGCGGCACTGTTCCTGTCCTGGTCGGCCATCTCGCTGCCGGCGACCATGGACCTGGTGGCCAGGGCGCTTCCCAAGAACCAGCGGACCATGGGCGTCTCGATGCACTCGCTGGTGCGGCGCGTCCCGATGGCGCTGGGTCCCGTGCTGGGCGGGCTGTTCATCGGATGGTGGGGCGTGGAGCGCGGGGTACGGCTGGCCTTCGTCGCGGCCCTGGCACTGGCCCTGCTCGCGGCGCTGCTGCAACAGCGCTTGATCGAAGCGGATCACCGCCTTGAGGGTTCGCCGAAGTCCCCGGCCCAGGGCAATCCGTTCCTCTTGTGGAAAGAAATGGGCGGCGACCTCAAGAGGCTGCTGGCGGCCGATATTCTGGTGCGGTTCTGCGAACAGATCCCTTACGCCTTCGTGGTGATCTGGGCCGTGGGCACGCCGCAGAATTTCGCATCGGGCCACGCCGGGACCGTTACGGCGCTGCAATTCGGTGTGTTGCGATCCATCGAAATGACGACCGCGGCCCTGATCTACCTCCCGGTCGCCTACCTGGCGGATCGCTCTCACAAGAAGCCGTTCGTCGTGCTGACCTTTTTCTTCTTCACCCTCTTCCCGCTCGTTCTACTTTTCTCCCGCTCGTTCGAGATGCTGGTCCTCGCGTTCGTGCTGCGCGGGCTGAAAGAGTTCGGTGAGCCCACCCGCAAGGCGTTGATACTGGAGCTGGCTCCGGAGGACCGTAAAGCAGGCATGTTCGGCCTCTACTACCTGGTCCGCGACCTGATCGTCTCGGTGGCCGCTTTCGGCGGCGCCTTCCTGTGGGCCATGGCTCCCGAGGTGAATCTCCTGACTGCCTTCGCTTTTGGCATGGCGGGCACGCTCTGGTTCGCCTGGAAAGGAAAAGATCTGGGTACACGGATAGTCGATCGGTGAGTCCGGGATTACCACTCCTGGCAATAGCGCTGGAGATAGCCGTACGAGTAACAATGCGAGGCGGTGCGCTGCGGGTAGGAAGTTGCATGGTGGACGGCAAAGAAGGCCTGGCTGGCGCCTTCGGCCCTCTAAGGCCACCGTGGTGTTACACCCACCTAGGGCAACAGAATGGAGTTTGAACTTCAGATGTTATCAGCCGACAACGACCTACAGATCAGTCGGCCGATATCGATCAAGTATCCCGTCAGACAGTCTATGAAAGTAATCGACCATAGCGCGTTCATCGAACGGCTCTACCATTCTGACTCTTTCTCGGAGCTCTAAACGGTCGATTTGCCGCACAGACCCTGCCCACCGAAACGCATGGAAGTTTCCTTCTTTTCTTGTGCACAAAGAGAATAAGTCGTCGATCGCAAGCTCTGTCTGTGTGAGTATGAAGTAAAGGTCAACATAGTCTTTCGGTTCATCACCTCGGCTGGGGAAAATGGCCAGTGTCTTATTGACGGCAATGTCGAGTAAGCTATCAATTATTGCATTTTCAAAGTTTCTCGGTTCATCAAGATGAACACCCACATCCTGACTAAAATCAACTTTCAGCCTTTCTCCTGTTGTCTCTCGAACCAGCTTGACTTCCATGTATTCAAGCTCTGATTGTTGAAGCTCGATTCCGAAGCCAAGCGAGGTAGCAAGAGCTTCCAGGATCTCCGCACCTGAACTTAGGCGAGTGCCTCGCTTGGCGAAAAAATCAAGATCGTCTGAGTACCGATGGTGCAGGTAGAACTCGGCAAGAGCCGTCCCGCCGGAGAGGTAGAAGAGTTCCGGCGCGCGCGGGTCGGCGAAGAAGCCTTTCAACACCTCGGACTGGAATGAAGTAAGTATGCTACGCGGGTTCCTTCCATCTCTCAACGGCAGCCTCCCAGATTGCGCGTTCTCTGGTCGGGAGATCTATGTTGGGTAACGCCTCCTCGATCTGTTTGCGGGTCAACTCTCGGGTGACTCTCTCAGGCGGAAGATGTAGGAGCATCCGTCGGATAGCCCAGTGCCTGAGGGCTGGGTCCACACCAGCCGCATAGTGCCGCAACTCGTCCATTTCTAGGTCGTAATCATGGAGTTTTTCGTTCCCTGCCATTTCCTGAAGACGGGCAGAGACCATCCTTGCCCACATGCGGGCTCGGGGGCCATTGCTCGCCAAGCTTGCATATTCCCTAGCCTTCAACGAGCGGTCCTTGTATACGACCGACACCGAGCCTTCCACCACACCCGTAGTCGCGACACGAGAGAAGAGTTCGGCTTCCAGGTCCTCACTCTGAAATTCTTCTACCATACTCAATGCCAACTCCCAGAAGCCTTCACGAGCAGCATCTAGGGACCACACGATACGAGGTCTTTGCTCTGGCGCGGCGTCACGTGCGACGACGAGGATTTCCTTGGCGTCCTGCTGGGGATCAAGCGAGTCAGAAATCCTCTGTGCCATGAGGTAACCTTTCCCCGCCTCTACATGAATAATTTCCGCCAGAACTCGTTGAACCAGCTGTGCCCGATCCCATCGCGAAAGCACCGCCCACAGATTGGCCGGAGGATTTAGCGGAGAGAAACGGCTCTCGACGGAGTTCTTCAACAGTACCGAAAGTCCCCGCTCAGGTTCCTCTTCCGCCAGTGATGCGGCCAGCTTGTCCCACATCCATTCCCAATAGTCCCTTCCATCTAGGTCAGCTAGTCTCTCGAGAAGTTTCCATGCAAACGAAACGGAGTCCCCAGAAAGGGGGACGCTGCTATCTTTTCTCCTCAGGAGCAGTTCCAGAAGGACAGTTGAAACCTCCGTCGACGTATCATCCAGAGCCGTTATCAACTTATAGAAGGTTTCGTCTTCAAGAACTTTGGCCCAAGAGCTAAGACTCGTAAGCTGTGCAATGTTAAAGCGCGGAATTTTCCCTTCATGCGCAATCCTAATAACCCTCGCGATGCTCTGCTCAGTAGGGATTGACCACAGGTCATACTTCAGGGCCTCGAATATCAAGTGCAAATCCAAGCTCTTCGAGAGGTCATCGATGCGTGAGTTAACCCATGCGGCACCACTCTCTTTGGCAGCAAGGAGATAGACCGCCAGAAGATCAGAACCCGCCGCGGTGCCCGAGAACATTGAGATAGCATCGAAAATCTTTCCATCACTGTCGCCGCGGCCAAGCGCTTGAACAAACAGCCTCAATCGGTACCGTACTTCCCAAAGTTCGACTGGAATCCCCTCAGAAAGATCTTTCAACCCTCGGGCAATACTCGCTGTGTCTTCGTTTTGGAGAGTGTTCATTGCCAATTCTTCGATTCGCACTTGCGCATGAGTTTTCTGGCTCTTGGTCTCGCCGCTCAGCTCCTCGAGCCTCTCGGAGCGGCTGACAGGGCCAATCCAATACTTGATTCGATCCCAATGACCGCTCGGTTCAGTTCTTAGGCGCTGAAGTAACTCCTCTGCCCGTTTCACAATTCTCGTGTTCGGCCCATTTGGGCCTTCTTTCAGTTCCTTTGCCACTTTCTCAAATCTCTCTATTAGGAGCTCACAGGCAGTCCGAAGATCTGCCTTGTCGTCGAGTGTCAAGTCAGGGAACTTCGCTACCTGTTCTAGGGCGGTGAGAGAGCTTTCCGGAATGTTTAGAATAGCCGCCAACCTGTACATTCCGCGAATAAGCTCATGGGTCGCTTCCCTTTTCTCTCCGGGATCTGAGCCATTTGCGATTGCGAGGAGAAGCTCTATTACACCGACGCCAAACTGCTGGAAGGAATCCCAGCTCCACAATTCTGGTGTGCGCGAGAAAACCGGCTCGACGTCTTGTCTTACCATGAAGTGGGTACCATCTGCCGCCCTCGCTGCCGCCCGCAGAATTAAGGATCGCTGATTGCTATTTGCGCTCGTTTGCAAGAGTTCCTTCAAGACACCGAGTCGCGAAATTGGATCGGTCTGGATCTGAGGTTGGAGCACATTGAACATTTCAAAGAACAGGCCTGTGGCGTTATTCGCCCACTTCTCGTTTTCCGCATCGGCCAGCAAAAGGGCTATCCTCGCGGCGTAGCGGAATGCTTCCTCTCGGAATGCCAAATGATCAATCATCCAGACAACATCGCGACGCACTTCCCCATGGAAGTCTAGGAGTTCCTCACGACTCAATGCCGCGAGTAATTGTGCAAGTTTTCGGCCGGCATCTTCAGGTGCCGCATGAACAATTTCCCGCAAGAATCGTGAATTCACCTTCAGAGTGTCGATATCGGGACACCATCCTGACGGGCTACTCCAAGCGTTTGCCCACAATTCCTTGAAATCCCTCAGTCTTTCAACTAGCCTCAGTCTGCTTGAAGCGCGGTTCAGCTCCAAGAAGAGCTGCATAACTTCCCCATGCTTGTGTCGTGCTAGCTCCATTGCCAAATCACTAGCCATAGATCGAGGAATAACCTCCAAAAAGTGTCCCCTAGCCAGAACACGCCCCGCCCCGAGGAGCTCTTCACTCTCTCTTCTAAGCTCCTCCCTTCCAAATACTTTCCCAAGGACCTCTATATCTGATCCCAGCCCCGGCGATAGGTCTACTGAAGTGAGTAAGGAAAGTACTTCAAGCGCACGCCGAAGTTCGGGCTTCAAGTCTCCTAGCTCGCCATAATGATTGGGGGCGGTGATTTCAATATCGCCTCCCTTGCCCCTCCGAGCATGCTGCTGGGCACACAAAAGTGCCTGACCGGGAACGCCCGATGACTTCTTGACACACTGAATGCCTTGCACTAGTTCCATTTGCGGGGAAAGGTCTTTAAGGATCTTCTCAATCCAAACATCGCTCAGCGGCTCAAGAAAAATCGGCTTGTTGTCGGAAAGCGTTAGCATGCTTTCTACATTGGCACGTGTAGTGATTACGATGCGCAACCCCGCTTGAGCCTTGGACCATTCGAACAAGCGAAGAATTTCGCTTGCGGCGACATCATCCACCACAACTACTATCGGTCTGCTTTTTCCTGGATTTCCAACTCCCCCCAAACTCCTGAGGACAGCTGGACTGATGTACTCCGGGGTGCTACACCACACAACTCGTGAACTTTCGCTTTCCAAACTCTCCAAGACAAGGCGTGTTTTCCCAATTCCCGGAGGACCGAAAACGAATAAAGGCTCCTCCGAGTCATGATTCGGAGGTCCTACGAACGCCCGCACACGATCAGCTTCCACGTCTCGACCCAGCATCGGCCGAATAGCCTCGATTCCTTCGACACGGCGATGTTCCTCAAGGGCTTCAGTCCAGGAGATGAATCGCCTTTCTGGAAGAAAGAAGAGGTGGAGTAAGTTGGGTCGGAGGTTTACCAGTGGAGAAATTTGCTCGGTCCCGAGAACAAGGATGCGTGACTTGTTGTAGTGCGGAATGGGCCTCTGCAAATCTGTGCGAAGTGACTCGATATCCCTCTCCCGTAGCGCTAGGTTGCAGAGGTAAACATAGCGAGATGGGAGCCCCGCAGAGTGCTGCTCGACCTTTTCAAGCTCTCCAGATTTTCCGTTGGCCCCTGTAGCCTCTCGCCTTAACTCCCTCATGACCTCGGTTCGCTGGCGGGTTGGATTCCTCCACTTGAATTGAAAAATCGTTCGACCTGGACCCAATAGTCCTCCGGTCTCTTGGACACCCTCATCCAGCGTTATCTCCGCGTCAATTCCTCCATCTGGTACGAACCTAGGATGGCCTCCCTTCAGTATTTGGCCGGGCGAGATCGTATCGAGAATACTGCCAATGAGGGTGCGACAGAAGATCTCCCACAATTCGGGTGACCAAGATCCAGTTAGGGTAGTGATTTCACTCCCTCTCAGCGGATGGGCGATCAGCATCTCGTTCATAATAATTAATTTAGCACACGCATCCAGAAATTCAGAATCTTACTGTAATGGATCGACCAGAAAGCCTTGAGGAGATCGACCTCAAGAACTAAATAGCGGTCAGCGATTCTGGAACATCATGCACGGCGTGTTCTTGCAAGGGAAGGTTGGCGTCCAGGAAACGGTATCGCGTTTCGCAGGAAGCGCTGAACCTTGTCCAGAAGTTGGCTG
>Ga0137425_1000078_pt1 | contig 32799 bp, 25 predicted proteins | sample EasRivERMZT640_2_FD_102318 | JGI IMG/M metagenome (GOLD analysis project Ga0137425, IMG submission 102318) | Soil microbial communities from meander-bound floodplain in the East River, Colorado, USA - East River MetaG ERMZT640_2 | ecosystem: Environmental > Terrestrial > Soil > Floodplain ...
ATCAGCAACGACATGCGCGACCTCCTGGCCAGCCGGGAGCCCGGAGCTCGGCTGGCGGTCGACTACTTCGTGTACCGGGCGGCCAAGGAGATCGGGGCGCTCGCCGCGGTGCTCCAGGGGGTCGACGGACTGGTGTTCACCGCCGGAGTGGGCGAGAACTCCGCCGAGATCCGCCGGCGCATCGGCGAGGCCTCGGCGTGGCTCGGCATCGAGCTGGATCCGGCGGCGAACGAGAGTGGAGGGCCCCGCATCACCAAGGCGGGGAGCAAGGTGTCGGCGTGGGTGATCCCCACGAATGAGGAGCTGATGATCGCCCGGCATACGGCCTCGTTGCTGGGATTCTCGGGAGCCCGTGGCTAGCGGGCCGGGAATCGAACTGACTCCGCTTCGTGCCGGCGCCCGGAGCAGCGGACGATTCCGGAGAGATCGCGCGAATCGGGAGATTCAGCCATGAAGAAGGGACTCGAAGTCCTGCGGGACAAATCCATCTACAAGTCGATCGCCTTCACCCGGGCGGAGCGCGAGCGCCTCGGATTGCGAGGGCTTCTGCCGCATCGTGTGTCGCCGCAGCGCCAGCTTGAGGAGCGCGTGCTTACAAGCCTGCGGCAGCTGCCCAGGGACATCGACCGATACATGGCGCTGTCTTCCCTGCAGGAGCGCAACGAGCGGCTGTTCTATCGGACGGTGATCGATCACCTCGAAGAGATCATGCCGCTGATTTACACCCCCACCGTGGGAGAGGCCTGCAGGGAGTTTTCCCACATCGCGCGGGAGCCGAAGGGGCTGTTCATCACACCCGACGATCGAGGCCGGATCAAGAGCCTGCTCGGCAACTGGAACGAGCGAGACATTCGAGTCATCGTCGTAACGGACGGCGAGCGCATCCTGGGACTGGGGGATCTCGGCGCGAACGGGATGGGAATTCCGGTTGGCAAGCTGGCGCTGTACACCGCCTGCGCCGGAATCCCGCCGCGGCACTGTCTTCCCGTCACCCTGGACGTCGGCACCGACAACCAGGAGCTGCTGGATGACACACTCTACCTGGGATATCCGCACCGGCGCGTGCGGGGAAGAAGATACCTGGCGCTCGTCGACGAGTTCGTGGCGGCCGCGCAGTCGAGGTACCCCGGCGCGCTGATCCAGTTCGAGGACTTCCTGACGCCGAACGCCTATGCGCTGCTGCGGCGGTACCGGGACCGTGTCCTGTGCTTCAACGACGACATTCAGGGAACGGCAGCGGTCGTCCTGGCCGGAGTGCACGCCGTAGCCAGGGTCACCGGACGCAGACTTTCCGAGTCGCGGATCATGTTCCTCGGCGCCGGCTCGGCCGCCACCGGCATCGCCGACCTGATGGTCGAGGCGCTGGTCGAGCAAGGAGTCAGTGCGCCCGAGGCATGCCGTCGGCTCTGGTTCGTGGATAAGAGCGGACTCGTGGTGCGAGGCCGCAAGAACCTGATGGAGCACAACCTCCCCTACGCTCATGATCACGAGCCCCTGCCGTTCCTCGAAGCCATCGACGCCCTCAAGCCAAACGTGCTGATCGGCGCCACCGGAGCGCCCGGCACCTTCACTCGCGAGGTGGTCGAGCGCATGAGCGCCATCAACGAGCGCCCGGCGATTTTCGCCCTGTCGAATCCGACCTCGAGGGCGGAGTGCACCGCGGAGCAGGCTTACACCTGGAGCCGGGGGAAGGCGATCTTCACCAGCGGCAGCCCGTTCGGAGAAGTGACGCACAACGGGCGGGTCTTCCGGCCCGGGCAGGGCAACAATGCGTACGTGTTCCCCGGGGTGGGACTGGGTGCGATCGTGTGCCGCGCCCGGCTGATCACCGACCGGATGTTCCTGGCGGCGGCCAGGGCCCTCGCGGACCTGGTCGGGAAGGACGATCTCGAGCGGGGCTCGCTGTATCCTCCGCTCAAGGACATTCGGAAGATTTCGCTGGCCATCGCGACGAGCGTCGCGCAGGAAGCCTGGGCGGCGGGCCTGGCGCGCCGTCGGCGGCCCGCGAACGTGCGCCGGAGTATCCGGGAGCTCATGTATGACCCGTGATGGGATCGGGCGGCCGGTGAAGCAGCCGGCAGGAGGCGAAGAATATAGATGAAACTCCACTTCCACGGCGCGGCGGGGGACGGAGACGGGAGGCAGGACGATGGGGAAGAAAGCGGGGCAGGATCGACGCTCCGATGCGATCAGCCTGGCGGACGAGGACGCGGTCAGGCAGGTGGTGGCGGACTCCGTTTTAGGACTGTGGGATGTCGTTAACAACCTGACGCGGCTGCGGCCCTCACGGCGCGAGCGGTACCGGGTCACGCTATTCGGCTCGGCGCGGGCCCGGCCCGGCAGCTTCGCCTACGAAGAGACCCGCAGGGTGGCGAAGGTGCTCGGCAGACTCGGCTGCGACATCATCACCGGCGGCGGGCCCGGTCTGATGCAGGCGGCCAACGAGGGTGCCACAGCCGGCGGGGGGAAGTCGCGATCGCTGGGCATTCGCGTCGATCTGCCGTTCGAGCAGGAGGTCAACGCGTTCGTCGGCATGGCCTTCGAGCACCGGACCTTCTTCACCCGGCTGCACCAGTTCGTTCTCGCCTCGGACGCATTCGTCGTGGCTCCGGGCGGGGTCGGCACAGTGCTCGAGACGATGATCGTCTGGCAGCTGCTTCAGGTGCGGCACTTGCACGACACGCCGCTCGTGCTCGTGGGGCGGATGTGGCCGGAGCTCGTCGCGTGGGCGCGGAAGTCGATGCTCTCGACCGACCCGCCGCTCGCCAGTCCGGAGGACCTGGACATCCCGCGCTGCGTCGCCACCGGAGACGAAGCCATCGCGGTCCTGCGGGAGCACCACAAACGGTGGCGCGGCGCGCGCACGGTGCCGGCCCGCGACAAGCGACGGCGGCGGAAAGCAAATCGATAGGAGAGATCACGCGGCTCGATAAGAAAGGATGAAGAACATGGCTAAGACGCTGTCGGACAAGGAACGAGGGCTCCTGGATGCCTACTGGCGGGCCGCCAACTACCTGTCGGTCGGCCAGATCTACCTCTATGACAACCCGCTGCTCAAGAAACCCCTGGACAAGGAGCACGTCAAGCCCCGGCTCCTGGGCCACTGGGGAACCACGCCCGGACTGAACTTCATCTACGTCCATCTGAACCGGGTGATCAAGAAGCACGACCTCGACATGATTTACATAACCGGGCCGGGGCACGGCGGCCCCGGCCTGGTCGCGAACGCCTACCTCGAAGGGACTTACAGCGAGGTGTATCCCGACATCTCCCAGGACGAGGGTGGCATGAAGCGGCTGTTCAAGCAGTTCTCATTCCCGGGCGGCATTCCGAGCCACGTGGCGCCGGAGACGCCCGGGTCGATGCACGAAGGAGGGGAGCTGGGTTACGCCTTGTCGCATGCCTACGGCGCCGCCTTCGACAACCCCGATCTGATCGTCGCCTGTGTCGTCGGAGACGGCGAGGCGGAGACCGGGCCCCTGGCGACGAGCTGGCATTCCAACAAGTTTCTGAACCCGGTCACCGACGGAGCCGTTTTGCCGATCCTGCACCTGAACGGCTACAAGATCGCCAATCCCTGCGTCCTGGCCCGCATCAGCCAGGAGGAGCTGGAGCAGCTGTTTCGCGGCTACGGGTACACGCCGCATTTTGTCGAGGGGCACGAGCCGGAGAAGGTGCACGAGGCCATGGCCGCCACCCTGGAGACCGTCGTCGCGGAGATCCGGCGGATCCAGTCCGAGACACGCCGCAACGGCTTCAAGGACCGCCCCCGCTGGCCCATGATCGTGCTGCGCACTCCCAAGGGCTGGACCTGCCCCAAGGAGATCGACGGCAAGCGCACGGAGGACTACTGGCGCTCGCACCAGGTGCCGATGGGAGAGATGCACGACAACCCCGCCCACATCCGCCTTCTCGAGCAGTGGATGAAAAGCTACAAGCCCCAGGATCTGTTCGAGGACAGCGGCCGCCTGCGGCCCGAGCTGGCCGAGCTCGCCCCGGAGGGCTCCCGCCGCATGAGCGCCAATCCGCACACCAACGGCGGCGTCCTTTTGCGGGACCTTCGCCTGCCGGATTTTTGCGACTATGCCGTCGCGGTTCCAGCCCCCGGCGCGGCCACGGCCGAGTCCACCAGGGTGATGGGAAAGTTTCTGCGGGACGTGATGAAGCTCAACGCGGAGGCGCGGAATTTCCGGCTCTTCAGTCCGGACGAAAACAACTCGAACCGGTGGCAGGACGTGCTGGAAGTCACCAATCGAGCCTGGGTCGCGCAGGCCAATCCGTATGACGACCATCTCGCCCCGGACGGCCGGGTGATGGAGATGCTGAGCGAGCACCAGTGCCAGGGCTGGCTGGAGGGCTATCTCCTGACCGGCCGGCATGGCTTCTTCTCCTGCTACGAGGCGTTCATTCACATCATCGACTCCATGTTCAACCAGCATGCCAAGTGGCTGAAGGTGTGCAACCACATCGGCTGGCGCCGGCCCATCGGCTCGCTCAACTACCTCCTCTCGTCGCACGTCTGGCGGCAGGACCACAACGGCTTCAGCCACCAGGATCCCGGCTTCATCGACCACGTCATCAACAAGAAGGCGGAGGTGGTCCGCGTCTACCTCCCGCCCGACGCCAATTGCCTGCTGTCGGTCACGGACCATTGTTTGCGCAGCCGCAACTACGTCAACGTCATCGTCGCGGGCAAGCAGCCGGCGCCGCAGTGGCTGACCATGGACGAGGCTATCAACCACTGCACCGCCGGGCTCGGGATCTGGGAGTGGGCCAGCAACGACAAGGGCGGCGAGCCGGACGTGGTGATGGCATGCTGCGGCGACGTCCCGACGCTGGAGACCCTGGCCGCCGTGGAAATCCTCCGGCAGCACGCGCCGGAGCTGCGAATCCGCGTCGTCAACGTCGTGAATCTCATGAAGTTGCAGCCCCCGAGCGAGCACCCGCACGGTCTTTCAGACCAGGACTTCGACGCGCTGTTCACCCCCGACAAGCCGATCGTCTTCGCCTTCCACGGCTACCCGTGGCTCATCCACCGGCTGACCTACCGGCGAAACGGCCATGCGAATCTGCATGTGCGCGGGTACAAGGAAGAGGGGACCACCAGCACGCCATTCGACATGTGCGTGATGAACGACCTGGATCGCTTCCACCTGGTGAGCGACGTGATCGATCGGGTCCCTAAGCTTGGCGCACGGGCCGCCTATGCCAAGCAGGCGATCCGCGACAAGCTCCTCGAGCACAAGGCCTACATCGCTCGCTACGGGGACGACATGCCCGAGATCACCGGCTGGAGATGGGGCCAGGCGCCGGCCTCCGAGAAGGCACGCTCGACGGAAGCCGACAACCTCTGAGCAAGGGGGCAACCGATATGAGCGTCGTTGCGATCCGACACGGGGAGACCGAGTGGAGCCTGAGCGGGCAGCATACGGGCACAACCGATATCCCATTGACCGACAACGGGCGCCGGCTTGCCGAGCGGATGCGACCCCGGCTGGCCGGGCAGAGTTTCGCGCTCGTCCTCGCCAGCCCGCTGCGGCGGGCACGGGAGACTTGCGAGCTGGCCGGTCTGGGAGAGAGGGCCGTCATCGATGCCGATCTGGCTGAGTGGAACTACGGCGCCTACGAGGGGCTGACGACCGCGCAAATCCAGAAGAAAGCGCCGGGCTGGCAGATCTTCCGCGACGGTTGCCCCCAAGGGGAGGCGCCGGAGCAGGTGGCGGAGCGGGCGGATCGGGTGATCGCCCGGGTCCGCGACGCCGATGGAGACGTCGCGCTGTTCGCGCATGGACACCTCCTGCGCGTTCTGGCGGCGCGCTGGATCGGATTGCCCCCGGGGGCCGGAGGTCATTTCTTGTTGGATACGGGAACCTTGAACGTTCTCGGGTACTACCGGAAAATCCCCGCGATCAGGATCTGGAATGCACCCCTTGACGACTAGCCCGCAATCCACTGTCCCCGATGAGGAGTTCGGGATCGGGTGCCGGGCGTGGCGACCGGAACACTTTGCCGGCTCAGTCCGGCGCACGGAAGGACGGATCACCTTAGCTGGCTGAATTCAACACCCCTCGAGCGAAAGGATTAGGCGATGAGTGACAAGAAGAAGGCGCCCGACACAGCGGTACCGGGCCTGCCGAGGATGGACAAGCTCCTCGATCTGTACGGCTGCGGCGAGGTCCGAATCTCCGGGACGGGCGATGCGCTCTACGACCGGCACCTCCTGTTCGACAACGTCGTCGCTCTCTCGGCGGCCGGCCCGAGGGAGCGCTATGAAGCGATCGCCCGGTCCGTGCGGGACATTCTGTCGCAGCGCTGGTTGCTCACGGAAAGCACCTATGACCGCCACAACCCGAAGCGGGTCTACTACCTGTCGATGGAATTCCTCATCGGCCGCTCGCTGGCCAACAACATCATGAATCTCATGCTCGATCGGCTCGCCGAGCAATTTGTGGCGAAGCACGGCCTCGACCCGCTCAGCGTGCTGGAACAGGAGCCCGATGCAGGACTGGGAAACGGCGGACTCGGGCGCCTCGCGGCCTGCTTCATCGAGTCGATGGCCACGCGCGAGCTGCCGGCCATGGGCTACGGGCTGCGCTACGAGTACGGCATTTTCAAGCAGTCCATCGAAGCAGGCTGGCAGAAGGAGCAGCCGGACAACTGGCTGCGGCGCTCCGATCCCTGGGAGGTCGCCCGACCGCAGGAAATTGTGGAAGTCCATCTGGGCTGCTCGTTCGAGGTGCGCGGCGGCACCTTGGGCATCATCACCGGCCGTCCCTCGCGCATCCTCGGGTTGCCCTACGATCGCCCGGTGGTCGGCTACGGCGGCAAGACCATCAACACGTTGCGCCTGTGGGCCGCCGCCGCGCCCGACTACTTCGACTTTCAGGCGTTCAGCGCCGGCGAGTTCGTCACGGCGGAGGCGGAGCATCTCGCGGCTGAATCCCTGACCCGGGTCCTCTATCCCGACGATTCCACCAGCATGGGTCAGGGCCTGCGCCTCATCCAGGAGTACTTCCTCGTCGCCTGCTCGCTGGCCGACCTCGTGCGGCGCTTCCGGCGTAGCAACGCCGACTGGGGCCTCCTGCCGGCGAAGGTCGCCATCCAGCTCAACGATACGCACCCCAGCCTGGCGGTCCCCGAGCTGATGCGCATCCTGCTCGACGAGGCGGGATTGGGGTGGGACCAGGCCTGGGATCTGACCCGTCAGTCGCTCGCCTACACCAACCACACGCTCCTGCCTGAGGCGCTGGAGAAATGGTCGCTGCGCTGGTTCGAGCGGCTGCTGCCGCGGCATCTGGAGATCATCTTCGAAATCAATCGGCGGTTCCTCGATGAGGTGCGCCACCGTTTCCCGGGCGACGCCGGCCGCGTCGAGCGGGTGAGCCTGGTCGAGGAAGGCGCCGAGCGCAAGATCCGGATGGCGAATCTCGCCATCGTCGGCTCCCACAGCACCAACGGCGTGGCGGCCATCCACTCCGATCTCCTGCGCCGGGTGACGGTCAAGGATCTGGCCGAGATATTTCCCGAGCGCTTCAACAACAAGACCAACGGCGTGACACCGAGGCGCTGGCTCCTGCTGGCCAATCCGCCCCTCGCGCAGAGCATCACCGATGCCATCGGCGACGATTGGATCACGAACCTCGCCGATCTGGAGAAGCTCAAGCCGCTCGCGGGCGACCGCGGGTTTCGCGACGCGGTCGGCCGGGCCAAGCGCGAGGCGAAAACCCATTTCGCCGAATACCTCAGGTCATCTTCGGGCGTGGTGGTGGATCCAGACTCGATCTACGATTGCCACGTCAAGCGAATCCACGAGTACAAGCGGCAGCTGCTGAACGCATTGCGGGTGGTGGTCCTCTACCAGCGGCTGCGGGAGAACCCGGATCTCGATATGGCGCCGCGCACCTTCTTCTTCGCGGGCAAGGCGGCGCCGGCCTACCACCTGGCCAAGGTGATCATCAAGTTCCTCAACAGCCTGGCTGTGACCCTCGATGGCGATCCGGCCGTGCGCGGACGGCTCAAGGTGGTGTTCCTTCCCGAATACTGCGTCTCCTTGGCGGAAAAGCTGATTCCCGCCACCGACGTGTCGAATCAGATCTCGACTGCCGGGTACGAGGCCAGCGGCACCAGCAATATGAAATTCATGATGAACGGGGCGCTGACCCTGGGCACCCGCGACGGCGCTACTATCGAGATGGCCGAAGCCGCCGGCGAGGAGAATTTCTTCCTTTTCGGCCTGTCGGCCGAGCAGGTGGCCGGCAGTCACGGCTGGTACAATCCGCGCTGGCACTACGACAACGAGCCTGAAACGCGCGCGGCGCTGGACCTGGTTTTCTCGGATCATTTCAGCGGTCGCGAGCCGGGCGTTTTCGAGCCGTTGCGCGAGACGTTGCTGGATCGCGGGGACCCGTACATGCACCTGGCGGACCTCACCGCCTACCTGGAGGCCGACCGGCGGCTGCTCGAGTTGTATGCCGATCCCGAAGCCTGGACGCGCAAGGCGATTCTGAATGTGGCCAGCTCCGGGAAGTTCTCCAGCGACCGCACCATCGACGAATACGCGGCCGAGATCTGGAACGTAAAGCCGTGCCCGGTGCCCTTGGCGAGGGAGCGGTCGGCGTCGTACGTTTTACCCGTCCATCGGGACAGTCCTCCTGGGCGAAAGTCCGGCTCGAAGACGGCAGGCCGCAGCCGGCGGCGTCCGGCTCGCCCTCCAGAGCTGCAGAAATGAGGAGCGTGCCCAGGTCCCGGCGAATCTCCCCTCGGACGAAGCACGCCCCAGCATGATGCCCCGCCCCGGTTCCAGGCGAGGGACGCCGCGCTCGCGAGTCCCTGATCGGCTCGCGAGCGGCGCCAGCTCGCCCCCGGGGGCGACGCCGCAGGCCGGGGGCGTGAACTTCAGCGTGTTCTCCAGGCATGCCACCGGGATCGAGCTTCTGCTGTTCGATCAGATCGACGATGCGCAGCCCGCCCGCGTGATTCCCATCGACCCCGCCGCCAACCGGACTTACCATTACTGGCACGTCTTCGTGCCCGTCGTGAAGGCGGGACAGATCTACGGGTATCGTGTGGCGGGGCCCTGGGATCCGGCCAAGGGCATGCGCTTCGATCCCGCCAAGGTCCTCCTCGATCCCTACGGCCGCGGGGTGGTCGTCCCGGAAGGCTACTGCCGCGAGCTCGGCGTCCGACCTGGCGACAACTGTGCGAGTGCGATGAAGAGTGTCGTGGTCGATCCCACCGCCTACGACTGGGAAGGCGACGCGCCGCTCAGGATACCGTCGGCGCGGACCATCGTGTACGAGGCGCACGTGCGCGGCTTCACCCGCCATCCCAGCTCCGGGGTAAGCGAGGGGAAGCGCGGAACCTATGCCGGCCTGATCGAGAAGATCCCGTATCTCCAGCAGCTTGGAATCACGGCGGTGGAGCTGCTGCCGGTGTTCCAGTTCGACGCGCAGGATAGCCCTCCGGGGAAGGTGAACTACTGGGGATATGCGCCCGTCTCGTTCTTCGCGCCTCACCAGGCGTACAGCTCGCGCCGGGACCTGCTCGGAGGGGTGGACGAGTTCCGCGACATGGTCAAGGCGCTGCACCGCTCCGGCATCGAGGTGATTCTCGACGTCGTGTTCAACCACACGGGCGAAGGCGACCACCGCGGGCCGACCATTTGTTTTCGCGGGCTGGACAATTCAGCCTACTACCTTCTCGAGAAGGACGGCTCGACTTACGCCAACTACACCGGCACGGGCAACACGCTCAACGCCGGCCATCCGATCGTCCGCCGGATGATCCTTGACAGCCTCCGGTACTGGGTGGAGGCGATGCACGTGGACGGCTTCCGGTTCGACCTCGCCTCGATCCTCTCTCGCGACGAGACGGGCCAACCGACGCCAAACCCCCCGTTGCTGTGGGACATCGAGGTGGATCCGGCGCTCGCCGGCACCAAGCTCATCGCCGAAGCCTGGGACGCGGCGGGCCTCTACCAGGTCGGCGGTTTCATCGGGGACAGCTGGAAGGAGTGGAACGGAAAATTCCGCGACGACGTTCGCGCCTTTTTCCACGCCGATCCGGGCTCCGCCAGGCGAATGGCGGACCGGCTGCTGGGCAGCCCCGAGATTTACGGTCACGAGGAGCGCGAGGCGGAGCAGAGCGTCAACTTCGTCACCTGCCACGACGGCTTCACGCTCAACGACCTGGTGTCCTACGATCACAAGCACAACGAAGCGAACGGGGAGGGCAACCACGACGGTGCGGACGACAACCGCAGCTGGAACTGCGGAGTGGAGGGGCCCACCGACGATCCGGTCATCGAGCGCCTGCGCAACCGGCAGGTGAAGAACCTCCTGACCGCCACGCTGCTGTCGCTCGGCGTGCCCATGATCACGATGGGAGACGAGGTGCGGCGAACTCAGTCCGGCAACAACAATGCCTACTGCCAGGACAACGAGATCAGCTGGTTCGACTGGCGGCTGGTGGATCGGCACACCGACGTGCTCCGATTCGTATCGCTGCTCGACGAGCGGCGAATCTTGCGGGACATGGAGCACGAGCGCCAGCGGTTGAGCCTGAACGAGTGGGTCGCACGGGCGAGGAAGGCCTGGCACGGCGTGAAGGTAGGCCAGCCGGATTGGGGAGACGATTCCCACAGCATCGCCTTTTCCGCGGAGCTTCATGAAGGACTCAGCGTATACCTGGTGCTGAACGCGCATTGGGAGTCGCTGGATTTCGAGCTGCCTCCCGTGAGCGACGACGGCGCGCGAGTGTGGCGCCGATGGATCGACACCGCTCTGGATCCCCCCGGGGACATCGTTCCGTGGGAAAAGGCGTCCGAAGCGCCGGAGCGGGTCTATCGCGTGGGCCCACGCTCCGTCGTGGTGCTCTTCAGCGAGGCCGGGCGCGCCTCGAGCCCCGACCCCCTGGCGCCGCGAGACCAACGCCGCAAATCCCAGCCCGCCTGACGCGCCGCCCCCTGTTTTTTCAGGAAAATTCGAAGGATTGGGCCGCATTCCGCCCTCCTACCTGCATAGGGAGCTTGATGGATGACCCTGGTGCGGAAAGGAGTGCCGGTGATGACCAAGCAGAAGCGGCTGTTGAAGGTCTTGTTGGTGGGAGCGGTCGTAATGGGTCTGGCGGCGCCAAGCTGGGCCGCAAAATTCGCAATCTCGCATATCTACATCGAGTACAACTCCTCGGCCAATGATCTGGGCTATCACGTATCGCTGGATGGTGAGGACTGGAAGACTCTCAAGATCATCAACCCCGCGGGTCTCACCATCCTGGACATGTCGGGCAAGGGGCCTTACGCCCATCTGGGAATGACGGAGCTGTTCTTCGAAGGGGCGGAGCCTTCACTGGATGATTTTCCGCTCGACCAGCTCCTGGCGTTGTTCCCCGAAGGTCAGTACAAATTCACCGGCCTCACGGTCGGCGGCACCAAAATCTCCAGCACGGGAGCCCTCTCGCACGCCGTTCCCGCCGGGCCGGTTGTCTCTGCGGAGGTGAGCGACGACTCGGTCGTCATCAGCTGGGAGGAAGTGACGAGCACCCCGCCGGGATTTCCGAACAAGCGGATCCAGATCGTCGGCTACCAGGTTCTGGTGGATCCGTTCCAGATCACCCTTCCAGCATCGAGCCGGCAGGTGACCCTCCCGGAGGAATTCGTGGAGTCCCTGTCCGTGGGAGAACACCCCTTTGAGGTGCTGGCCATCGATGTCAGCGGAAATCAGACCATCACCGAGGGCTCGTTCTCGACCAAGTAGTCGTTCCGAGGGCCGGAGTTCGAGGATGCCGCGAGACCGCTGCGAGGTCGTCTCTTAGCTGCGCGACACGGCATCCTCCCTCCGGTCTTACGGCTTCGCATACCCGCAGCGCCAGCCCGCCTCGCGATACCGCTTGAAATGGTGCAGGGGTCGAACAAGAATGGGGCATCTCTGACCCAGTGTCCCTCGGGAGAAAGGTATCGCCATGCACGTCGTCGCGCAGAAGGACTTGCCGTTTCGCGGGATTTCGCACGAGTTCGTGGGAGCCGATCAGGGATGCGTGGGAATCTCGGTCTACCTGGTAGAGGCCCCACCCGGGCGCGCCATACGACGGCACCGCCATCCCTACGATGAGGTCGCATTCGTGCGCGAGGGGCGCGGCCGTTGGACCGTCGATGGGGAGGAGCGGGAGGCCGGCCCGGGCGATATCCTGGTCATCAAGGCCGGTCAGGTGCACACCTTCGTCAACATCGGTGACGGCCCGCTCATCCAGTTCGATGTGCACCTGAGCGAACGGTTCATCCAGGAGAACCTGGACTAGCCGCCGTCGGGGCCGTCACGCCGGCTACCGGCACACCCGGCCGCCTCCCGCTTCCCACCCGCGAATCCACTTGCCGGAGGGTGGGGCTACTTCTTGGTGTAGGTAATCTCCATCATCTTCATTTCCTTGCCGTCCTTGCCCGGGCCGTACATCTCGAAAATCTCAACGGTCGGGCTGGTCCACTTGGTGGTCATGCGCGCGGTGACCGGTCCCTTCTTGATCGGATCGTTCCAGCTTCCGGTGAAGGTACAGGTCTTGCCCGTGGCGTCGCAGGTGCCCGTGCTCACCATGACACCGGTGGACATGCTGTCGTTCCAGGTGGACCAGTACTTGCCGGACACGTTGTCGTAGCCCCTCATGCCGTGGCCCGTGAACGGTCCGCCCCACATCGTGGCATTCACGTCCTCCACCAGCACCCGGCCCCCGAGCGCCATGGTGCGGGTTGCTGTCCCGGTGTCCTCCGTGGGGGGCTGGCTGGGGTCCATCCAGCCCTTCACCTTCATGGCGTAAGTGCCTACCGTTGCCGCCATCTGCGTCTGCTGAGGCCCGGGCGTGCCCGCCTTGGCGTAGGCCTCCATCTCGGCTTTTTGTTCCGCAGTCATCTCCGGAGCTTTCTTCTCCGTCTGCGCCAGAGCCAGGCTGGTGAGCGTAGCAATGGCAAGGATGGCAATCACGTTTGCTGCAGTCCTGCGCATACCGAATCCTCCTGTGAAGGAATGGGGGTCCTCGTTCGTGTCCTAGCCGGAAGCAGGGATTATAACCGTTCGAACGCGCTCGTGTCAGGGAGGCGTGCAGCCCGGTGCGCCCGCGTGCCGAAGGCGGGTTTCTTGACAGCGACTCTTCGTGAGTCTAGGTTCCCCCAGCGGGTCCGACTCCGCGATCGGGACCGTTATAGTTTGCGTTACAAAGTACTTGACAATATCAAAATGAAGGTGTAACTTCACACCATGATGACCGACGGAATCTCCGGATCTATCAACGCCATACGAACCTCGAAGCTCCTGCGGGTGCTGCTGATCGGATTCCTTGTCTTGCTGCTCCAGATCCCGATTTTCATGATCGACGGACAAATCGGGGATCGGACAAGAACGCGCCAGCAGGCGGTTGAGGATGTGACCGGGAAGTGGGGGAAGGAGCAGTCGGTGATGGGGCCGGTATTGGTCGTTCCCTACCAGGTGCGCTGGACCGAGGAAGACAGCAAGGGAGTCAAGAAGGTCCGGACGATGGTGCAATCGGCAAACTTCCTGCCCGAAGACCTGCGGATCGACGGGAAGCTCGAGAGCGAGGTGCGGCACCGGGGGATCTTCGGTGTTCCCGTCTATCGGCTGATCCTGCAGGTGAAGGGGAATTTCCTGCCACCCGACTTCAAGGATTGGGGGGTGGAGCCGGGCGACATACTTTGGAACCGGTCGGAGGTGTGGGTCCGGATCTCAGACGCCCGGGCGATCCAGAACCAGGCGGCTCTGGCCTGGGGTGCCGTGGAGCTTCCCTTCGCGCCGGGACTGGGAGACTTCGGCGGGCAGGGGTCCGGGATTCACGCTCCTCTCAAGGATCACCTGACCGGGCAGGGAAGCGAATTCTCCTTCGAGCTGCAGCTCAACGGCAGCCTTGGAGCGTTCTTCGCCCCGTTGGGGAGGAAGACCACCGTTTCCCTGAAGTCGAACTGGGACGACCCGAGCTTTCAGGGAAACTGGCTGCCGACCGCGCGAACGGTCCGGGACGACGGGTTCGAGGCGGAGTGGATCATCCCGTCACTGGGGAGGAACTACCCTCAGAAGTGGCGCTCCGACAGCCCGGTCCAGGAAGAGATGGAGAAATCGAAGTTCGGGGTGAATCTCTACACCGCGGTGGACATCTACCGGATGTCCGAGCGGAGCGTGAAATACGAGAGCCTGTTCCTGTTGCTGACCTTCCTGTCGCTCTGGCTGTTCGAGGTCCTTGCCCGCCGCCGGGTCCACTCCCTCCAGTACTTGCTGGTGGGGGCGGCGATGTGCCTGTTCTATCTGCTGCTGCTGTCGATGTCGGAGCACATCGGCTTCCTCCTCGCTTATGCGATAGCCAGCCTGGCCGTGGTGGGACTCGTGACCGCCTACTGCGCCGCAGTCTTGAAGGGAGTCGGCCCGGCTCTCACGATTGGGGGTATTCTCACCGGATTGTACGGCTATCTCTATATTCTCCTGAACAACGAAGACTATGCGCTGCTCATCGGGTCGGTGGGGCTGTTCCTGACCCTTGCCGCGGTGATGTACCTGACTCGAAAAATCGACTGGTCGGCGACCGGAGGGTCGGGATCGCCGCCGTAGACCCGGCGGAGGATGGGGATGCTGATTCAGATTGCCCGAAGCCTGCGAAGCCACAATGCCGGGTCTGGTCCTGCTCAACCCGCAAGAGCCGGTCGAGCGGGCGCTGCGTGCCGCGCGCATCGACGACATCACCCCCATCGTCCATGGACAGGATGAGGCGCTTCGGATTCTGCAGGTGGAATAAGTGGGACCGATCCTGCGGGTCAGTGTGCCGGGCGCTCTCCAGGAGGTCCGGCAGCTCAATGGGACCGTCCTGGAAGTCGAGCTCGAGATGGAACCGGGCTGCGCCTACGGGTCGAGGACGACGGCTCGGCATTTGATCCAACCACCGCTCCGGAAAAGGCGGAGGAAGCAATGCCTGCAGGCCGCCGCTCGGGCGGTTACAGTCTTCGCATCGTCCGGCGCACGGCGGTGAGGCTGGACTACCGCCGGTTCAAAGAGCTCAACGTTCTCGAGATGTGGGTTCCACGGCTGCCTTAGCCGCTCCGGTCGCGGTGGATGGGCCTCAGCGAGTCGCCGGCGTAGCCGCCGTCTGATTCCAGTTCAGGATGATCCGCAGCGCGCTGGGAGTCTCCGCCTCGTTGCGCCGCAGCGCCAACAGCCGGGTGTGCCCCGCGTCGGGTGTCGCCTCGAGGATGGAGCCGGGCAGCGTCATGATTTTCGTGGGAACCGAGGTCTTCAGCGCGCCGTTCTCGGCCGTGACCGCGGCCGACATCAAGCGCTGCCCATCCGGCCCCGGCTCGAAGTACCACAGCTCTTTGGAATCCTCGCGCCAGTGGGCATTGTCTCCTCCCTGGGTCGACACGAGCCACTTGCGATCCAGTCCGGGAAAGGAGCGGACGTAAATCTGCCGGATCCCGGACTCCTGGGAGCTGTAGGCGAGCCAGCGCCCGTCGGGAGACAAGACCGCCCGAAGCTGCGTCGAGTCCTCCGCCAGAAGCGGGCGGGCCTTCTTGTCCTGGAAGTCATAGACCCAAATCACCGCCCGGCTCGCGCCATCCTCGGGGGTGAAGTGGAAAATGATGTATCTCCCGTCGGAGGACCAATCGGTGACCGCCGTGTCGTGTCCCGATTGCTTGAACAGGGCTTCGCGGGGCGTCGTCTCCACGGTGGACTGGACGAACAGGTCTTCGCCTCCGCTGTCTCGGTTGACGAAGGCGATCTTCGTCCCATCGGGCGACCAGGCGGGGGTGAAGGTGTCGTTGGCGCCCTTGGTCAGAAGCGACAAGGTGCGCCGCTGCGTATCGCCGATCCAGACCTGGGTGGCGCTGCTCCCCTCGGTCTTGGCGGCGGCGTAGCGAATGCCGTCGGGGGCGATGACAAGGCTGTTGATGGTCCCGGGATCTCCCACAGCCGGTCCGGCGTGTCCTTCCCGATCGAGCCACAGCGGCGTGCTCGAAAGCGACGCCTGCCCGGTGGCGTAAAGTAGATCGCCTCGCCCCGAAGCGGACACCGGCATCATCCCCATGTTCGCCTCGAACATCTCGTCGGAATCGATGGGAGTGGCTTCGGGGCCGGGTTGCATCGTCTTCAGGTCGAACGGAACCGCCACCAGGCGGTCGTTGCGCCGCAGGAGAATCCACCCGGGAGCCACGTAAGCCACCGAGGACTTGTCCTCGAGAATCTTCCGGATCGGCCCGCCTTTCAGCGACCCCACGAAAATGCCGCCGTGGGTGTTCAGCGTCGCTGCATTGTTGCTCCAGCCGGTGAATAGAAAATGCTCACCGTCGGGGAGAGCAACCGGGTAGCGGTGGGACCAGTCGGGCAGGTCCTTCTCGGGATGACTCACCTCCTCCGACTTCCCCCCACGGGATGAGATGCGGTGAATGCCGCTATTGGGATTCGGCGCGAACAGGATCGTCCCGTCGTTCAACCAGGCCCCCCCTCGGGGCTGATCGCTGCCCCCCACACCCTGGCTGATCACCTGGGAAGTCCGCGACTCCATGTCCATCCTGCGAATCGTTCCCGCGAGAAAATAGCCGAGTGACTTCGAGTCGGGAGACCAGAAGGGGAAGACCGCTCCCTCCGTATCCGGCAGCGGCTCCGGCTCGAACTGCTCCAGGGATCGGATCCAGAGCCGGCGTACTCCGCTGCTGTCCTCCGCGCCGTATGCGACCGAGCGGCCGTCGGGAGAGATAACCGTCGGGGCATAGGCGGAGATCCGCTGATCCGGCGGCAACCGGATCTCCATGTGAACGGATCGGAGCTTGAGGCCCGCTCCCCGGACGAACAGCCGCGGCAGGAGCAGCCCTAGGGTGACCAGCAGCGCCGCGCTGAGACCCCACGCCATCCATTCGCGCCACCCGGACCTCGCCCGTGGCACCGGTGACGGCCCGGCCGGAGCCGCCGCCTCCGGATCTTCCGATTCCAGCTCCAGCAGCGCGTCGCCCGCGGCCCGCAGGCGATGCCGGGGGTCCCGGGCCAGGCAGCGCCGCAGTAGGCGCCGGACTTGAGGGGGGACACCGGCGGGAAGCGCATGCCAGTCGGGCTCGCTCTTGAGGACCGAGGCGAGGATGTCGGTAACCGTCTCGCCTGCGAAAAGCTGCCGGCCCGTAAGCATTTCGTAGAGGATGCATCCGAAAGCCCATACGTCGGCGCGTCGATCGACGACCCGGCCCCGGGCTTGCTCGGGGCTCATGTAGGCCGCGGTTCCCAGGATGAATCCCTGCTGCGTCATCGCGGCGGTCAGCGTCGGCGAGTTGAGCGTGTCCTGGGGGTTGTCTCCAGAATCCCCGAGAAAGGCCCGGGCCAATCCGAAATCCAGAATCTTCACCCGTCCATCCGGTGCGACCTTGATGTTGGCCGGCTTCAAGTCGCGGTGGACGATGCCTTTCTCGTGGGCCGCCTCCAGTCCTTCCGCGATCTGGCGGCCGATCTCCAGGGCCTCGTCCACCGGGAGCGGTCCCCGTGTCAGGCGGGCCGCGAGATCCTCCCCCTCGACCAGCTCCATCAGGAGAAAGCGCTTTCCCCCGACCTCCTCGAGCCCGAACAGCGAAGCAATGTTCGGGTGGTGCAGAGAGGCCAGGGTGCGGGCTTCCCGGTCAAAACGGGCCAGCCGGGCCGGATCCTGGGCAAAGGCCTCGGGCAGGATTTTCAGCGCCACTTCCCGGCCCAGCCGGGAATCGCGCGCGCGGTAGACCTCTCCCATCCCGCCCGATCCGAGCGGGGCGAGGATTTCGTAGTTACCCAGACGTGAGCCGGTGGCCAGAGACATCGTGCGCCGGATTATATCCGAGGGGCGGGAATCTGGCAGGGGCCGGAGAGAATGCAGTAATCCCTTCCCATCCCTTTCTTTCTAAAGGAGAGGGTGTAGAATGCCAACGCTATGACATTTCGGATGAGCCGCACCATTCTTTCCCACGTTATCGCCCTGGGGGCGTTGACGGGCGCGTTCGCCGCGGAGTCTCCGAAGGCCGGACCTTCCGAGGCTCAGGCCGTCGGCGCGTTCGAGGCGCGCGTGAAGGAGTACGTCGCTCTTCATGAGAAGCTCGAAGCAACGCTTCCCAAGTTCGCGGAGAAAGGCACGCCGGAGCAAGTCGACAAGAACCAGCGCGCGCTTGGGGCCCTGATCAAATCGGCGAGAAGTGATGCGAAGCCCGGCGATTTCTTCTCGCCGGGGATGCAAGCGCTGGTGAAACGAGTCATGGGCGAGGTCCTATCCGGTCCCGATGGCAAGACCATCAAGTCCTCGATCATGGATGAGAATCCCGGTGTCCCCAAGCTCGCGATCAATGAGCGCTACCCGTCCTCGGTTCCGCTCTCGACCATGCCGCCCGAAGTGCTGGCGCCGCTTCCGAAACTGGAGGGGGAGCTGGAGTACCGTTTCATCGGAAGACGCCTGATTCTCCTGGACACGGAAGCGGACATCATTCTCGACTTCACGGGTGAGGTCGTGCCTCGCTGAAGTCCCGGAAGGCGTGAGCATGCGAAAGCCGCACTCTCTCCTCGCGATCCTTTCCGTTGTTTTCCTACTGATCGCGGTCGGCAATTGCGCCGGGGTCCAAACAACCGGCGGTCCCGCTACCGTCGAGGCCCCGCCGGCAGGATCCACGGCGATCGTCCCATTGCCGAACAAGAGCGGCTCTCTCAAGTTTGCAGTGCTCGGGGACTTCGGGACGGCAAGCAAGCGCCAATACGAGCTGGCGGCCGAGATGGCGAAGTTCTACACGGGATTCAAGTTCGACTTCGTCATCCTCGTCGGGGACAACCTCTACGGAGCGGAGCGCCCTCAGGACTTCAAGGCCAAGTTCGAGGATCCCTACAAGCCGCTGCTGGACGCGGGTGTCAAGTTCTACGCGGCCTTAGGAAACCACGACGCGCGTGCGCAGCGGTACTACAAGCCGTTCAACATGGGGGGCGAGCTCTACTACTCGTTCAAGGCGCCCAACGAAAAGGTCCGCTTCCTCGTGCTCGACAGCACCTATCCCGTCCCGGAGCAAATCGCCTGGCTGGAGAAGGCATTGAAAGATTCGAGCGACGACTGGAAGATCGTCTACTTCCATCACCCTATCTACTCGTCGGGGGAGCGCCACGGCTCGGACCTCAAGCTGCGGGAGACGCTGGAGCCCCTGTTCATCAAGTACAACGTCAGCGTCGTGTTCACGGGGCATGATCATTTCTATGAGCGGATCAAGCCGCAGAACGGCATCGTGCACTTCGTCGTCGGCTCCGGGGGAATGCTGGCGGTCGGCGACATCCTCAAGACAGACCTGACGGCGAAGGGTTTCGATACCGACCAGGCGTTCATGGCGGTGGAGATTTCAGGCGACAAGATGTACTTCAACGCCATCTCCCGCCCGGGGGAAATCGTCGATTCGGGGATCATCGAGCGCCGCATTCTGCCGAAACCTTAGCGACCACCATCACGTTTATCCGCCGTCGGCTTCGGCGGCGTGCCCTCACCAGATGGGGTTTCGGTGTCAGTTTGCCCGAGCGCGGCGGCCTCCAGGGCGGCGCCCGCCGTGGGGGCTATCACTGCCTCCGCTTCCACCTGGGCTTCTGGCTGCTCGATCCCCTCGCCCTCGACGCGCGCCTCTTCGGGACGATCGGAAACGAGCGAGCGCAGGCGTTTCGCCAGCACGCGAACGACCTCCTGCAGGAGCGTCAGGTCCCCGGCGGCCCGGTCGTAAAAATCCTCCCGTTGCAGTTCGAGCGCCAAGCCATCCTCGGTGCATTCGGCACGGTGGCCGCGCCTGGAGTCGTCCACGAGCGCCCACGTCCCGAAGGCCTCGCCCGGCCCCACCTCGGAGGTCGTGCGACCGCCAGTCGACAGCCGGACACGGCCCTCGACCACCATGTAAAGTGCGTCCGCCGCGTCGTCCTCCTCATACAGCGTGTCGCCCTTCGATATTTGGATCTCCCGTGCCACCTCGGCAAGGCCTAACAGGTGGCGCGGCCCGACGTCCTTCAAAAGATCGGCTCCCTTGAGGATGAGGACGCGTTCCACGGGTGTCAACATTGGCGCGACTCGCTGGAGGTCCGATCGCCGGCGGACAATGCCTCGAGCTCCGCGCGGACTATCGGATCGCCGCCATCGCCGGTGGCGAATCGACTTCGATCGAAGGTGGGGGCGAACCGCGAGGCGCGCACGGCACAGGCGCGAAGCCACGCGTCCCCCGTCTCCCACGCACCACGAATCGACTCGGCCACCGGTTCGGGATCGGAAGCTTCTTCGGGCGGTTCCATGGCTTCCTTTTCGAAGATCCTGCTGACCGGCTTGAACACCGCACGGGGGAGCACGTGACCAAGATATTCCAACGCGGGCGACGCAACCGCGAGATCGCGCGACTTGAGGCGGTCGTGCACACCGATCAACGGCTTGGGGTCGTACCAGCACGCGAGGGCCAGGAGGGCGCGCTCGAGCGCCCGGTCGGCGGATTCGTGGTAGCTCTCACCGAGAAGGCGCACCTCCGGCGCTTCGTGCTTCTCGAGGAGCGCCACCGGTGCGAGGCAGACACGGTACTCACGCAGCTCGCGCAGGAAAAGCCTGTGCACCATGGAGCGAGTCAGAACCGGCTCGCCGGTTCGCAGGCGAGCGCGCTTCATCCCCCGGAGCCCGAGGTATCGAAGCCTCGTGTCGGCGCTGCGGACCAGCGTCATGAGGCAGTCCAGCGCACGCGGGCTCGCGATCTGCGCCAGGGTGCGGGCGGCGCGCTCCTGGGCACGCTCGCCTCGCTCTCCTCCCAAGAGGCGCTGCAGCTCGGGCACCGCCGCGTCGCCGACGGCCGTAACCGCCTCTCGTGCTTCGTAGCTCAGCTCGGAAACAATCAGCAGCGGAAGCAGGATGTCGAGCAGCTCGGGGCTCGGCCGCCGCGCTGCCGAGAATAGGGCAACACGCTGGACTTCGAGATCCGGACTCGTGAGCACGCTCCGGAGCCGTTGCGCGGTCGTCGGGCCTTCCATCGCACCCAGGGCGCGGGCGGCCAGAAGCAGATCCTCACGCGTGCCGGACTGGAGGCGTTCATCGATCCAGCTCCACGTGAGCACGCCGCGCGCCTCGTAAGGGTGATCGAACAGCGCATCGAGGAGATACAGCCGGAGCGTGGGATCGTTGCCGTCGAGCAGACGCCGACCGAATGCGGTGGGCTCGGGGCCCCGGGAGAGCAGGTAGCCGATCGCCGCGCGACGAAGTCCCTCGTGGGGCTCGGCCAGGAAACCTTCGATAACGAGCTCGGGGTCGGGGAGCCGCATCGCTTCCATCGCCTGCACGGCAGCGGCCCTCACTCCCGGTGAGGAATGCCGAAGACAATCGCGGACCGCGCGCCCTGTCGCAGCATCCCGCGCGTGCTGGCTCAGATTGAGAGCCAGCAGGACCTGGCGTTCGTCGTCGGAGTGCAGCGCTTCCAGGAGGGCCTTCCGCGCGGAGGGAAGCCGCATGGATTCGGGGGCGGCTTCGGGCTCGATCCAGCGGCGGCTCAAAGCCTCATGGAAAGCGCGGCCGTATTGCCGGTTCAGGAGAAAAAGCACGAATAGCCAAACCAGCGCGAGCGCGGCCGTTCCGGTGGTGATCAACGCGACGGGAACGCGCAGGAGGTGCAGCACGACGAGGAGCAGAATGCCGACGATGGCGTCCGACCAGCGCTCGACGAGGGTATCGAGCGCCGGCTTGATCCGCCGCCGCTCACGGGGGTGGATGGCCGCATAGTAGATTTCCGTCGACGACTTGCCCAGCGTCTGGGATACGACGCCCTGGATCCATCTCATGGCGACGACCGCCCACCCTCCCGTGGTCACCGCTGCCCAGGTCGCGAAGAGGAGCACCGCGCCCGGCTGCAGGCCGGTGGACGCCCCGAGGCCGAGCCGCTCCAGGAACCACCCCGCCGCCCCGAATTGAAACAGCAGGGACACGGCGTTGAGCCCGGCGTAAAACGTGCCGAGGAACTGGGTGAGCTGGTGCGGCTCAGGATACATCCGCTGAATGAAAAGCTTGAATTGGAAATCGACGAGCGTCCCCACGACCACCGATAGCGCGATCCCGAGCGTGAGCACCTTGATATAACCGGATTTTCGTATGATTTCCCAGCTCGAAACGCTCGATGCAAGGGTCGCCATTTCAGGGGAGCGCGCGCGGCGCCTCTCGACGGAACCCGTCAGGGCGCGCCCGATGACCAGGAGCCCCGACAGGACCCACATCAGGCCGACGTGACCCAAAAACGGCGCGGACCATGCGGCGAACCCGCCGCCCGCCAGCCCGCCGATCAGCCCGGCTCCGCCCAGGAGAGGGAAAAGGCGGCGGGCGCGGCGGGAATCCCAGACATCGAGGGCCAGCCCCCAGAAGTGCGGCAGAAGCATCATCGCCTGGGCGCCGGTCCAGAGGTAGAACAGGCCAGCGGTCCAGTGTCGGGCTCGCGGCAGGGCCAAGGCTGCGAGAATGCTGAACCCGATTGCCGCGTATTGGTTGAATCGCGAGGCGCCGACGCGGGTGAAGCGGCGAGCCACGCGGCTCTCGAGCCAGACGTATCCCGCCGAGGCCAAAGCGACCCCGATGTACGCGTAGGGCAGGGAGAGGGCGCCGAATTCCTGGATGAAAAGCGCGTCCCGCAGCACCTTCGCGATGGTGTACGCGCAGAGAAGGATTGCGACGAGCCCCCCCATGAGGACGAGGAGGCGTCCTTCGGGCGGCTCGAGCCCCAGCCGACGCGCGAGGCTCTCGAACAAACGGCGGAAGGATGAAAGCACGAAGGCGCTAGCCCCGGTCAGGCGTTGCGGTGAGCTGCTCGAACTGGCGGCCGATTGCGACCGCGAGGCCGAGCCAGAGAACAATCAGCGCGACGTTCACAAACGCGAACTGCCGCGACCCGAAGCTCAGCCACTGGGTTCCGGCGAACACCAGACCCGCCGAAAGCACGTCGCCGAAGCGCACGAAGAAGGCGTCGTTGGCCTGTTTCGCCTTGTACTTCGCCTCGAGGGTCGTGGGCAGGTACAGCGCATTCCTGGTTGTATTCTGAAGCGAATAATCGATGGAATTCTCCGCCAGCTTAACCGTGCGAATGAACGAGAGCAGTGGGATGAATGCCATCCCGGTATAGCCGACGAGGGCCACCGCCGGCAGCACCAGGAGCGCGATACGAACCCCGAAATACTTGAGCACGCGCGACACGAGGAATGCTTGAAAGACCGCCGAGAGCACGTTCACCAGAGTGAAGTAGTTCCCGTAAAATTCTCCAATCACTTTGCCCTCGTCGACCCCTCCAGCGGCCGCTGCCCCGTGTGCCTTTTCGTACAAGGTCACCACCGTCTTGGAGAGGATGTACTCGCCGGTGGTGTTCACGAGGTTGTAGAGCAGCATGAGAAGCGCGATGAGGAGCAGGTAGCGGTTGGTGAACACCAGCGCGAATCCGCCGCTCCGGCGCACGGGCTTGCGGGAGGTCGGCGGGCGGGGGCTCTTCTCCCGGGTGTTGATGACATTGGTGAGCAGGATGCAGGCGACCAACAATGCCGCGGCCGCGAGCATGAATACGGAGGGGCCGTAAAGCTTCACGAGCTGACCGGTCGCGAACGAGCCGACAATCGCGCCGAGTGATGCCCCAAAGCCCACAATGGCGAAAAGCCGCTTGCCTTGATCCACAGTGTAGACGTCGGTCGCAAAGGCCCAGAGCTGGGCGATCATCATGAGGCTGAAAATCCCGACCCAGATGAAGAAGGGAACACCGATCGCCACGCCGGCCTGGCTCAAGGCGAAGAACGTGATCAGGCAGCCGATGAAAAACAGTGTCACGCCGTTGATCAGCTTGACGCGCGACACCCGCGAGGCCACCGCGCTATAGAGCGGCACGAGGAGAATGAGGAGGCCTGCGGTCGCCGCCGCCGAGTAGCTCTTCACTTCCGCGCCGCCGTGCACGGCCAGAATGAGGGGCTCGCGGATCGTCTTCAGCAAGTAGTAAGCGGTAAGCAGGAAAAAGATGTTCAGCATCAGTAGCAGCGCGGTGACGCCTTCCCCGGCGCGCACGTCGGTGAAGACACCCAGGATGCGGTCGAGAAGCCCCTTCGGAGTCTGCCGCGTCAAGGGGTTCCTTCCGAGGCCTTGGCGGGGCGCGGCGTCGGGCATCCCGGGTGCTTCGTGATTTCGTCTCGCTTCTTCTTGAAGAGCCCCACCCAGTCTTCCAGGGTGACCTCCCGGTGTCCGGACGAGCCGTCGGAAATCGTTTGACGAAGTCTGTCGATTCGAGCCGCGCGGAAGAGGTCCGCAATTTGATCGTCGGATAGCTGCTCCAGCTGATTGGCCAGCAGGGCGCGCCCCGCTTCGCCGATGACGGGATCTCTCAAGGTCGATCGACGAAAGATCCAGCCGATCGAAGCCAATCGGGCCTTGCAGGACTCGCGGTTCCGCCACACGGAACGGCTTGCCCATCCGTCATAATCAACCCGGCCTTTATAACCTGTGATAAACCCGCCTTTTCCGAAGACCGACCCCAGGTCGTCGACATACAGGATGGGGCGGCGGCAGGTCACGTTTCCAGCATTGTTCTCCATCAGCTCGCTGCTCGGACAAGCGAGGGTGTTCTGTTTTGACTTGTTGTCCGCGTTTTGCACAAAGGCATTGAGCAATTTAAGAGCGTCTATCTCGGCCTTCGTCGAACCGCCGAGGTTGGCGTCGACCAGGGTGAGGGATTTCCATCGCCACCCTTGGTCCTTCCGCTCTTCGATAGGCTCGACATCGAGTTTCTCTTCTATCGCAGCCGGATCGAACGTGTAGGTCCCGATTTCCGCCTCGGGGGGGAGCGGGCGAATGCGTCCTTCCTCGTCGAGGGAACGCTTGTTCTTTCGCGCATCCACATACTTCCAAGGGTGTCTCGGACATTCGCGGCAGGTCACGCGAACGGGCAGCATCCTGTCCGAATAGAATCCAAGCGCCCAGAAGAGACGCGTGCCCAGAACCTCGCCGTAAACCTCCTTGAAGCGATCTCCTTCCTCGTATTTCACCTTGAAGATGGTTCCGTCATCTCGGCGACATAGGAATTTCTCGGTCCATCCCCCGAGAGGCTTCGGAACGAAATCACAAGTGATCTCCTGATCCACGACAAAATCCAGCTTACTCTCCGGCCCGTTGTAGAGGTTCTTTGAAAAGACATCAGTTGGCTCCCACACACGGGCGCGACGAATGTATTCAATCCGCTCTTCGGAGGTCACCTGGGGGAGAATCGGGCTGTCGCCTGCAGTAGCGGTCAAGGGGAAGATCAGGAGCGCCCAGAGGCACCGGATCGGCAATTTCGGAAACAAAGGAGGTTTCTGCATCACGACGTCTTCCATAAGCCGTCTCACTCCGGCTGCGAACTGGGACCGCCCTTCGCTCGGCGCTTGGCCCTGGGGGTCTTCTCCTCGAGCTCGGCCGCATGGTACTTGCGCTTGACGTCCTTGATGCCAACACTCGGCGTGGGGAACTTCATGCCGAGCGACTCGAGCCTCTCGACGATGATCCGCGTGGTCGCGAGGTTGCGGAACACTTTGTCATTGGCCGGGATGATGTACCACGGGGCGTGCTTCGTGCTTGTCTTCGAGAGCGCGTCCTCGTATGCCTTCGTGTAATCGTCCCAGTGCTCACGCTCGGAATAATCCGACTCGCTGATCTTCCAGTGGCGCGCCGGGTCGTCGATACGCTTCTTGAAGCGGCGGAGCTGCTCGTCCTTGTCGATGTGGAGGAAAAACTTGATGATGTGGGTTCCGCTCGCGGCCAGACCCTTCTCGAAGTCGTTGATCAGGTCGTAGCGCTCGGACCAAATCGACTTTGGTGCGAGCTTGTGGACGCGCACCACGAGGACATCCTCGTAGTGCGATCGGTTGAAGATGGCGACCTCCCCTTTGCGAGGCGTCTGCTGCGCGATGCGCCAGAGGAAGTCATGTGCCAACTCCTCCTTGGAAGGGGCCTTGAATCCGTGCACGTGCGTCCCCTGCGGGTTCATCGCGCCCAGCACGTGGCTGATCGTGCCGTCCTTGCCGGCAGCGTCGAGCGCTTGCAGGCAGATCAGGAGCGACCGCTTTCCTTCGGCATAGAGCAAGTACTGCATTTCGCGGAGCTTGTTCGTGTACTTCTCGAGCTTGGCCTCGATCTCCTTTTTGTCCCCATGGCGTCCCTTGACATCCCGGGGGATTTGGCCGAGCTTTACCTTCTCTCCGGGCTTCACCAGAAACCGCTTCGAGTATTTCATCGATCACCTCTCAGCACTTAACGTTTCGCGGTTATGTCGGTGCAGGCCAGGGTGCCGATCCAGCGGTTCGTTGACCCGCTTCTGCCAAAGCAGCTGCCCCGTCGCATTGATCGAAGCGGTGGAAAAGCCGGAGCTCGGCCGCGTCCGTCATCATAAGCAATACGTGCCCCAGGAAAGACAAGGAATTCTATCAGAGCCCCGCCTCGGGTGGCGCCTGCCTCTGTGGCGGGAGCCAGCATCCGGTGCGGCCACCGGCTGACAGGGAGCGAATTCGCCCTGGATTCGGTAGAATTCAGCCATATGCTCGTCCCCGGCGAGTTTCATTCACCCCTCGAGCCCGAGTCGGGAGGTCGAGACTTGCGTCCCGGAGACCAGGCAGTGCGCCCATGTGATCGTTCTCTGCGTCGACGAAGCGATCCACGTCGCGCACGACCCTCAGGAAGAGTTCGAAATCCACGAAAGGGAAGTTTGCCTCGCTTCCCTCCCGGCACCCGGCCGGGGCGTTCGTCGTGACCTGCACTCCGCCCAGGACCAGGCCTCGCACCGCTCCCGCGGCGGCGAAACCTCCCCACGCTCCGGAGCGCGGATGGTCCTGGAGGCTTCTCGGCCCTTTCCACATCACCGGTGTCTTCTGGTACCGCTTCCATGGCTGGATCATCCGCTCGGTCCCCGAGCCGTTACTCCGCGTCGTGAGCGTGGTCTTCGCGCTGCTCTTCTTCGTCTGCCTCAGAAATATCCGTGCGGCCATCGCATCGAACCTGGAGGCAGTCCTCGGCCCCTGCGGGTGGTGGGAGCGCCAGCGCCGCATCTACCGCACGATCTGGTCCTTCGGTTGGTGCCTGAATGAGCGCCATGAACGGCTGACCACGCACCGGCCGTTTCAGATCGAGGCGGAGGCGATCGAAAACTGGAACGAGGTCGCAGTGCCGGGACGGGGCCTCGTGCTGGTAACGGCTCACCTGGGGAACTTCGAAGTCGGCTCCATGCTTCCGTCCGAGCTACAGGGTCGCCACGTTCATCTCGTCCGCGAGCCCGAGGTGGATGCGCAGGCGCAGGCGTTCCTGCAGGAGGTCCTGGCCGGATTCACGCAAGCCCAGTACACGATGCACTTCCAGAGCGACGACCCGCTGCGAGGCATTGAGTTGCTCGACGCGCTCCGGCGCGGAGAGATCGTCGCCACACAGGGAGACCGTCCGCGGGCGGGCGGGAGGTCGATCGACGCGACGCTGTTCGGAAGGCCGTTCCCGCTGCCGCCGGGTCCCGCCGCCCTCGCCCGGACCGCCGATGCGCCACTCCTGCCCGTCTTCGTCTTCCGTGAGGGGCGCCGGCGCTACCGGGTGGTTTTCCGGCCGCCGATCCACGCTGCGCGAACCAACGATATCACCGCGGATCTGACGGCCATCATGGGGAGGGTGGTCACCGAGATCGAGTGGGCCATCCGACGCGCGCCCCACCAGTGGTTCTGCTTCAGACGCCTGTGGCCGTGAGCCAGGTGCTGAGGGTTCCCGACGCGACCACTTCGCTCTCCTGCGCGACGTCGAAGGAGTACGTGCACAGCGGCAAAGCTATTCCCGAAAGCCGGACTGAAGCGAAGAGCGTCTCACCGGCCGGCACCCGGGCACGGGTGAAGCGCACGTCGCGCGCTCCGACCAGGTAGCCGATCCGGGCACCCGCCTCTTCTGTCTTGCGAAAGCGACCCAGCGCCTCGTACACGGCCGCGGACTGCGCGGCCATCTCGAGCGCCACGAGCGCCGGGGCGAAGCTCCCTGCACTGAAGGGGCTCCGCTCCGGGATGCGGACCGCGCACACTACTCCGCTCTCGATCTCCGTTTCGATCCCTTCGACGAAGCGCATCGGGGGCCGGTGCGGCAGGAGGTCGTCGAGATCCGGAACACCGGATGTCCGTCCCGTCCGGGTCGCGGGCGTCCCGGGCCCCATCGCGTACGGCCGCTCGGGAACCCCTGCCGCAGCCGGCCCGGACGCTGGTTCGCCGAGCACGACGACTCCATGGGCGACGACCTCGGCGGCGCGACGCACCTCGAGCCGGGTGCGGCCATCCGGGTCGAGCGCCTGGGCGTCGAGCTCCAGAATATCCCCCGGTGCGACGAGTCGGCGCAGTCGAAGAGAGGCGATTGCGCGCAGCGCCGGCGAAGCCCCGGCGGCCAGGGCGCGCAGCGCCAGATCGAGAAGCCCCACGCCGGGAAGGATCGGGCGTCCCGGGAAGTGTCCCTCGTAGAGCGGTCCGGACGACGGAATCTCGAGGCGGAGCCGCGTGGCGCCGCGGACGGGCAGAGAGGCACGATCCGACGGGCTTTCCGGCTTCACGCGCGCACGGCGGTGATCGCGGCGACGACGAAGGCGGGGCAGACCTCGCGGATACGCGCGATGTCGGGGTAGATTGTCACATCGCAAAAGCCACAGGCTTCGAGCGCGGCGACCCATTGCTCGGGCGTGAGGAATCCGCCATTGGGTCGCCACGGCACGACGAGCCGCGGGGCGCGGAACGCCTCGAGCAGGTTGAACAGTAACTCGAGGTAAATCGGCCGGCCGGGGAACGGCCGGACGCACTCGGAGAGGACCAGGGCTCCCCCCGGGGCGAGCGCGCGCCGGACCTCGGCGAGGGTGAACTCGAGGTCGCGGGCGACGTGCAGGGTATTGACGCCGTACACGAGCCCGAAGGCACCTTCCTTGACTTCGGCTTCGGCGAATGCGCGGTCCATGTCAAGACGACCGTAGGAAAGCCGCACGCCGGGGAATCGCCCCGAGAGTCTTCTCTGGCTCCGGCGCAGGAACGACGGCGCGATCTCGGTGAGGCGGTATGACCGGACCGCGGAGAGCCGTCCCGCCTCCGTGAGGCGCTCCAGGAGCGCGGCCGTGCCGCTTCCCAATCCTCCCCCCAGCTCGAGGATCGCTTCTCCGTCGCCGTGCAGCGCGCGCTCGACGGCAAGCGCGCCAATCCGATTGCTGATCGCATAAATGACATTTTCGTTGGAGAAGTACTCGAACCACGCGCCGATCCGATCCGGGGCGAACAGGGCCTGCTCACCGCTCACGGTCCCGCGCAGCACCGGCGGATACTGCTCGGCCACGAGCGCTGCCATCCGGTAGGAGGCCAGGGCGGAGGGATCGTGGCGTTCCTGGGCCCGGGCAATCTCGTCCGGGTCGAGATCCGGCAGTGCGGCCGGGATCTGGAAGCGCCCGTCGGCGGCGCGCACCGCGCGCCCGGTCAGCGCAAGCGTGGCGAGGAGCCAGCCCACCGGCACCGGCGCCCGGGCCGCGTCCAATCCGGCCCGCGCCGCGATCTCGTCGGGCGTCCCCGGCTGCGCCGCCGCGGCATCGAGCCCGGTGACCCCGACGACCCGGAGCGCGAGGCGGTGGACGTATTCCTCGAACAGGGAGCACGATCGGTCGAAACGGTCGTCGAAGAGCGGGATAAGCTCGGCGGGGAGCAACTCGGCGAGGCGGTCAACGTGTGCTCCACCGGGGGCGTCGGGTGACATCCGGCACGCTCCTACGCCGTCATGCCGGCGTCGATGACGAGGGTCTGGCCGGTGATGGAGGACGCGCGGTCCGACAGCAGGAACGCCACGGCGTCGGCGACGGAAGCCGCGGTCACGCCGTTCGGCAGCGCCTCGGCGGAGCGAAGCGCTTTGACCTTCTCGGGCGGCACGTCGGCGACCATCTCGGTCGGCACGAAGCCCGGTATCACGGCGTTGACCCGGATCCCGCGCGAACCGATTTCCCGCGCCAGGGAGCGGGTGAGGCCGAGGATGCCCGACTTGGCCGCGCCATACGCCGTTTGTCCCGCGAGGCCGTGCACCGCGGTCAGCGAGGACACATTGACGATCGAGCCCGCCCACCGGCTCACCATGTGCGGGATCACCGCGCGGCAGCAGCGGAAGACGCCGCCGAGGTTGGCGTCGAGGACTTCGTCCCAGGCGGCGTCGGGAAGAGTCGCGAGCAGTCCGTCGCGCCGCACCCCGGCATTGTTCACGAGGCCGGCGATCGCTCCGACCTGCTCCTCGACCTCGACGACGAGGCTTCCCGGGCGCGCTCGATCCAGAAGATCGAGCCGGAAGGGGCGCGCCGCGTCGCCGAGCTCCCCTGCCAGGCGTTGCGCCTCGTCCTCGCGCTCGCGCCAGGTGAAGGCTACCCTCCAACCCTCCCCGACCAGCGTACGCACGATCGCGCGACCGATGCCTCGGCTCCCGCCCGTGACCAGTGCCACCCGCCGGGTCTCGTTCACGATGCTCTCTCCAGGAGGAGCCACGCGGCCGCCCCGCCGGCTGCCAGCCCGGTCAGCAGAACGCGCGACGGGATCTGCCGAGCTCCGCCACGGTGGGGCGTGACACCGGCCACGGGATCAGGCTCCGCGAATCCCTGCGGTGGACCGAAATGCGCTCCCTCGAGAGCGAGCAACCCCGGCGCGAGGATCCCGCCACCATACTCGCCGATAACGGCCTTGGGCACCAGGACGGGAGGCAGCGGGGTCGCGCCCCAGGCCGCGCGCAGGACGAGCGCCTCGATGCGGTCGCCCCGCCGCGCCCCCGAAGCGCCGGAGACGACGGCGCCGACACCGGCCGCTCCGCCCGGCTCTTCGTCGAGTCCCGCGCGCAGGACGGCTGCGAGGGGCGCGTGGCCATCGCCCCAGTCGGAGACGGGCGCGGTCGCGTCGAACGCGGCGCCGCTCCATGCCACGCGTGCGAGCACTCGGGCGCCGCGGGCCTGCGCCGCTTCCTCGCGCTCGAGGGTGAGGACGGTCACCCCCTCCCCCGCGAGGAAGCCGTTGCGTCGCCGGTCGAACGGTCGAGGCATTTCCGCCAGCGCGCCCTCCTTCCTGGCCAGCGCGCCAAAACGGTCGAGCAGCGCGTGCAACAGCGGAGTGACCTCCTCGACGGCGCCGGCGAGCGCGACGTCCACGCGTCCTTCGCGCACCGCCTGGGCCCCGAGCGCGACAGCGCGGAGCGGCCCCGACTCGCGCTGGGTCAGCGTCACGTTGGGGCCGCGAGCGCCGACTGCGATGGCGAGCTGCGCGGCGGGGGCGTTGGCGACGCATTCCGAGAAGTGGAACGGCTGCGCCGCTTCGGCTCCCTCGAGAAGGATCTGCCGCAAGAGGCTTTCCGTGGAGAGCCCCGAGCCGAACGTCGTGGAAAGATAGACACCGACGCGTGGGCTGCCGTTTTTTGTGGCGTCGATGCCGGCTTCGGCCAGGGCCATGCGCGCCGCTGCCACGACGAGCTTCGACGGAACGCTCATCCGGCGGGCGGCCGCCGGAGGCACCCAGCGGGAGACGTCACGCTCTCCGAGGAGTGCGGCAAGTCGCGCCCCACCCTCGCGGTGCAGCCCGGCGCTCATGTCCACCTCGGAAACCACGGGCCTTCCCTCCGCGAGAGCTGCTGCCAGCGCCTCGCGCCCATGTCCGTAGGAACCGATCGTCCCGAGTCCCGTGATCACCGTCTCAGCGCGCAGGGTTCTGATCTCCGTGGCGTGTGAACACGAGCGCAGCATTGGCGCCGCCAAACGCCAGGCTCGTGGAGAGCGCGTGCCGCGCCCGCTCGAGGCGCAGTGGGTGCCCGAGAACCAGCTGCAGCCGGATTTCGGGGTCGGGCGTGCCTTTGTCCGGCATCGGGTGGACCTCTCCATGGAGGAGGCAGAGGATCGTCGCCACGGCCTCCAACGCGCCGGCCGATCCCAGCAGGTGGCCGATGAGAGATTTGGTGGAGGTCACCGGCAGATTCGGAGCTCGGTCACCGAACACGGCGACGAGGGCATGGAACTCCGCCGCGTCGTTCAGCGGCGTGCCGGTGCCGTGGGCGTTGACGAAGTCGATCTCGGAGGGATCGAGCCGCGCTCCCGCGAGCGCCTCGCGGATCGCCTCCGCGGCGCCGAGCCCCCTGGGGTGCGGCGATGTCATATGGTGCGCATCACAGGTCGCCGCTTCCCCGGCCGCGAAGGCCAGAGGTCGTGCACCGCGTGCCAGGGCCCGCTCGAGAGGCTCCAGAACGAGCGCAGCCGCGCCCTCGCCGAGCGACAATCCGGCGCGGTCGCCGCGGAACGGCCGGCAGGGCTGCTCGTCCACCGAGCGCAGCGAGTTAAACCCCGCGTAGGTCAGTCGGCAGAGCGAGTCGGAGCCCCCGGCAATCGCGACGTTCACGTCTCCGCGACGGACGGCGAGGATGGCGTCGCCGATCGCCATGGCGCCCGACACGCACGCGGCAGAGATGGTCTGCACGGGTCCACCGATCTCGAGGTCGCGGGCCACCGCATCACCGGGACCGTTGTGCTGCTGCGAAGCGAGGAAGCTCGTCGAGGGCGGCTTCCCTTGACCGGCCGCGGCCGCGAGGAGGGCTTCGAGGTAGGTCTCGGTCTCGAGCATTCCGCCGGTGCTGCTGCCGAAGTAGATGCCGGTGCGTTCCCGGCAGCTGTCGAGGTCTATTGCGGCTTGCGCCACGGCCTCTCGGGCCGCGGCCACGGCGAACCGGTCGGCGGTGGACAGCCGGCGCGGCTTGCCACGCGGGCGCTCCGGTTCCGCGGTCAGGTCGACCTGGGCTGCGACG
>Ga0137425_1000079_pt1 | contig 32305 bp, 45 predicted proteins | sample EasRivERMZT640_2_FD_102318 | JGI IMG/M metagenome (GOLD analysis project Ga0137425, IMG submission 102318) | Soil microbial communities from meander-bound floodplain in the East River, Colorado, USA - East River MetaG ERMZT640_2 | ecosystem: Environmental > Terrestrial > Soil > Floodplain ...
AAACCCCTCATATTGGGGGGGCCTTTGTTTTTTGCCGGGGGGGGGGGCGTTTGGGTTGGGGGGTTGCCGGGGGGGGGGGGGGGGGGGGGGGCGCGGGGGGGGGCCCCGTGGCAAATCTCAATTTTAAGTTTTGAAACGGAAAGGGGGAAAGGGGGGGGGGGGGCAAGGGATTTGGGGGGGGGGGGGGGGTAATGAAATGCAGAGCACAGAGTGCAGAGCGCAGAACGGGAAGATGCGCCGGCGTCGGGGGATTTGGAAGCGCGTGGACGGGAATAGCGTGCGCTATGAGCTGGACCGGAAGCGCGGGCTCAAGGTGCGGCGCGGCCGGAGGCGCAAGGAGCGGGTCATCAGTTTCAGCGACCTGCTGGACCTGGCTGAGGGGCAACTAAAGATGAATCTCATATGATACCGATGATCGATTTGAAGGATGGCATTAACCGCGAGAGGAAGTCGGTGTGGGTGAAGCGGGCGTTCGCCCTGGTGTTTTTATTCTCGTCCATGTGCCTATGCGGCGCGGGGCTTGGAGTGCTGGTGGCTTCGGTGGATAATGTTTGGTTTTCCGGGCTGGTCGTTGTGATCGCTGCCGGCATGGCCTTCACGGCCCGATACCTACTGTGACCATGGACGCCGAAAACAACCAGGACTGCAACTGCTGGCAGGAAAAGAACCGGGGCCTGCAGGAGCGCGGCTACAAGATTGCAGACATCTGCACGACGCTGAAGGTGGACGATCTGACGCTGCGAGCGGTGCACGGATTTCCCCTGCAGCGCGCCGATGGCGGCAAGCTGAAGCGCAACGATCCGAACCTAATTTCGATCAGCTACTGTCCGTTTTGCGGGAAACCGATTGAACCAAAAAACAAACCATGAACGAGAAACAATACAACACGATCAACGAATTACTGGCGGAGTACTCGAGTCTGAACGCGGCCCTGGAGGCAGCGGAGGCGGAGATTAAGACGGTGCAACTGGCGGCCGCTCAAGAGCTGCTGCCGAAGCACGCGCAAGCGAAGATCCGCCTGGCGAACCTGGAGGCCGAGCTGCGCAAGGTGGCGGATGCCCACTACGAGGCGCTCTTCCCCGAGGACAAGAAGCGGACGCACAACACGCCGTTTGGCGGGCTGCAGTACCGGAAGTCGTCGAGCCTGGATTATGACGACGAGGAGAAGGTGCTGTTGAAGATCCGGCTGGCGTGCCAGGAGGAACTCGCGCGCGAGGCGGTGGGACGGCCGGTCCGCTTCACCCTGGCGCAGCTCATCCGGACGCACGAGGAACCGAACCTGGAGGCGTTGAGCGAGCTGGACGACGCGACGCTGGCGCTGTTTGGCTGCCGGCGGGAACAGAAAGACAACTTCAAGGTGATCCCGTTTGCCATGAAGGCGGACAAGCCGGCGAAGCGAGACGGGAAACGCCAGGCGGCGGAGACGGTGGGCTGAGCGCGGCCGCGAGGAGGAAGCATGAGTGAAGTGCAGAGTGCAGAGTGCGGAATGACGGCTGGGGTGCCGGTGAAGCGGCCGCAGCGTTACACGCATGAGGCGTCGTGCTGTGGCCGGCTGTATCATCGCTGGGTTTCGCGCAAGGGCGAGTCGATCGAGGGAGACCAGGTGTGTCCGGCTTGCCGGAAGCCCTTGAGCTGGGCGCGGCAGTTTGGCTGGCACTCGCCGACGTATGAGCGGGTCATGCAACGGATCAGCGGGCTATTGGGGAACTTCATGGTGGAGGACGTGGAGGTGGTGGCGCCGGAGATGCGGCGGAATCATTTGTCGGTCCTGCTGAATCAGCTTTGCGTCCGGACGGAATTCCTGGAGCGCGTGCGGGCGGGGCAGCGGAACAAGTGCGGGGCGGTTTATCGGCGGTCGGCAAAGTTTCCGCAGTTATTGAGTGAGGCGCTGAAGACCGGGGAGCACTCGTCACCTCGTGTCCTACCGGAAGACGACTTGGGGGAGATGACAGAGCGGGAGAAGGCGTGGCGGGAGTTGCGGGCGACGATGGAGGTACCGGAGTGACCGCGGGCTTGATGTTTCCGAAGCTGGGGGTGACCAGCCTGCGCGGGCAGGGGGGTTGTTATTGCGGCCGGCGAGGGCTACCGCGGGAATGGGTGCTGCGGATGTATGCGGATTACCAACGGCTGGGATCGCTGAGCAAGGCGGGAGCGCTGCATGGTCGGACGCGGCAGAACATGTATGGGATTTTCCAGACGGCGGGGCTCGAGCTGCGGCGCCGTAATTTCCGGCCGGCGATCACCTACCAGGGGCGCAAATATACCACGGATGGGTATGGCTACTGGCGCGACACGATTTACCGGTCGCAAAACTACCGGCCGGGAATGACGTATCTGCATCACCGCATTTGGATCGCGCACCATGGGCCGATCCCGCCGGGGCACACGATTTGTTTCAAGGACGGGAACCGACGGAACTGCGACATCGAGAACCTCGAGATGCTGACGCACGACGAGCAGCAGCAGCGCCGGGGCACGGGAAAGAACGGCGCGACGGTGACGGCCGGAACGCGGCTGGAATTGCTGCTGTCGGGCCGGGCCGGAATGACGGCGACGATGGCGAGGAGGCGATGACTGTATGAACCCGAAATCTCCCCTGCCGCAACCGCAGCCGACGACGCCCCTGCAGGGGGAGATGCGGCCGTTTGGGTTCAAGGATGCGAACATAACGCGGCTGGCCTCGCGGGCGCGGGCGCAGGCGGGGAGCCGGTGGGCGGTTATCAAGCCGAAGCGGGCGAGCCGGGGGCTGATCTGGCGCGGCCGGCCGTATTACTGGACGCGCAAGGGCTATTATCGGTCGGGCTCGGGAGATCGGCGGCCGTTGCAGCATTTGATGTGGGAGGCGCATCACGGTCGCCGGATGCCGGCGCAGCACGAAATCTTCTTCCGCGATCGCGATCGCCACAATGTTTCCCTGGGGAACTTGGAACTATTGAGCAAGGCGGAGCTGCACAAACGGACCATCGAGCTGGGGGAAATACTCCAGATCAGCCTGGAGCAGCGGCGGCAGATTGCCGGGATCCGCTGGACGCGGCATGCGCGCAAGGGGACGGCTTTGCTGCTGAAGAATTTCAACCAAGAAAACAAACATGAGCACCAACACATTGAATCGATCCAAGCCCTCGCCGAACGGCGCTAAGCTGAATATATCATGCCCGGAAGAGATCCGGCGGCTGATCGAGATCGGGAAGAGCCGGGGACTGATCCGGGACGGGCGGGACCCGGTGAAGATCGAGAAGAACGGGATTGACCTGGCGCGGTTGGAGAACGTCACCATCCAGAAGGTGGACGTGACGCCGGCGATGGCGGGGTATTGGCTGCAGAACAATTTCCGGAACCGGCCGATGGTGGAGGACGTGGTGAAAGCGTACGCGCGGGACATGGTGCTGGGGCAGTGGGTGTTCACGCACCAGGGGATCGCGTTCAACGACCAGGACCAGTTGATCGACGGACAGCATCGGCTGCGGGCGGTTGTAATGTCGGGGGTGACAATTCCGATGATGGTGACATTCGGCCTGCCGAGCGCGATCGATGGCCGGCAGATGACGACGATGGATTGCGTGGACCGGGGGCGGACGCGGACGGTGGGGGACCAGCTCGCGATCCAGCACGCGATCAAGAACGGGAGCATAGTGGCCTCGATTTGCGCGGCGATGGCGAGCCTTTGTTTCGGGGAGCGGACGCGTCGGCTGAGCGTGGGGCAGACGCTGGAGGTATATCGTGAGTTTCAAAGCGCGGTGGATTTCGTGATCGCGCACAAGAGCAAGTCGGTGGGGCTGCGGTCCACCGGGGTATTGGCGGGGTTTGTGTTTGCGATGGCGAGCGATGAAACGAACCTGGCTTGGGTCGAAAAGGTGGCGGCGATGTTTGAGGCGCTGAACACGGGGGAGCAACTCAGGGAGAGGTCGGCGATGACGGCGCTGCGGGCGTTTTTGACGAGCGACGAGGCGAAGCTGATCACGCGGTCGCTGGATCGCGGGCTGGCGGAGCTGGTGCTGCAGGCGATTCACCTGGAGATATTGGGACGCACGGTGGAGAAGCTGGAGATGTCGCTCGATGGGGCGGAGCATTTCAAGGGTCTGCAGCGGGAGCGGGTGGAGAAGATTGCGGGGTTGTTTCGATTACCGTCGAAGGGGGATTTAACAGGAGGGAACGGAGGGAACGGAGGTGGAAAGCCGAAAGAGACTATTGCGGCTCCGGCCGTGGCGGTGCCACGCGGAGAGAACGGGAAGCCTTCCCTGGAACGGATCTTGTTCGTGGTCGAGAAGGAGTTTGGAGTTAGCAGGCTGATCCTGGCGGGCCGTGGGACGGACGCGGAGGTGGCCTGGCCGCGGGCGGCGTTTGTGAATGTGGCGATGAGCTACGGGCACGGGCGGGAGGAGATCGGAGCGGTGCTGAAGCGGACGGGGGCGCTGGTGCTGATGTTGCACTTTCCGAAGTCAGAGCTGGGGCCGCGGCAATTGAAGTCACTGGAGCGGATCCGGGCGGAGGTTAACCGCTAATTAACGCTAATGAACGCTGATCCAATGAAGACGGTAAAACCAAAGGTCCGGAAGATTACCTATAGTACGAAGTGCGATTTTTGCGGAGCAGGGGCGACTCTGCATAGCGCTAAACTCGGGAAGAACGCTTGTTTGAAATGCGCATGCTCGTGCTGCGACTTTAAGGGGATTGAGGTCTGGATCTGTTGCCATACCAAGAAGTGTGGGTGGCAAGGGCAGTGGCAAGAGCTGAATTTCGTGCGCCAACAGGGCCGAATCTCCGAGCTGGGTAAGTGCCCTTTATGCGGTAGTCAGAGTTTTTACCTCCGGAACCTGCATGGAGAAAAGATATGACCAAAGCCCAGGAGACGATGTATTGGCGCCGGTGGGGTGCGGTGGCGCGGGCGAACCGGTGGCGGATGGTGAAGGGGCGGCTGGATCCCGAGGCGGTGCTGGGGGTGAGTGAGGCGCATTTGAGGGTGGCGACGGCCGCGGCGGCGCTCGCGCTGCAGGGTCACCGCGGGATGACGGCAGAGGATCTGCGGCATGGCTGCCACGTCGCTGCGTGCGGGCGGGACATGGGGCATGGGCGGATGGGAAACAAGGAGTTTGACCAGGTGTTGAATTACTGGGGGGACGAGCGGCTGGTGCGAGGGTTGTTGATCGAGCCGCTGGACCTGGGGAGCGAGATACACCGGACGAATCCGGGATTGAAGAGCCGGGAGCGGCACTTGTGGTTTCTGCGGGAGGAATGCCTGGGGGGGTATGTGGCGAGCGAATGCCAGCGGATTTATGGGACGAAGGATCTGGAGGGGCTGGGGGATGTGGAGCTGGCGGCGTTGAGTAATCATATGAGGAAGCGGCCGCATGCTTTGAAAAATCCGAAGGCCGAAATCCGAGATCCGAAAGAAGACCGAAATCCGAAGGCCGAAGTGGAGACTGCGGGGAATCCGTTTTAGTCCGTGATGAACGCGAAACAGGAATACAGAAAGTGCTGGCGGGCCGCGAACCCGGAGAAGAGTCGGGAAATCGATAGGCGATGGCGGGCCGCGAACCGAGAGAAGCTTCGGGAACAAGCTAGGCGATGGCGGGCCGCGAACCGAGAGAAGGATCGGGAACAAACTAGGCGATGGCGGGCCGCGAACCGAGAGAAGCTTCGGGAACAAGCTAGGCGATGGCGGGCCGCGAACTCGGAGAAGGTTCGGGAACAAGCTAGGCGATGGCGGGCCGCGAACCGAGAGAAGGATCGGGAACAAGCTAGGCGATGGCGGGCCGCGAACCCGGAGAAGCTTCGGGAACAACAAAGGCGATGGCGGGCCGCGAACCGAGAGAAGCTTCGGGAAAAACTAAGGCGATGGCGGCCCGCGAACCGAGAGAGGCTTCGGGAACAACAAAGGCGAGCGAGTAAAGAGCTGACAGCAGCCTACGTTAGGAGAGTTTTATTAAAGGGAATGGAGGGTGTGACCGGCATCGAGTTTCCCGACCGGTTGATCGCACTCAAGCGCCGGGCGCTGCAGTTGCGGAGACTTTATGAAAAAACGCACATATAATGGAGAGCAGTACGACGACATCGAGAAATTGATGGACGACGCCGAAAAGCTATTGGCAAACCCCAATACAAGGTCGGAAGGGAGGGACCTTTTGCGACTGGCGAATCTGAGAGTTTCGCGCGAACGCAACCGCATGTTGTACGCTGGAATGACCAATCAACAGCCGAACATTCCACCGCTGGAACCCGCGCCGATAACCAAGCAGATCGCCGCCTCGAGTGAGAACTCCTGATCCACAACCTGAGCTGGACCTGTTTTCGGCGGAGGCCGCGGCTGGGAGCCGGAATGCGGAGTGGTTTGTGGCGTTTTTGGAGGGCAGGGATTGGATTTCGGCGTCGGAGATTCTGCTGGAGCTGGGGCAGCCGGCGACGGAGAACATGAAGCGGAAGCTGAGGAAATTGGCGGACGTGAGCGGGGGACGGATTTGCGGGCACCAGAAGGGCTACAAGCTGGTGCTGTCGATGACGCGGGAGGAATACGGCTGGTGGCGGAGTGAGGCGCTGAAGGCCGCGGACTCGATCAAGAGCCGGGTGCTGGAGAGTGACCGGGTGTTTTATGGGAGGGCGGCGGCGTGAGGATTTGAGATTACAGAAAGAAAACTATGAAACGAAACAACACATGGCAATTGGCACAGGACTTATTTGATGCTGGGAATCGGGAGAAGCGCAACCACGGACCTCGCATATGGGGTGAGGTGCGGGAATGGAAGGACCAGCCGACTGAGACCCAACTCGTTTGGCATGCCGTTGCGAAAGCGGCTAAAAAGCTACTTCGCCTTAAAAGCGGGAAACGAGTTATCCGTGAGTTGGTGATTGTCTTTGTCCTCCTCCTGGTCGTGGCGGGGTGCGCGGGGCCGGGGACTGTGCCTCACGCCAAGGACGCTAAGGGCGCTAAGGGGGATGAGGTTGAGCTCATGCCGCCGACGGGGAAGAGTCTGGCCAAGAATCTGTCCGCCGGTGAGGCGGTGAAGATTGGATTTCGGTGGTCGCATGCACATCCGGAGACGGTGGATTTCTACAAGCTTTATTACGGGGATGCCTCCCGGAAGTACACCAATTACGTGACGGCGTTCACGACGAACCTGGTGTTCATGGCGGACCGGGCGGTGCCGCATTATTTCACGGTGACGGCTTGCGCGAGCAACGGGCTAGAATCGGACTGGTGCAACGAGGTGGTTTATCCGCAGCACCTGACGCCGCGGTCGAACGCGGTGCTGGTGGTCGAGTATTCGAGCAACGGGGTGGTATGGATCGATTTCAGCAAGCAGACGAACGCGGTACCGGGAGTGATGGGACTCTGGAAGTTGCGGATTGAATAGAGGTAACGCTATGAAGTGCCCCAAGTGCGGGATAGATGTGGATATGTTGAAGTTCACGACGACGGGGACGATGTGCCGTGCTTGCCACCAGGCGGGGTGCAGCGCGGGGGCGGCGTCGCCGGCGCAGCGGATGCCGGCGTTTTACCGGCCGATGGGGCTGCCGCTGTTTTGGCGGGATGAAGCCTCGGGGGAATTGGCGGCGGTGGTGGAGATATTTCTGAAGTGGGTGGTGGGCGAGGCGGAGTCAGTGCCGGCGGCGGCGATGAAGCTGGTATGCGATTACTGCGTTTACTTTATTCATGCGCCGGTTTGGGAGCACACGTTCGCGAAGTTCGAGTGCGAGGATTACCTGGCGGAGCTGAATCAACTGAAGGCGCGGAGCAAGTTGCTGGCGAGCGCGGAGAGCGTGAGGCGGTGGAACGAGGAATGTTTGGATCTGGGCGTGGATCCGTTTTGAGGCATGGAGAAAATAGAGCCACAGCAGATGGAGTTTCCGAGTCTGGCCTTCCCGAAGGACCGGACGGTATTGTACGTGTTCGAAGTGGCGGCAAAGCTGCGGGTGAGCGAGCGGCACGTGATTGATTTGATCGAGGAGGGGAAGCTGCGGGCGATCAACATCGCGGGAGCGAACGCGACGGACAAACGATTTTATCGGGTGCCAGTAGAGGCATGGGAGTCTTATTTGGCGGGGGCGATGATATGAGCGTTAAACAATTCTTGTTCTCCCGGAAGATAGGGACTCAGTGTTTCTCACTGCTGATCCCCTGCCAGGACTGGCAGGATGCAAAGGACTTGGCTGCAAGGACGGGGATGATTGCAGAAGGCACGGACATGCTCACGATTCCCTGCGTGCCAATACCGCAGTTGATGGTTTTTCTGCAGACACTGGCAATCGGCGACGAGATCAAATGGAAGTATTATGCCGAGGAACAAATCGAAGCATTCTTAAGCGCCGGCTGGCCGGAAAGGCCGCATGAAATGTGACGGCTGAGAAAATGGCGTAATGCAGTGAGTGTGGTGAGCCTGGCTGTGGCCGGGCTTTTTCTTTTTGGCAGACTGCGCTGGTGATGGCGTGGGCACATTCAGCAACACAACTTCATTTTGCCGGGCCGGCCACCAAACGGCCACTTCCTCCGGCCGCCACCCCCACGTGGGTGACCGGTTCCGGCATGCCTTCCCCAGCGCAGTTAACCACAGTCCGATACCTATGAACATCAGAAATACCGTGCGAAAGAATTTCCCCGTGATCACCCTGGGCGCCGCGCTTGCGGCCTCGGTGGTCTTAATTTCGGGATGCATTACGGCGCCGCCGACGCGGTTTGAGAGCGGGCTCTTCGACATCACGACGAACAAGGTGGTGACCGTGGAGACCAATTACCACGTGATCCCGGTTTACCAGACGAACCTGGTGAAGCGGACGGTCACTGAAACCAACTACGTCAACAGTGAGCCGGTGGTCAACATCATCACGCTTACAAATGAGCAACGGGTCGTGACCTGGGTGACGAACGCGGTGACGCAGTCCGTGACGAATGACGCTTATGTTTACAAGCCGGGTGCGGGCGCCCAGGAGATCACGAACACGGCGGGCGCAGTCGGGAACCTATTCGGCGTGGGCGGCCTGGTGAGCTCCGGCATGGGCATCCTGTGGGGCATTTGGGCATCGATGAGGTCCAGCAAGCGGTATGCGACGGCGGCGAACACGGCGCAGATTGTCGAAGGGATGCGGGAGTTCATCAAGCAACTGCCGAACGGCGAGGCATATGATCTGGCTTTGGTGCAGTGGATGCAGGCGCACCAGGCGGAGGCGGGGGTGACGCAGCAGGTGATCAAGCTCTTGAAGAAGAACGTGAGCAACCCGGACGCGAAGATGGCGGCCGAGCAGGTGATGGCGATCATCCGCACGCTGCAGGGCGGCGGGACGACATCGCCGGCGAGCCCGACGGCACTGGCCAAAGCTTGAGCGGGGCGGGTAATAGCTGTGCACCTGAGACTCCGCTGAACTCATGATTCATTCCCTGCTGATGTTCGCCCAGACCACGGGTCTGGCGCTGCCGGATCCGAGCCATTGGTCGACGATGGGCTGGCTGCTGGTGTCGCTGGGCGGGTTGGCCGCGGCGCTGAATCAGGGGTGGGCGGTGATGGAGAGGATCACCGGGCAGAAGAACCGGCGGACGGTGAACTTCGAGTTCGAGGCGACGAGCAAGGAGGATTGCAAGCGGCACATGGACGCCAACGCGCAGGAGCACCGGGACTTGTTCTCGAAGATCGGCGGGGTGGAGCGGGGTGCGCACAGGAAAATCTCGGAGGAAATGGCGATGGTGCACGGGCGGGTCAACGCGCTCGAAAAGGCGGTGGGTGGGCTGGAGACGTCGTCAGCCATGACGCACCAGCGGCTGGTGCAGATTGACGGGAAAATCGATCGGCTGATCGAGCGGAACTTGAGCGTGGATACCAAATAAGATGAACGCAGCGCAACAGGAACTCTTTGATTTGGCGATCTTGCGGGTGCTGGACGCCAACCGCAGCCGGTTCGGGCTGAACGCGGAGGGGATCGGGCACATGCTGATCGGGTTTGGGTTTGGGTCGGCCAAGCCGGACGACGTGGTGGACCGGGTGGACGTGCTGGCGCGCAAAGGCCTGGTGGAAGAGGTGCTCAAGGCACTTGGGGCGGCCAACCGGGCCTGGCGAATTACGACGAAGGGGATCGCTATCGTAGACGAGAGGGGCTGAATGAATGAACAAGAAAGCGCGACCGGATTCGGTGCTCAAGACGCTGCCTGCGGACCGGCAGGGGGCGATCGCGGAGTACGCGCTGGGGCATACGCTGGCGGAAACGGTGAAGTGGCTGCGGGCGGATGGTGTGCATACGTCGTCCTCGGCATTGTCGCTCTTCTTGTCGTCCTATCGGCTATCGCAGCGGCTGGCGCACAACGAATCGACGGTGGACACGCTGCTCGCCAAGCTGCAGGGGACGCGGCCGGACTGGACGGCGCAGCAATTGCACGAGGCCGGGCAGGCGTTTTTCTCGGCGCTGGCGATCGACGCGCAGGACGCGGACGTGTGGACGGCGACGCAGCGGCTGACGCTGGACCGGGACTCGGCGCGGACGCGGGCGGAGTTCGAGCGGGAGAAGATCGATTTACGGAGGCAGGCAGAGGCGCGGAGCCAGGACAAGCTGCGGTTCGAGCGGGAGAAGTGGATCCTGGAGAGCTGCAAGAAGATTTTGGCGGCGGCGACGGACGCGAAGTCGCGGGAGATCGCGGAGCTGAATGTGAGCGACGAGGAGAAGATCAAGCTGATGCGGCAGACGTGGTTTGCGGATGTCGATGCGCTGGAGAAATCCGGAGAGGTGAAATTGCCGGAATGAAAAAGTGGACGCGCAGAAAGTATCAGCAAGTCGCCCTGGTGGCGGTGCGCAAGGCGCGGTCGATGGTGTTATTTTGGGCGCGGCAATGCCGGAAGAGCACGACGCTGGGGGATATTAGTTTCGACGCGATGAGCGAGCAGCCGGGGCGGAATGTGATCGCGGCCTCCGCTTCATTGCTGGTGGGATCGGAGTTGATCAGCAAGACGCTGAGTGTGGCGGAACAGGCCGCGATGGTGGCACGGGAGGCGGCGGCGGTGCAGATGACGATGGCGGTCTCGACGGAGGCAGCCGGGGGGAAACTGCAGCTCAAGTGCGCCAACTCGGAGACGGGGAAGCTTTACGCGCAATTGAAGGCGGAAGATTTTGCGGAGCTGTATCGCAGCTCGAAGCTGGAGCTGCGGCTTTATTTTGATAGGACGGCGTATTCGCGGACGTTGATCATTGCGCCGAACCCGGCGACGGCGCGCGGGTGGACGGGGTTTGTGGTGCGGGATGAGGCGGGGTTTACGCCGCCGGGGCTGGAGACGGATTTGCAGGTGGCGGTGAAGCCGATCATGGACACGGATCCGAGCTTCAAGATGATTTACGCGTCGAATTTGTGCCGGAACGACCGGCATCCCTTCTTCGAAATGACCCTGCCTGCGCCAGGCAGCAGTTTCCCACCGAGCCCCGAGGGGCACTTCTATCGTGGCCAGAACGGCATCCTGATCCATCGCGTCGCCCTGGCGGACGCGTACGCCGCCGGCCACGTGCTTTACGACCAGCGCGAGGGGAAGCCAATGACGTATGAGGCGTTTTGCGCGGACCCGGCGAACCGGCTGGGGCTGGACGACAGCTACCGGCTGATCCACAAGGCGAGCGGGAGCGCGGCGATTGATTTGTTTGCGCTGATGACCTCGCAGACGCGGGGGATTGGGCAGGCGTCCTGCGTGGTGGTGGAGAGCGATGGGGAGTTTCAGATCGCCCTGGGGACGTTAAGCCGGCTGCTGACGAACGGGGCGGTGGGGCTGGGCCTGGACACGGCGACGACGACGAACGACACGAGCAACCCGAGCGTGCTGACGGTGACGGAGCGGCTTGGGGTCATGAAGGCGCAGCGCATGGTGTTTGTGTGGAAGGAGCGGGATCCGAAGATTGCTCGCGGTCGGGTGCGGGCGGTGATCGAAGTGGTGAAGGGGCGGCTGAAGGGTGGTCCGGCGCGGCGGCTGTGCATCGATTCGACCAGTGAACAGTATTTTGCTCGGGAGACGGCCCAGGAGTTATCGGGGTTGATCCCGGTGGAGCTGGTGGACGCGAGGCTGGCGGTGGACCCGGTGCCGGCGGGGTATGTGCGGGCGCCGAACCACAAGACTTATTTGGGGGACCGGTATGCGGCGGCGGTGAACGACAACCGGTACCTGCTGCCGCCGGAGCAATATTTCAAGGACGACCACCGGCTGACGACGAAGAACGGGGAGCATTACGAGTGCGAGCCCCAGTCGGACGGGCGGCACGGGGATACTTTTGATGCCGGGAAGCTGGCCGATTGGGCGCTGGAAGGGGCGGCCGGGCCGGTGGCTTACGAGCGGCTGACGGTGACCCTGGACCCGGAGAACATCCAGGAGGGTGCCGAGGGGAGGATTTCGGCCAGAACCAGGGGGGTGCTATTATGAATTCCGAGGGCCGAAATCCGCAATCCGAAGCCTCGCTAGGATGCCCCAGGACGAATTTCGGGTGTCTGGAGTGCTGGGAAGCGCTCCGAAGGCGTGGATGTGGCTGCAGTTTTCTGCAGTCGTCTATTAGCGGGGGGGTGGGAAGATGAATTTAGACTCGAAAATCGGGTTTGAACGGGCGCGGGTGGAGCGGCAGGAGCGGTACAACCCTATTCGGAACCTGACGCCGGAGGTATTGACGACCCAGATCGAGGAGTTCCACGCCGGATATTTGGCCCCCTTTGCCCGGACGATGGAGGCGATCAAGCGTCGGGATGACACTTTGCAGCCGGCGAGCGCGAAGCGGGAGAAGGCGCCGAGCCGGAGGAACTGGGAGGTAATGGTGAACGCGGATCTGCCGGACGGGGCGGAGGCGGAGGCCGAACGGCACCAGGAGGCATTGACGTTCTTCTACAACAACCTGGAGGTGACGAACGGGGTGGATTTGAACGAGCGAGGCGGGTTCAGCCTGCTGCGGCGGCAGATGATGTTTGCCCTGGGCTACAAGTACGCGGTGCATCACATCGTTTGGAAGCCGGGCCCGGACGGCCTGAAGGCGGAGCTGGTTTACTGCCCGCTGTGGTTTTTCGAGAATCGGACGGGGAAGCTCCGGTTTTTGGCGCAGGCGCACACGTTTGACGGGGAGGAGATGGAGGTGGGGGAATGGCTGGTGAGTTTGAACGAGGGGCTGATGGAGGTGAGCGCGGTGGCCTATATGTTTAAGCGGCTGCCGCTGAAGGATTGGCTGATTTTGTGCCAGGACTGGGGCAAGCCGGTGGTGGAAGGGATCACGGACGCGCCGCGCGGGAGCGAGGATTGGGACGCGATCAAGGCGGCGGTGGACGCGCTGGCAGCGGATCTGCGGCTGGTGCGCAGCCGGAGTGCAGAGATCAAGCTCACGGACATCAACCGGCAAGGGGAGATGCCGTATGAGAGCCTGGTGGAGCGGATGGACCGGAGGCTGGCGGCGATCTGGCGGGGAGGCGACCTGGGGACGGTGAGCCGGGCGGACGGCGTGGGAGCGGAGGGCCAGGCGGCGGAAAGCGATTTGCTGGAGGAGGACGATTGCGAGTGGCTGAGCGACACCCTGAACATGGGCCTGGACAAGCTGGTGATCGAGAATGTTTTTGGGCCGGGGACGACGCCGCTGGCTTACGTAAAGGTGATTTACCCGCGGAAACAAAATGTGTCGCAGGAATTGACAGTGGACGGTTTCCTGCGGGACTCGGGCGCGCCGCTGGGATTGAGGGCGACCCTGGAGCGCTATGGGCGCACGATGCCGGACGAGGACGATGATCTGCTCAAGGCGCCGGCGGCCGCGGTGGGAATTCCGAATTCCGAAGCCCGAGACCCGAAAGAAGTCCGAAATCCGAAAATCGAACCGAACGACCCCACCGCCGAGAACCAGGACGACAAGGCGGCGGCGAACGAGGTCTCTTTGGAAGCGATACCGGAGTTGGTGAAGCAGGCGATGGCGGATGCGGCCGGGGCGCGGGTGAGGTGGCTGGAGCCGCTGCAGCAGGAAATCGACTACCTGGTGGAGACGATCCGGGTCGGGAAATTGACGGACGCGGAGTTGGCGAAGTTCCTGGAATCGGCGGCTCGGTCGCTGCCGGATTTGTTTGCGCAGTTGGACACCAATGCCCTGGCGGACTCGCTGGAGGACGCGCTGGGGGCGGCCGCGGTGCAGGGGCTGCGGGATGCGAAGAAGGGGAAGCGCTGATTTTTTTGACGGCAGAACACAAAACCAAAGGAAACCAATGAGTACGATGAGAGCAAAGATGGAAGTGAGAGAGGTGCTGGGCAGCGCGACATCGCCGATGCAGACCTTGAAGATGAACCCGGTGTGCACGGCGCCGTTCGGGCCGAACGGCGAGAGCGAGGACAACACTTACGCGCGGTGGACGCCGAGCGGGAGCCTGGAGCTGTGCATCACGAACCCGGACCTGGCGGGCAAGTTCACGGTGGGGCAGAAGTTTTACGTGGATTTCACGCCGGCGGAATAGGGATTTGAAATTTGAGCTTTCATATTTCAGAGCGGCCGGGGTCGGGCTGGGGTTGCTGATCATGGCGACGATTGTCCAACGGCCGATCGCGGCAGCGGTGCAGCACGTGAGCGAGAAGACTCCTGTGGGCTCGGCGCTGCGGTCGGCGGAATGGGCGCAGATGCCGCTGTCGCTCCGGCAGCAGGCGCAGTTTAGCGCCGGGGTGGAGAGTGCGCGGGTGTTGAACCGGGTGCAATCCGGGGTGCTTGAAATTCTGTCGCACAGCCGGAACGAATTTGGCGTGCTGACGGATCGCTCGAAGCTGATCGCGGATATCACGCGCCTGGCGGAGGCCGAGGGTTTGGCGCCGGCTGATCCTTCGTTGAAGGGAACAGTCCAGGATATCACGAGCGAGCGCCGGGCGGAGCTGATCTACGAGCAGCAGACGGGCCAGGCATATGGGCGGGCGAACTGGAAAGCGGACATGGACGAGGACATCCTGAACGCGGCGCCGGCGTGGGAGTTAGTGCGGGTGGAATCGCGCAAGATTCCGCGGGACTGGATCCAGCGTTGGCGGGCGGCGGGCGGCCGATTCTTCCAGGGCAACCGGATGATCGCGCTGAAGACCGACGCGGTATGGGAGCGGCTTTCGCGATTTGGGACGCCGTGGCCCCCCTTTGACTTTGGGAGCGGGATGGGGGTGGAGGATGTGCTGCGGCCCGAATGCATCGAGCTGGGGTTGATATCGCTGGGGACGCGGGTGGCGCCGAAGGAGTTTGAGCCGCAGTTGGAGGCCTCGGTGCGGAACTTGAGCCCGGAGCTGAAGAACGTGCTGAAGGAACATTTTGGGGAGCAGGTGGAGCTTGACGGTGAGTTGGTGAAATGGAAAGGTGGAGTGGAACTACATGAGCAGGCCGCCGCCAATCGAAGGGAGAGTGCTGGACGAATCTTCGCCGGAAGCGCAAGCGCTCTTGGCCCAGTTCAACCTGCAAACGATGCGACCGAAGAAGTTCGATCCGTTGTTCGCCGGCAAGCCGTCGTCAACTCCGTCGAAATCTCCGCGGTCGCAGCCGGCCGCAAGCCCCTCTTTCACGAAGACCTCCGGTACCTGAACGCGGCGCAGGTCGAGGATTACCGGTCGGCGCTTCAGAAACAGCTTCCCCAGGGAATCATTGCCCGGTTCCAGGGAGGCCATCTCTACGTTTACAATCCCGACCTCGTCGGCCGCCTGGCTGACCCGAAGCAGCCGCTTTGGCCGCAAGTGCTGGCGAACCGCGACAACGGCCGCTGGTTGGGCTACGGCGCGAATTGGCACGAAACTTCAAATTTCTCGACGGTCCTCATTGAGGATTTTAATGGCGAAGTGATTGCGGGTTTTGGAGCGCCTCCGGACACGGCCGCGCTTTACGGCGCCGCACGGGCGCAGGACTGGAGCCAGGCTACCGGGGGAAAATACACCTACTCGGTTTTGCGACGCGGAGGTGCGGCATGATCGTGATCAAGCTGGAGAGCGGAGCGGCGCGGAATCAACTGAAGGCTTTAACGGATCGGATCGAGCATCCGCGCCAGGTGTTGGCGGCGGCGGCGATCGCGGGGCGCCGGGAGTTACAGCGGCACTTCACGCAGAAAGATTCCGTGGGCAACAAGCTGGGCGGCCGGAGGACGCATTTTTGGGGGGATGTTAGGCAGAGCACGCAGTTGGGGGCGATCACGGACCGGGAAGCGACCATTGATATTGGGGACTCGCGATTTGCGCAGCGATTGCACGGGGGGATGATCCGGGCCAAGACGCCCTGGAAGGGGAGCGGGTTTTTGCTGCTGACGATCCCGGTGCATCCACAGGCGCACGGCCGGCGGGCGAGCGTGCTGGCGCGGAAGCTGGGGATCAAGCTGACTTTTGTGGGGAGCGCCCGCGGGGGCGTGATTGGACATTTTGCGGCGCAGGCAGCGGCAGACCAGGTGTATTACGCGTGCGTGCCGAGCGTGGACCAGGCGGCGGATCCGACCGCCCTGCCAGACATGGAGAAGTTCGAGGAAACGGTGGCGGAGGCCGCACAGGAGGAATTAACGGCGCAGGCCCAGGCCGCCCAGGAGCAAACCGGAAGCCAATAATTATGAGCGAAATCGCGACAACTGAGGCCATAATGGCCGTGAACGAGTTCAAGCGGGACGGGGAGTGGGTGCAGCTCTCGCCGTTTGGCGTGTGGCCCAACGTAGTGGGCACGCAGAATTTTCAGAAAGAGGAAGGGCAGGAGGTGGTGAACGAATTTCAATCCCTGCTCAACGCGCCGGCGCGGCTGATGGGAGCGCCGTGGTATATCGGGCATCCGGATTACGATCCGCTGAAGCAGCGCTACAAGGACACGCGCGCCTACGGCCGGATCAAAGAGCTGCAGGTGCGCGACGATGGCTTGTACGGCCGGGTGAAATTTTCCGACGCAGGCAAGAAGCTGATCCAGGACGAAGCCTTCCATGGCCACAGCATTATGTGGGCGATGCGCAAGGGCCCGGACAATAAATGGCATCCTTTCCGGCTCAAATCGGTGGGCTGGACCAATGAACCACAAATCCCGGTGGCTCCGATTACCGCCGCCAACGAAGAAAGCAAAAACCAGATGGACCGAACTAAACTCATAACGAGCCTCGGCCTGGCGGCAACCGCCACGGACCAGGAAATTGAGGCCGCGATAGACGGCCTGAAAACGAAGCACGCGGCCAACGAGACGCAGATCAACGCGTTGAAGGGGCAGCTCACGATCGAGCAAGGGAAGGTGACGACCCTCACCACGCAGCTCACGGAGGCGACCACGCAGCGGACCACCGCCCAAACGGAAGCGGCCAACGAGCGGCAGCGCGCGCGGGACCTGCTCATCGAGCGCGGCGTGCGCGAGGGCAAAATCCTGGTAGGTGAGCAGGAAGCCTGGAAGACGAAGTTCGCCGCCAACCACACCGAAGCGGCCAACGAGCTGCAGGCGGCGAAGGCGAAGATGAACACCAAATCCAAGGTCATCGGCCTGGGCCAGCGCAATGCCTCCCTGGGGACGGAGACGGGGCAGCAGATACAGGACGCGGTGAATGAGCGCCGCGCCAAGCACCCGAATGAACCTTATGACGCATGCTGGGCCGCGGTGAAGCGGGAGAAACCGGAGCTGTTCACCATCGCGGTGCAAACGACCTAGCCGCAAATCATCCTCGAACCTCGAGAGCCGAACTATTTAGCCGCAACAAACCGATAAACCTAAACCAAATGAAATCGATCCTATTTTTAATGTTGTTCGTAGTCGTGGTCATGCTGGCCACGGTGCTGATACTACCGCGCCTGGATAAGCGCATGGTCCGCAGAGTCAACCGCCAGGCCCGATCACTTGCGGGCCGGTTCATGATGGCGCTGCAGGAAGCACTGGTGCTGCCTGCCCGGCTGTGGAGCCGGTTGCGGTACCGGAACCGGGAAGTGTGCTACGGGGCGAACATCGCCGAAGGGGTGCACGAACGGTCGATCACGAAGCTGCCGGACGCGGCGATCGCGGCGCGGCACTTGTTATTCAAGGTGGGCAGCGATGCCGATCACATCGCCGCCTGCGGGGTGGCCGACGTGCCGATCGGGACGATCGCGGACGAATGCACGGCGGCGGAGCTGGCGACGGGGAACCATTTCCTGTCGGTAGAGCTGCTCGGGAAGGGCCCCACCAAGCGGATGGTGGCCAGCGAAGCGATCACCGCCGGCGAGCAGGTATTCACGGCGGCGGGGGGGAAAGTCCAGGACACGCCGGCGGGAGCGACGGTTTACCTGGTGGGCGTGGCCCTGACGGCCGCGGGCGCGGACAATGACATCATCGAGGTGGCGGATTGCGCGCCGGTGAAATTCGTCTTTGCCTGATCCACACCCACGCAAGCAGCAATTAACGAGCAGAAGCAAATTTCGAAACTGAACGACAAAATATGAAGGAACAAAAAACGATTACGGCGGTGAACGAGTTTCACCTGCCGCAGGACAACGGTGGCGAAATCACACCGGGCATGATCTACGCCGCGAACGAGTCGCGCTTTGCCAGCGTGAACTACTCGGAGCCGCTGACGCAGTACACGGTGGGTTGGCGCGACCCGGAGAACCTGGACGCGCTGCTGGACAGCATTGCCCCCAGCGTGCCGGTGGGCCGCCGGTTCGAGTTCAAGAAGGCGACCAATGCCGAGGCCTTCTTCAGCGAGACCGACGACGTGCGAGCGATCGGTTCGGCGTTCAAGCGGGTGGAATACACCGGCGAGACCGTGAACGAGAAGACGCTCAACAAGGGCCTGACGATCCGGCTGGACAAGGACGACCTGCTGGATGACGGGGAGGAAGAGCGGGCGGTGGGCCGGCTGATGCAGCGGCTTTCGCGCAACGAGGTGCGGCGGGCGCTGACCCTGATCGACGCCGCGGCCACGAACGCGGCCAAGGTGTGGGCCGCCACCACGAATCCGGACGGGGATCTGCGCGGGGCCCTCACGCTGGGCGCCAGCGCGAGCGGGATCCGGCCGAACGTGGTGCTCTTTTCCGAGACGGCCTGGGACATGCGGCTGGACGCCTACGAGGCAGCGGCCAACACCTCGAGCTACGCCGGCCGGGCGGCGGCCATGACGCCTCAGGAACTGGCGCGCAAGGTGATGGTGGACAGGATCGAGATCGTGAAAGCACGCTATTCGACGAGCCTCACGGCCAAGGGCCTGGTGCAAACCACGCTGACGGTGCTGGCCTACCTGGCGCTGCAGGGCGCGGGCAAAGACGACCCGAGCAACGTGAAGCGATTCGTGACGCCGGTGGGAACCCGGTACCGGGTATTCCGCAAGGAAGATGACAAGTTCATCGATATTTCGGTCGAGCACTACAGCAACACCGTGATCACGAGCACGCTCGGGATCCGGAAGCTGACGGTGGCTGCGGCATGATGATCCGGCACGGGTTGAGGGCTGGGGTGGTACCACCCTGGTCCTCAACCTGGGCTAAAACCGCAATTAAAATTTTCAGAGAAGTCGCATATGTACGGGAAAGTTAAATGGTTCAACGACGGCAAGGGCTTTGGTTTCATCTCGCCGGATGACGGCGGGCAGGATTGTTTCGTCCACCACTCGGAGGTGCGGATGAAAGGCCGGCGCACGCTGGAGGTGGGCCAGGCGGTGGAATTCCGGGTGGAACCCACGGATAAGGGGCCCAAAGCCTTGAATGTGCGGCCGCGCTGCGCGGACCGCGAGCCGTCACGATTTGCGCCGGCGTCATGACCACGACGATCACCAGCGATGATCTGCTGACGCGGCTTACCAAGGAAGAGCTGGACGAGCTGACGGCGGTCGCGATCGAGGCGGGGCAGGCCTCGCCCGTGCAGAAGGCGATCGACAGCGGCCTGGGCGAGATCAAGCTGAGTATTGATCCGGAGGCGCTCGAGGGCATCAGCCCGGAGATGCTCTACCGGGTCTGGCTGAGCCTGGCGGTGCCGCTGCTGTATGGACGCCTGGCCACGGGGATTCCGGAGAAGCACCTGAAGGAGCAAGCCTGGGCGCGGGAATTCCTGGATCGCGCGCGCCAGGGGAACATCCGGGGATCAGCGGCGGAGATTGTCCGGCAGCCGACGCAGCCGGCGACGCGGGAGACCCTTGAGGGATTATGAACCTGGCGGATCCACGCACGGCGCTCAACGAGCTGGTGACAGTGATCACGGCGATGCAGTTGCCGGTGGATCCGTTCGGCGCCGGGAAGTTGGCGTTTGATAAGGTGAAGATCTTCGACCTGCAGGACCTGGTCAAAGCGATGGAGGAATTGTTCCTCTACGCAAACCGGATCGCCTTGATCGGCCTGGACTCGGTGGACCACGCCAACGTGGTGAGCGGGCGCACGCTTAAAACGCAGCGGTCGCTCTCGATCAGCGTGATTGTGTCGGATCGCCGGTTTAGCGACCGACGGAAAGCGCTGATGGGCGACGCGACGACGCCGGGGGCGCTCCTCCTGGGGAAGCTGCTCGTGGATACCCTGAGTGAATTGCCCAGCGGCGCCGTGGTGCTGCCGGGTACCGGACGGCTAGCCTCGCTGGAGAGCCGTGAAGACCAGACGGGGCGCATTGTGTTTGCTCAGGACTTCGAGATCGCAACGGACTGGGAAGCTGTGAGCCTGAGCCGGATCGCCAAGGTGGCGCCGGCGAGTTGACCGAGAGATTTTTAACGCTGTTCTAAACAACCAAAACCGCAATCGAATATGACACCGACCCGCAATACCAAACAGATCCACATCGGCACGTGCGAACTTTCACTCTGCATTGGGGCTTTAACCCGAGCCGCCACACGTCCGCCGGCCGGCTTCCGGGACGTGGGAAATGTGGACGTCTACCAGCACGTGGTGGAGAACGAGATGTTCGAGCGGGAGGGTAGCTACCGCGGGAAAAAGAGCGTGGACGCCAAGTTCAGCATCAAGCAGAAGCTGGGCTACGTGTGCAAGTGCGACGAGGCGACGTATGAGAACATCAAGCTGGCGCTGATGGGCGAGGACCTGGGGGACAACGCGCGAGCGGTGATGACGGAGATGGCGGCGGATGTGATGGCGTTTACGGCGCTGATCCCGAGCAACCCGAAGCGCTGGTATGATTTGTTGATCGCCGACGAGCAGCAGACGCATTTGACCAGCGCGCTGGTTTTCGGCCGTACTCCAAACGCGGCCACCACGCAGGATACCGGGGATACCTTCACGACGGTGGCGCACGGGCTGGAGAATGGGGACCGGGTGATCCTGGTAACACTGGTGACGACCACCGGGGCGACGACGCTGACGCCGTATTACGTGGTGGGAAAGACAGCGGATACGTTCCAATTGAGCGCCACGGCTGGGGGGGCGGCGCTGGCCCTGACGACGAACGGGACCGCCACCTGGTTAAAAGCCCTGACCGCGAATACGGATTACGGTTTTGACGCCTCCCTGGGCCGGCTGCGGTTCCTGGACAACATGGCGACGAACATCTACGCGTTTCTCACGGGAGAATCGATTGTCAACACCTCGGACAATTACCGCAAGAGCATGACGCCGCTCGAGCAGGCGAGCGTGGAAGGTTACGCGCGGCTCTCGATGTTCAGCGCCTCGGACGAGGAGCTCACCTGGGAACACCGAGACTTCTCGTGCAGCGTGACGGTGCAGAATTTCGGGGAGAGCACGGGCAAGACGCCGGCGACGTTCGACATCATGCTGACGGTGACGCACGATCGCGGGGAATACTTCGCTCCGGAGGAGAGCTGAGCGGCTGGATAAACACTGAAGTAAACTGATATGGAAACGAAACAGCCGGGGGCGATGAGCGCGCAGGAAGCGCACGAGGTTTTGTACGACGGGGCGGACCTGGAGGTCCTTTACAAGGCAGGGCATTTAGGGCTTGTGAAGGTGCGGAAGATTCCGCGGGAGGAATTCGCGAACCTGGCGCTGATCATCCAGGACGATTCGGAGCTGGGGGAGTTCCAGGAGGCGGCGCTGTATTGCGGCCGGGATGAGGCTTGGGCGCGGTCGCTCCATGAGGGATCGCTGGATCGCGTGCTGGCGGAGGGCCAGCGGCTAAATTTTTCCAGCTATGCGCGCTGGTTTCGCCGGCGCGCACGGATGGTGAGCCTGGTGAGCAACCAGGAGGCGCTGGTGGCGGCGGCGAGCGAGGCCATGACCCGCTTGACGCAGCGCGGGTTCACGAATGGCTCATCAGCCAGGGGCACCGGGACGCCGAGCTCTGGAAATATTCCACCGAGAAACTGACGTTGCTGGCGCGATTGGCCCAGGAGCGGGTGGCGCGCGAGCAGGCGGCAGCGGAACTGCAGAGCTTGCGCAGCCTGGCGGCAGTGGCCGGGCTGGTGTTCGGGAAGGACGAGGGCCGGAGAAACTTTCTGGCGCTGGAAGATGAGTTGAGAAAACAGACGCAGTTAAACAGCCACAGTGAAGCTTTGCGGCCGGAGGCGACTCGTCCCCGCGGCCGGAAGCGCATTTAAGAATATGGCCGGCACACAAATTCAACTGCTGCTCGAGGGCATTGACCAGGCGAGCGCCAAGGTGAAGGCAGTCACCGCCGAGGTAGCGGCGCTGGGGCAGGCGGCCGCCACGGCGAACAGCCAGGCGGCGCCGCTAGTGCCCGCCCTGACCAACACCGGGACGGCGGCCGCCAAGACGGCCATGGCGACAAAATCGCTGAGCCAGAACGCGACGCAGTTGAAGGCCGGGTTTGGCGCGCTGCGCGGAGTGATGACGGTGGTCGGCTTGCAGGCGTTTCCGCAGTTGACGGGCTCGATCATGGTGGCCAAATCGGCCTTGATCGGATTGAAGGATTCCACGGCGCTCAGCACGGCGGCTTTGACGCGGTTGACGGTGATTGGCGCAGCGCTCGCGGCCGGGACCTGGCTCACCACGAAAAGTTTCGAGAAGCTTTGGGAGGCGGAGAATCAATTGGCGGCGACTGAGGGTGTGGCGTTTCAGGCGAAGTTGCTGAGTAACCACATCAAGCAATTGGGGGATCAGGGTGTTTTGACGGCCGCGCAGATGAAGATCCTGTTCAATGAACTGAACAGAACCGACCTTTCGTCCGCGACGCTGAGCAATGTGCGCGATCAGATCCGTGCCATTGAAAATGCTCAGCCGGGGAAAAATATCGATCTGCTCAACGCCAAGCTGCGCGAGACCCAGGTGCAGCTCTCGATGGTGGAGAGCACTTCCGATCTGGTGAGCGCGGCCGGCACGAATACGGATCGCAACGCGGCCCTGGACAAGCAGCGCGATGTCCTGATGGAGATTACCAGGGAATACCAGGCCCAGCAGGAAGCGCTGCAGGAGAAATTGGACCTGGACGACCAGGCGTTGCGGCAGAACGAGGAGTGGATCGAGCTGGAAGGGAAATTTCAGGAGGCTATGGCGGAGAGCATGGCCGTCCAGCGGCGGAAGCGCGATGCCGAGCGAGAACTGCGGGCCCAGCAGCTCGAGGGAACGCGCAACATGTTCGCGGATATGGCCACCGCGGCAAAGGTGTTTGGCCGCGAGGGCTTCATTGCTTACCGGGTCTTCGCGAGCGCCGCCGCCCTGGTGGACACCTATCGTTCGGCCACGGCGGCTTACGCGGCGATGGCGGGAATTCCCTACGTGGGGCCCGCCTTGGCGGTTGCGGCGGCCGCGGCGGCCGTGGCGGCCGGGTTGGCAAACGTGGCCGTTATCAACTCGCAGTCTTTCGATTCCGGCGGCTACACGGGGCCCGGCGGGAAGTATGAGCCGGCCGGCATCGTCCACCGCGGCGAGGTGGTGTTTTCCCAGGAGGACGTGGCGCGGATCGGGTTGGCGCCGCTTCTGGGCTTAAGGCGCGGGGAGGTCAACGTGAGCAACATCAGCAGTTTTAAGGGACCCTTTCCCGGATACGCGGGGGGCGGGCTGGTGACGTCGCCGGCGGCGGGCCAGAATTTCAGCTTTGCGCTCATCGACAACCGGCAGGACCGGCGCGACTGGGAAGCCAGAAAGGGAATGAGGGTCTTGCTGGGCGAGTTGCAGCGCCGGGGGAACAAGATCAGCGTTTAAGGAAATGGCCATCCCCACCTACAGAGGCAGCGTGATCCCGGTGTTGAGCCTGCCACCGGATTGGAGCGGGGGCGTGAAGTGGCGTCAGCTCTACTCGACCATCGTCACGGAGAGTTTGAACGGCGCCGAGGAACGCCAGGGGAGGTTCCCCAGGGCGCTCTATGGCCTCAAATTCCGGACGGTGGGATTGACCGCCGCGGAGACGGCCTACCTGCGCGCGCTGATCGAAAAGCCCGATGCGCTCCCGGTCGCCTGTCCGCTCTGGCCACTGGCGGCCAGGCTGATGGCGGATGCCGGCGCTGGGTCCACCAGCCTGACTACGGACGCGACGGAGGATTGCCTGTTCGAGGTGCTTTCGGAATTTGCCCTGCTTTGGGCGGACTTCGAGACCTGGGAAGTGGTCGAGCTCGGTTCAGTCAGCTCGACTGAAATCACGCTTTCGGCAGTGACTGCTCGGGCCTATTCGGCCGGGGCGCTATTCCTGCCACTCGCTTACGGCCACGCGGCCCGCGGTAACATCGACCAACTCACCGACGAGCATGGCCAATGGGACTGCGAATTCAACGAAACGTTCCACCGGCTGCACGATCAGTCGCTCTCTGAGAGTGACGCGGTGGCCTAAACCGATGAGAGGAAAAACATATGGCTGCTAGCAGATTAAGAGTCTATTCGTCGAGCGACGCGGGCGCGCCCGCACTTCCAGGAACTGTTGGTTCGCTCCTGACTGTTCTAAATGCTGTCCTGGTTAATGGCTACGGCACTCAACCGGCGGCTGGCTGGTCTAAACCCTTTGCCGATGCGGCGAATATTGGCTGTTACAAGAACGGCACGGGTTCGACCGGTTTGAACCTTGTCGTCAACGACGCCGGTTACAACGCAACGCCAGGCGCACGCGAGGCCCTCGCTTGTGGTTGGGAGACGCTAGCAGGAATTGCTTCCCCTGTGGGATCCGGCGGCGGTCAATTCCCGACGCCCGCGCAATTCGGGACGGTGGGCGCCGTGGCCTGGCACAAGTCCACGACGGCTGACGCCACCGCCAGGCCTTGGATTATTTTGGCCGATGCTCACACGTTCTACATGTGGGTCTTCCACAACGGCGCTAACTATACTCACTGGGGATTTGGGGATCTGTTCAGCGTTAAATCCACCACGGATGCCTACCGCTGCTTCATCCGGGGCGACACGGTCAACACATCCACTCCCTCGGCAACGACGGCGAAGACGGACGTGATTGCGATAGGGGACGGTTCCCTTTACGGCATCCAACAAGGTCACGCCGGACATTATATTGCCCGGACGTGGGGCGGCGGAGGGTCGTCGGTTGCTAGCAACGTGTCGGCGGACGGGATGAACTCCCTGCTGACTGTCGGCATGACCGGACTGGGCTACCAGCGCGGGATTACGAATATCGGCGCGGACAACGCCCTTTACTTCTACCCGCTTCGATGGAATGACGGCAGTGCCCAAAGGGGTCGGCTGCGAGGTCTGTACGTAAGCCCGCACAATCCTGACATGTTCGTTGAGGGCCAGGTGATTGCCGGCGGCGGTGACTACGCAGGCAAAGAATTTATGATTATTAAAAATGGCGTTAACGGGGGCGTTTGGTTTGTGGAAATCTCTGAAACCGTGGAGACCAACTGATGTCTGTCATTCCCAGCGATGTGGCAAACCTAGTGGCCTGGTTTAAGTCCGATATGGGCACGTATCAGGATGCCGCCAAGGCAGTCCCGTGCACCGAGGGCACGACGGTTTACACCTGGGCGAACCAGGTAGGGGGTGGATTCGACATGGTGCAGGCCAATGCGGCGAGGCGACCGACCTGGGTCTACACTGGGCCGCTCTACAAACCAGAGCTTCAGTTCATCACCAGCGACGTCCTTGGATCCACTCACGCGCTGATTGCCCAGCCGATAACGGTGTTCATTGCCGGCAAGAGGACCGGGTTCGGTGGCGCTCCGTCTTGCTGGATGATTAATGGGGACGCAGCCGGTTGCCAGATTGCCCACAGCTCGCCAAATCCGGCTCCGTATATCTGGGCGGGAGGTAGTGTAATTCAGAGCGCTACCACCATTGGCACAGCCCCGCTGTTCATGTGTGCGCAGTTTAACGGCGCCTCTTCGTTCCTTCGTTTTAACGGCGCGGCTAACGCGTCTGGAAGTCCTGGGCCGAACGGCGTCACGAACATTCACCTGATGGGAGATGCTGGTGCTACCTACTGGTTGCCGGGTTCCATTTACGAATTCCTCATTTACAACCGGGCCCTGACTCTGACTGAGATCCAGTCCCTGGAGGAATACTTCGGGTTTCGGTATGGCATCATGGCCACTGCCCTGCACTCGGCCATCAAGAATTCTCCCTCCCGCGGTTCGGTGGGGGCGCTGAGAAAACTCGTGGTTGGCGGCATCGATTACCGGCTTGGAGTTAAGCGGAACAATTCCGAGGGCAGCCCCAATCCCCCAAGTCTCGAGATTGACCAACCAAACTTCTTCGCCTTCCGTTGGGGTGTTGACCCAGGGAATCGCACCATCTCGGTGAAGGTGAAGCAGGTTTCGAACGTGGCCGGACTACGGCCGCAGCTCGTCATAAAGGCCGACGCGTCGCTGGGCGTGCCAGTGGACGTGATTGGCGAGGCGCCGGCGGGCCTGGATTGGGTCACGATCGGCCCGGTGGCTGTGAATCCGACGTCATCTGGAGTGCTCTGGGTTGAGATCTGGAACGTGGATACAGATACGTTTGGATCCTCAGCCATCTTCGATCATATCGTCGCCCGATGACCAGCGAGTTTTCCATTTGGAAGGAAGGCGTTCCGGTGGTGACCATAGCCGGGTCACCGGAGTTTTCTCTCTGGAGTGAAGGCGTTCCATTATCCGACGTGGGCGGCGCCCTGGGTGGGGTGGTGGTGTTTGGCATCACCTATCGCGATCTGTCGATTTTCGATTTGCGGCCGCACTACGATGGTGTGGCGGCCGGACAGATGGACGACCTCGAGCTTTCCGGAGCCGGGTTTGGCTTAGCGACGCCCTGGCGCGCAAGCGGCGCCGTGCGGCGCACGGTAAAGCTGCCTCTAGTTGTCCAGGGCTTTGAGACGATTGCCTATTTGCGCAAGTTCTGGGATGTGCATCGCTCCCGCCAGGTGCCTTTCTGGCTTCCGTCGTGGGTCAACGATTTCGGGCTCGTAGCGGACGCGAGCTCCGGAGCGGCAAGCATCACAGTGGAGGGCCACATGATGAGCACGAAGCACGCGCTCGGCGCGCAATACCGGTTTATTGCGCTCCTGACGCGGGCTGGAAAGCTCGAGTGCTACGGCGTGACGGCCGCCACGCCGGCGGGCGCCAATGACACGCTGGTCCTGTCTCGCGTTCTCGAATCGGATTTGGAAGCGGCGACCACGATCTGTTGTCCACTGCTATTGGTGCGGCCGATCGAGGACCTGCTTGAGTTTGATTATCTGTCGGGAAACGTGATCAAGGCCGTAATCGAAACCGTCGAATGCCCTCGGGAATACCCGGCGGCCGCGGAATCTTCATCAGGTACCACCACGGCCCATTTTGGAACTAGGCCGGTTTTTCTCTATCGAATCTCCGACGGCAGCACGACGCTCACCCTGGCCGATTATGGCGTCGACGTCGAGGCGGCCGCCATCACCTGGCAAGCCGCCGATGTCACCGGAGATGACATAACCTCGAGCCTCGACATGCTTGGTGACACGCTGCGCGTTACCCTGAAAACGGATGACTCGGCGCATCCTTTGCTCGACTATTTGGATCCGCTGCAGTGCCGGAACTACACGGTCGAGGTGTGGATGGCTGATCTGGACGACCTGGCCGCGGTCAATTTGGCGACTCCTGACCACGTGGGCCGAGTTGAAGAAGTTAGTTTCGGCGAGCAAGGCAGCATCACCCTCGAGGTATCTTCGCTGTTCCGGTTCGGCGAGCAGCGGATCCCGAAGGTCCAAATGCAACGCCTGGCCAATGAGAGCGTCTATAAGTACGCGACCGAGGCGACATTTACCACCGCGGGCACGATTTCGGGCCTATCGTCGGACCCCGCTTACGTGGAGGCCGCAGTGTTCGGCACGAAGGCAACCGCGGAGGGGGATCCAAACTGGTTCGCCTTGGGGAAAGTTGTTGCCGGTACCGAGATCCGCATGTGCACAGGGCAGTCAGGAAATCGGCTGTACTTGAACTACCCTCTGCGCAGAGCTGTTGTTGGCGGCGGGATTAGCGCGGTGGCTGGTGATGACAAACGAGTGAACACCTGGGCGGCCAAGTTCGGCCAGTTAACCAAGTTCCTGGGCTTTCCCTATATCCCGGCGCGGAACCCGCAGTTTCAGGCATTGGAAACACCCAAGCAAGGTGGAGGCAAGAAAGGATGACTCCATTTTTCAACCGGCCGGATAGAGTGGCGGACCTGCGCGAGGTGGCTTTGACCTGGCTCGGCACGCCGTTTGTCGAGAGCAGCGGCGCCAAAGCGCGCCCCGGTGTTTGCGCGGATTGTTGCTGGGTAGCCATGCCGCTGCAGCGGCTCGGGGCAATCGGAGAGGTACCATGGCCGAGACGATACGTCTCCCGCGGTGGCGGTCCTCAGATGCTTGAAATTTTGCTTGGGGTGCTCGATGGCACCGAACGGCTGTTCCAGATCTGGAAACGGTCCGCCGGCGAGTCCGAGGTGGTGCCGCGGACGCTGGCGGGAGACGTTCTGGTGTTCAGCACGGGCACACGCCTGCACCATTTAGGCTTGGTGCTTGATCACGGGACCCTGGCGCATAGTTGGAACGGTCAAATCCAACTTGCCAGCTCGCTGGATCACATGGACCTCATCTACGCGATTTACCGGCCACTGGAGGATGCATGAGCAGCTATGAATACGTTTTCTACGGATTCGCGATTTTCCTATTAATTTGGGCCGCGGCCTGCGCGGTTAGCGATCGCAAAAAGCATGAACCTCGAAGTCTCAACAACAAAGGGCGCCACGCCAATGGGCGGCGCCGACGCTAAGCGGCCCGGTTTAAAGGTGCCAATCGAGGGCCGCGTGTTTACGCAGGCCACCGAATCCGAGCCTCTGCCGCTCGTCTGGGGAGTTGCGCTGCGGGCCGGGACCTACATCCTGCCCGTTTTTAACGTCACGGCGGTACCCGTGAAGCAACGCATGGGAAAATGATATGGGTAGCAGCCGACGAGTAACCACAGGCTACAACTACTATGGCACATTCGCCCAGGCCCTGGGTGTCGGCCCGGCGACGCGCCTGACGCGGATTTCGAATGGCGAGACCGACATCTGGACTGGCGACATTGACCAGTCAAGCCGGGATGGTGATGGCAAAACGGTTCTGACCACCACGATTGGAGAGATTCGCTTCTACTGGGGACGATCCGATCAGCTTCCTGACACGCTCCTGCAGGCCTCCCAAATTGATTTCGGGTCTGGACCCGTTTCCATTCTGGTGCCCGCCTGGCCCAACGTGATTTACTTCGTGGCGAATTCCGTCGCTTTTGGCGGTCAACCGGTCCCGCCTACTTTGAAGTTTGAGTTTGAGCGAGAAATTTCCCTCCTCACGATCACGGCTCACACCATCAATAGCGACGCGGTAATCCCTGAAGTCATTTACGATCTGCTCACCAACACGATGTTTGGGGTGGGCATGCCGACGGCCAAGCTTAACGCGGAATCGTTCAGGACCGCCTGCGAGACGGTGATCACGGAAGGCATTGGAGCCAGCCCATGGCTGGACGAAAATTCGAGTGTTCGGGAGTTTGTGGGTCTACTGCTTTCGTATGTGGACGGGTACCTGCGCTATGAGGCTGGACAGATCAAGATGGGGCTGATCCGGAAGGAGAGCTCGGCCGGCCTGCCAGTGATCGATGAGAGCACTCTGGCTGACGAGCCCAAACCAGTGAACAAAGGCTGGAATAACACCTGGAATTTTACGCGCCTGGTCTACACCGACCGCGATCGTGAATGGCAGGGTGACGCCGTCGAGACCTATGAGGATACCTCGAACGCGGTCCTAACCGGGGAGATCGTGGACGAGGAGATCCGGCTGCCCTTCGTGACTCAGCGCGAAGTGGCCAAGAAACTGGTGAAACGAAAGGGTCTAAAGGGCGGGATCCCGGCCATGACCTGGGAGCTGGAGGTAATGCCAAGCTTGCGCTACCTGATGCCCGGAGACCTGGTGAAGCTGTCTTTCGCCAAGCGCGGGATCAGCCAGCGCGTCGTTCGGATCCAGGAGGTAAATAGATCCGCAAAGGACAATCGGCTGGTGAGGCTCCTGGTGGTGGAGGAGATAACCCGCGATGAGGCTAACGACTACGTTCCAACGGACAGCGCGTTTACAGGCATCCCGGATGAATTCGCCCTGGTGTCTACCACACCACGGCTGGCGACGCTGCCGGCAGCCCTCAAGGATGATCAGCCTGATGGTTTTCTTGTGGCCTGCCATCGGCCCCAGCAATTGAGCGAGGGATTCCGTGTGCATTTCACCTGGGATCCGATCCAAAAGGCCTACGGGGAGATCTACGGCACCACAGCCTACCCTGCTCATGGAACCCTCACCTGGTGGACGAGAGCCCGAAACAATACAACCTGGATCCTCAGGATCAATTTTCAAACCGCCGCGGACGCGGCATTTGTGCTCTCCCTCCTTGACGACTCGGGTGAGTTCTATTGCTGCGCCGGCCGAAGGCTCTACAAGAGCGTCGGTAGCACCATTGATCAGCACCAGGTGGACGCCCTATGGCTGCAGGCCGTAGCCGACGGCTACAAGGTGGCAATCTCGTCTACGGAGTTGGAGCTCGAATTCACGGATCAGGCTTTCGGAGCGCCGGCGCCGGCGATGGAGACCGAGGCGGGGCAGGGAGTTTACCCCACAGAGCATTGCTACGTCAGCAGGAAAGCGGATTTCGCGATCGTGACCGGCTCGATGTATTTCGAGCGGTCGGGCGGCAACGCGGCGACCCTCTGGCGGCCTGCAGGGGTGGATTCTCCAGACACGGACTGGAAACGTTACGTGGCGGTGCCCACCTTTAACGCGGTAGGAAGCCAGGAATTGGCGGATGCGAGCAGCACCTATTACGATCGCAACGACACAACCATGTGCCCGTTCGGAACACTGGCCACATCCTGGGGCAATCGGGTCAAGACGCTGGCTGAGAGCTTGGACTATGCCGGGTTTGCCACTGCCATGGGCGGTGTGCATCCAGACCAGTCCGCGACGGATGCCGCGGATAAGGCGCTCTACCGGATTGCCTATGGGTTTGAGACCGAATCGGAATTTCTGCTGGCCGAGGATACAGACGCCATTCTCGGGTTTATGACAGCCACAGGCGCCACTTGGTATAACAAAACATGAGCAAACTGAGCACACTGACCAAAGAAATTTACGACCGCGTGATTCTCACGAAGCGCATTGAGGCCCTCACTGGGGGCACCAATGCGGTCGAGGCCATAGTCGTGAGCAGTGGAGGCACCGGCTATACGAGCGCGCCAACGGTGGGTTTCACTGGCGGCGGGGGTACCGGCGCGGCGGCAACAGCCACGGTCTCTGGCGGTATTGTGGTGGCAATCACCATGACGAACCACGGCTCGGGATACACGAGCGCACCAACAATTGGCTTCACGGGCGGCGGCGGCAGTAGCGCAGCGGCTACGGCCATCCTGGGCGCCACTACGCTGGACGCCATCCCAACAGTGGACCGCGAGGCGGGAATGCTGGTCCTGGCATGCGTGACCAGCGGCGACGGCGTTGTCTACGTCTACCGGCTGACTGACGGCACAGAGGCGGAAGTCTCTCCGAACGTGATCCGGCCCGACGATTACGCCGGGACCACCAACGAGAAGTACTGGAAGGCCATGGGCATGTTCGTGCATCACTTCTCACTCGCCGATGGCACGAATCTCGACCTTGGGACTACTACGGGTTCAAAGCTCGGCACGGCGGCAGACCAAAAGCTCGGGCTCTGGGGCGTGACGCCTGTCGTACAACCCGCTGGCGCGGCTCAGGCGGCCGTGACCCTCGGCAATGCCGACAACGAGATCGGCGGGTTGACGTTCGGTGTTGGTGGTCCGACCCAGGCAGAAACCAATGCACTGCGCGACAAGTGCGAGGAACTGGCGGACGACGTTCGGAACCTTAGCACCCTGATTCACGCACTGCGGACTGCCGGGGTAAACGCCGGACTTTGGAAGGGCGCGGCCTGATCAATCGGGTTGTCCGCGAAGTTGCTGTAGACCTTCATTGCAGCCCCCAGGCAGCAGGATTGCAGAATCCCTGCAACCCTTTTCATGATCAACCGGCCATTACGCGGAATATACCCTTTTCATTGTTCTAGCCTACCCTTTTCAACATCAACTGTCCCTTACCTGGG
>Ga0137425_1000080_pt1 | contig 32131 bp, 32 predicted proteins | sample EasRivERMZT640_2_FD_102318 | JGI IMG/M metagenome (GOLD analysis project Ga0137425, IMG submission 102318) | Soil microbial communities from meander-bound floodplain in the East River, Colorado, USA - East River MetaG ERMZT640_2 | ecosystem: Environmental > Terrestrial > Soil > Floodplain ...
CGTCCTGCCTTTCTCCCTGGGAGGCCGTCCCTGCTACCGACTCTGCTGGGGGCTCTACGAGACCCTCGATTCGGCGCAGTCATCGCGAGCGGCGCTTCCCTCCTTCTTTCTCGAGGAGGGACAGCCGGTGGTGGTGAGCCTGCGGAAGGCGCTTTCTCCGGAGGGACGCTGACGTGACGAAACGCCCACTCCTCGGATTGCTCGTCACTATCCTGGCCACCCGAGGCCTGGGCGCTGACGTGCTCCACCTGAAGGACGGGCGGAGCATCCCCGTGGAGTCGTGGGAAATCAAGGGCGAGAACATCGTGTTTGACATCAAGGGAGGGAGCGTGACCATTCCGCGCTCCCTGCTGGAGCGTGTCGAGGTGACGACCCCGCCCGCCGAGAAGGTGGCGACGCCGACCGGGAATTCCAAGGCGGCTTCCCCCGCCAACCCGCCCGCTACGCCTCGGCCCGCCCCGCGGCCGGCGCCCAAGACTCCGGCGGCGCCGGCGACTCCACCCGCCGACTGGTCACTTCTCCCGGAAGATGCCAAAGAACGGGAGCTCGAAAAAATGAAACGCGCGCTCCGTGACAACCCGAAGCAGCGCGATGAGCTCTCTCGCCAGCTGGCTCTAGGTCTGTCCGATCTGGCGGCCCGCTCGGCGACCAGGGGGGATCTCGCCGCGGCGCAGACCCGCTTCGGCGAAGCCCTATCCTACGATCCCAGCTGCCTTCCGGCCGTTATCGGCCTGTCGAGCGTCTACTTGAAGCAGGGGAAGGACTCCTACGCCCGGGCCCAGGTCGAGGAAGGCCTGGTCCTCTTCCCGAAGGATCCGACGCTCCACTACCTGCTGGGTGAAGTGCATTACGTGCAGGAGAATCTTCGGGAGGCGATCTCCGAGTGGCAGACCTCACTCTCCCTCAAGAGCGACCCCGCGGTCGCGAAGCGACTGGAGAAGGCCCGCCGGGAGTTCGCCGTGGATGAGGGCTACCAGAGAAAAGACACCGCCCACTTCACCTTTCGTTATGAGGAATCAGGCTCCATCCCTGAAGCCCTTGCCGCATCGCTCAGGGACTTCCTGGAGGACGAGTACGGCGATCTGTCCGATCGTTTTCAATTCGTGCCGTCCGCCCCGGTGGTGGTGATCCTCTATCCCTCGCGGGATTTCCACCAAGTCACCCAGGAGCCGGCCACGGTGGCGGGACTGTTCGACGGAAAGATCCGCATTCCCCTGGGCGGGGTCAAGACCCTGAACGCGCCGCTTCGGGCCGTGCTGGTCCACGAATTGACGCATGCCTTCGTCTACGGAAAGAGCGGCGGCAATTGCCCGCGCTGGTTGCAGGAGGGGCTCGCTCAGCTCCAGGAGGGGAAAGCTGTCTCTCCGGCGGAGGAGCGCGCGCTCGTGCGGGACCTGGCCGCTTCCGAAGGGAAATCCTGGTACGAGGAGTTCTCCTATGCCGCGTCCCTGTCGTTCACGCGCTACCTGTCGGAGCGCTACCCGTTCCAGATTTTCCTCGAGTCTCTGGACCGGATGAAAACGGGGGAATCGGCGGAGGAGGCGTTGAAGGGGAGCACGCTGGAAGACTTCGCCCAGCTGCAGAAAAGCTGGGTGGATCAGCTGGTGGAACAGTTCGCCGGGGGGCGTTGAATGGCCCTGCTCTCGGGAAGACTCTCGCAGCAGTTGCTCGCGCAGGTGCTGGGGCAAATCCTGTCACTGGGGAAATCGGGAGCACTGAAGATTTCCCTGGGGAGCATGACCCGCCAGCTCTTCATCGAGAAGGGAAGCTGGATCCGCTACGCAGCCTCTAATCTTATGTCCGAGAGTCTCACGGAGCACCTCAAAGGAGTGGAGAAATTCAACGCCGAGCAGGTGCGACGGGCCACCACCTCCAAGATGGCGAACGAGCTGTTGAGCTCCGCCATGCTGAGATTGGGGTTTCTGAGCGTTGAAGAGCATCGGGACGTGGTCCGGGCGATGATCGAGAAGGTGGTCGTGGCCGCGGCTGGTTGGAAGGATGCCGGCTATGAGTACCGAGAGGGTGAGATTCCCTTCGCGCAGGGCGAAGACGTTGGCTTGTCGGTGCCGGTGGCCATCCTGGGGCTGACCCGCCATGGCAGCGACCTCACTGCATTGCGTCAGTCCCTGGGCGATGGGCAGCTTCGAGTCCGCATCAATCCCTCCCCGGCGCTCCCGCTGGAGCAGGTTCCATTGGATCCGGCGGAGGGTTTTCTCGTCTCCCGCGCGGATGGCACGCTGTCGGTGCGCGAAATCTCCCTGATGAGCCCGCTGGGAACCGATGAGACGGAGCGAGCGCTGTGCGGGCTGATCCTGGCGGGCATCCTGATGATGGACGGTGCCGAGAGCGAGCCGGCACTTCTGGGAGCGCCCCGGGCTCAAGCGGCCGATGCCCGCGCCAAGGGGGATCGCCCCCGAAGCGCCGCCAGTGCATCGCCGGTGACCCCTCCGCGCTCCTCCGGCCCCGTTGAGGAGGTTCTCGAGCGCTTCGCGGCGCTGGACGGCCAGAATCTCTACCAGGTGCTGGGGGTCGTCCAGACCGCCTCGGAGTCGGAGATCCGGCACGCCTACTACTCTCTGGCCAAGCGGCTGCATCCTGACAAGTTCGCCGACGAGCAGACCAAGGCGCGCGCCGAGAAGCTCTTCGCAGCTATCACGGAGGCCTATGCCACGCTTTCCCGTATGGAGCACCGCCAGGAATATGACAAGAACATCCAGCCGGTAGCGGCAAAGGGCGCCTCAGAAGCCTCCGCGGCCCAGGTGGCTCGCCAGAACTTTCTCCACGGGAAGGCCCACCTGGACAAGCATGAGATGACCAAAGCCCTCTCCTTTTTCGAGCATGCGGTGGAGCAGGAGCCCGGCCGCGAGGAGTATCGCCGTTATCTTGCCCTGGTCCAGAGCCGGAATCCGAGACTTCGAAAGGAGGCGGAGCAGAACTTCCTGAAGGCCATCGAGCTGAATCCCACCTTCGCCGAGAATTACGCCCAGCTGGGCCTGCTGTATCGGAAAATGGGACAAACAGCAAGGGGGGACGAATTCCTCCAGAGGGCGCTCTCCTGGGATCCCAGCAATGAGACCGCCCAGGAAGCCCTGCATTCCGAGGATCCAAAGAAGGGAATCCTCAAGGGGATCTTCCGCAGCTAGTCGCTCACCCGCATTGACTTCCGCTCTTCCGCGCCTAGATTCCAACCAGAGCCGCGTGACCCCCCTGATGGGGGTATCTCGCCCGGATTACGAACTCGTTACGGAGAGGGGATGCCCAGCATCACCTGCCCCCATTGCCAATCCACCCAGGAAGTGAAAACAGCCTCCGGTGAGGCTCAGGAGTCCTGCGCCTCCTGTGGCAGGACTCTCCCGGTGCGCTTCCCATCGCCGGGCCCCACCCAGCGGATCAGCCCCGGATCGGAGACGCTCGCCTCCCCTGCCGCACCGGAAAAGCTGCCCTCCCGAATGGGCCCTTACGAGATCCGCGGCGTCATCGGCACCGGCGGGATGGGAGTGGTGTACCAGGGATGGGACGAGCGCCTCAACCGTGGCGTCGCCGTCAAGACACTGAAACCCGAGCTGGCGAGGGAGCCGGCATTCTGCGAGCGCTTCGTGAGGGAAGCCCGGGCCGTCGCCTCCCTGTCGCATCCGAACGTGACCCAGATTTACTACATCGGCGAGGAGGAGGGGAGACCTTTCTTCGCCATGGAATTCCTGGAAGGCAAGCCCCTGGATGCTCTGTTGCGCGAGGAGGGAAAACTTGCTCACTCGCGGGCCATCGAGCTGATTCGGCAAGCCGCCCTGGGTCTGAAAGCCGCTGCCGCCCGCGGCGTCATTCACCGGGACATCAAGCCCAGCAACCTGGTGCTGACGAGAGAAGGGGTCCTGAAGGTGACCGACTTCGGCCTCGCCAAGATGGTGGTGGCCGATTCAGGGCTGACGCTTGCCGGAGAAGTCCTGGGTTCTCCCAACTACCTGGCCCCGGAGCAGGCCTCCGGAGCGGCCGCGGATCTGCGCTCCGACATTTATTCCCTGGGCGCCACCCTCTACGAGCTGCTGACCGGCCGCCCCCCCTTCGAAGGGCCAACACCCGTCTCCATCATCCTCAAGCATGTGCGCGAGCCGTTGCGCTCCCCGCGGCAGTTCAGTCCGGAGCTGCCGATACCCCTGGTGACACTCACCCAGCGGATGCTTGCCAAGCGCCCCGAGGATCGCCCGAAAGACTACGACACGCTGCTGCGCGACATGGACCGACTGCTGGTGCCCATGGGCAGCACCTCCGAGGGCAGGCCGGCCGTCCCGGGTGGCACCTCCGGTGAAAGCCGGATTGCGGGTGCCGGCGCTCCCGTCCCCGCTCGAAGCCAGCCGGCGCAACCCATGGACTCGTCTTCGGGACTCTGGATCATCGCCTCGATTCTGGCGCTGGCGCTCATCGCCGGATGGGGCTTCCTCAAACAATCGCGCGCCACCGCCGAGACTTCCCCGCCCATGAGCCCCGTCCAGGCGGGAATCGCGCGCGCGGCGTCACCCAATAACCGCCCCGGGATGGTGCCGATTCAGGCGCAGCCTTCCTCCCCGTCGGACACCGCCTCCGGCAATCCCCACGAGACCCGGATTCTCTCCACCAGCGCCGAAGTGGCGCCGCCCCAGCTCGGCTCAGGCGGTGCGCGCCCACGAACCTTTGACCTGCAGCCGCGAATGGGGCAGCTGAAGGAAGGCGCGCGGGCGAATCTACAATTTGTGGAGAACACCCACGAAATCACCCTCGACGGACGACTCAAGGTGAGAGGCGCGGTCTACAACGCAGGCCTTGCCCCTGCCAGCGAGATCAAAGTGCACGTGACCCTCACCGACCCGGAAGGCAACGTCATCGCCTCGGGTGACACAACTCTCTCGCCCCCCTTCCTGTCCGGCCAGCAGTCCGGCACCTTCGAAGTGCTCTTCCCGGATCCGCACCGCGCCATCAACATCAAGGCCGAGCTGAGCTGGAATTCCTGATCGTCTGGAACCCGTGCAGCCTCAGGCGTCGGGGTCGTCGAACCTTGCACCCCTGGCGATGGGCCGGCGCTACGCTTCCAGATCGGGAGCGGAGGCGGCGAGCCGGGCGGCATGGCGGATGTAGTGAAATCCGGAGAACACCGTGGCGGCCAGGGTGAGGTAAACCAGGAAGGGAACCACCATCGTCGAGCGGATCGCCAGGGTGTTGTAGAGAAGCATGGTGCACACGGTGACCACCTGGGTCGCGGTGGTGATCTTGCCGTAGAGGGTGGGCGTAAAGCGGGTCAGCCCGGTGGCCAGGTGGATGACCAGGCCGATGAGCACGATGAGCACGTCCCGGCTGATGGTGAGAATGGTCAGCAGGATGGGAAAGCGGTTGAGCAGCGTGAAGTCGGGGAAGCTGGCGGGATGATCCGGCAGCGACAGGACGACCAGCGCCGCGATCATGAGGAGCTTGTCGGCCAGTGGATCCAGAAAAGCTCCCAGGGAGCTGCCCTGCCCGAAGCGGCGGGCCACGAAACCGTCCAGCGCGTCACTGACTCCCGCTGCCGCGAACACCGCCAGAGCCCAGCCGGGATGATTCGAGACCACCAGCATGATGAAGACCGGGACCAGGACCATCCGGGCGATGGTGAGGAGATTGGCGACGGTGAATCCCAAGGTGTCTCCGCTGGGCCGCGATTTTAGGAGCCGCTACCGGGAGGGGCCTCCCCCTCTCCCCCTTCCGGCGACGCCGGGCCTCGAGGAGCTTCCTTCGCCTTCTCGGCGCCGGGATCGAAGTGGATGAAATTCCCGAATGTCTTGCTGCTGCTCACGGTGGCGATGGCGTGCTTGAAAATCATCTGCTCGCCCTGGGAGCTCTCCACAATCACCGTGAACTTGTCGAAGCTCTTGATGCGGCCGGTGATCTTTCTCCCGCTGTTCAGGAACACCAGGACGCGGGCCTTGTCCTTGCGGGCCTGGTTGAAAAAATCGTTCTGAATGTTCAGCGAGTCATCCCGATCCATGGGGCCTCCTGTCCCGGACTTGGCCAAGCGCCTACCCGATTCCGGCGGTGGAGCCGATCCGCTCGGCCACGTAGTCCCCGATCCTCCGAGCCGCCGACTCGACCGGACCGCTCACCTCGAACCACCGAACCTCGCTCTCCTTGCGAAACCAGGTCATCTGCCGCTTGGCATACCGCAAGGTATTCCGGATGATCATCTCCCTGGCCGTTCCCAGGTCCCACTCCCCGCGCAGGTGGGCCGCCAGCTCGCGATAGCCCAGGGCTTTGAAGGCGTTGCCACCTTGCGGGAATTTTTCCAGCAGGCCGCGGGTCTCTTCCAGCAGTCCCGACTCCAGGAACGAGTCGACCCGCTGGGTGATTCTCTGGGCGATCTCCGGGCGCGACCGCAGGAGACCGACCTTCACGCTGGGGAATCGGTCCGGAGCGCGCCACTCGTCTCCCGCTTTGCCCACCGTGTCCACAATCCCCTGCTCCGCAAGCTCGAGCGCTCGGACCAGGCGCTGGCGATCCGAGCGGGCGATGCGCCGGGCGGATGCCGGATCCTTCTCCACAAGCAGCCGGTGCAATGTCCCGGCACCCTGCTCGTCTTCCAAACGAAGCAGGCGTTCTCGCAGGCCCGGATCGCGTCGGGGAAGATCCGAAACGCCTTTCAGAACACCGCGCAAATACAGCCCCGTACCACCCACCAGGATGGGGACGGCACCTGCCGCTCGCATCTCGGCCAGGGCCTCGTCTGCCGCCCTGAGAAAATCGCCCAACGAGCAATCCCGATCCGGATCCTGCAGATCCAAGCCGCGATGCGGCACCCGCTGGCGCACGGCCTTCGATGGCTTGGATGTCCCGATGTCCAGGCCCCGGTAGACCGCCATCGAGTCGATGCTGAGGATCCAGCCGCCGAACCGCTCGGCCAGGTCCAGGGCCAGCTCACTCTTTCCGGATGCGGTCGCGCCCACGAGAATCACGGCGGGCGCGCCGGCATTTCCCGGGACCCCGATCAACCCAAATCGCCTTTCTGCCTCTGATCGTCCCGGGAGCGGTTGACCACCTCCTTGAGATGGTCCTGGCAGTAGATGTGACCCTGCTGAACGGGCTTCCCGCACCGGGGGCACCTGCTTCCCGTCATCTTACTGGAAAGGCGCAGAGCGATGGAGAGGATGAAGCTGGCGACCAAGAGCAGGACTCCGGCGGCGAGGAGAAAACGCACCTGGGAGAATCGCTTCTCGTGGAAAACCATCTCGGAGATTCCCATCCAGAGGATGGCTGCCGCCACTCCGATAAACCCGATGGTGCGCAGAAGTTTGACCAAGGTCCCTACTCCTTCCGCTGCGGCGACGGCGCGGCTTCGGAGTGGAGCACGGGCTGCAAGCCCAGCTCCCTCAAGCCCTGAACGGCCCGCCCCTCGTGGTGCGGTCCCAGCGTGCGGCGGATGGCCAGGAGCTCGGAGTAGAGCAGCTCGTTGAGGCCGTCCAGCAGCGGATCCACGCTGTCGCCGTTTCCCAGGTTTCTGAGGCTCTTCTGCAGCAGCCGCTCGTCCAAAGTCCCGTCCCGGCCCAGATTCTGCTCCGCCAGCAGCGCCGGCTGCTGCCGCTTCTGATCCATGAGGTAGCGGGAGAGTATCGCCTCGCCGATGGGGCCCACCTCTTTCATCAGGTAGGAATGGAGAAAGGCAAACATTTCGTTGTATCGGCGGATGAGAGGGAGGGTCTCCTCATCCCGCGGCTGGACCACGGCGGCCTGGTGGGCGCGCATTTTCAGGTAACCGGTGGAAAAGAGAAGAAAGATGACGCGCAGGGTCTCGGCGCGACCGATTTCGCTGGCCCGTACCACCTCTGCCAGGCTCCTTTGACCATCGATGAGTGCCTGAACATAGCGCTCGTGGGGCTCCAGGACCAGGGAAGCGCCGACCTCGCGCGGCGAAGTGGCTTCGAAGACCGACTGCTCCGAGGGCATGCGCTCCGTGAACAGCTGCGTGTTACGGACCGACCGGATTCCACCTCCCACCATGTCCAGGATGGGAAGCCCCAGATCCATGACGCCGCCGGAAATCTCGCTCGCCTCATGGAACCTGAACTCACCCTTCTCCCATTCGAAGAGGTCGTTCAGGATCCCCTGAGCCTGGCGCCGGAGAACTTCCCACAGCTCTTTGGGAGCGAGGACCCCCGCTTCGATCAGGATGCGGGCGGGGCGTTCGCCGTTGCGCTCCCGCTCCAGCGCCGCCTCCATCTGCTCGCGTGAAATCTTTTCCTCGCGAAACAGGAACCCTGCCAGGCTTCCATCCGGATGGTTGGATTGGACTCCCACCACCTGCCCCTGCTGGACCTGCACCGACACTTCGCGCCCCTCATCCCGAAGGACGAGCAGGCCCCGGCGGTTCAGGACGCGCAGGAACTCCAGAACGTCGCAGATGGAAAGCGCCTTGAGCCGGCCTGAAAAACTCCCGTCTCTCGCCGGCGGCGCCGGCCGCAAGGAGGATTCTGGTGCTGACAAGTGAGGATTGGTGTCGGTAGAGCGATTCATCCGCGGCGATAATATCCTCGCCAACTTTTCATTGTCAATGGAGCCTTCAGTAGATCCGAAGCAGCTCGATGCCGGAATAGTAATGCTTGAGGATGGTGGCGTAATCCTCGCCACGCACGGCCATGCCGTAGGCGCCCACCTGGCAGAGTCCGACACCGTGGCCCCACCCTTTGCCGGCGAAATGGAAGGCCGCAACCCCGCCTGAGGCATCCATCTGGCGCTCCAGGGTGAACAGGTTTTCCCTGAGCCCCAGTGCGGTCCGGACCCGGAATCCGTTGATGATAAACGTGCCGCGGCTCCCCACCAGCTTCACCTGGATGACCCGCCCCGACACGCCGCGCTTGGTGATCACCACGTCCTGGAGCCTGCCCACGTCCACTCGCTTTTTCACCAGATCTTCCAGCTCGTCGCGGCTGTAGCTCTGGTCCCAGCGATAGTAGGGACTGGAGCGGTCGTCAGCGGCACCGAGCGTGGACGCGCTGAGAATGAGCACGTCCACCACTCCGGAAGCATTCAGGTGAAAGTTCACCTCGTCACCCACATCCAGGGTCAACCGCGGGACGGGGTAGCTCCTCCCACGCACCGAGCGGTACAGGCAGAGCCTCGGCGTCACCGGATGCGTGGTGATCTTGCCTTTCTGGCTCACCCTCAGGGTATTGCCTTCGACGCCCCGGAAGGTGGCCCGCTGCAGCTCCCAGGTTTCGAGGCTCTGGGCGATGCGGGCAATCCATGCGAGAACCGTGGCGCGGGTGGGGCGGGCCTGGAGCCGGAGGGCGCCATCCGGGAACAAGCCGAGGATTTCTTCGCTCAGCAGGAACGCCACCGTTCGAGCGTCGGCCGGTGGAATCACCGAGCGGTCGGTGACGTTCAGGACGAAGGGAATGTCACGCTCGTCCAGGCTGATGCGGGCGCGCTCCTCCCAACCGAATGCCCTGACCATGAATCGGCTCCACTCCAGGATGTCGCCGCGCTCGAAGCGGAAACCTCCCGGAACGCTCCCCGAGCCGATGACCGGGAAGGCGCGCGCCCACCACCCCAGCGCCTCCGCGGGGACCGCCTCTTCCTGCAGGAATTTTCTCTGCAAGGCTTCCTCGCCGGCTATACCGGAGACCACCAGAAAGGCCAGCTCGGGACCCAGCTGGGGCGACGTCCCATTCTCGATCCAGGGCAGATCTTCCCGCCCGGCCAGAACGATCGGCTCCGCCTTTTCCGGATAACAATCGACTCCCTTGAGGTAAGGGCCCTTCTGGTCCGTGAAGATGTTGACCCCGTCCTCGGTCCGCCCCCCGCAAGTGGAGGTGTACAGCGCCTTGATGGGCAGGCTGTTGTACGTCGCGATGATTCCCGCCGTTTCTTCCACCGCCTGATTCGTCAGGGAATGCTCCGTGGTGAAGCCCTTGTAGACCTGACACGACATGGTGTCGCAGATGTCAAATCCCGATTCGGAGAACTGCCCGCGGTTGGCCGCGATGTAGGTCCGCGCCGCCACCGCCTGTGCCTTGAGCGCCTCGATCTCGGGATAGATTCCGGGTCCCATCTCGTTGGGCACCACACCTCGCAGGTATTCCTCCAGAGGGAGCTGGTTGATGACCTTCAGGCTGTCCCCCAGCATCCTCACCTCGAGCTTTCCCCGATACGCCTGCCCGTTCACCTCCACCGTCCCGCCGGGAACCGAGGAGAGCGCCACGAACGATTTCGCTTCAATGACCTGGGAGTAATATCGCGAGTCCACCAGCCGCAGACGCGCTTTCCCGGACGCGGGAGAGGCCTCGTCCGCCACCCAGATCTCCGTCATCCCCTCTTCCAGAAGCTTGTCGGTGAGCGCAGCGGCATCTTCGCGACGGGAGAACTCCCCGACCCGGACCCGGTACGCGCTGCGCTCGGGGTTGAAGGAAACAATGACGGGATCGGGAACGAGGCGCTCCAGCCGGTCTTTCAGTGCGTCCGCCTCCGCCTGGGTGGTGAAGGAGCCCACCTGAACGCGAAAGATCGTCCGGGGGGCGACTCCCTTGGGAAGATCCATGATCACGACCACCGGCTCGTCGAAGCGGGCCTTCCAGAGCGGGACCAGTTTTTGGGGATGCAAGATCTGCAGCCCGCCGGCGGCGGAGAGCTTGGCCTCGGTGGGCTCCGTGCTCAGGCCAATGCGCACATCGGGCTGCGCCGTGAGTGCGGCAGGCGCGGTGGCGACGGGTGGCGCTGCGGCGGGAGTCGCCTCGGCCTGCGGTCCCGGGGCCGCCATGCCGGAAAGGCAGCCGAGGATCAGGACCAGAATGAGAACTGCGATGAGGACATTCGGCAGGCGAATTGTTCTCGAGCCTCCTCGGCCGGGACGCGGCATCTTAGCATAGAATATTTTGCATGCCCGCCATCGCGACAGAGAGAATCCGGGGAGTCGTCTTCGATCTCTGGAACACCCTCGCCTACAACCACCATCGACCCAATCCAATCATCGCCCTGGGAGATGCTTTCGGCATCCGGGGGGAAAAGGGCTGGACGAAGATCCTCGAGAGGGGAATGATGCTGGAAAAGCTCGAGGGAATCGAGGCGGGAATCGAGGCGATCGCCCGCCTCACCGGGAAGCGGCTCGACCCCGGGACCGTGGAAGAGGTGGCAGGTATCTGGAGACGGGCCTGCGCGCAGACTCGGCTCTTTCCCGAAGTGTCCGAAGTCCTCCACCGCCTGGCGCTGCGCTTTCGCCTGGGGCTCCTGTCCAACACCCAGTCATTCGATCTGGAGATCCCGGGCCTTTCCGACCTGCCCTTCCATTCACGGCTGTATTCCTTCGAGATCGGCGCCCTCAAGCCCGAGCCGCTCCTGTTCCTGCGGATGGCGCAGCGGCTGGAATTGTCACCGATCAACCTGATGATGGTCGGCGACAATTATCAGGATGACGTGCTGGGCGCGGAAGCGGTTGGAATGCAGGCCCTGCTGATACGTCGCAACGGATCCCCTCTTTCGTTCCAGGAGACCCACCAGGAGCGCGAGCCCCTGATCGTCCTCGACCCTCTGCCCGGAATCCTCGGCCTGTAATCTCCCGCCAGCCGAGTGGGGCCGAGGTGACCTGGCATCAGAAATCGGATCGAGACCTGCGCAGCTCAACGCCGACCGACTCCACGATGCCGTCCAGGACGGGCGTCTCCTTGCGGACGCGGATGAAGATCTCATCGACACCTACCTCCTCGAACAGCGTGGCGACGATCTTTCCAGCCAGCGCTTCGATGAGCCGGTAGGATTTTCCCCGGCCGATCTCCTGCACGATCCGATGCACCTTCCGATAATCCAGCGTGTCCGCGATCCGATCGGAGACGATCGCCTTCGAGTAGTCGTAGGTCAGCTCCAGATCGATGGAGTAGCGCCCTCCGACCTCCCGCTCCATTCGCGTCAGGCCGTGGTAGCCGTGAAAGCGCACCCCCGATAAGAGGATTTTGTCCTTCATCGATTCTTCTCGTGTCCCTCGAAAGCTTTCCGGGTTGCCGCATCCAGGGCACTGCCGGCGTTGGGGGTGCAGGCGCAATGCCCGCCCTTGTGAGTGGCCACGTGCCCATGGCGGGAGCATTGCCCGTCACACCCGCCACACAACCGATCGGTGCAGACCCAGCGCACGATCTTCGGACCTTCCCGCTCTGCGGGCTTCTTCGCCTTTGCCTCCGGCGGGGCCTTTGGCGGGGGGGCGGGGGAATTGTCCGGCGGCTCCGTCTGGCTGAGGGCCAAGGCCCCCGCCAGGGAAACGGCCAGAAATGCCAGCAGGAACAAAGAGCCTAGCTGACGTGGGCGCATGAGATTCGTTTCTCCCGTGAAAAGGTCCTCATCCTCGACCAACCTCCGGGGAGTTGTCAAGGTACTTCAAGCCGGTGCCTGTATTGAACAGCACCACCTTCTCCGTGCGTCGCACGACCCCGGCCTGTCGGAGACGCCGCAGAGCGGCCACACTGGCACCGCCTTCGGGGCAGGCCAGGACCCCTTCCAGGTGCGACATCAGGCGGGCTCCCTCCGCCATCTCCTCCTCGCTGACGGCCACCGCCGCGCCGCCGGTGCCGCGGATGCCCTTGAGGATGAGACGATCGCCCAGCGGGCCGGGTACTCTCAAGCCCCAGGCCACCGTCTGCGGGTTCTCCCAAAGCGACGCCGCCTCTTCCCCACGATCATAAGCCCTGACGATCGGGGCACACCCCGCCGCCTGCACCGCCACCATCCGCGGCCGCGCCGATCCGATCCAACCCAGCGCCTCCATCTCGTCAAAGGCCTTGACCATACCGATGAGTCCCGTTCCCCCGCCGGTGGGATAGAGAATCCAGTCGGGCAGAGTCCACCCCATCTGCTCGGCGATCTCGACGCCCATGGTCTTCTTTCCCTCGATCCGGTAAGGCTCCTTCAGCGTGGATACGTCGAACCACCCCTTCCCAGATCCCTGCTCCTTGAGGGCCAGGGCGCAATCCCGGATTGTCCCATCCACGGCATGGACCGTGGCCCCATAGGCCCGTGCCTCTTCAAAAAACAGGCCGGGCGTGTCACCCGGCAGGAACACCTGCACCGGGATTCCGGCCGCGGCTCCGTAGGCGGCGAGCGCTGAGCCGGCATTTCCAGCGGAAGGGATGGCGAGCTGCGCCAGGCCAAAGTGCTTTGCCATGGTCACCGCCGCCGACAGTCCCCTGGCTTTGAAGGAGCCGGTGGGATTGCCTCCCTCCTCTTTGATCCAGATCTCCTCGAGCCCCATGGCGCTTGCCAGGCGGCGGGCCGGAAGCAGCGGCGTCCCTCCCTCGCCCAGGGTCACCGGATCCCCGGGCGGCATCATCTCCCGGTAGCGCCACATGCTCCAGGGGCGGTCGCGCAGGCACTCCTTCGGCACGTCTCCGCGGGACAGGCGATAACGTGCCAGAAGCGGAGCGCCGCACTCGCACAGCCCGGCCGCCAGGTCCGCCGGGCGGCGCTTGCCGCATCGGGAGCATTCCAGATGATCGATCTGCGAAACACCGAGAGGCACCGGCATGTGCGACTGGCTCCTAGGGTTGCGAGGCGGCTCCACCAGCTGGAACGTCCCGGGAGGAATACCAGAGGGAAAGGACCTTCTCGGCCGGCTTCCCCTGTGGGGTGAAATTGTTGTCCTGTGCGCTGCGGGAAGTGTCGTAATGGGGGAACCACTTCCAGACGAAGGCCCCTTTGAACCAGGGCTTGTCCCAGACGGAGCGGAACATGGCCTCGTAGCACCGCGCCTGCTGCTGGGGGTTGACCCGGTCCTGCGTGCGCCACACCCAGGGCTGCACCGACGCCCGGTCCGAGCTCTTGTACCCCACCTCGGTGAACACCACGCTGCGCCGGGTCCTCCCGGCCACCCGCTCCAGCGATTGCAGCGGCTGCTCCCAGCCCGCCCTCAGCTCTTCGAGTGTCGGATCGCTCTTCTCCGACAGCGGGTAGTAGGCCTGCACGCCCGCGAAATCGAGCGCGTCCCAGAAGGGGATCGCCTCGAACTCGCGGTCCCAGTTGGCGGCGTAGGTCAGCTTGCCGTGATAGATGGCGCGCACCTGCCGGATGATATCGCGCCACTCCGCTTCGTGGCCCAGGGTCGCCCCCTGCAGCTCCGTCCCCACCGCCAGCGCTTCCATTCCGTGCTTTTCGGCCAGGGCGGCGTAGTGCAGAACGAAGCGTCGGTAGGAATCGAACCAGGCCTTCCACCCATCGTCGCTACTCATCTTGATCTCGCCGGTCCAGACGGTGTCGTGCCATCCCGCCACCCAGAGGTGGGGCTTCAGAAGCGTGCGAATTCCGAAGCTGCGGGCCAGCTGCGCCGTCCGGGCGAGCCCTTCGTCGGTCTCGCCCCAGTAGACGTCACCTTGGCTGGCAATCTGGATTTCGGTGGAGTCGGGGCGCTTCATCCAGCCGAACGGAGTTTGGGAAATCCATTCCACGTTGCCCTGCACCAGCGGCCCGAAGACCGACGCGTCAATGCGCCGACCCGCCACCCAGCAGACCCCCCGCATCCGCTGGTCCTTGAGGAAGAGGTCCTGAACTTTCCCCGGGAGCTGCGGCACCTTTGTCTTGGGGGTTGGGGCGCTGGCCCCGAGGAGCAGCCAGGCGGCGAACAGCAACGTGGAAGCTCTCATGCTGGAATCTACTGGAACCGGAGTTTGACGAAGCGGCGCTTCCCGACCTTGATCAGGTGCTCGGCTGGCGCGTCGGCCTTCAGCTGCAGGTCCGCCGATTCCACTCGGACACCGTCGAGAGTGACCCCTCCGTGGCTGATGAGGCGCGTCGCCTCCCCGTTCGACTTCGCCAGGGCCAGCTTCACCAGCAGCTTGGGCAGCCACAGGGGCACCTCCGAGCACGGCAGAGTCACCTCTTCCACCTCGTCGGGCGTCTCCTTCGAGACGAAGATCTTCTCGAACTCCGCCTCGGCGGATTGGGCATCCGGCGCCGAATGGAAATCGGTGATGATCCGTTTCGCCAGCTCTACCTTGGCTTTTTTGGGGTGGAGCTGCCCGTCGGCAACCTCCCGCTGCATTCGGGCAATCTCTTCCAGGCTGGCGTCGGTGCACAGCTCGTAGTAGCGCCACATGAGATCATCGGTGATGGACAGGACCTTGCCGAAAATCTCCCGGGGCGACTCGTCGATGCCGATGTAATTCCCCAGAGACTTGCTCATCTTCTCCACCCCGTCGGTCCCCACCAGAAGCGGCATCGTCAGCACCACCTGGGGCTCCAGAGCGTACTCCCGCATGATCTCGCGCCCCACCAGGAGGTTGAATTTCTGATCGGTGCCCCCCATCTCCACGTCGGCCTTCAGCGCCACCGAGTCGTAGGCCTGCGCCAACGGATAGAGAAACTCGTGGATGGAGATGGGCTGGTTCGCTCGGAAGCGCTTGGTGAAATCGTCCCGCTCCAGGATGCGGGCCACGGTGTACTTGGAAGCGAGGCGCACCCATTCATAGGAGGTCAGGGATCCCAGCCAGCGGCTGTTGAATTCCACCCGGGTCTTCTGCGGGTCGAGAATCTTGAACACCTGCTCGCGGTAGGTCTGCGCGTTGGCCTCGATCTGCTCCCGGCTCAGCGCCGGTCGGGTCCTCGAGACCCCGGTGGGATCGCCGATCAGCCCGGTGAAATCGCCGATGACGAAGAACACTTCGTGCCCGAGATCCTGGAAGTGCTTCATCTTCCTGATGACCACGGTGTGGCCCAGGTGGATGTCGGGGGCCGAGGGGTCGAACCCGACTTTGACTCCCAGCGGCTTCCCCTCACGACGGGACTTCTCCAGCTTCGCCTTGAGCTCTTCCTCGCGGATGATCTCGACCGCCCCCTTGCGGAGGATCTCCATCTGCTCTTCGACCGGACGAAAGCTCACAGCGCTCCTCGCTCTTTCAAGCTTACGTATCCCTTGGGGCTCACGATCAGATGATCGGCCAGAGCCAGTCCCATCAGCTCCGCCGCCCGGGCGATGCTGCGCGTGAAGTCGAGGTCGTCCCGGCTCGGCTCCAGGCTCCCGCTGGGATGGTTGTGGACCAGCACCAGGGAGAGGGCTGAATGAAGAATTGCCGGCTGCAGGATTTCCCGGGGATGGGTCCGCGTCGTGTTCAGGGAGCCGATGCTGATGGTCTCCCGCTCGATGAGATAATTCTGGGCGTCCAGGTAGAGCGCCACCAGGTGCTCCTTGCGAGCGCGCTTGAGATCGCGCACCAGCTCGTAGGCCTCCCGGGGCGACCCCACCCGGTATTCCGAGGAGGGGCGCACCAGGATGCGGCGCGCCAGCTCGAACACCGCCGTCAGCTGGCAGGCCTTCACGGTCCCCACGCCGCGGCTGGATCGCCATCCTTCCAGCGTCAGGAGCGGAAGCCCCTCGGCGCCGTGGCGCCGCATCAGGTCCTCGGCCACCCGCAACACGTTTTCTCCCTGCACGCCGCTCCCCAGCACCACGGCCAGCAGCTCCGTGCTGGTCAGAGCCCGGGCGCCGTACTTGAGCATTTTCTCGCGCGGCCTGGCGATGGCCGGCTCCAGATCCGCGAGCCTGGGGCCGCGTACGGGAACGAGATGGGGGCGGTTCGGGTCGGTCGGATCCATGGGACCTCCTGGAGGCTCTCCTCCCCGAAGGTCCAGCAAGCCCCGTGCCCTCGCCTTCGCCCCGCAAGGCCCTCAGGGCCTGTCACACCCCGACACGCCCCGCTGTGCTGCCGTCCGCTCGCAGACAGCTGCGGCAGGATCTATCCCCGCGCCGCCACGATGCGAACGCGCCGGCCCTCAACCTCCAGCCGTCCTTCGAGAAACAGCCGCACCGCCTTGGGATAAATTCGATGCTCCTCCGCCAGGATCCGCGCCGCCAGCGTGGCCGGAGTGTCGTCGCTCTCCACCGGCACGACTGCCTGCAAGACGATGGGACCGCTGTCCACTCCTGCGTCGACGAAATGAACCGTGGCGCCCGTGTAGCGCACGCCATGCTCCAGGGCCTTGCGCTGGACATCCAATCCGGGGAACGCCGGCAGGAGGGATGGGTGGATGTTGAGAATCCTTCCCCCGTAGGCTTTCAGGAAGGCCGGCGACAGGATTTTCATGTAGCCCGCCAGGCAGACCAGATCCACCCGGCGCTCCTCCAGCGCTGCCACGATGCGGCGATCGTGGTCCTCCGATTTCGAGGCCGAGCGCTGCTCCAGCGCCAGCGTCTCGATGCCGTGCTCCTGGGCCACTTTCAGCCCCGGCGCCTCCGGCACGTTGCTGATCACCACCGCCACCACTCCCGGGATGCGCCCCTCCTCCACCGCCCGGATGATGGCTTCCATGTTGGAGCCGCGCCCCGAAATCAGGATTCCGACCCGGCCGTCTGCCTTCAATGCATCGACCCCGAATAGATGACGCGGCGGTCTCCCGGCACGATGGCGCCGATGACCGGCACCTTTTCCCCTTTGCGCTCCAGCGCCTTGCGCACTCCCTCGACCTCCGCTGGCGAGACGACCAGAGCCATGCCGATGCCCAGGTTGAAGGTGCGGCGCATCTCGGTGTCCGAGACATGCCCGCCTTCCTGGATGAGAGAAAAAATCGGTGGCATCCGCCAGGCGCCCGGATCGATCTCCACGGCGCATCCCTCGGGGAGGATGCGGGGAAAATTGTCGGTCAACCCGCCTCCGGTGATGTGCGCCATTCCCTTGAGAAGTGCTTTTCCCAGCAGCGGCTTCAGCAGCTTGAGATAGGAGCGATGCGGCGCCAGGAGCTCCTCACCCAGGGTTTGCCCCAGCGCCGGAATCTGGGTCGAGGGCTTCAGGCGCAGAACCTCGAATAGCACCTTGCGGGCCATGGAGTAGCCATTGGTATGCAGCCCCGATGAGGGGAGTCCCAGGACCTTGTCGCCAGGGCGAATCTTGGAGCCGTCCAGGATGGCGGGGCGATTCACGGCTCCCACGATGCATCCGGCGATGTCGTATTCCCCTTCCGCGTAGAATCCCGGCATCTCCGCCGTCTCTCCGCCGATGAGGGCGCAGCCATTCTCCTTGCAGGCCCGGGCGATCCCCGCCACCAGCGCCTCCAGGACTTCCTTCTGGACCTTGCCGGTCGCAAGATAGTCCAGGAAGAAGAGCGGCACGGCCCCCTGGACCAGGATGTCATTGACGCAGTGGTTCACCAGGTCCTGCCCTACCGTGTCGTGGCGCCCGGTCAGGAAGGCCACCTTCAGCTTCGTTCCCACCCCATCGATGCTGCTCACCAGGACCGGGCGCTTCATGCGCAGCGCGGCCAGGTCGTAGAGGCCCCCGAATGAGCCAATCTCGTTCAGGACGGAGCGGTTGAAGGTCTCCCGCGCCAGGCTGGAGAATCGGGAGATGGCGGACATCTTGGCGTCGATGTCCACACCGGCATCGCGATACGACAGCCCGGTGCGGGAGGGTATCTTTCGGACTTTTTCGGCAACTCTCCTGGCGTTTCTGGGCATGGAAGCCTTCCGGGTGGGGCGACCGGCCGGAAGGCCGGTCGCGGGAAGGGCGGATTATGCCATACCGCTTCTCGGACTGTCAAAAGTATCTAGTTGCATTCAAAGAGGTTAGAATCGTACACTATTCGGGTTGCAAGTTCGGGCAATTCGCTGTACTTCAATAGCTTGACCCGTCCCGCCCGCCGGGCGGTCGGGGCCGGGTTGGCCGGCTCGCGTTGACTCCGCTCGAGGTTCCCCTCCAGATGATCGACCTCGCACACCAAGCGCCTGTCTTCGGGTTGGCTGGGAAACATGACATGCCCCTTCGCTGGTTCCCCGTCTTCCTCCTCCTCGTTCTGTCCCTTTCCCCCTCGGGACCGGCTGTCGGAGGGCAAGGCCCGGGAAACAAGGTGGTCTCCGAGGAAGTAGAGACCGCCGCGGCCGCCGGGCAGTCACCCCGCGTGATCATTTTCCTGGACCTTCCTGAGGAGGCGCAGGACCACGCGGATCGCCAGAAAGAGGCGGTCGCGCAAGCGCAGGAGCGGGTGCTGGCGGCGCTCACAGGCAAGGAATTCGTCACGCGCTGGCGGTTCGAGACCATCCCGGCCCTGGCGGGAGAGATCAACGCCGCGGGCCTCGCCAAGATCGCGGGCCTGCCGGGCGTCCTGCGGGTGGACCTGGATCCTCCCGCCGAGGCCCATCTTCTCGAGTCGGTTCCACTGATCCAGGCCAGCCAGGCGCAAAGCCTCGGTCACCGCGGCCAGGGGATTTCCGTGGCGATTCTGGATTCCGGAATCGAGATCACCCATCCCGATCTATCGGACGATCTGGTGGCCCAGGAGTGTTTCTGCTCGGCCTCGGGCGGCTGCTGTCCCAATGGGACGAGCCGTCAATCGGGCCCGGGGTCCGCGGCCGACGGCCTCGGCCACGGCACCCACGTGGCGGGCATCGTCACCTCCAAGGGCGTCGTCGCGCCGATCGGAGTGGCTCCCGACGCCGACATCGTCGCCATCCGCGTGCTGGACGCCACGGGTAATGGTTTCCTCAGCGACACCGCAGCCGGACTCGATTGGGTCGCCGCCAACCGCCCCGACGTGAGAGTCGTGAACATGAGCCTCGGGAGCGATAACCTGTACATCGGCAATTGCGACGCCATGTTTCCGGCCTTCGCCAGCGCCATCAACAACCTCCGCAGTCAGGGGGTCATCACGTTCGCTTCGTCGGGCAACGACGCTTCTGGCATCGGCATGGCGGCCCCGGCCTGCGTCAGCAACGCGGTATCGGTGGGAGCCACCTACGACGCCAACATCGGCCCCGTGGGATTCAGCGCCTGCTCCGACAGCAGCACGTTCACCAACAAGGTGACCTGTTTCTCCAACAGCAATTCCACCACCGATATCTTCGCCCCAGGGGGGGCCATCCAATCCTGCGGGCTGTTTGGAGGCACCGCCACCTTCTTCGGCACCAGCATGGCCTCGCCCCACGCGGCCGGCTGCGCGGCGGACCTGTTCTCCGCCAATCCGGCGCTGACCCCAGCGCAAATCGAGACGGCCCTGGAAACCAGCGGCGTACCGGTGACCGATCCCAAGAATAATCTCACGTTTCCCCGCATCAACTGCCTTGCCGCTCTGGCCTCGCTGGGAGCCTGCATCGACCTGGATGGGGACGGCTACGGGAAACCGGGCGCCGCTGCATGCCCCAACGGCGCAGCGATCGATTGCGACGATGCCCACGCCGCGGTCTACCCCGGAGCTCCCCAGATCTGCGACGGATTGAACGACAATTGCAACGCCGCGGGGTGGCCCGCGGTCCCTCCGAACGAGGTCGACGTGGACGGCGATGGGCATCCTGTCTGTGGCGATTGCAACGATAATCAGGCAACGGTTTTCCCTGGCGCCCCCCAGCTGTGCGACGGAATCAACAATAACTGCAATGCCCCCGGATGGCCTGCGGTTCCCGCCGACGAGGGAGACGGCGACGGCGACGGTCGCAGGGCGTGCAACGATTGCAACGATGCCAACCCGGCGATCTACCCGGGAGCGCCCCAGCCCTGTGACGGGATTAACAATGATTGCAACATCCCCTCCTGGCCGGGACTGGCGGGGACCAACGAAGCCGACGATGACGGGGACACCTTCTCGGAATGCCAGGGGGATTGTCTGGACACGGCCGCGTCGATTTATCCCGGAGCCTCGCAGACCTGCGATGGATCCAACAACAATTGCTCCGCCCCTGGGTGGCCTTCCACTGCCGGCACCAACGAGGCGGATGACGACTTCGATACCTACACCGAATGCCAGGGGGATTGTAACGACGCGAATGGGGCGGTGCGCCCGGGCGCGGCCCAGGTCTGCGACGGGGTGAACAACAACTGCTCGGCTCCAGGCTGGCCGAGCCTGGCGGGCACCAACGACGGGGATGACGATCTGGATGGGTTCAGCGAGTGCGCCGGGGACTGCAACGATGCCAGCTCCAGCGTCCGCCCGGGCGCTTCGCAGATTTGCGACGGGGTCAACAACAACTGCTCGGCCCCGGGCTGGCCGGGCCTGGCGGGCACCAACGAAATGGATGATGACGGTGACTCGCAGAACGAGTGCCAGTCCGACTGCAACGACGCCGACGCGTCGATCTTCTTCGGGGCGCTGGAAATCAATGACGGGAAAGACAACCAGTGCCCCTCGAGCCCCGGTTTTGGCATCAAGGATGAAATCTCCGGGCAGCTGGGATTCACCAACGCACTCAATCGCAACGAGGTCTCGTGGCCTCCTCAGACCGCCGCCACGAATTATGAGGTGACACGCTCGGGAGCCCCGTTCCCCTCCGGCAGCCCCTTCCTGCTGACGATCTTGACTACCTCCAGCGCCTGGTCCGATTCGGGGCTGCCGCCGGTGGGCAGCACCTTTTTCTATCTCGCCCGACCGACCACGCCCCACCTGGGGAGCTGGGGCCAGCTATCCACCGGAGCCGAGCGCGCCGGCCTGGCCAATCCTGAAACGATCTGCAATGACTCGACCGACAATGAGGGGGATGGGCTGACCGATTGCGCCGATCCGGACTGCTACGCCTCGGCATCCTGCGCCGCGGCGACCTTCACGTTCACCGACACCGCGGGGGATGACATCGCCGCCGCCAGCCTCTCTTCGTTCTTCTCGTCGCTGACCGTGGCGCCCACCGACTACTTGTTCCTCTCGTTGACCGGCCCCGGCATCATCGACTACTCCATCTGCACCGAGCACGCCGACTTCTACCGCGACCAGTATCTGAGCCTGGCCGTGGCGGGAGGCTCCGCCTCGTCGGGATCCTGGAACCGCTGGACCCTACAGGAGGGAGGCGCATGGAGCGCCCCCAACACCGGATCCTATGCGAACGCCTTTGGATCAGCCTGTCAGGAGGATCACTCCTGGTGTCCGGAGTCCGGCCTCGCCGGGCGCGACCTGGCGATCCTGCCCGAGCAGACCGGCGAATGCGAGACTTTGGATTTCTCCGTCGGCTGCAGCCCGGGCAGCTGGCAGTTCACCCTCAAGATCGGCCGTGACCGGCCGGGCACCTGCGGGTTCTAGTCAGAGGGATTCGCGAGATCGCGGCAGGCTGGATTGGAGGAGGTTAGGCGGCGAGGCGGCGGCCGGCAGCGGCGACGCATTCCGCCAGAAAATCCAGGTCCTCCTCGCGAGTGGCGTAATGGAGGATGCAGGCCCGCAGCGAGAAACGACCGCGGATCTGCGTGCTGGAGACGAACACCCTCCCTTCGGATTGCAGAAACTCCATGACCCGTTTGTTGAGGCTGTCCAGGGCGTCTTCGCGCCCGCGCAGCGCCTCCGGCACGCAGCGGAAATTCACCACCGACAGGACCGGCTTCGACAGCAGCTCCAATTCGGGCTCCACGCCGATCCGCTCGGCGAGATATCGGGCGAGCCGGTTGTGCCGGCGAACCTGCTCGGCCACGCCCTCCCTGCCGGCATAGAGCAGTGCGGAGAACAGCTTCAAAGCGCGAAACCCCCTGGATTGCTGGAACCCATACTCCGAATACCAGGGAAGTCCGCCGAACCCCTTCCCCTCTTCCGTGCGCAGATAGCTCGGCACCAGGCTGAAAGAGTCCCTCAGGAGATTACCGTCCCGCACCAGCGCGCAGCCGCACTCCAGCGGAACCGAGAGCCACTTGTGGGGATCCAGGGCCAGGGAATCGCAGCGCTCCATGCCGCGAAACTGGTCATGAAGGTCGGGATCGAGAATTCCCAACGCACCGTAGGCCCCGTCCACGTGCAGCCAAAGCCGCTGCTTCTCGCAAATTTCCGCCAGACGTTCCATCGGATCGATGGCTCCGGTGTTGACAGTTCCGGCGGACGCCGCCACGCAGAAGGGAATTCTCCCCGCCGCGCGATCCTGCCTCAGGGCCGCCTCCAGCGCTGCGGGGTCCATGCGGAATTCACGATCCACCGGAATGAGGCGGACTCCCCGCTCTCCGATCCCCAGCAGCTCAGCGGACTTTCGCAGGCAGGAATGCCCTTCCTCGGAGACATACAGGACCAGTTGAGGTTGCCCGGCCAGTCCCTCTTTGCGAATGTCCCAGCCATGCTCCCGGGCCGCCTTGTGCCGGGCCGCGGTGAGGCAGGTGAGTGAGGCTGCCGATCCGCCGCTGACCAGAAGTCCCATGCTGTCAGTTACCGGGAACTCCAGAAGCTCCATCAGCCAGCGTACCGTGCAGCGCTCCAGGTAGACGCCGGCATGGTCCCCTCCGGCACAGCTGGGGTTGAGGGCCGAGGCGAGGAATTCCGCGAGGATCGCCACCGGCGCGGGCGGCGAATTGACCCAACCGAAAAACCGCGGATGGCCGTTCCCCATCGGGTGCGGCAGGACGTCCCGCCGGATGGCCTGCAGAATGGCCTCCACGGACACCGGCTTGTGAGGCAGGGGGCGCGACAGGAGAGACTCCCGCTCCCGGACCGTCATGGGGCGGAAGACGGGACGCGCCTCGATCCCGTTCAGATACTCGGCGGCGAGGTCCACCGCCTCGTGCGCGGCGCGCCGGAATTCCTCGATGTCCATGCCGAACGAGGTCCAGTTATCCGCCGGGAACTTCTCGCTCATGTCGTCGCTTCTCCCCAGGAATGCAGGCCACGACGCTGTCGCGGCAGCGCGAATTTATCACGGCTGCCGGGTCCTGGGGCACTCCAAGGCGGTTGGCGCGGAAGGGGATCACGCGGCGGTGGCGGGAGGATGGTGGAGGCGGCGCAGGAAGCTCCAGCAGGGAGCTTTCCCACGCCTTGGTCTCGGGCTCGGTCGGACTCGGTCTCGTCGGCCAATTTGCGAAGAACATTGTCGTGGTCGCTCCAAACTGCACACCAGAGATTACGGCAAGCCGGGCTCCAGGGTTAGCAACGTCGCGCACTCCGTGCGGTGATCGCTCCGCAAGGCACCCGCATCATGGCTCAATTCTGCCTGCCGCAGGCGCTTTCGGCCCGATAGGAATCGCATGGCTTGTCCCCTCGAAGAGAACGGATGGCTTCGCCGACCCAACAGCATGAAGTACGGATAGATCGCGCCGGGAGTTCCCGGAATTTTTTCGAACCTGTCGCTGTCGTGCTGCCAAGGAAATGCGTCCGGGTGGCTGCCGACGGCAAGTTTGGTTAGACTGTGCCGCGCCCGTCTTAGCATCGAGGTGCCGAGCTCATGCCGTCCTTCCTCGCCGACTCAAGCCTGGGGGAATACCTCAACTCCCCGTGGCTCCTCGGTCCGCTGGTATTCATCCTATGGGTCGCCATCTTCATGGTGATCAAGCGCTATGTTCTCCGGGCGCTGCAGCGGGCGGCGGAGCGAACCGCCTGGACCTGGGACGATGTCCTGGTCCGTGCCCTTTCCGGCCCCCTGCTGTTACCCATCATGGCCAGCGGCCTGCTGGTCTTCGAGCGCATTCTTCCCCTGTCGCCGGAGTGGGACCGCGCCTTTGACATCGTGATGGCAGGCGCCATGGTCCTGGCCCTGGTGCTTTTCATGGATCTGGCCTGCCGGGGAGTCCTGGATCGTCTGGCCGAGAAACAACCCGTTCTGCTGGGGGCCCGGGGTCTCGTCCAGGGGGTGATCCGGGGCATCATCATCGCGGTCGGGATCCATTTCCATCACACCCATCCTGGCCTCTCTCGGGATCGGCAGCCTGGCGGTGGCGCTGGCGCTGAAGGATTCCCTGGCGAACCTGTTCGCGGGCATTCAGCTCATCCTCGACAAGACGATTGAGCCGGGTCATTTCATCCGACTGGAAGGAGGTCTCGAGGGAACCGTCACGCGCATGAGCTGGCGCACGACCCGGATCCTCACCGCCGCGAACTCCACCGTCGTGGTGCCCAACTCCAAGCTGACCGAGAGCCTCATCACCAATTTCCATCTGCCCGAGCCGGAGGTGGACGCACGGGTAGAGCTGGGAGTTCATTTCGACAGCGATTTGGAGCAGGTCGAGAAGGTCACGCTCGAGGTCGCCCGGGAGGTCCAGCGGGCCTACCCGGAGGCGATAGCGGGGTTCGAGCCGAAAGTCCGCTACACCGGGTTTGGGGAGTCCAGCATCAAACTGGTCGTGATCAACCGGGCCAGCAACCAGGATGGAAGCCTGCGGCTGCGCCATCATCTTATTAGGAGCCTGCAGCGGCGCTATGCCCGGGAGGGGATCATCATGCCGTTCCCCACCCGCACGCTCGACCTTCCGCCGGAGCGCAGCGATGAGCTGCGCGAGCGATTTCTACGCGGAGGCGACATCCCCGCCGACGCGGGACCCGGAGAATCGACCGAATAAAGCTACCGGTGCGGCGGCCGTGCCCGGCTTAATTCAAAATAAAGTGAAGATTTTCAGACACCTCCGACCCTGAAAAAGCATCCAAAGTGGGCTGGCAACGGACAACGGTCGAGGCAAGCCAGGCGGAAGCAATAAGCCCGGACAATCAAAGCGCAGGATGGTCGGATTTCCCAACGAAAGAAAGGCATGTCTCATGGAACGAAGGAACTTTCTGGCGACCGGCCTGGGCGCGGCGCTCGCATGCGCATTTTTCCCGGCCTGCGCCCGGCAGAAGGAGGAGACGGTGGCCCAAGCCAAGCAGATGAACGGATTCGAGCCCTTGAACAAGCCCAAGGCGGAATGGAAGAAGGTCCTGCCGGCGGATCGCTATGCGATCCTTTTCGAAGAGTCGACCGAGAGGGCCTTCACCAGCCCGCTCAACGAAGAGAAGCATGCGGGGGTATTCATCTGCGCCGCCTGCTACTTGCCGTTGTTCAGCTCCGAGGCCAAGTTCGACAGCGGCACCGGCTGGCCCAGCTTCTTCCAGGCGATGCCGGGAAGAGTGAGCACCCGGCGGGATTTCAAGCTGATCCTGCCGCGCACCGAGTACCACTGCGCCCGCTGTGGCGGACATCAGGGACACGTGTTCGACGATGGCCCACCCCCGACGGGGCAGCGCTTCTGCAACAACGGCCTGGCGCTGGAGTTCGTCGCCGAGGGACAGCCCTTGCCCGCCTTGAGGACATGACCATGCAACTGAGAGGTCTGGGGTGGATGGCCTGGACCGTCACCGTCCTGGCGGGGCTGCTGACCGCTTGTGCGGCGTCCGAGAGCGCGAGCAGTGCGGCGAATCGAAAGAATGAAGGGAATCAGAGCGTGGAAAGCAGGAACCAGATCGCCACGTTCGCCGGGGGCTGCTTCTGGTGCATGGAGCCGCCCTTCGACAAGGTGGATGGAGTAATTTCGACACTGTCCGGTTACACCGGCGGCCGCACCGAGAATCCCACCTATGAAGAGGTTTCTTCAGGCACGACGGGGCACGCCGAGTCCATTCAGATAACCTTCGATCCGACGCGGGTCAGCTACGACAAGCTGCTCGACGTCTTCTGGCACAACATCGACCCGCTGGTGCGGGACCGGCAATTCTGCGACGTGGGAGAGCAGTACCGCAGCGCCATCTTCTACCACGACGAGGATCAGAAGCGGCTGGCGGAGACCTCCAAGAAGGAACTGGAGAAACCGGGTCGGTTCAAGGAGCCGATCGCCACGCAGATCGTAGCGGCCACCGCCTTCTACCCCGCCGAGGATTACCACCAGGACTACTACAAGAAGAATCCGATCCGCTACAAGTTCTACCGCTACAACTGCGGCCGCGACCAGCGCCTGCAAGAGCTCTGGGGAACGCCCTAAGCCGCCCTCAGCCGTGGTGGCGGGATTCTTCCTCGCCGCGCGGCGGGTTGGCTTCGGGGCGCCAGCGGAACTTCTGGCGCACGGGCGAGGGACGATCTTCCACCACATCGGCGATGATGCGGCCCATGACCGGCGCGAACTTGAAAGCGTGGCCGCTGTCGCCGGCGGCCACGACCAATCCCTCGCGCTGCGGGTCCCGATCGATCCAGAAATGCTCGTCCCTGGTGTCGCAGTAAAAGCACCATCGCTTCTCGACGATGGGCAGCAGCGCAAGCGTGGGGAAAGTCTCTTCCAAAAAGCGCCTCAGGGGGGTCTCGTCTTGCGCCGCCGCCTGGCGCGGCACGTCGAGATCCAGCTTCTGTCCCATTCCGTGGTTGGAGATTTTCACGATCCCGTCGCGATTGATGGAGAATCCATACCACCCGGTCGCCGAAATATCCGCGGTGAACACCGGGAAGAGCTGCCGGGTGTAGAGGCGCTTGCTGGGCGGACGGAGGTGGTAGATGGCGTGGGCGGTGGGAGTCAGCGACCCCGCCAAATGCGGCAGCAGCTTCGGGGTCCAGGCCCCGGCGGCCACCACGACCTGGTCCGCCAGCAAGCGCTCCCCCACCGAGGTCTGGATGCCGGCGACCCGCCCCCCCTGCTCGACGAGCCCGGCCATTGACACCTCGGGTCGCACCGAGACACCCTCGGCGCTGGCCAGCTCCGCCAGGCGAGCGACCACGCGGCCGCTCTCGGCGTAGCCGCCTTCGCTCTGGAAAAAACCGTCGACGTAGTTCTGGGCCTTCCAGCCCGGGAAGCGCTTGCGCAGATCCGATGAGGTCAGTCGCAGCGGACGCCGTTGGCGCTTTTCGAGGACTCGAAAGCTCTCGTACTCGAAGCTCCCCGGGGTCATTGGAGTCCGGGTGAGCATCAGCACGCCGGTCTCGTGAAACAGCGGGTCCGGCCAGCGCTGATTCCATTCCCTCCAGGTTTCCAGCGCTTCCTCCATCAGCTCGGTGTAGGTCTCATCGCTTCCATAGGCCAGCCGAACGATCTTGCTGATGTCGGTGGAGGCGGCCATAGGGTGCGGGATCGGTCCCGGATCGACCAGCGTCACCTGCCAGCCGCGATCTTGCAGCTCTCGGGAGGCGGTCACCCCGAACATCCCGCTGCCCACTACCAGCACGGTCCCTTTCTTTTGCGTCATTGCTGCGGCTCCACGACGGGCGGACCCAGAGTCTGCCCGAGAAATTCTCCGATTTTCGCCTGATAGGCGGCCGGGTCGAAGCGGTAGAGGTCTTCATGTCCCGCGAGCTGCAAAACCCAGAGCGTCGAGGGAGTGGGCGCGGCGGCAAACAGTGCACGGATGGACGGCGCCGGAATCGTCCGATCCTTCCCACCATACCCCAGCAGGGTTGGACACATGGCTTTCCCGATCTGCTTCACCGGCGCGAGCCGCTCCGGAGCGAACCCGAATCGCGGGCGAACCTGCCAGAGAAACAGCGGAGTCACCAGGGTCTCCCCCGGTCCGACTTTCAGCTGAACCCGCGCTCGCATCGCACTCTCCAGATCGCCGAACAGGCGCTCCAGCACCGCTCCCCGGACTGAGATCCACTCCTCCACGGCCATGACCGAGGCGGCGGCACCCATACCCTGCCCGATGAGCGCCGAGCGGCGCACCCCCTTCAGTTCCTGGATGTAGCGCAGTGCCGCGCCCACGTCCAGCCGCTCGTCGTATCCCAGGCTGCTCTTCCCGCCGCTCTCCCCGCAGCCGCGGAAGTCGAACAGGAGAGTTGCGTAACCGATCGAGTGCAGCCACTGCGCACGCCGGAGCATCTGCAGTCGATTGGCGCCCAGTCCGTGGAGCAGAACGATGGCGTGCGATGATTCCCCCGCCGGCCACCACCACCCTTTCAGCTCCACGCCATCGGAGGCCACGAACTGCACCGGTTCGATTCCGGGAGGCGGGGTTTCCGCTGTCCACGGATGGCGGCGCGTGCCCATCTCGACGGAACCGACGACCCAGACGCTGATGGCACCCAGGAATGCCGCCAGGATGGCGACGACGAGAATCTTGCGCAGCATGTCGCCGGACCTCTTGAAATGAGTGCCGGGTGCGAGCGGTCCTGTCGATTCGAGGGGCGCATTCTAGCACGGCGAACGACGGCGCCTGCCTCTGGTATAATGGTGACGCTCCTAAACAATTGACGCTTCGGGAGGTGTGTCATGGCCCAGGATGTACTGACCTCGGTCGGCGACGCGGCGGCTCGAAAAGCCCGTGAATTCGCCGAAGCCTCTCGCGAGAAACTCGACGAGATCAAGAAGAAGAGCCTCGAGGACCTCTACGAGGATGGCGTGGCGTGGGTGAAAGCGAATCCGGGGAAGACGCTTCTCGGAGCGCTGGCTGCCGGCTACCTTCTCGGGCGCCTGCTGCGGCGGAGGTAGGTTTTGACCCAGACTGCCGACGGTTCGGGGGGCACGGGCGTTCCGGAGATTGATCAGGCCGACGCCGCTCCATCCCTCATCGAGCTGATTCTCACGATTCTCAAGTCGTTCGGGACGCTGCTTTCCGGCAAGCTCCAGCTGGCGGAACGGGAGATCTCGCAGGACTTCGGCACGCTGGCGCGCGTCGCGGGACTCTTCGTGGGCGTCGCTGTATTGATGATTCTGGCGTTGGGGCTCGCGGGGGCAGGCCTGGCCCTGCTGATCGCTCCCCAGGTGGGATCCACCGGCTTGGCACTCCTGCTGGTGGCCGGTCTCTATCTGATCGTGGGCTTGTCGATCCTGCTGCTGGCTCGCAGCCAGATCCGGAAAATGGGCGGCTTCCTCAGTGAGAGCCGCGCCGATTTGAAACGGGATGCGGAATGGCTGAAAAACCTGTCGTAGACGAAATCGACGTCGAGACGACACTTGCCGAAATCGAGCAGGCCCGCCAGCGCCTGGGGGCGGCGCTTGCACAGCTCCGGCAGCGCGATGTCATGAACCCGCTCAACATCCGCGCCTGGGTCCAGCGCCATCCCATCGAAAGCGCCCTGGGGGCGGCGGCTGCGGGATTCATCCTGGCCCAGCCCGGCGGCCGATCCAAAGACGGCGAATCCCCTTCTCTGCTCTCCGACCTCTCCCGCTCCGGAATCGAGTCGATGCTCCCCTTCTTGCTGAAATCACTTTTCTGAAGCGATTTCTCTCCCAAAAAAGCCAGATGCTCCTTAGCGTGTCGCTCTAGCGGTCCTGTTTTTTCCCCGGTATCGCGGTCAGAGGAATCAGCTTTTCCAGTGAGCCGAGGTCAAGGCTTCCCATGTCGATCTGCCCGGCCACACGACCCTCCCGATCGATGACCACCGTCGCGGGGAGACCGACTACGCCCAAAGCCTGTGCGGCCTGGGCTTAGCGGGCCCGGACGGCGTTGCGCGTCGCGGTCTTCGAGTCCCGCGGAATCGGGACCGGATAGTTGCCGGTGTAGCAGGCATCACAGAAATCGGCCTTCGGATCGCCCACCGCCTTGTACATCCCGTCGCGGCTCAGATAGCCCAGCGAGTCGGCCTGGATGTACTTGCAGATCTCCTCCACCGAGTGGCTGGAGGCAATCAGCTCCGAGCGGCGCGGCGTGTCGATGCCGTAATGGCAGGGTCCGGTGGTGGGGGGGCAGGAGATGCGCACGTGGATCTCCTTCGCCCCGGCGGAGCGCACCATGGAGACGATCTTCCGGCTGGTCGTGCCGCGCACGATGCTGTCGTCCACCAGGACGATGCGCTTTCCGGCGATCAGGTTGCGCACCGTGTTGAGCTTGAGCTTGACACCGAAGTGCCGGATCGACTGGCGCGGCTCGATGAAGGTGCGCCCCACGTAGTGGTTGCGCACCAGCCCGAACTCGAACGGCAACCCTGACTGCTCCGCGAAACCCAGCGCCGCCGAGACGCCCGAGTCGGGCACCGGAACCACCAGGTCCGCGTCGGCTGGCTGCTCCCTGGCCAGCTCCTGTCCCAGCCGCTTGCGCACCACATTGACGCTGCGGCCGTACAACAGGCTGTCGGGGCGGGCGAAATAGACGTACTCGAAGATGCACGGCGCAGGCTGGACGGCCGGGAACGGGTGGTACGACGAGGTGCCGTCCTCCGTGACCACGATCATCTCGCCGGGCTTGATGTCCCGAACGAACTCGGCATCGATCAGGTCCAGAGCGCACGATTCGGAGGTGACGATGGTGGAGGAACCGATGCGGCCCAGCGACAGAGGGCGGAAACCCCGAGGGTCGCGAACGGCGATCAGCTTGCCGGGAAACAGGAACACCAGGGAGTAGGCGCCCTCCACCTGCCCGAGGGCATCCACGATGGCCTCCTCCAGGCTTTCCTTCTGCGAACGGGCGATCAGGTGCAGGATCGTCTCGGTGTCGGAAGTGGTCTGGAAGATGGATCCGGAGCGCTCCATGTCGTTGCGGATCTGCGTGGCGTTCACCAGGTTGCCGTTGTGGCCGATGGCCATCTCGCCCCGGTGGCTCTCGATGCGCAGCGGCTGGGCGTTGATCAGCTTGCTCTCCCCCGCCGTGGAATAGCGCACGTGCCCGATCGCCATGGTCCCCACCAGCCGCTCGAGGTGCGACTTGGTGAAAACCTTGCCGACGTGGCCCATGCCGCGCTCGGCGAACAGGCGCGACCCGTCGGAGGAGACGATGCCCGCCGATTCCTGCCCGCGGTGCTGCAGGGCGTGCAGCCCGAGGTAGGTCAGGTGCGCCGCCTCGGGATGACCGAAGATCCCGAACACGCCGCACTGGTCATGGAAGCGATCGTCGTCGAACCAGGTCTTTTTCAGGCTCATGGAGGTGGACATTATACCATCCAGGAAGGCAGGGCCTCGGACCAGGGCTTTCTCAGCTCGGCCACGGTGGCGTTGATCTCGGCGTCCTGACCCACGCTGATCCTGAGGCGATTGCCGCCCACCGCTCCCAGCACCGAGAACGGAGCGTCGCGCTCCTGGCAGATTTTTTCCAGCTTTGGAAGGCTCGCCTTCTGCAGCGACAGCAGGATGCGCGACTGGCTTTCCCCGAACAGCAGCGCATCCAGCCGCTTACCCGCGGGAAGCGTGACCTCCGCTCCCACCACACCCTGGGGATGGAAGCAGCACTCCGCCAGGGCCACGGCCAGGCCTCCCTCGGCACAATCGTGGGCGGAGGCGACCAGCCCTTCGGTGATGGCATCGATGCAGGCGTACTGCACCGCCTCCTCCCGCGCCAGATCGAGATGCGGCACGGCGCCGGCTTCCAGGTTATGGACCTGGGAGAGGTACTCCGAGCCGCCCAGCTCCTCTCCCAGCGTTCCCAGCAATACGATCAGATCTCCCTCTCTGGCGAAGTAGCTGTGCATCGCCGAGGGGGCATCCTCGATGATCCCCACCATGCCAATGGTGGGAGTGGGGAGAATTCCCTTGCCTTCGGTCTCGTTGTAGAACGAGACGTTGCCGCTGATGACAGGAATCTCCAGCGACTGGCAGGCTTCGGCGATGCCGTCGACGCACTCCGAGAACTGCCACATCACTTCGGGGCGCTCCGGATTGCCGAAGTTCAGGCAGTCGGTGAGGGCCTGCGCCACGGCGCCCGAGCA
>Ga0137425_1000081_pt1 | contig 31974 bp, 28 predicted proteins | sample EasRivERMZT640_2_FD_102318 | JGI IMG/M metagenome (GOLD analysis project Ga0137425, IMG submission 102318) | Soil microbial communities from meander-bound floodplain in the East River, Colorado, USA - East River MetaG ERMZT640_2 | ecosystem: Environmental > Terrestrial > Soil > Floodplain ...
ATTCCACTGAAGTACAACTTGCGCAGTCTGCTGGTCCGGAAGGTCTCCACCGGAATGACCATCCTGGGCGTGGCTCTGGTGGTGACCGTGTTCCTGCTGGTCATGTCTTTGGCGGAGGGAGTTCGGAAGACCTTTACTACGGCCGTCTCGCCCCTGAACCTGCTGGTCATGCGCGTGGGCGCCCAATCCGACGTGCAGAGCTTCGTGGAGAAGGAGAAGTACGAGAGTATCCGCACGCTCCCCGGGATTGCCCGCGACGAGCAGGGACAGCCCCTGGTTTCGCCGGAAGTCGTCGCGCTGATCAACCTGCCCCGCAGGGACGGCAAGAAGACCAACGTCATCGTTCGGGGAGTGGAGCCGGTGGCTTTCAAGCTTCGCCCGCCCATTCCGATCGTCGAGGGAAGGATGTACCGGGACGGGACCAACGAAGCCATCGTGTCCCGGCGGACCCATGAGCGCTTTGCCAGCACCAACGTGGGGGACATCGTTCAGTCGGGCTCGCAGAAGTGGCTGGTGGTGGGGATCTTCGACGCCGCGGGCTCACCCTACGATTCCGAAATTTGGGCCGACCTGCACAACGTTCAAGGGCAGACCCGCCGGAGCACCGGGTATTCCATCGTGCGCGTGAAAGTGTCGGACGCCGCCGCCCGAGATCAATTTGTTGCGGGGGTGAAGGGGAATCAGCAGATCAAGATGGAGGCCAAGACCGAAGAGGCGTTCTACCAGGAGCAGATGGGAACCGCCAAGCCGATTCAGTTTCTGGCCTATTTCGTCGGGATCCTGATGGCCATCGGCGCTTCTTTCGGAGCCATGAACACCATGTACGCCCAGGTGTCGGCTCGCATTCGCGAAATTGCCACCTTGAGGGCGCTGGGATTCCCGCGGCGGTCGATCCTGCTGTCGTTCATGCTGGAGGCCTTCGCGCTGGGTCTGCTGGGCGGAGCTCTAGGGGCGATCCTGGCCACGATAACGGTCAACTTCATCCTGACCGCTCCCACCGGTACCCAGAACTTCAACACCTTCGCCGAGATCCTCTTTAACTTTCAGCTCAGCCCCAGCCTGATCTTTTCCGGAATGGTTTTCGCCGTGGCGATCGGCCTTTTCGGAGGGTTCTTCCCTGCGGCCCGGGCAGCCCGTCTCAAGATCATCAACGCCCTGCGTGAGGTCTGAATCCGAGTCAGAAGTTTTCCCTTGACAGCTTCGGCCCGCAAGGCGAAACTAAGGCGAAATTCAGGAGCTTTGCATGGCCGGCCAGCTCTCCTTCGACACGCAATGGGACCCGCCGTCAGTTGTAAAGCCTGGACCTGGAGCCGCAGGACGGCTCCTCGGAGAGCGACGCGGAGTCTCCTTTTTCGAGCTTCCCTGCCGGTCGGTGCTCAACCGATGCACCAGCGAGCGGATGCCCTTCCAGTGGACGATCAATCCCTACCGGGGATGCGAGTTCGGCTGCACTTACTGCTACGCCCGCTACAGCCACGAATTCCTCGGAATGGAGAACTGGCTGGATTTCCAGGAGAAGATCCTGGTCAAGCGCTCGGCGCCCGCTCTGCTGCCCAAGGAGCTAACGAGCGAGAGGATGGACGGAAAGGCACTGGCGATCGGCACGGTGACCGACCCGTATCAGCCTGCTGAGCGGGAGTTTCGCATCACGCGAGGCATTCTCGAGAGCCTGGTCCTGGCCAGAGATCTCACTCTTTCGATCACCACTAAATCAGCGCTGATTACCCGGGACCTGGAGCTGCTCCAGGAGATTGCTTCGCGCAGCCGTCTTTCCATCAACGTCTCCCTGATCACCCTGAATCGACGGTTGGCGCGGATTCTGGAGCCTCGCGCCCCTACCCCTGAGAGACGGCTGGCCACGGTTCGCAAGCTCACCGAGGCCGGTTTGAAGGTGGGGATCTTCTCCATGCCGGTCCTGCCCGGGCTTACCGATTCAGCGAAGGGCCTGGAGGCACTGGTGAAGGCCTCCGCCGGCGCCGGGGCGACGCATTTCGTGGCGCAAATGCTCTTCTTGAGAGGCTCGGCGCTGCAGGGATTCCTGCCGAGACTTCAGAAGGATTTCCCGGCACTCGCCTCGCGTTATCGCCGGGAATATGCCAGGAGCGCCTACCAGAGCCAGGTGGTCCGGGAGCGACTCGCCCTTCTGGTCTCAGACCTCAAGCGAAAATACGGTCTGAGCGCTCCCCGGCCGGGCTCAATCCATTCCCGCGACGGGCAGGCCGCGGGGCGCCCGAATGCGGTAGTGGAGAACGATCTCCTTTTTCCCTGACTGGGGCGCCGAGAGAGCCCAGGTGAGGATTCCCGGCTCGTTGGGGTCGCGCCTGAACCCTGCGGTCGTGTCCTTCTCGTCCAGGGTCACGGTGATACGCTCGTCTCCGGATACTGGGATGCGATCCTTCAGCTCGATGGATGCGTCCCGGCCCAGGTGGTTTTCCAGGGTAATCAGAAACCTGTAATCGGTCTCGTCGTCTTTCCCCTTCTGCTCCACCTTGCGCCCGATTGACTTGCGCTCGGCCTTCAAGCGGTCGTCCGGGCCAAAACTCAAGGGAAACTCCTCGCCCGCCGCGTGATCGGCCATCCAGGAGCTGCCGACCAGATCGGGGCCCACGAAGTGCTGCACCCGGCCGGGAAGCAGAGGGATGTCGCCGCTGAGCGGCACTTCGGAGACGAGGAATACTGCCGAGTTCAGCCTGGGGATCGTGCGGTATTCGGTCTTCCCTGCCAGCTCGCGGGAAGCCACCCGATGCTTGTGCGGCTGGGCGTCGCTGGGAATGTCCAGCTTTCCAGGCAACTCGAACGTAACCGCCACGTCCCGCCGGGCCACCCCACCCTCGGTCCTCTGGAGTGGAGCAACCGGTGGTGCTGCCGGTGATTCCATGGCCGCAATATCCGATTCGCGAGCGCCACGGGCATTGGCTCCAGCACCGGCGTTGGCATCGGTCACGCCAGAAGTGAGGGTCAAGATATCTTGATAATCCGTGCCCAAAACCGGCATGCCCGAAATGAACTCTTGTTTGGATCTTCCCTTGGCCTCAGGGTACTGAACCTGAATCGGCACCAGTGAAATGGATGTCAGCTTTGGAAGGTCAATCCCCGCAGCAGGGCGGGTGGTGGAGAGCGTTACGCCCACCGCTTTCCAATCCTCGCCGGTGTTCTGAGTGACCTGGACCTGCCAGATCAGCTCCACTTTCCCCGATGCAGGATCGAGGCGGGCATCGTAAAGCGGAATCCACGAGGCGCTGTTGGCCAGATACATCGCCTTCAGCGTCATTTCCCCTCCGCGCGGCGCCGAAATCAGCACCGTCGCCGTCCATCGCTGGATACCGCCTTGCGAAGACAGCTGGCCCAGCTTCTGGCGCGCGATCTCAATTCTCTCTGTGAGCTCCTTGCGCTTGGGCACCAGGCTGTGCTCCTCCGCCGAGAGGTCGTTGAGCCGGTCCGAGAGAAACTGAAAGGCCTTCTGCCAGGAGTCGACGGCGAAGCCCCTGGTCAGCAGGTCCTTGGAGGATTCCACTCCGGCCGAGGCCTTCAGACTGGACAGGAATTCCCTCAGAGCATTGATGGATTTCTGTCGATCGTCCAGCGAGCCCATCTGTCCCATCAGATCTGCCAGCTCTTTCTCGAGCGCCTTGTAATCCGGGGTGAGATTCGCAGCGCGAAAATCCTGCGTGACCTCCACGCCGCCAATGGTCATTCCCCCGGTGCCCATCCCACTCACCCTTACCGAATTGGGATCCGCCACCGCAGGAATCTCGCGCAGTACGATGCGGTGGTCTCCCGCGGGCAGCGTGACCTTGGCTTCACGAGTCACCAGGGCACCGTCGCGGTAAACCGTCAGCTCGGTGACCTTGGAGTCGGGAGAAAACTCGGCGGCCAAGGATGCCCCTGAGAGCATTCCAACCAGGAGGCAGAGCGGGATTCTGAACTGGCGCAACACAAAGTTGCTCATGTGCCCTCCTCAAGTGTCCCTCTCAATGGAAAAGTACGCCTTCCCAGTTAGAGGGACAATGGGCGGAAAAGTTCCCCGCGACTCAGGCGTCGCGGTCGACTTCGTCCAGATCGAGGTGGTAACGATGGAGGAAGCGATGCACCAGGGGGGCGATCATCACCGCCACGGCCGCCAGCAGGACAACGCCGCTGAACAGAGCGTAGGCGGAGGCGAAGAGCTTGGCGGAGCGGGTGGTCAGGATGTCCACCGGGCCCATACCGCCCAGAATCATGGAAGCGTTAAGAAGCGCGTCGACCCAGGGAAGCCCGGCAAAGTGGTGGTAGCCCAACACTCCCAGGCTCAGCGAACTGCCGATGATGACGATAGCCAGCAGAAAGGTGCGGGCGAGTCGCCGCAGAAATACGGGGTGCGGGGGGAGTCGGTCGCGGTACTTTTCTCGCATGCGCGCGAAGGATAGCGAGTCGCGCCCTGCGAATCAAACCGCTTCGACCTTGAAGTTGTTTCTCTCGAGGAGGGACTTGAACTCCGTCTTGGCCATGGACTTGAAGTAGGCCTCTTGCGGCTCCACCAGGCCCTTGTGAACCAGATCCAGCAGGGCATCATTGAGCATGGTCATTCCCAGGGCCTTGTTGGTCTGCATCAGGGACGGAATCTGGAAGGTCTTGCCCTCACGTATCAGGTTACTGATGGCGCCGGTGACATAGAGGATCTCCAGGGCAGCCACCCGACCGGACCCTTTCTTCTTGCAGAGGGTCTGGGAAATGACACCCTTGAGCGACTCGGAGAGCATCGTTCGGATCTGGCTCTGGCGGTCGGCGGGAAACTGGTCGATGATCCGGTCCACGGTGGAGGGGGCGGTGTTGGTATGGAGCGTTCCGAAGACGAGGTGGCCGGTCTCGGCGGTTTCGATGGCGATGGCGACCGTCTCCAGGTCCCTCATCTCCCCGACCAGGACGATGTCAGGGTCTTCCCGCAAGGCGGCCCGCAGGGCCTGCTTGAAACCCTCGGTGTGGGTGCCCACTTCACGCTGATTGACCAGGCACTTCTGGTTCACATGGACGAACTCGATCGGGTCTTCGATGGTGATGATGTGATCGGTGCGGTTCTTGTTGATCCAGTCCACCAATGCGGCCAGGGTCGTGGATTTCCCGCAGCCAGTCGGTCCCGTGACCAGGACGAGACCCTTGTTGAGCCGGCAGAGCTGCAGGATGTGCTTGGGGAGCCCCAGGTCCTCCACGGTGGGGATTTTTGCCGGGATCACCCGGAAGACGCCTCCGACTCCCAGTCGATCCATGAAGAGATTGCAGCGGAATCGGGCGACGTCCTTTATTTCATGGGCGAAATCGGTGTCATGGCAGCGGTCGAACTCTTCTTGGTTGCCCGGAGAAGCGATGGAGAAGACCATGTCGCGGAGCTGACGGCTGGAAATCGCAGGCGTGTCTCCCAGCGGGACGATTTGTCCGTCCTTGCGAAACAGCGGCGGGTTGCCGCTGCAAAGGTGCAGGTCAGAGCATCCCTCCTCCACCAGCTTCCTCAGGAGAAACTCCATCCCTTGCAATGCCCGCGGGTTGGCCTGGATTGCCGAACCCGCTCGTGGAAGTGTCGCCGGGGAGGGAGCCGGGGCGGCCACACGGTCCGGGCGCACGGAAGGCGCATCCGATCGCGCCCCGTCAAACACTGCGCCAGCGGGCTCCGGCTCGCTGGCCCCTGAAGCGTAATTCATTCCCTCAGAGTCTTCCTCGAGCGCATCGGAGGCCTTGGTCATCCCCTGAGTTGGCGCCGGCGAGGATTCCGTGTCGGCGATGGAAGGATTCGGGGCACTGACAAGCGACGCAGGAGCATCGGACGCCCCAGGAATTGCCAGGATCCTCAGGAGGGCGCCCTGACGCCGGATTCGCACGCACACCGGACCTGCCGGGGATTCGTATCCGAACTCGTGCTCCCCTTCCTGTGACAGCACGGGCGCCAGATGCGACGGTACGATTTCCTTCAGGAGTCCTTCGAGCTGCTGACGGGTAGCCGATTCTGCGCTCACCGGCTTCCTGTCAGAGCCGAAGCAAAGTGTCACGCGCTCTCCGGAGGCGGCCGTCAGCTGATCGGCCCGGAACTTGTAAAGAGTCTGAACGAAGCGATCGAATTGGGCCATTGGCTATTTTCCCGGCTCGTGCCCGAGGATGGAAACCCGCACGATGGCTTTCTTGTTGATGAGCTGGGCCATGGCGCCCTCCCTGACGGCGAAGAAACGCTCCGGCAGATTAAGAAAGTCGACCAGTCGCCGCCTCCCCTCGGGCATCACGAACCCGACCTGCCCTTTGATTTGCGTGCCGTCCTGGAGGGTGAACTCAGCCTGCACGCCGTTGCCTGCCATGGGTGCGCCCGACATCTCTTCGGCCGGGAATTCAGCATTGGCGGACGCCGTCAGGACCATCAAAGCATCCTTGTTCAAGAGCACCACGCTCTTGTGTGGTGGCTCCACCGCCGGAAGGAACTCGCCGGGACTGTTGAGCAGATCGCTCAGACGCTCTGCGCCGTCGCGCATCTGTGCTCGCTCGCTCAGAAAGAGGTGGACCACCGCGCGCTCCCCTCGTCGCCCCCTAATGAGCTGGATGACCTTGCTGGACTGACTGAGGAGGGTGATTTCCACGGAAATCTCGCGCTTGGGAATGCGGTACTCGGCGGCAAGCGAGGCAAGAACCATGGGGGATTCCTTATGCGCTGGCGACGCGACCGCTGCGGTCCCGCCGCGCGTGTTAACTTAGTGCCTTGAAAGGAGTCGTGCCACCCGGCGCGCCAACCCGGAGCCGGGTGCTAGGACGGAGGGTCGCACCCTGATCCAGGCCCTAACTCTATGATTACAAGCCCGATACACTCTTTGATCGGCCCGCAAGCATGCGCAGCCCGATGAATTCCATGGAGGAATCGATGCATCGCGTTCTCTTGATCAGCAGCTCCAGGGTCCATGGCAGCGGCTATCTGGATCACTGCGAATCCGAAATACGGAGCTTACTGGGCAGCGTGGGGCAGGTGCTTTTCGTCCCCTTTGCCCTCGGGGATCAGCCGGCCTATGCGGAGAAAGTGCGGGAGCGGCTGGGTCGAATGGGGCTAGCCGTGAACTCGCTTCACGAAGCTCGCGACCCGATCGCTTCGCTGCAGCAGGCGGAATCAATCTTCATCGGTGGAGGAAATACCTTTCGCCTGCTGGACGCGCTCTACCGGGGAAGGCTGGTGGAGACCATTCGGCAACGGGTGGAGGCGGGAGCACCTTATATGGGCTCGAGCGCTGGATCGAACGTCGCGGGCCCTACGATCAAGACCACCAACGACATGCCGATCGTGCAACCGCCAAGCTTCGACGCCTTGAAGCTCGTCCCTTTCAACCTCAATCCCCATTACCTGGATCCGGATCCGCTGACCACCCACATGGGCGAAACACGCGAGGAGCGGATCCGCGAATTTCACGAGTTGAATGACCCGCCGGTGGTGGGGCTCCGGGAAGGAGCCATGCTGCGCATCGAAGGGAAAAGTGCCGTGCTGCGGGGCAGCGTGGGAGCCCGCCTGTTCGTGAAGGGGGAACCCGCCAGGGAATTCTCTCCCGGAGCTGCTCTCGATTTCCTTCTCGAATAGCTTCAGCTCTTCAACCCGGGTGGACTCGACAGACGATCGATTTCCTCTGTCGCGAGGGCCCGGATATCCTCCGGGAGAAGGCCCGCCTGGCGCATCCGCTGAAGCACGGCGCGTAACTGCGAATGCAGGAATTGCGAAGTCCTCTCTTTGACCGTCGTTGAAGGATACGCGACGCACACCCCTCGCCGGCTCTGAATGGTCACGAACCCTTCCTCCTCCAGCAGGCGGTAAGCGCGGGCCACCGTGTTGAGGTTGATACCCAAGTCTAAAGCCAGGGTTCGCACGCTGGGCAACAGGGCTCCAGCTTGCAGGGTTCCCGACCCGACCCCGGCGCGGATCTGCCGCGCAATTTGCTCGTAGACCGCATCGTCGGACTCGCGAACCACCTTGACCGCCAGCGCCATCAGGACACCCCGCTCTGTATACTATATCGTATACAGAACTCAACTGGAATAATCAAGCCGGTCATCCCCCGTTCGTCGCTTTGACACGAAAAACCGACGCTGATAGACTCCGCCCCCTTCGGAGGGGACGCCACCTCGTCCCACACCCCAAACGTTAGACGCCTTGCGGGTTGAACGACGCTTCCAGGGGCCCATCGATGTCCTCGCGCAGCCGACCCAAAGTCCAAACCGGCCTAGAGGTCCTCGCCCGCTCTCGCCCCCGCTGGCTCAAGGGTCGGCGCGTCGGGCTGCTCATGCATCCCGCCTCTGTAACCTCCGAGTTCATTTCGGCCCGAGATATCGCGGCGGAGATTTTCGCCAAGAAGCTAACCTGTCTTTTCGGCCCGCAACATGGATACGGCGGCGAGAAGCAGGACAACATGGTGGAATCACCCCACGGGTTCGACACCGAATTGATGATTCCCGTATACAGCCTCTATTCGGAGACCCGTAAGCCGACCCCGGCCATGCTGGACCACCTGGATGTGCTCCTGGTCGACCTGCAGGATGTCGGAAGCCGGGTTTACACCTTCGAGTGGACAACCGCCCTGGCCTTGGAGGCCTGTGCCGCCGCCGGCAAGGAAGTCGTGATTCTGGACCGCCCCAATCCTCTGGGAGGGGAGGTGGTAGAGGGAAACCTGGTTCGCGACGGCTACCGCTCCTTCGTAGGCCTCTACCCGGTGCCGATGCGCCACGGATTGACCCTGGGAGAGATGGCGGCCCTGGTGAATGCACGGCTGGGAAATGGGGTAAAAAACGCCCGTCCCAAGCCGCGCGGGGACGGATTGGGAATCCGCTGCCCCGGAGCCTGCAATTTGACCGTCATTCCCATGCGGGGCTGGAAGCGGAAGATGCTGTTCCCAGATACGGGGATTCCTTGGGTGCTCCCCTCCCCCAACATGCCAGCGTTTGACACGGCGGTGGTCTATCCAGGACAGGTTCTCCTGGAGGGAACCAATCTCTCCGAGGGACGGGGCACGACCCGGCCGTTTGAAATCTTCGGAGCTCCCTACCTGGACACCAGGCGATTCCAAGCGGCGTTCGACGCCAGGAAGCTGCCCGGCGTGGCGCTGAGGGAACAGGCCTTCCAGCCCACCTTTCAGAAGTGGAGCGGGAAGATGTGCTTTGGCTTTCAGATTCAGGTCACGGATCGAAAGACCTTCAAGCCGTACCTCACGACCCTCGCCATCCTGCAGGATGTCCTGTCAGAGCATCGCCTCGACTTCATCTGGAAACAGCCTCCCTACGAATACGTCACCGACAAGCTCCCGGTGGACGTTCTCACGGGCGATCCGGCCGTACGCAAGGTGCTGGAGTCGGGGAGCAGCCTGACAAAGCTGGAGAAGGGATGGCACAAGGAGATCGCGGCATTCGTTCGGGAGTCCCGGCCGTTCAGACTCTACCGCTGAGACTCAATCCAGATCGAACGGGCGCACGGGCAGGGGTGATTCATCGTCTTCGGCTTTCTTCATCGCCTCTTCGAATTTCCTATCCATAATCTCGCTCTTGTGCTTCTCTTCTTCCATCGCCTTGGCCAGCTGTGCCTTGGCCTGCTTCTGCCGGGCGGCGGATTCCCGTGCCGCCTCCTCGAAGGACTTGACCGGACCCTTCCTCGGACGCTCGTCGAGGAGGACTGCACCCGTCGCGGGGTCGAGGTGCAGAACGGTCCCACAACAAGGGCAAGTTACGATTAAGGTCTTGTCGGATTTCTGCACGCCTCTCTCCTGGCATTGACCTCTACTTTTATCCTCATGGGCTCCTTTCGTCAAGGGTGCCTGCTCCCCTCCTGCCCCCACCCCGATTTCAGGCCAGGAACATTCGTCTCATGCACGCCCCGTCCAAACGTTTGCTAAAACAGCATTTATTGTGCCAATAGTCTCAAGAAACCGCTTGATCCGGCTCATAGATCGTCGTAGACTTCCGCACTGAATCCCCAAGTGAAACCACCCATGGAGAAGCGCCCTGCCCGAGGCCGGCGTCGTTCTTAACCACCGCTACCGTGTCCTCCGCCCTCTTGGGGAAGGTGGAATGGGGCAGGTGTTCCTGGTGGAAGATCTCCTCAACGGCGAGCAGCTTCTGGCCTTGAAAACCCTCCGCAAGGCTCTCCTTTCCCAGGAAGGTGAAGATCGATTCAAGCGGGAATTCCGCGCCATGACCCGGCTGCGGCATCCGAATCTCGCCCGCGTGTTCGACTATGGAATCCTGGACGGAGCGGGAGAGCCCTTTCTGACCCTCGAGTATCTGGACGGGAAGAATCTGGCCGATTACACCCCCGCCGAGATCCGTCCCATCCTTGGGGAGGTTCTGGCTCAGCTCTGTCGTGCGTTGGATTACATTCACACCCGCGGCCTCCTGCACAACGACATCAAGCCGCAGAACATCGTCCTTCTATCGGCTCCCCTGAACGAGCAAGGGCCCACGGTCCTGGCCAAGCTCATGGACTTTGGCCTGGTCCATTTTCTGGATCAGGAGGAGCCCTCACGGCGCAGTGGCACCCTCCATTATTCCGCGCCCGAGGTGCTTTCCGGCGGCAAGGTGGACCCTCGATCGGATCTTTATTCGCTGGGAGTCGTGCTCTACCGGCTGGCTACCGGAGCCCTCCCCTTCACCGCCCGGGACCCTATCGCGGTCATTCGCGCCCACCGGGAATCCGCACCCCCTCCACCCAGGTCTCTGGATCCATCCATCCCGGCGGCGCTGGAGCGGTTGATTCTTCATCTCCTCGAGAAGGACGCGGGCGATCGTCCCCGCAGCGCCGCGGCGTTGTTGCGCGAGGTGAATGAGGCCCTGGGCACCGGACATGTCCTGGAGACGAAGGAAACGCGGGAGAGCTATCTCACCGGGGCGAGCCTGGTGGGGCGCGAAGAGGAAATGCAGGTGCTTCGCGTCGCGCTGAAATCCCTTTCCGCTCCCGATGGCGGACCCCGGCTCATCCTAATTGGCGGTGAGAGTGGCGTGGGAAAGAGCCGGCTGCTCCGGGAGTTCCGCACCCTGATTCAGACCGAGGGCGTGCAATTCCTTTCCGGCTCCTGCTACGAGACGGCCGGAGGAATCTACCAGCCCTTCGTCGAAGCCTTTCGCTTCCTGGCCCCGGCCGTGCGGAGCTCGCTTTCAGAAGCGGACTCCGAAGGCTTGAGCGCCATCAGGCCGGCGATTCTGGCTCCCCTCTTTCCGGATCTGGCGCCCGGGCCTCCCATCGGTGCCGACACCCTGGCCGCCCGGGAGTCCAAGGAGCAGCTTTTCGAGGGTGCCGAACAGATCCTGAGGGAGCAGAGCCTGAAGCGCCCCCTGGTCTTGTCCCTGGAGGATCTGCACTGGGCCGATAGCCTGACCGTGGAGTTTCTGAAGTACCTGAGGGATCGACCGGACGATGCCCCCTATCTCATCGTGGGAACCTACCGCGATGACGAGCTCGAGGGACGCCCCTTCGAAACGCTGGCGACTTCCTCCAAGACAGCGCCCCGACAAGTCGTGCTGCGCCTCGAACGACTGGAGGCGCCCGAAATCGCCCAGCTCATCCGCTCCATGATGTCGCTGGACGAGGACCCTTCCGAGCTGGCACTGATCCTCCAACGACAGACAGCCGGAAACCCGCTCTTCATCGAGGAAATCCTCAAGGCCCTGGCAGAAGAAGAGGCCGTTTCTCGCCACGATGGCGAATGGGAGGTGGACCTCGCCCACCTCGACAGGCTGGAGGTTCCACGCAGCATCAATGAGACCCTCAGCCGGCGCCTGGCACGCATCACGGAAGCCCAGCGGCGCCTGCTGCGCGTCCTATCCGTGTTTCATCGCCCCATTCCCCGATCAATGCTGGCTCAAGCCGGAGGCTGGGACGGAGAGGTGATGGCCACCGAGCTGTCCCCTCTTTTCCATCGCGGTCTGCTGCGCCGGACTCAGGAAGGAGGGGAAGAAAGAGTCGCCTTTGCGCATGTCCGAGCGAGGGATCTTGTGTATCGGAGCTTGGGTCCTGATCGTCCGCGGCTGCACCTCGTGGCCGGGGAGCTCCTGGAGCAGTCGGCCCGGCCTACGCAGGAAGAGGCGTTGGAGGAGCTCGCCTATCATTTCACCCAGGCGGGCGAGCGCGTCCGCGGCCAGCAGTATTCCGAGAAGGCCGGAGACAAATGCGCACGCCTGTTCGCTTACGGCCCCGCACTGCAGTTCTATCAGAAGGCGCTGGAGCTCCTGCCGCGAGGTGACGCAGCCCGGCGCATGGGTCTATTCAGCAAGATCGCGAAACTGCATGCGGGGACGTCCGATTACGCCGAAATGCAGGACTACCTGAACCGGGCGTTGAAGATTGCCCGCGCTTTGCAGAATCGATCCGAGGAGGGACAGATTATCGCCTCCATCGCCTACGGCCACCTGCTGCAAGGGCACCTCGATCTGGCGGTGCGCAGCGCCCGTGCGGGACTGGCGCTCTTGGAGCCCCAGGGGGACCACCTGGGGATTGGACGCGCCAAGAACTTCATCGGAACCGCGTACGCCCGGCTGGGACAGCTGGATGAGGCGGTGCCCTACTTTACCCACGCCCTCGAGCATCTGGAGTTGGCCGGCGACCGCTGGCAGACGGTCAACGTCAGGACCAACCTGGCCACAGTCCATGGATCCCTGAATCGCCCGGAAGAGGCTCTCTCTCAGTACCGTCAGGCCCTGCAGGCCTGGCTCGAAATCGGAGACAAGCGCGGCAGGGCCATGACGCTGACCAATGCCGGGCTGATCCTGAAGGATCTGGGACGGCTGGAAGAAGCCGCCGCATCCGCGGAGGAGTCACTGTCGTTGTTCCGCCAAACCCGCGACCGGACCACGCTCGCCATCAACCTATGCGCGCTCACGGAAATCGAGCTTGCCCGCTGCCGCTACGACCGCGCCATGGGGCTGGCCGAAGAATCGCTACGCCTGCGCCGCGAGATTGGGGAAAGGGCCTTGCAGCCCCTTTCACTGGACTTGCTTGGAGCCGCGAAGCGCCTTTCGGGAGATGTGACGGGAGCCTGGGAGTGCCACCAGGAGGGTCTGCGCATTGCGCGGGAAGACAAGAATGAGCTTCAGGAGGGGTTTCTCTTCCTGGCCCTTTCCAGGGACGCCTGGGAGGAGGGGAAGTCGAAGGAGGCCGCCCTGTCCGCCGAAAAGGCCCTGCTCCTGGCCCGACGCCTACGCAATCGCAAGCTGCAGTCGGTGGCTTTGGAGGTGCTGACCTCAGTTTCGCTGGGAACGGGGCGGGTGCGCGAAGCGGCGAGCCGGGCCAGGGACCTCGATGCCCTGGCGAAGAATGGGGGCAGCACTGAAGATCGCTTGCGGGCCCTGATCGCGTTGGGAGCCAGCCGGCTCGCGGAAGGGCAGTTGGACGAGGCTCGGAGCCACCTGGAGAGTGCGCTCGAACATTCGCAAGCTCTGTCGCGTCTGGACCGGGAGGGGGAAGTCCGGGTCGCCCTGGCGGACCTGGCTGAAAAGTCGGGTCGCCCGGACCGGGCCCACGATTTCCTCCAGGGTGCCGCGCAGGTCCACGGAACGATCGCCTCCCACCTCCAGGACACTGCCTTGCGGCGTCGCTACCTGGCCTCGGGTAGCCGGGACCAAGTCAGGCGCCGGATCGAAGGCCTTAAGCCGTCGACCGGCGAACCTCATCCGGCGCTTGCGAGCCGTGTGCCCCCGATCAAGATGCTGGCCACGATGTACGACATCTCCCAAATCATCAGCACGCTCCGGGACCTTACGGAGCTCTTGAACCGGGTATTGGACCTGGCCATCCAGATTGTCGGGGCGGAACGGGGGCTGATTTTCCTGCGCGAGGAGCCGACCGGAGAGCTGAAGATCAGGGTTGCCAGAAACCTGGACCACGAGACCATCCGCGATGCGGGAGAATACAGCCTGCGGATTCTGAGTGACGCGGCGGCAGGCCGTCCCATCGTCACGTTGGATGCGGGATCGGATGAGCGCTTCGAGCGCTACGACAGCGTCAGCCTCTACAACATCCGCTCTCTGGCGTGCGTCCCGCTGAAGCTCCGCGATCGAATCCTGGGAACCGTGTACCTGGACAGCCGCAAGGGGGACGTGCTTTTCGGTGAGGAGGACCTTGAGTTTCTGACGGCCTTTGCCAACCAGGCGGCCATCGCAATCGAAAACGCCCAGCTGTACGAGGCGCTCCGGCAGGAGAATCTGTATCTGAAAAAGACGGTGGAATCCCGCTACGGCTTTCAGAACATCATTGGCACCAGCCCGGCCCTCGCGGGAGCGCTGGAGCGTCTTGAGAAGATCGCCGACAGCAGCCTGCCGGTAATCATTCAGGGGGAGAGCGGAACGGGGAAAGAGCTGGTGGCCCGGGCCATTCACTTCAATTCTCCCCGCAGGGACAAGCGATTCGTAACGGAAAACGTGGCGGCGCTCCCCGAAGCGCTTCTTGAGAGCGAGCTGTTCGGCCACGTTCGCGGCGCCTTCACCGGGGCCGAGCAGGACAAACAGGGACTGTTCGAGGTGGCGGACGGAGGAACCTTGTTCCTGGATGAAGTGGGGGAGATGGGGCTTCCCATGCAGAGCAAGCTACTACGAGTCCTCCAAGACGGAGAGATCCGGCCCGTGGGCGGCAGCAAGGTTCGCAAGGTGGATGTCCGCATCGTGGCGGCCACCAATCGGGACCTCAAGGCCATGGTGGCCGAGAAGCGGTTTCGCGAAGACCTGTTCTACCGGCTCAATGTGGTCACCCTGTCGCTTCCCCCGCTGCGACAGCGCAAGGAGGACCTCCCGCTGCTGATTGATCACTTCCTGGAAAAAATCGCCCGCGAAAAAGGCACGAAGCCTCTGAAAGTCGATGCCCACGTGCTCGCGATTCTTTCCCGCCACCGGTGGCCGGGAAACGTCCGGGAGCTGGAGAACACGGTTTCGCGCCTGGCACTTTTCGCCGAGGGCCCCATTCTGAGCCTGGTGGATCTGGCCAAGGATCCCGAGCTGGTGGATCGGATTGCGGACCTTCCGGGCGGCAGAAAGGTGCCGGAGCCGGGCCTCAGCCGCACCGAGCTCCGCAGGGCGCTCAAGGCCGCGGCGGGAAATCGCGCTCAGGCCGCCGCGCTTCTGGGCATCTCTCGGGCGACTCTCTTCCGCAAGATTCGGGAGCTGCGCATCAAGGACTGAAGTGACTGCCCGGACGCCCGGGGGGATCGCCGATCCGTCGGGGGGAACGGGACCGTGGCGGCGAAGAATTCAGGCCTGAGCCTGGGGCTCCGGAGGTCGTGGGGCGGGTGGTGGCATCTCGATCGACATCGGCCGGTTGGCTCTTACCTCGACTTCCTTCTCGCGGTCCACCTTGCAAACGCTGCAAAGCGAGATTTCTCCGATTCGGTTCGTGAGAAATTTCCTGCGAATCTCCGTGGCCACCTCTCCGTTCCAGACCTCGTAGAGGCTCTTGTCCTGAATGTTCCCCAGAATGATCTTGGCCTCGTAGTCCGTGCAGCAAAGCACGAGATCTCCGTTGAACTTGATGTAGGCCTGCTTGAAGAGACGCGTACAATCGCTGAAATAGTCCATCTGCTGGTGGTGCGCGTATGACTGCGCGTCCACGATGTTGCCGCCCCGGTTTTCTAGCATGGTGTACCGGGCATTCACTCCCCGCGATCGCCAGTACTCCACCGCCTTGCGCGCGTCGATCACCTCGGTATCGACCATGGTGATCCAGACTGCCGGGCGAGTGGCCTGCTTGCGGCGTATCTCCGAGAGGAGATGATCCACATTGGTCATAGTCCGGTCGAACTTGAGCCCGCCACGCATCGTCTTCTCATAGGCCTCGGGATCGATGCCCTGAATGGAGATGGCCAGCTCGTGCAATCCATCCCCCATGTCGATGATTTGCTCCACCACGGCGGGGGTCAGCAGTGAGCCGTTGGTGGTGATGATGACCTTCGCGCGGGCGTTCGCCTCGTTGATGTAACGAATCCTCCGGAAGATGTCCCTATCGACGAAAGGCTCGTTCATCAGGTAGGGGCTGATTCGCCGCACCCTGTGGTGGGCGCTTTCATCAACAATCTTGCGGAACAGCTCCCATTCCATCTTTCCCTTGGGCTGATCGTCGGCGGTCGCCCCATAAGGGCAGAAGATGCAGTCGGCGTTGCAGCCCGTCTGGGTCTGAATCTGGATATTTCGGGGAAACTTCGGCACCGGCCGGCGGGTGAGGCGCTTTTTCAACCTTGCGAGGAGGTCATCCTCGGGAAGTATCATGTAGTAGCGATTGATTTTAGGGTTACCGTGCTTCACGCGCGTCGATCCTCCAGCAGTTCCCCATAGAGTGATTCCGTCTGATCGAGCAAGCGGTCCACACCGAAACGGCCTACGCCGTCGTGCCCGAGGTGGCCGCATTGTATTCCCAGGGATCGATTCGAGGCAAACCGGAGAATCGCGGCGCCCAAGGCCGCGGCATCCCCCGGGGGTACCAGCAGACCCTCCTGGCCGTCGTGAACCACCTCCCCGACTCCTGAAATCGCCGACGCTACGATGGGGACGCCGCAGGCCATGGCCTCCTTCAGGACCGCCGGGGAGCCCTCTCCCGAGAGGGAGGGTAAAACGAACAGATCCAGGGCCGGAAGAACGTCGGCGACCTCCTCCGAGAATCCCATGAGGCGGAATACTCCCTCCAGATCCAGAGCCTTGATCTGGCGACGCAGCGCCTCCTCCAGCTCTCCTGTCCCCACGATGACATATCGCAGGGAGTCGTGCCCAGCGGCGAGCTGCGCTGCAGCCGCTACGAGCACGGAGTGCCCTTTGTGCTTCGCAAGATGGCCCACCGTCCCCACCACGAAGTCACCCGGGCCGTAACCCATCGTGCGCCGGGTGTCCTGACGATCCCGCAACTTGCGAAATCGATTGAGGTCGACCGCGCTATGGATCACCACGATCCTTTCTTGCGGAACACCACGGGAAATCAGATGGTTTCGAATTCCCTCCGACACGGCGATAATCCGATCCACTCGCTGGGTGTATTTCCATTGCGCCAGCGGATTGCGCGAGAGCGGGAACGACACCCGGCGGCTGGCCACCGCCGGAATCCGGCCGGAGATGAAAGAGGCCAAGGTCCCCAGAGTTATGGCGTGAGACGTGTGGTAGTGAATCAAGTCGGGACGAAACCGGCGCAAAAGCCGCGCGAGCGCCAGAACACCCAGCGGATCGAACTCGCCTCTCGAGGCAATCTCCTCAACTGGAACTCCGGCCTCCCGGGCCTTGGTCGCCAGCGGCGAGGCTGGCGGGGCCGTCACGAGACAGTGGTGACCGCGCTCCATCAATCCGCGAGACAGTAATAGGGTCTGCACTTCGCCTCCCCGCCAACCCCTCTCGGTATTGACGTGGAGCACGCGAGCCGGCCTCACGGCTCCGGAGCCCTCCCGTGATGCAATCCCAGCTCCCAGAGCTTGGCGTATTTCAGAAAGACCGTAAACGCTCCGAGCATCGAGAGCGCCAGACCGTGGATCCCATCGAGAAATCCTAGGCGAATCAGGTACATTTTCAGAAAGCGCTGGAGTGGCCGGAGTCCGATGGAAACCCATCCGGCCCGCTTCCCCTCCTTGTACATCTGGCTGGCACCCCAATCGGAATAGAGCTGCATTTTCTTCCAGTACTGCGAAAAGCTGCGGAAAGAATAGTGGAGGAGAGGATGCTGCAGAACCGGAAGAGGGCCGGGGAGCTCGATCTCGGCGTGGACTTCCCTATTCTCATACCGGGCTTTGTCCCGCCTGAACAGGCGGACGACCTTGTCGGTCTCCCACCCGCAGTGATTCATCTTTCTCCCAAGGAAATGGTTGGTCCTGCGGATCCAGTATCCCTCGTGGCGGGGCCCCCGCTGGAGGATGCCACGAATCTCTTCACCAAGCTCGGGCGTGACCCGCTCATCGGCGTCCACCAGAAGCACCCAGAGATGGCTGGATTGCGGAATCGCCCAGTTTTTCTGCGACGCCGAATTCACATACTCATGTTGAACGACACGGGCTCCGAATTCGCGTGCGATGTTCAGGGTCTTGTCGCTGCTGAAGGAGTCCACGACGAAAATCTCATCCACCCACCGAAGCGATTCCAGGCAGTCCCGGATGACCGCCTCCTCGTTGAAGGTCGGGACGAGAGCTGTGAGCTTTTCAGTCATCCCTTCTCGATCTCCTTGAGTCGAGCCTGGGCCTCGTGGACGAATTTCCCCTTGGGATACTCTTGCACCAGCCGGACATAGTAGAGACGGGCCTCGTCGGGGTTCAAGGTAAACACCAGACAGTTCGCCAATCGAAACAGCGTCTCTTCGGTCCGGGTATATTGGGGGTACTTGTCCAGGATGACCCGATAACGGTCGGCGGCGCCGAGAAAGTCCTTCCGCTTGTAATAGAAATTCCCTACGAGGAAATTGTGCGCAGCTAGCTTTTCCCGACACTTCAGAATCTGATCCTGCGCTTTTCCCACATAGGCACTGTCCGGGTAGAGGCGCTCTACCTTCTCGAACTCCGTGATGGCCTTGAACGTCAGCTCCTGGTCACGATCCGGCGCGAGCACCTGTCCGAACAGCGACATCCCCACCTGGAATTGCGCGTACGCCGCCTCCTCCCGCTGGGGATAATAGGTCAGGAAATTGCGATACGCGGTGAGCGCCTCCCCTAGGTTCAGAATTCCACCGCTGAGGTAGTAGGAATCGGCCAGCTTGAGTTGAACCACGGGCAGCATCTCCCGATCTTCTTGCGGGATTCTGGCCTGGAGGGTCTGAAAGAGAGTCCGGGCCTGGTAATACTTCTTTTTCTGCATTTTTTGCAGAGCGGTTTGGTACAGCTGGTCGATGGGTTGGTTGAGGGCGGTGTTCTTTTTGTGGCAGGAGCTGATGCCCGGAATGAAAAGTACAAGGACAATCAGCAAATGACGGACCGCGAAGTCGGACCTGGCCCGAAGCGAATTCATCTTCAGGGCCGGCTCAGAAGGTCCCGGTATTCCACCGGCAGCCGAATGACCTCTCCCTCTCGATTGACCGTGGCGTGGACCGTTCTCCCCTCGGCCAATGGGCGGTCCTCCCCTTGCCGGTGCAGACGATAGCGAAAGGCCACGCGCGAGGCGGAAACTTCCTCCAATGCGGTTTCGATCTCCAGCACTTCATCGTAGCGGGCGGAGGAACGGTAGCGGCACGCCGCCTCCACCACCGGCATGAGGATCCCGTGCCCTTCCATCTCACCGTAAGTGCACCCCAGCTCCCGAAGCAACTCGGTCCGGCCCAGCTCAAACCAGACAAAGAAATGCGTATGGTGGACGACTCCCATCCGATCCACTTCCGGATATCGAACTCGTACGGAGGTTACCGACTTCCTCAACTTTCTGCCCCGCGCATCCTGCGTAGCAGTTCCCGCGCATTTTCGGCTGGATCGCCTTTTCCGAAGATGGCATTTCCAGCCACCAGAATGTCCGCGCCGGCCCGGATCAATTCGGCTGCGTTCTCGGGGCCAACCCCGCCATCCACCTCAATCCTGGCGCTCAATCCGCGGCTCGAAATCAGCTCCTTGAGGTCACTCACTTTCGACAGCACCGCGGGAATGAACGTTTGACCTCCGAAGCCAGGGTTGACAGACATGAGCAGAATAAAATCGACGAACTCCAGGATGTCATGGAGAAGCAGGATTGGGGTCGCGGGATTAAGGACTACCCCTGGACTCGCACCGAGCTCGCGAATTCGCGTGACGGTTCGGTGCAGGTGCGGCACAGCCTCGAAGTGCACTGAAATCCAGTCGGCACCCGCATCGCGGAATGATTGCAGATAGCGATCCGGCTCTTCAATCATGAGGTGCACATCCAATGGGAGGGCAGTAATCCGATCCACCGCCTGGACGATCGCCGGGCCGATGGTGAGGTTCGGCACGAAGTGGCCGTCCATCACGTCCAGGTGAATCGCAGCGGCACCTCCCTGCTCCACAGATTTGACTTCGCTTTCCAGGCGGGCAAAGTTCGCGGAAAGGATGGAGGGGGACAACTGCGACTTGCCGGTGGGGCTAGCCATGATCCTCAGCCTCCGCACTCACGACCAGGCTGATGGAGTCACCCTCTCGAAGAGGATGACCTGACGGAGGGTATTGCTGAAGAATGACGCCGCTTGAGACTCCCTCCCGGGGTGCTTCGCGGCGCACATTCGTGATTCGCAACCCCGCTTCGCTGAAGAGACGGGTGACCAAGACGAGACTCCTCCCCTCGACGTTCGGCATGACCCAGACCTTGGCTCGGCTCCCTTTGCTGACTAAGAGGTCGACGGCTCCTTCGCGAATCCGCTGGGTTCCTGGCGGTGGCTCCTGTGCCAGGATGCGGTCGGCGTCGGCTGCACCGCTTGTGGCGTAGGCAATCTGTCCCAGCTTGAGACCCGATTGTTGCAGGCCAATCTGCGCACGCCTTGCCGGTTGTCCCACCAACTCCGGCACCTTCAGGACTTCCCTTCCCAAACTCACCAGGACACGTACTTTTCTGTTTCGTTTGAGCCGCGAGCCTTCAATGGGATCTTGGGAGACGATCATTCCCTCCGGAACTAGTGGATCCATCTTCTCGCCGCTCTTTTCCACCAGAAGTCCCTCGCGCTGCACGCGTTCGTTGGCCTCCGGGATCGACATTCCATGCAGCGCCGGCACCGTCACCTCGCCGCCTCGCACTGCCTTGCGCATGGAGAGATAGCCGCTCAGCGCTGCCGTAGCGATCAAACCGGAACCCACTCCCGCCCATTTGAGGGCGGACATGAGCAGGGATTTGCGCCTGGACTGCTCCCTAAGGGGGCGGGGCTCAGCGGGTGTGTTCATTTAAGTGATTGAAAAATCGCCACTAATGCCGGTTCAAGGAGCGCCGAATGCTAGCATAGCGTCGCGGGTGATTCAAGGCCCTCTAGGTGGGTGTCCGGACACCGCAGCTCAGCGGGTCCTATCGCTCGAAACTCTCCAAGGGTGACTCGATGGGTGGTCCATCGCTCATGGGGCGGTGGCGAGCTCAGCGTCAGGCGTTGGCACTGGATTCTCCGAACCGAGCGCCTGGCTCAAACCATCTCCCCCGCATGGCTTCCTCGCCAGTCACTCGACGACGCCCCTCAAGTTGAACTTCCCGAACTTCGATGCAGGTATTGGACCCACAAACCACCCTAAGGGCGCCGCTAGCTTCCAACAGAGTTCCCGTGCGAGCCGCATCTGCGAGCGGGCCTGCATAGGCGTCGGCTTGCCATATCTTGACGTTCATCCCTTGGTAATTCGTAAACGCTCCGGGACGCGGGTTAAGCGCTCGAACCTGGCGGACGATGGCGGGTGCATCCGCTCCCCAGCGAATCCGTGCAGCTTCCTGATGAATTTTCGGAGCGTAGGACTCCAGATCGACCGCCTGGGGGCGCGCCACCAGCGTGCCTCGTTGCAGGCCTTCCAGAGTCTGGACCAGCAGCTCCGCACCCACTTGTGCCAGGCGGATTTCAACCTCCCCTGAAGTCTCCCGATCCCCAAGCGGTGTTTCCCGCTGCAATAGGATGGGTCCGGTGTCGATTCCCTCGTCCATGAGGAGCGTCGTCACTCCCACCACATGCTCGCCATGAAGAATCGCATGGGCTACAGGCGATGCGCCCCGATAGCGCGGGAGTAGAGATGCATGAAGGTTGACACAGCCGCTGGCAGGGACTTGCAAGAATTCTCGAGGGAGAATGAGTCCGTACGCGACCACCACCGCGACTTCAATTTCCTCTGCCGCCACCTGCTCCTGTACCCGCTTATCCAGGCGCTCCGGCTGGACAACGCTCAGCCCCAGGGAGAGCGCCTGTTCTTTGACTGCGCAAACGCGGGTGCGTCGACCCCTGCCTGCCGGGCGATCGGGCTGGCAGAGTACCAGACGTATCGAGTGCCCCGCCTTGTGCAGCTGGCCCAGAGAGGGAACTGCAAATTCCGGAGTGCCGAGGAAGACCAGCCTCAAGCTCCGACCCCAACCCACTCTCCGTCGCGAATGAGCTTTTGGATTTTCTTGCGCAACAGTCGACGCTTGAGAGGGCTGAGCCGCTCGAGAAAGAGAACCCCGTTCAGGTGATCGATTTCGTGCAGAAGAGCCCTCGCCATCAGCCCCTCACCTCGAATTCGAAACAGTTTCCCATCAAGGTCGAGCGCCTCCACCTCGGCTCGCAGCGGTCGGGGAACCAATTCGGTTATGCCCGGGATGCTGAGACACCCCTCCTCATCCACCTGCTGCCCCTCCGTGGAATGGACTCTAGGGTTTATCAGAACCACCAGCGCTGCTGGGTCCTTTCCTACTGAGAGGTCAACGACCGCAACCCTCAGAAGAACTCCAACTTGGTTCGCCGCCAGGCCAACCCCAGGTGCGGCGTGCATGGTCTCAATCATGTCCCCCACTAGGCGATGGACCTCTGCGTCGACGGAAGACACCTCATGGGCGCGCGTATGTAGCACAGGGTCGGGGTATTTAACGATGGGGCGAAGAGCCATGGGGAATTTTGAGGCTTTCCGAGAAACTATCGGCTCCTGGATACCCCGGGGGTTTTTCTCAGGAGCCGATTGAAAGCTAGCACGCCAATTCCTAAGCTGTCAAGATCCTCTCAGGGCTTGTCCTTCTTCTCCTTGGCTGCTTCATCCGGCTTTTTCGGGGGAGGCGGCCGGTTTGCTTTCGAGCTCGGAGGTCGACCCTGAATCGGCGAGGTCACCGGCGCTGGATGAGACCCGCTGTTTACCCTCGGGCGGTCGGGCCCGCCCTGTGCTCGTGCGGTTCCTGACTGCTGACTCGTTGGCGGCGTCCCATCCTTTAGAATCCTGTTCAGGACCCGGCGGGAGGGATCGTCCGAAATCGAAGGGGCCCGGGGAGGTGGCTTGACCTCGGCGCGGGGCTGCCCACGAGGACGTGAATTCACTCCACCAGGATTGGTCGGGTAGCGCGGATTCACCGGCTGCCCCGAGCGCAATTCCCGGCGCGGAGGTACGCCTCGTGGTGAGGCAGAGCCTTGAGGGCTGATCGCCGGCGGAGTGGATTTTTCCCCTGCACGGCGTTGTCCATAGCCCATCCGCGGGGTCGATGGAGTGACCCGCCGAGTATTGGCTGATTCGCGTCGATCCGACTGCCGAAAAGAAGAGAAACCCCGTGGATTTCGCTCCGGGGGGCCTGGTGAGTCAATGCTGTTTCGAACGATTTGTTGCACGACATCGGGCTGGACTCGTGCCTGACGTTCGTCGAAATGGGGGAGGCTTCGGGTTGTAATGGCGCCCTGCAGCCTGGGAACCCGATCGGCTCGAACAATCTCGCGACTCAAGTTACGGCCACCCCAGCGATTCACGGGCAAGAAGTTCCACCCACCACCATATTGACTCACGGTGACGTTGGTGTGGTTGAGACTCACATACGCGGGTCGATTGTAGAAGTCTAGGGGGCACCAACCGACGTAGGTGGGTGTAACAGCCCAACTGACCCAGGCCCCCGAGTAAACTGCGCCGGGAATCCATACCCAACCTGCGCTCGTAACCCAACTCCAGCGGCCGTAATGGTAGGGTAACCAGCCCCAAGGCTCGTACGAGACCCAGGTCCACCCGCGAGGACACCATGTCCAATAGCCACTGTAGTAGGGTCTCCATCCCACCTGAATTGTCGTGGGACGCCAAACCCATCCATAGGTGTCCACGTAGCGCCAGTCCCCATAGTAGTCGAGCTCTGAAACGTAGTGTCTGATTGGGGGAGGTACCTCCTCGGCGATTCCACTCTCAGTCTCAGCGGCACTTGATTCGGAAACGTAGCTCTCGGCCCGAACTTCACACCATTCACCAAAGGAGTCCCTCCGAAGCGTGTTGACCGGCCACGGCTCTTCGGGCGCTTCCCCGGACTCCACTCGGCTCTGTTGACCGCTTCGTACCAACGCGGAGCCCTCGTCGCCAGCCAATTCGACCACGCCGCGATAAGAGGTGACGGTGGTCGTGCCGAGTGCCGTCTCGACCCGGAATCGGCCACGACTCATCAGGTATACCGATGACTCCGGCGTGTCGATCCGCATCTCCGCTTCCTGGCTTCCCTCACTTACAAGCTCACCCTCGAGAATCCCCTCTTGCAGTACTAGCACGGTTCCCTCTCGGGAATCGTCACTGGAATCCTTCACGGAATGGAGCTGAATGCGAGCCCCGGCATCCAGCCAGACAAGGGAGCCGTCTGGAAGTTGCAGCTCCAAGGGGCCACCTCCCACGTCGATCCTGTGCCCTGGAAAAACAGGAGTGTTCACCGTGGCAGTAATGCGATCCTGTTCCCGCGCCCTCTGTATCGTGGCCGAATCCACCAAGTCACGGATTCGTGCGGGAACTGTGGTGTCGCTGTTAGGGGCTTCGGTGTTGTCTGCGAGGCTGGGTAAGAACGAAAGCGGAAGGAATAGCACGAGGCAGGCAAGCCATCGACCTGCTTTGCTCCCGATCATCTTCTAACTCCTCTTCCGGTACGCACACGATTGACGTACCACGTCTTTGACTGCTCGAAACACTGAGCTAGAACCGTGCCAGGCCTCCACCCTACCTAAGGTGAGCCATTGCAGGAGTATGATTCTGTCCCTGGGACCCTTGGTGTGCATTAAACTTGTCACATAAGGTGTGATTTGTCCCATGCGGTGGTCAAACCGCACCGCCCCCTCGGGTGTCCTTGACCCGGCCTTGGGGTAAAGCGTAAATTCTTTCCGGGTCAAGGTTCTACAGGTCGCTACATGCTCCCAGAATTGAAACCACCCGACAAGCTCCAAGATCACCTCCTCAGGTTTGTTCCAGCTGGCATTCTTTTCTCCTATCTCCTAGTGGCATCTGGATATGCAGGCAGCAATACACCTCAGCAAGACACCCTTCGCCAGCCGAAACTGGCGCTAACCTCAACCCCTGCATTCGGATTCGCCCCCATAACGGTGCAGCTAGTAGCTACGCTGACCGGTGTCGACTCCAAAGATCCAAATTTCTGTCATGCTGCGGTGACCTGGGTAAGGGTCGATCCCGGCGCAGCCCCACAAAAAGAGACCCGCGTCACGGAGGCCCCCCGCTGTGTGCATGATGAGAACGAACCCTCCGTGTCAACAACCTATAGCAAATCCTTCGACCTGTACCAGGCGGGGTCTTACCTTTATCGTGTCTCTGTGTTCGGCAAGAACGGCGAGGAAATTCGGTCCAACTATGTGACCGTCAAGGTGCTGCGAGTACCCTGACTCATCCGCAAAAACCCCATTCAGTCCGAATTGAGAAGCGATTCCCTGGGTTCAAGGGGTGGGTTTTGCTTGAGAGCTCTGTTTTTCGGAGGATTCATCTTCGTTAAACTGCAGCGACCGAAAGCGGGCGGTTGAGGAAATGGGGGCAACCGATTCCAGGCACCATTCCGATTTGCCGAGCGAAACCGGGGTCCAAAGCCAACCCAGTTCCACGGATTCCAGGACTCGTCGTTCCGGACCTCGAACCTTTCCAACTTTCAGGGAGGTTACCGTTCCCAGGGGCTCTCCGAGCAGATAGAGAACCGCCCCCGCGGGAAATGCCGACCCATCGATGAAATTGATGGTAGCGTAATCAGGCCTAACCAAAGTTCTGAATTGCAGCCGGTGAGACTCCCGCAGCACATTGTTAACCTTGAAGTAGCCTCCTCGACCCAAAGTAGCCAGTTTGATCAACTCCACTCCATCCTCGGAAAAGGTGACATCTCCGCTCCTCCTCGTTTCCTCATAGGCGGCCATCCGGGCCGACAAGTCCCGTTCCACCCATGCGGGATGACAGCTCAGAAAGAAATCGTCGTAGGTCGGCTGATGCAGGCTCTGAATGCCCTCGGAGTACTGGAAGACTAATTTTTCCTCCGGGGCGACACTGGGATTGCTGCACCCCATGGCAAGCGGCAGAAGCACGGCGACACCGAGGTAGACTCGAGTTTTCTCCTGAATCAGGTCAAGCATGATTTGGCGAGCTCCACTGTTCGAATTCTAGGAAGGGGTTAGTACAGTGTCAATGCGCCCTGACACGGTTTGACAGCCGACCAGGCTGCCGCTAGCGTGATTCGGCAACTGTAGAGGACCTCCATTTGAGAATTGTTTCCCTTCACTCATTCAAGCTGACCCCACCCCGCGCTATCGCCCTCCAAGCAGACCTTTCGTCGAAAGTGTGTCTCCGCCCACTGAAGGGACGGATTGCAAGCGTGGCAGGGACCGACGTGTCCTACGATTCCGCCACGGGTCGTTACTTCGCCGCGGTGGTGCGCTTGTCATGGCCCGGCCTCGAGGTTCAGGAAGTCGCGCGGGCCAGGGGCACCTTCGACTTTCCCTATGTCCCGGGTCTCTTGAGCTTTCGAGAGCTGCCCCCGCTTTTGAAAGCTTTTCGCCGACTGACCGGGATTCCAGATCTGGTCATGTGCGACGGGCAAGGCCTGGCACATCCGCGGTTCATGGGGCTCGCGTGCCATCTGGGACTCTTTCTGGGAATTCCCACGGTTGGATGTGCCAAGAGCATCCTGGTCGGCCATCACACCAAAGTCTCCCGTCACCGGGGGGCCCGCGCTCCTCTTACCTACCGGGGTCGCCGCGTTGGAATGGTACTGCGGACACGCGAGGGTGTTCGCGAGATGATAGTCTCTCCAGGTCATCTCATCTCCATCGGCCAGTCAGCCGAATGGGCCATGCGATGCACCCTCCGCTTTCGACTCCCCGAGCCCACCCGCCTGGCAGACCGGGAAGTGACCCGTATGCGCCGGCAGGCACTCTCGAGCGACCCGAGACAGGGCCCTCCAGACGGCCTGTGCTAGAATTCGCACGATTTCAGTCAAAGCCCTCCTGGAGGGATGCGTGGAAGACGGCGCGGAGCGGGAGGAGACCCGATTTGCCCAGCTCAGACATTGTATGGTGCAAACCCAGTTGGTCTCCAGAGGCATCCGGGATACACGAGTCCTGGATGCAATGAGCCGTGTCCCGCGCCATCTTTTCCTCGACCCCGTGCAGAGGGAGGCTGCCTACGAGGACTCGCCGATTCCCATTGGCCTGGGTCAGACACTCTCGCAGCCCTATATTGTCGCCTTCATGACCGAGCAACTGAATCTGACGGGCAGGGAGAAAGTTCTGGAAATCGGTACTGGGTCGGGCTATCAAACAGCGGTGCTCGCGGAAGTGGTCGGGAAGGTGTTTACTCTTGAGGTTCTTGAGCCACTCTCGCAGGGCGCACGCCGGCTGCTCGGTCGCATGGGTTATCACAATATCGAGTTCGCTGTCGGGGACGGGCGGCAGGGCTGGCCTGAGCAGGCGCCCTTCGATGGCATCCTGGCTGCCGCAGTCGCGAAAGATGTGCCGGCCCCGCTGCGGGATCAGCTCGCGGACGGGGGCAGAATGATCCTCCCCTTGGGAGAGGACCACCAAGAGCTTTGGCAGTTCCACCGCTCCGGGAAAGACTTGGTCTCCCGGCGGCTCCTGCCGGTTCGCTTCGTTCCCCTAGTGCACGGCGGTCCAACCTCTTCGTAGGAGTGGATGGCGCGTATGTCCAAGGTCATAACCCCCCGCAGCGAGGATGCTGCCCGCTGGTACACCGACGTGGTCTTGCGATCGGAGCTGGCGGACTATTCCCCGGTGAAGGGTTGCATGGTGATCCGGCCCCAGGGCTACGCAATCTGGGAAAGGATTCAGGCCACGCTGGATGCTCGTTTCAAGGAGACCGGCCACCAGAACGCCTACTTCCCGCTTTTCATTCCCGAGAGCTTCCTCCACAAGGAGAAAGCTCATGTGGAAGGCTTTTCCCCCGAGTTGGCCGTGGTGACCATCGGAGGCGGTAAGGAGCTGGAAGAAAAGCTCGTGGTCCGACCGACCTCCGAAACCATTATCTACAGCATGTTCGCCAAATGGATCCGGTCCTACCGGGATCTCCCCCTCCTGCTGAATCAATGGTCCAACGTCGTGCGCTGGGAGATGAGAACCCGCCTTTTTCTGAGAACGACCGAGTTCCTCTGGCAGGAGGGGCATACCGCCCATGCCACTGAAGCAGAGGCCGAGGCAGAGACCCGTAGAATTCTGGATCTCTACTACGACTTCGCCCACAATCAGATGGCTCTCCCGGTTCTGAAGGGGCTCAAGAGCGAGCAGGAAAAATTCGCCGGCGCGCTGCGAACCTACTGCATCGAAGCTCTCATGCTGGATGGAAAAGCCCTTCAGGCTGGGACTTCCCACAACCTCGGTCAGAATTTCTCGAAGGCCTTCGACGTGAAATTCCAGAATCGGGAAGGGGGAATGGAGTATGTGTGGCAAACGAGCTGGGGCGCATCAACCCGGCTGATCGGTGCTCTGGTGTTGGGACACGGCGACGACGAGGGGCTCATCCTTCCACCGGCCCTGGCGCCAATCCAAGTCGTCATCGTTCCTATCTGGAAAACCGAAGATGAAAAGGTCACCGTAGGAAAAGCTGTGGAGACGATTCGAGCCTCTCTGAATTCCGTGGTTCGGATTCATGCTGACCTTCGCGAGGAGGTTTCCCCCGGATTCAAGTTCAATGAGTGGGAGCTCAAGGGCGTCCCCTTGCGGATCGAAGTGGGTCCCCGGGATCTGGCCAAGGGTCATGCCATGGTCGCCTCACGACTGGACCGGAAGAAGGTGCCGGTGGCCCTCGGAGAGCTGGAAGCCCAGGTTCCCCAGCTCCTGGCTGATTTCCAACGCGCATTGTACGAGCGGGCGCTCAAGTTCAGAAACGACAATACAAGACCGGCCGGTACCTATCCCGAGTTCAAGGAGCAGATCGAGACCCTAGGCGGCTTTTTTGAGGCCTTCTGGTGTCAGAATCCTCAATGCGAGAAAAAGATCAAGGAAGAAACGAAAGCTACGATCCGGTGCATCCCGCTGGAGGGACAGGACAGCGAGGGAGCCTGCCTGTACTGTGGCTCTCTCTCGAGGACACAGGTGATTCTGGCTCGCGCGTACTGACGGACCTCCGGACTCCAGGGACCCTCCGACACTTGCTACTTGCCCTGAGCCTTGCCCTGGCTACCGAGTCCTTGTCTGCAGCCGAGGGCATTTCGGTTCGTTTCACCGCGCCCCCTCCCAATCGACCTGTTGCCGGTGAAACTCGTGTTGCCCTCGAAACAACTGCCCCCGAGGGAATGCGGGTTGTACGGATCGAAGTCTTCATCGATTCACAGCCGATAGCAGTATTGGACAAGCCGCCCTACGAGTTCGTCTGGAATGCGGGCGAGGAATTCCATCCCCACACCCTGACCGCCAAAGCTGTCGACAACAATGGCCACGCCGTTACTGTGGTTCTTGAGACCCCTCCACTGCGTATCGGCCAGCGGGAATCGGTTAGCCTCGTCGATCTCTATCTCAATGTTTTCGACGGGCGTAATCGCCCTCTCACCGATCTCTCGCGGGGCGATTTCAGAGTCTTCGAAGATGGCAAGCCACAAGTCATCGACCGTTTCACCGCCGCGCGGCAGCCTCTGAGCATCGCCCTGCTGATCGACGCCTCCAACAGCATGGGGACCGGTGAACGGATGGAAACTGCCCGTCGTGCCGCAGCGGATTTCGTCAAGCGGATGCTCGCGTCGGATCAGGCGATGGTCTTCAGCTTCAGCGATCAGGTGATACTGCTCCAACCCTTGACCGCGGATCGCAAGAAACTGGAACGAGCCATACAGTCCATTGCCCCCGCGGGTGGAACGGCCCTCTATGATTCGCTCGTGCGGGTCGCGGAAACCATGAAGAGTCTCGAGGGGAGGAAGGCGGCGATTCTGCTGTCGGACGGAAGAGATCAAGCCTTTCGGGAGAATGCTCCCGGAAGCCTGCATCTCTTCGAGGAAGCCGTAGACTCCGTGGTGCGCTCCGAGGTCGTGATCTACACCATCGGGCTGGGTGCACGCCTGGAGGATGAGACCGACCTGGCACAGCGCCGATCCCTCAAGGAAATCCTGCAGACATTCTCGGAGAAAACCGGCGGACGTTTCTACAATCCGGAGCGTTCGAGCCAGCTGTCCGGAGTCTACCAACAGATTACGGAGGACCTGGGGCGGCAGTACTCGCTCAGCTACAACCCCACGAATCAGTCCCACGATGGTCGATGGCGGGAGATAACCGTAGAGGTGAACATTCCCGAAGCCCGGGTGGTTACCCGGCCCGGCTACTTCGCTCAGTCTCCGTGATCGAGTCCACTTCATGGGCCCGATAGGAAAGCCTGCGCCGTTGCATCCACCTCACTGCCATGAGATCTGTGATCGGCCGCAGGAGTCTGGACGCGGGACCGTACTTGGAGCGTCCCCAGCGTCGGGGCCGATGTCCGACACCGACCTGTCCGATTCGGAAACCCTCGAGCACCAGGAGGGCGGGCAAGAACCGATGCATCCCGTCCTGAAGGCTCAGCCGCTTCACGCATGGGCGGCGAAACACCTTAAGAGAACACCCCGTATCTCGAATCGACTCACCCAGAACCCGATTTCGAATGGCATTGGCAATCCGGGAAACGAGTCGGCGTGAAAACGAATCACAACGCCGTATCCGATAGCCCACCAGTGCATCCAGGGTTCCCAGAGCCTCAAGCATCATCAGCATGTCGGCTGGATCGGTCTGCAAGTCGGCGTCCATGGTAGCGATCAGATCGCCACGAGCGGCTCTGAATCCAGCATCCAAGGCTGAGGACTGACCCGAGGGCTCCTCAAGATACAGCACTCGAACCTGAGGATCCTCTCGCGCGAAATCGACCAGCACCTCCCGGCTACCGTCCGTGCTCCCATCGTCCACGAAAATCACCTCGAAGCTCCTGCCGCTGTGCATCAAGCTGTTTCTGAGCTCCTCCCAGAGCGGCCTCAGGTTCTCCCGCTCATCGCGAAGGGGAATGACGATGCTGAGGTGCGGTGAGGTCATTTGAAGATCCAGAAGCGTCTCAGGAACGACATCCTACGGAAGGCATGGCGTTCCGCCTCACTGAGTTGCCCTGGCGCCAAGGCGGCTTTCCACTTGAGGAAACCGAAGTGATCGATCTTCCTCAGGGCCGGGAGAAACCAACGAGCTCCTCGGCTTCCGGGATCGAAGCCAAAGGAAGCATTGAAATCGATAATGAAGACCTCCCCGGAAGGGCTGATGAGGATGTTGTCCCGCTTGCGAAGGTCGATGTGCACGATCCCTCGGGCGTGGATCGCCTCGATGAGGCCCCAGAGGCGCGTGAAAAGCTCAGGCGGAAGCTCACGCCGTCTCCAATGGGAGATTCGCTCCCCCTCCACGTATTCGATCGCCATGGCATTTTTCCCGATTCTGCCGAAATACTGTGGAACCCCCTGGATCCCGGCTAGTTTTCGGTAGATGGAGGCCTCGCGGCGAATCTGCCATCTCCCATACCACCGAACGGGCAGCAATTTTCTGCTGAAGTCCTTGACGATGGCCTTCCGCGAGGGCGACTCCAGAAGCAGAATATCCGCTTTTCCCCAGCCCCCCTGCTGAAAGATCCTGGCTGCGGGGCCCCGGAAATCCGCTTCCGAGAGTGCCGATGCGGTTTCCCGGTCACCCGCCATGGATTGAGGGGCCTTCGTCACTATGATATTCTCCCCGCCGCCTAAACAATTGGTCTATCGTAACATAACGAACCAGCGACCGAGGCCGTCATGCAAGCGCCGACCCGCGAGGCGCTCCGCGCGCGCCCACCTCTCAGGTTCCGCGCCGGTCGCAACGCTACCAAAGCGGACATCTTTCTCTGGGATAGCGACGGAGCCCGACTGATCGTCAAAGATTATGCCCCACGACCGGCCTGGATCCGATTCACATTGGGAAAGGCCATGGTCCGCCGTGAAGTTCGCGCTTATCGCCAGCTCCAGAACTTGACGGGAATCCCGCGCTTCGCCGGGCAGGTGGACGCGCTCGCGTTTGCCGTCGAGTTCGTTGAGGGTCGGGACCTGTCGCACTTTCGACCCGGCGAGGTCCCGGTCGACTTTTTCCGGAAGCTCCTGCTCTTGCTCGAATCGGTCCATCGAGCGGGAGTCGCCCAGGGAGACCTTCACCATCGGGATATTCTGATGGGCCCC
>Ga0137425_1000083_pt1 | contig 31828 bp, 17 predicted proteins | sample EasRivERMZT640_2_FD_102318 | JGI IMG/M metagenome (GOLD analysis project Ga0137425, IMG submission 102318) | Soil microbial communities from meander-bound floodplain in the East River, Colorado, USA - East River MetaG ERMZT640_2 | ecosystem: Environmental > Terrestrial > Soil > Floodplain ...
CGCGGCCAATCTGGAGCAGGCCTATCCTGTCGAGCAGAAGGACCAGACCTTTATGACGACAGAGCTTTCGCGCTTCGCCACCAGCACAGCCCCTTCGGGCGACGGCGAAGTGAAGATGCTCGCCCCGTTGCTATTCGGCATGGCCGGGGTTGTCCTGCTCGTGTCCTGTTTGAATCTGGCCAACATGCTGCTCGCCCGCGGCACGGCGCGGCGAAAAGAAATTGCAATTCGCCTCGCCCTCGGCGGCAGCCGCTGGCGTGTCGTCAGGCAGCTGCTCGTGGAAGGTTTTGTGCTTGCCCTTTTCGGCGGTGGCGTCGGTCTTTTGCTCGGTTTGTGGTCCTCCGGTTTGCTCGTGGCGTCGTTAGGCAAAATGATGCCGGTTGATATCGTGTGGCAGGGCGGACCTAACGTGGCGCTCTTTGTCGCGACCTTTGCTTTTTGTCTCATAGCGACACTGGTTTTCGCACTCGGCCCGGCCCTGAAACTGTCGAACGCTGCGGTGGTGGAAGATTTGAAGGAACATGCTGGCGAAGATACCGCGCCGCGCCGCTGGAAATTTCTCCCGCGCAATCCGCTCGTCGTTCTACAGATCGCTTTTTCTCTCGCCCTGCTAACGGCTGCGGCCTTGTTCATTCGCGGGGCAGGGAAAGCCGCGGGGGTAGACACCGGCTTGCAGACCACATCGAATTACCTGTTGGAAGTCGATGCTAGTCTGGCCGCTTACGATCAAACGCAGGCCCGAAATATTTATCAGCGAATCGAGGCGCGGCTGGCGGCTCTGCCCGGGGTACAGCAGGCGACTATTTCCGCCACCGTCCCTTTCGGCATGCTTTCGATGAGCAAAGCCGTGCAGCGCGGCGGCGTGAATCCAGCGCCAGAGGCCAAGCCGGCCACGGCGGCTGACGGACTCGCCTTTACGGCGAACTGGAACAGCGTGGGCGCGGATTATTTCACCACCGTCGGCATGCCCGTGGTCCGCGGCCGCGCCTTCAATGCAACCGAGGCCATGCACCAACCTACCCAGACGGTCGCCATCATTGATGAAGTCCTGGCGAAGAAGTTGTGGCCGGAAGGCGACGCCCTCGGCCAGCAGATTCAATTTGCGGAGAAGAATGCGCCGCGCGCCGGCGGCGGCGCCGGTGGGGTTGGCACGGTCGGTGAAGGGGCTGGAGAGGCCAAAGCGCAAATCGAAGTTGTCGGGATCGTACCGCACACGCGCAACAGTCTCTTCGAGAAGGATCCCCGCGGCGCGATCTACATGCCTTTCGCCAGCGGCTTCCAGAGCAATGTCTTCTTCCACATCAGGTTCGCGCCTGGCGCGGCGCAAGATACGAACGCGACGGTCGATCTCATTCGCCGCACGGTACGTGAAGTCGATGGCGCCGTTCCCGTGCTTTCGCTCCAGAGCTTCGCGCAACATCTCGATAGCAATCTGCAACTGTGGGTGGTGCGCGCGGGCGCGGCGTTGTTCAGCGTGTTCGGCGGGCTGGCGCTCGCTCTCGCCGTGGTCGGTGTCTACGGTGTCATGGCCTACTCGGTGGCGCGGCGTACGCGCGAGATCGGTATTCGCATGGCGCTCGGCGCACAGCGCGAAACCGTGCAATGGATGATCCTGCGCGAAGGCTCCATCATGTTGTGTGCAGGAGTGGGACTTGGGTTGCTCCTCGCTGCCGCTACCGGCCTACTTCTGAGCAGCGTGCTTTATGATGTGGGCGCCCTTGATCCCATTGCCTTTACCCTCGCGCCGCTGATGCTCGCCATCGCCGCACTGCTCGCGACCTGGCTGCCCGCGCTTCGTGCCACGCGGATCGAGCCGATGACCGCGCTGCGCATGGAATAGCCGACCGACGGCCTCATTATCCACCTACTCGCCGCCTAGCGACCCTCGAACCTCGGGCCGCATGGGACTGGACCCTCGCCCGCCGGCACCGGTCCGTCATGCGGCGTGCCCCCGGGCGTGCAGGGATCGCTAGGACCAACTGTTTTGAATCTCTTTTGACGTCTGATAGCCATTTGCATAATATATGCCTATGTCATATATGACTTCACCCATGCTCGATCGTGAACTGAAGAAGGGCAGCGCCGAGCTGCTTATCCTCTCACTCCTGGAAGGCCGCGCCCGGCATGGGTACGAAGTCAGCAAGCTGATCGAGTCGCGCTCAGGCGGCACCCTGAAGTTCAACGTGGCCTCGCTCTATCCACTCCTCTACCGTCTGGAAGAGCGCGGATGGATCGTTGGCCGCTGGGTCGAAAAGGCCGGCCAAAGGCGGCGGCGCTATTACAAGTTGACGAAGGAAGGCAGGAAGGTGCTCCCGGCACAGCGCAGTACCTGGGAATCCTTTGTGGCTGCGATCAACCGCGTCACGAAACCCGAGACCGGCTGACGACTCGGACGGAACTTTCAAGGCAGAAATCCCGGGGCCATCTGCCCGCCTGTGTGGCTGAATATGACTGAATGGAAAGATGAGATCCGACGACGGCTGGCGAAGCTCGAGCTCGAGTCCACGCGCGAGGCGGAGATCGTGGAGGAGTTGACTCAACATCTCCAAGACCGCCGCGCGGATTTGCTCGCGGGCGGCGCGACCCAGGAGGAAGCCACGCGGGCGGCGCTCGCCGAGCTGGGTGAGAGTGAATTACTGCGTCGCGAGCTGCGGCGAGCCGGTCACTCGCGCCAACTTGCAGCCGTGGCCTGGGGAGCCGACGGCAAGGGGGCCGGGCGGGGCAGGCTGCTGAACGACGTCAGGCAAGACTTGCGCTACGCCGTGAGCGCGATGCTCAAGCAACCTGCTTTCGCGGGGATTGCCGTGGCGGCGCTTGCGCTGGGCATCGGCGCCAATACGGTAATCTTCAGCCTCGTGAATGGCATCTTGCTGCGCCAGCTTCCCTTCCAGCAGCCGGAGCAGCTGGTTTGGGTCTCCTCGCACCGACCGGAACCCGGGAAGTACCCTTTCACGCTCCCTGACTTCATCGACTATCGGGACCTGAACCGAAGCTTGTCGGGAATTGCCGCCTTCGCCAACTGGAGCGCCAATCTCACCGATCACGGTGATCCCGACCGCTTGCAGGGGCTGCGAATTTCAGCCGGCGCCTTTCAGATGTTGGGCGTGGAGGCCATGGTCGGTCGTGCCCTGCTCCCCGCCGATGACACGCCGGGGCAGCAGCGCGTGGTGGTTTTGAGTCATGGCCTATGGCAACGGCGCTTCGGCGCCGACCCGCGTCTGGTGGGAGAGAAGCTGACCCTCAACGGCGACAGTTACACGGTGGTGGGTGTCTTGCCGCCACAGTTTTTCTTTCCAATCAGAGAGGCAGAGCTGGCGATACCGCTGGCTCCTGATGCCGATCCGTGGCGTGACGTCCGCACGTCGGTGAATTTCCTGCGCGCCGTGGCGCGGTTGAAGCCGGGGATCACACGCGAGCAGGCCGAAGCCGATTTGACCGCGGTGGCCCGGCGGCTCCGGCAGCAGTATCCGGTCGCCAACTCGCAGAAGCTGGGCGTGACGCTCAGCCCGCTGCACGAGGAAGTGGTCGGCAACTTCCGCCTCGCGTTATGGGTGCTGCTCGGTGCGGTCGGCATGCTCTTGCTGATGACCTGCGTCAACATGGCGAATCTGGCCCTGGCGCGGGCGGCGGCGCGGCGCAGGGAGATGGCAATCCGCACGGCGCTGGGCGCCACGCGCTGGCGCCTGGTCAGGCAGCTTGTGACCGAGAGCCTGTTGCTCTCCGGGTTGGGCGGTGTGGCCGGGCTGCTGCTGGCCCGCAATGGCATCGACCTGCTGCTGGCGCTCAGCCCGGCCAGCTTGCCGCGCGCCGCCGAGGTGAGCGTGGACTTCCACGTGCTGGGCTTCACGATGGCACTTGCGCTCCTGGCAGGCGTCATCTTCGGTCTGGCCCCGGCCTGGCAGGCCACGCGCGTCAGCCTCAATGATGAACTCAAGGAACGAGGTCGGGGTGCCGGCGGCGAGCGGCAGAATCGAGCGCGGAGTCTGCTGGTGGTCTCGGAAATCGCCCTCTCCCTGGTGCTCCTGGTCGGCGCCGGCTTGCTCGTCAGGAGCTTCCTCCGTCTGCAAGCGATCAACCCCGGCTTCGAAGCGGAGAACGTCCTGGTCATCCGGCTGTCATTGCCGAAGGCGCAATATCCCGACCGCGCGGCTGCGACCGCGTTCTATGACAAGCTGCGGCCACAATTGGAGAATCTGCCCGGTGTCGAATCGGTGGGGGTCGTCTCCGCGCTGCCGCTGAGCGGGATAATGGCGAGCATTCCCTTCACGATCGAGGGGCGCGCCAGCGCGGCGGATGAAGCGCTGTGGGCGGACTATCGCCTGGTCAGCACCGGCTATTTCCGCGCCCTCAGGATTCCGCTGATCGCCGGACGCGAATTCAACGAACACGACACGGCCCAGGGAACCAGCGTGGCGCTCATCAGCCAGAGTCTCGCCCGCCAGTACTGGACGAATGCCAGCCCGCTTGGTGCGCATCTGCGGATTGATGACAACGATCAAGGCCCGCGTCTGGTCGAGGTCGTGGGCGTGGTCGGAGATGTCAAACACCTCAGTTTGGACGGTGAGCCGGCCCCGCACATCTACCTGCCGATTCATCAAACCCACGAAGACGCCGTGGTCTGGTTGGCCAGTAATCAATACTGGCTGCTCCGCACGGCAGTTGGCCCTTTGACACTGTCGGCCCCGGCCCGCCGTGCAATCCAGGCGGTTGACCGGGAAGTGCCGGCTTCGAGCATCCGCACGATGGAGCAATACCTGGCCGCCTCGGCCGCACCGCGGCGCTTCAATGTCTGGCTGCTGACGGTTTTCGCAGGCGCGGCCCTGGTGCTCGCCGGCACGGGACTCTACGGAGTGGTCTCGAGCGGAGTGGCGCAACGCAGGCGTGAAATCGGCATCCGCATGGCGCTGGGCGCCCAGGCGGGTGATGTGTTGAAGATGGTGATCGGGCAAGGCATGGCGATGACCCTCGGCGGCGTCGCGCTTGGCCTGGGGGCGGCGCTCGGGCTGACACGATGGATGCGGAGTCTGCTCTTCGGTGTCAGCGCGACCGACCCGCTGACCTTTCTTCTGACCGCCTGGGTGTTGCTGTTCGTTGCGCTGCTGGCTTCCTGGATACCGGCGCGGCGTGCGATGCGCGTGGATCCGATGGTGGTCTTGCGCGAGGAGTGATCCGTCAACAACCATCCGCGCGGGTCGTTCTCTTGACCCGCAGCGTGGGGGTCCTGCCTCCCGCGAAGAACGATACGAAGTCGTGGTCGGTGATCAAGAACGTCCGCGACACGCTCGTCGCCTCGCAACGAAGGGCGATGCCCGTGAACACGCCCAAAGCCAGAGAGCGCTCGCCGTCGACCAGGACGAACTCGAGATCCGTGACAACGCTGCCCCAAGCGCGGACATCGACCACGACATTGAAGGCGTGGAACTCCAGCTCCGTGTTTCGCGTGAACGAGACACCTTCGAGCGCGACGCCATCCCAAGCGAGCCCGCCGGCGTTCGGCATGCGCCAGGTTCCTCCGGGAAGCGTGTCACCGAACGCGCGAAGATCGGTTTCGACCGTGATGGTTTTTGGATTGCGCAGGAATCCCGCATCGAAGGCCCGGACCTCGGCCTCGCCAAAGGGCCGGACGTCGGCCTCGGGACATAGCGCTTGGGCCGTCGCGGCTTGAGTCCCCGCCACGACGCAACACCAAGTCAGCATCACGAATATTTTTACACTCGAAACACGTGCGAGCATCGGTGCTCCTCCTTGCGATGATCGACGGGACGCCCTCAGGTGGGGCGGGGCAGTAGGACCGGAACAACGCCCCCGACCGGTGCATAGGAAGTATAACCCGCATTTTTCCGTCCGACAGTGGATATTGTGTCAACTTCGCAAAGTTTGGGGAGTCAACCGAGGGTGGAGGTGGGGTTGGCTTGGCGACCGGGGCTCTATCATCTTGCTCCCGCTACAGCCACGTTCGAATCTTCGCGATGAGTTCCGGCGTCACTGCCCTGTCCCCGGCCTGCACCAGAGATAGGTTTTCCTCTTCGGAGTAGAAAAGTGTCCGGATGGGCGGGGCGGCGATCTCAAGCATAATGAGTCGATCTCCGTACCGTTCCTCCAAGGACCGGAAGTACCCGGTCGATCGCTCCAAGACGCCAGGAATGCCAGCCACTTTCACCGCCAGGACATGCTGCGCCCCTATCGGCGGATCGAAGGCGTTAGGCACCGGCAGCGTGCGGCTCACACCTCCGTCGATGAGCCGCTGCCGGACTCCTTCCCGATGGATCTTGCGGGACGGGAAGAGCAGAGGTACGGCCGCGCTGCCACGGGCAGCGTCACCCAGCGTCACGGGGTAGTGGTCCGACCCAGTGGCGATGAGGAGCTCCCGGCGGGAGATGGTGTCGAAGGTGAGAAGCCCTAGCCGCCTCACGCCGAAGGCGAGCCGGTTGAGGTCGCATCGGTCAAGAACCGAAAGACGCTCCGTGAACCAGTCGCATCGCTCCCGGACCTTGGAAGGAACTCTCCGAAAGCGGCGCAGCACGAGCCCGTAGGCGAGGAGGTGTCGAGCCGTTACGGCGATCCCGTACTGGACCAGCTCCTCAGCATCGATACCGGCTCCAGCATAGAAGGCGGCAATGAGCGCACCCGCCGAGCATCCGACCAGAGCATCTGGTCGCAGCCCCTCTGACACCAGGCGCCGGAGCACCCCCAGGTGCGCAATCCCACGAACTCCGCCTGCGCCCAGAACGAGGCCAAACCGCGGTCTATCGACGTCTCCAGTTTCTGCGATGCTCATCAATTCACCTGGACTGCTATGGTGATCCACCGACCTCATGGGTCGGCTTACTCTTCAGAAGGCTCCATCATATTAATGGGTGTAGTGGTCGCCGGGCGACCAGGAACCATACGAGGGAATCAGAGGCCTACTATGTTAGACTGACGCCAAGAAAGTCAGTGCAACATGTTCAGGTCAAGGCTCTCCGTCGATCGCGATTTCAGCGAGCAGATCACTGTGGAAATAAAAGTCTCAGAACCATTTTCATTTACTATTTCCGCAGAATTCAGCCGTGAATTATACGGCGAGCATCTCAGGCACCTTGATCCCGCTCAGGATAGGGTGCGTTTTGTTGGAAAAATCGAGACTCTAGACCCGTCATATGGTGAATTTGTCCTGGCCGACTGCGAGTTGCTAGAGATTTCACTCCGATGATGCACTTGTAGTGGTCCACTGCACCGGCTGTGCTTCACGAGGGCACCGAGAAGAATGTCTGGACGAGCGTGAACGTCGTGCCCCACGCTCCAGGCCTATTGATCTCGTCCTCTGCCTTTCGCAACAGCTCTTCGAGGGCCGCGGTGCCTACCAAGTCCTCCAACCGTGAGCGGAGAGACGCTGCAAATTGCAGCGGAAGGCGAAGGTAAGGATGGCCGGGCGGAAGCGCGACAACGTGAGCATCGATTTTGGGCTTGAAGCCGAGCTGTCGAAGAAGGGATGGAAGCTCGCGACCGGCATCGAGGTTACCACCGGCTGCACGAAAGGCCTCGCGGATCAGGTCGGTGAGCCTCCGAACCGCCGGCGCTTCCGGATTTACCCGCCAGGACGAAGTATCGGGATCTTCAATCAAGATCCAGCCGCCAGGTCTTACGAGGCGTCGATAGATCGCGACCTGTTCCTCCACGCGGCCGAGGGGGGCGATTTCGAACCGGGAGTGCAAGAGATCAAAGGAGGCTGACGGCAGCTGGGTCGCGAAGAGATCGTCCTTCAAGACTGTCACATTGCTGAGTTTCTCGGTCTGCACGAAAGATTTCGCAGCCCCCAGCATCTTCTCATCGACGTCGCATCTCAACGACACTGCCGTTAGTACCAACCCACTCGCTCAGGATTCGGAGCCAACCCATGACCCCGCAACCGAGGTCGAGAGCTCTTTGTCCTGTACCATCAGGCAGCTGAGCCAACAGCGCGCGACCGGCAGGCTCCCACACCCTGGATTGGAGTTGAAGCCGCTCGAGTTCGGTGGGTTGCCCCGCAAGCAGGTAGGGCGCAGCGTCGTCAGTCACAGGGTCCCCTCCAAAAGCTTAGAAATAGGAGTGCGAACACCGGGTTGCGGCGATCTTACGCCGCGTGCCCATCGAGCACAATCCACCCGAAGCAAACCCGCCTGAACTCTAAACTAGGAACTACAAGCTGGACTTGTTCGCGTCGTCCGGGTAGTTCTCGTGCTGAGGGAGGGCGATCCGGATGTTCTCCCGATCGAACTGCAGCTTGACCGCCCGGGTGAGGTCCCAATGCACCTCCCAGTAGTCCTCCCGCTTCACCCACGCCCGCACGATGAACTGCAGCGATGCCTCCTCCAGGGCATGGAGTTTCAGAATCGCGGCCGGATCCTTCAGGACCTTGGGGTGGGAAGCCACGATTTCGGCGAGCAGCTTCTCGATCTTCTCCACGCTTTCGCCGTAGTGGACTCGGAAGGAGAGGTCGACCCGCCGGGTCTTCTCGGCGGTGACGTTCTTGATCACGTCGCCCCAGATCTTGCCGTTGGGAACGACGAGCACCTGATTGTCGTCGGTGAGGATTCGGGTGGAGACCAATGTCATCGCGGACACGACGCCGGCGGCACCGCCCGCCTCGACGCCGTCGCCGATGTCGAAAGGACGGTAAATGAGGATCATCACGCCGGAGGCGAAGTTGGAAAGCGTTTCCTGGAGGGCGAACCCGGCGATGAATCCCGCGATGCCGAGCCCCGCGAGCACCGGCCCCAGAGCGAATCCGACCTGGGAGAGCGCGATGAGAACTCCGAGGAGCCGCACGAGGTTGCCGGAAGTCACCACGATCGTCTCTGACAGCATTTGCGACAGACGGAGCTTCGACGCAGTCAGTCCCCGGCGCACGAGCCTCTGCAACAAGCTCCCCAGCAGGTGGAACAGGAGGAGAATGCCGCAGATCACGAGAAGCTTGAACGCCCAGGTGGGACCGCTCTCGACGAGCTGCGTCTTGAAGGCCGCGAACCACTCCCGGACCAGACCGAATGCCACCCGCGGGTCGAGGATGTCGGTCGAGATTTGCCCGGTGGCCTGGATCAGAGCCTGCTGGTATTTGGTGGTGTCGAGCTTGAGCTCGCTCAGCATGGCGATGGCAGCCGTGAGATCCGCCACCGCGACTGCCTTTGCTGCCTCGGCGGTGTCCAGGGCCACTTTTCCCGCCGCGTCGTCCGGGTTGACGGCAAGCTGGGCGTTGAGGGACGCGACCTTTCCCTCGACAATCTCGAGTCGCGAGAGGGTGTCCTCCGCGCGGTCCGCCACCGCCTCCCCCAAACGAGTTCCCGCCTCCGCCGTGTCGAGACCCAGCGTGCGCATGTTCTGGAAATTCTGGAACGTCGCCTGGAATACTTTTCGGAGAAGCTCGGTGCGACGCGCGATCTTGGCCTCGATGCGGTCCCTCACGTCCCCTTCGGACTTGTCCCGTTGAGCCCCCAAGTCGGCGATTTCCGCGTTCAGCTCCGCGATGCGCTTTCGGGCCAGCGGATCGATCCTGAGAACGAACTTTTTCGCCGCCTCCTGAAGCTCGGGGACTTCGCTGCCCTCTTGCTGGAGCTCGACGACCACTCCCACGAACTCGTTGATCTGCGCCAGCAAGTCTTCGCTGGCCCGGGCTCGCCGCAGTTCCAGGAGCGCCTGCTCCTCCGATCCGGCGGGCTTCGGCTCGGTCTGCAGCTGCTCGAGCGCGGCCACGTCCCGTTCGATGCCGGCCAGCAGGTCCCGCGCCGCGGCAATCGGTTCCGCGTTTGACGCCTCCTGCGGGAGCGCGGGCGTGGCGAGGTTCACGACCAGCAGTGAAATCAAGAAAAGTTTGCGTCGCATGGAGTCCTCTACTTCGGCGTCTTCGCCGTCATCCAGTTGTCGTGCATTGTCTTGGTGAGATTATCTATCCACCTGCCTCTGTGGTGGCTTCTGCCCATCGGAGCCAGTCCGCGGCGAGCTCTGCCTGCCGCGATCCACTGGTGCTGTGCTACTGCGAGGGCGCTCCCCTGCGACGTCGAACGATTCGGACCAAGAACCAGATCACTGTGGCAATCAGCAGCCAGGGGACATATTCTAGTCTCTCTGCGGGTCGAAGAGAGTTGGAGAGCACACCCGTCAAAATGTCGCACATGGTTTCGCTGGGCCACACCACCACACCGAGCGAGAGTTTTCTGAGGGGCCTTTGAGTATAATGAGCTGCATTCCAGCAAGAGTGTGAGAGGTTGCAGGACCCCAGCCCAACCTCACCTCTCGTCCGTCGCCGGAAGGCGGGCCGGCGTCCGAGCCACCGCCGGCAGACTATCCAGTCCTCTTGTTCCGAATCTGCCCGAATCAAGGAACGGAAGCGCCCCCTCAACTGATCACTGGAGGCTCGGAGTGAAGGCCGCTGACATCGTTCTCGACGATGACTCTCCGGTGGAAGAACCAATCCGTGCCGAAATCTTCGGCATCGAGCGCCTGGAGGAACATGCCGAGAGCCTGGCTGCGGCCCATGACGTCACTGAGAAGCCCGCCCGCGGACGGAATCTTCTTCCCAGGGTTCGCGAGAACGCTCGCGTACTCCTGGCCGGGTACCGGAACATCGCCGAAACCGTGCTGGCGAATCAGGAGATCACACCCGCCGCGGAGTGGATCCTCGACAACTTCCACGTCGTAGATGAACAGCTTCGGGGGATCCGGGATCACCTGCCGGGAAGTTACTACCGCAAATTGCCAAGGATCGCCGCGGGCCACCTTGCGGGATATCCACGCGTCTACGGACTCGCCTGGGCCTACGTCGCCCACACCGACAGCCGCTTCGAGATGGAGACGATCCAGCGCTTCGTTCGAGCCTACCAACGCATCCATCCGCTGACCATCGGGGAGCTTTGGGCGGTTGCCATCCATCTCCGCGTGGCTCTGGTGGAAAACCTGCGACGTCTGTCGCAGCTGATCATCCGCTCCCGTCAGGGGCGGGCCCGGGCGGACGAACTGGCCGATCGATTGCTGGGCTTCAGCGATCGACAGGCGGAGTCTCCGGACAAGATCCTGAGCAGTCTGGGCGACACCGCTCTGGACCGCGCGTTTGCCGTGCAGTTCGTTCAGCGGCTGCGTGGCCAGGACCCTTCGATCATGCCGGCCCTGGCTTGGTTGGAGGCGAAGCTGAGCGCCCAGGGGACCTCGCCCGACGAGGCGGTTGCCCAGGAACATCAGGCGCAGGCCGCGGCGAATGTCACCGTTCGAAACATCATCACCAGCATGCGATGGATTTCCTCGATCGACTGGCCCGAGTTCTTCGAGAGCGTCAGTCTGGTGGACCAAATCCTCTGCACCGCCCCTGGGTTCGCCGCCATGGATTTTCCGACCCGGGACGCGTACCGAGCCCGGATTGAGCGGCTCTCCCGTGGCTCGAAGCGATCGGAGATCGAAGTGGCGCGAGAAGCGGTGCTCCTGGCCCGAAGCGCCGGTGGGGAGAATGGACAAACCGTGTTGCTCCCCGACGTTCCAGAGCGCGCCGAGAAGGACCCAGGATATTACATCGTTGGCAGAGGCCGGAGAGCGTTCGAGGAGCGTCTGGGATTCCGTGTCCCGCTGCGTATTCGGCTGCGTCGCATCTATCGCACCCATTCGACGATCGGTTACCTGGGAAGCATTGCGGCTTTCACCGCCCTTCTGCTTTCCGGCCTTCTGCACCTGACCTGGAGCGCTGGAGCCACCCCGTGGATCCTCGTCCTGCTGGGGATCCTCGGTCTGGTGCCCGCGTCGGACATCGCGATTTCCCTCGTCCATCGACTGGTGCCGATTCTCATTCCGCCCCGACTGCTTCCCAAGCTCGATCTTGCCCAGGGCGTGCCCGCGGAGCTTCGGACTCTGATTGTCGTACCCACGATGCTCACGCGCCCGGAAGACATCGATGAGCAGCTCGAAAAGCTGGAGGTGCACTATCTGGCAAACCCCGAGAGCCAGCTCCACTTTGCCCTGCTCACGGATTGGGCGGACGCGACCGTCGAGAGGATGCCCGGCGACGAGAATCTCATCGCCGCAACAGCCGAGGGAATCGCGCGCCTCAACTCGCGGTACGGAAATCCGCCGGATGCCGGCGAGCGGTTTCTTCTGTTGCACCGCCGGCGTCTCTGGAACGACAAGGAAGGCAAGTGGATCGGGTGGGAAAGAAAGCGTGGGAAGCTCCACGAGCTGAACCGGCTGCTACGTGGCGCGGCAGACACCACATTCATGCCCATCAACGGCCGGCCACCCAAGGTGCCGGACGGGGTTCGTTACGTCATCACCCTGGATGCCGACACCCGGCTGCCCATGGGGATCGCCCGCCGCCTGGTCGGGGCGATGGCGCACCCGTTGAACCGGCCGCGTTTCGATCCCGGGAAGGGGCGGGTCGTCGAGGGCTATGCGATCCTGCAGCCCAGGCTCACGCCGTCCCTGCCGACGGGATTGGAGAGCACGATCTACCAGCGGATCGTTTCTGGCCCCGGAGGTGTGGATCCTTATGCAGCCGCGGTCTCCGATGTGTATCAGGATCTATTCGGCGAGGGGTCCTACACCGGGAAGGGTATCTACGACGTCGACGCCTTCGAAGCGGCCCTGGAGGGAAAGGTCCCGGACAATTCCCTGCTCAGCCACGACCTGTTCGAGAGCTCGTTCGCGCGCGCCGGGCTGACCACCGACCTGGAACTTTTCGAGGAATTCCCCACCAACTACGACGTGGCGGCGTACCGCCACCATCGATGGGTGCGGGGTGACTGGCAGCTCCTGCCCTGGATCCTGGGCAGCGCGCGCGATGCTTCGGGCGGCACGGTCAGAATTCCGCTGCATGCACGATGGAAGATGGTGGACAACCTCCGGCGCAGCCTCGCCGCGCCCTCGGCATTCCTGGTTGCGGTGGCCTCGTGGATTCTCCCGGCGGTTCCCCCGCTCGTCTGGACCAGCTTGTTCGTCAGCTCCGTTGTCGTCCCGGCGATAATCCCGATTCTGGACGGCTTCATTCCACAGCGTTGGGGATTCTCCAAGCGAAGCCATCTGCGCGCCGTGGGCCACGATATCCATGTGGCCTTGTCGCAAACGCTCCTGACCATCACCATGCTGGCCCACCAGGCATGGATGATGGCGGACGCCATCATCCGCACTCTGGTCCGGCTCTACATCACGAAACGAAACCTTCTGGAGTGGGTCACGGCCGCGCAAGCGAGCCAGGCAGCCGACCTGAGACTCCGGGTCTTCTACTGGCGCCTTCGGTGGGGCGTCCTGCTGGCCGCCGGAGCCGGGTTGTCCTTTGTCGTGCTCAAGCCGGGAGCCTGGCCCGTGGCCCTGCCCTTCGTTTTCCTCTGGCTGCTGTCGCCGGCCTTCGCCTGGCGCATCAGCGTCCCACGGAAGATCACGACGTCGCAGGTTCTCTCCCGCGAGGAGACACGCGCATTTCGGCTCATCGCCCGCCGGACGTGGCGCTTCTTCGAGACGTTCGTGGACGAGCGGAACCATGGCCTCCCTCCGGACAACCTCCAGGAGGACCCCGAGTTTGTCGTGGCCCACCGCACCTCACCGACAAACCTGGGGCTGTATCTCCTCAGCACGATGGTCGCCCGTGATTTCGGCTGGATCGGAACTCTGGAAACGGTGGAGCGGCTCGAGGAGACGCTGCAGACCATGGGCGGATTGCGCCGCGTTCGGGGTCATTTCCTCAATTGGTACGATACGCTGGACCTGCGGCCGCTGGAGCCCTTGTACGTGTCCACAGTCGACAGTGGCAACCTGGCTGGATATCTTATCGCCCTGTCCCAGGCGTGCCGCGAGCGAATGCACCGCCACCTCGCAGGCCCGGAAGTCCTCCAGGGGATCCAAGACGCCCTTCATCTGCTGTCCGATGCGATGCAGGCGATCGAGCATTCCGGCCGTGCGCAGACGGTCACGGTGGTGCAGCTGCGCGAGGCCCTGGAGGCGACGGCGGCCGCGCTGGCGGATTTGCCGACGGCGATGCCCGAGCGGCTCCACCGTCTCCACGAGCTCGAATCTCTAGCGGACAATCTGCTGGATATCGCGCGCGCGCGTGCCGGCGAGGAACGCAACAACTCCCGAACCGGAATCCTGGTCTGGGCCAGCGCCGTCCATGCCTCGGTCAGGAGCCATGTTCGTGATTTAGAGCTCCAGGAGGGGGTTCTTGCGGCCCGGCTCTTCGCCATCGCCGAGCTCGCCGAGCAGATGGTCCATGCCATGGACTTCCAGTTCCTGTTCGATCCCACGAGCAAGCTCTTTTCCCTCGGCTATCGCGTGGCCGACAGCACACTCGATCCCGGCAGGTACGACCTGCTGGCCTCCGAGGCCCGGCTGGCAAGCTTCCTGGCCATCGCCAAGGGCGACGTGCCGCCCCAGCACTGGTTCCATCTCGGTCGATCGCTCACGCCCCTGGGTCATGGTGCCGCCCTGGTGTCGTGGTCCGGCTCCATGTTCGAGTACCTCATGCCGCTTCTCGTGATGTCGCAGCCACCCCACAGCCTGCTCGATCTCACCTGCCGCCTCGTGGTCGGGCGCCAGATCCGCTACGGTGCGGAGCGGGGAGTGCCATGGGGAGTCTCCGAATCGGCCTACAACATGCGCGACGCGGAGCTCACCTATCAGTACTCCGCATTTGGCGTCCCGGGCCTGGGGCTGAAGCGCGGGCTGTTCGAGGACGTGGTGGTGGCTCCCTACGCCGCCGCGCTCGCGGCCATGATCGATCCCCGCGCCGCATTGCAGAATTTCGCCCGCCTCGAGGATGCGGGAGCGAGAGGAGCCTACGGGTTCTACGAAGCGCTCGATTACACCCCCTCGAGGCTGCCGGAAAAGACTTCCGCGGCGGTGGTCCGCGCCTATATGGCACATCACCAGGGGATGACTCTCATCTCTCTTGGGAACGTGGTGAATGATGACCTGACACGAAAGCGCTTTCATGCCCATCCCATGGTCCAGGCGGCGGAGCTGTTGCTCCAGGAACGCACACCACGCGCCGTGGCAATCACCCGGCCGCGGGTCGAGGAGGTCCACGTCGCCACGCTCGTGCGGGATCTGCTTCCCCCTACTTTACGGCGCTTCGACTCACCGCACGACATCACCCCTCGCACGCATCTCCTCTCCAACGGGCGATACACGGTCATGGTCACGGCGGCGGGCGCTGGGTTCAGCCGCTGGCGCGATCTCGCCGTGACCCGCTGGCGCGAGGACACGACGCGTGACTGCTGGGGGACCTTCGTCTTTCTCCGCGACGTGCGGACCGGTGGCGTGTGGTCCGCGGGTTTCCAGCCCAGCGGGACCGCCGCCGACCAGTACGAGGTCGTCTATACGGAGGACCGTGCCAGCATCACGCAAAAGGATCGGTCCCTGGCGATTACCATCGAAATCCTGGTTTCGGCCGAGGACGACGCCGAGCTGCGCCGATTGACCGTGACCAATCTGGAAAACCGCAACCGCGAGATTGATTTCACGTCCTATGCCGAGATCGTGCTGGCTCCGCAGGCCAGGGACGAAGCCCACCCCACTTTTTCCAACCTGTTCGTGCAGTCCGAGTTCGTTGCCCACCTCGATGCCTTGCTGGTCACGCGACGCCCGCGCTCCGTTGACGAGCGCCAGATCTGGCTCGCCCACCTGGCTGCGTTGGAAGGCGAAGCCGTCCATACACTGCAGTACGAAAGTGATCGGGCGCGCTTTCTGGGACGCGGGCGCGGAATCCGAACGCCGATCTCGGTGATCGACGGAGGTCCCCTGACCAACACGGCCGGGTCGGTACTGGATCCGATCGTGAGCCTTCGGCATCGCGTGGCACTCCCGGCTCAAGGGTCGATCCGCATCGGGTACACCACGCTCGTGGCCAATTCACGGGAGGAGGCGCTGCAGATCGCCGAGAAGTATCGGCAGCCGGCAACGTTCGAGCGGGAAAGCACCCTGGCATGGACACGTTCCCAGGTCCAGCTGCATCACTTGCGGATCACCCAGGACGAGGCGCATCTCTTCCAGCGTCTGGCCAATCGGCTGCTCTATGTCGATCCCACGCTGCGCGCGGCGCCCCAGGTCCTGGCAGCGAACCGTCGAGGACCATCCGGGCTCTGGGCCCACGGCATCTCCGGGGATTTGCCGATCGCGCTGGTACGCATCGAGCGGGACGAGGAACGGGACGTCGTGCGGCAGCTCCTGCAGGCCCATGAGTATTGGGGGTTGAAGGGGGTTCCCGCCGATCTGGTGATCCTCAACGCGAGAGGCGCCTCCTATGCTCAGGACCTCCAGCAGTCGATCGAAACCATGGTGCGGGTGAGCCGATCCACTGCCGCCCGTGAAGCGCACGGGGATCGAGGACACGTCTTCGTGCTGCGGGAGGACCTCCTGTTTGTACAGGACCTGGTCCTGCTGCGCTCGGCGGCGCGCCTGCTCATCCTGGCGAGCCGCGGCTCGCTCTCCGAGCAAACGACCCGTCTGGAGCGGTCGGGACCTGCTTTGTTGCGGCTGCGCCCGCCGCGCGAGTTCGCCAAGACAGTGCCCCCGCCCTCCCTGGAGCTTGAGTTCTTCAACGGCCTGGGAGGATTCACGCCGGATGGCCGCGAATACGTCACCGCTCTGGGCAGAGGGCAGTGGACGCCGGCTCCCTGGATCAACGTAGTGGCCAACCCGAATTTTGGCTTCCAGGTTTCGGAGTCAGGCTCGGGGTATGTCTGGTCCAGGAACAGCCGTGAAAACAAGCTGACGCCATGGTCCAACGATCCGGTCAGCGACGCACCGGGCGAGACAATTTACGTCCGCGACGAAGACAGCGGATTGCTGTGGGGACCCACCTGCCTTCCAATTCGCGAAGAGGCCTGGCCCTATGTCATCCGGCACGGGCAGGGGTACAGTCGCTTCGAGCACACTTCGCACGGCATCAATCTGGATCTCCTGATGCTCGTGCCGCTGCGCGACCCGGTCAAGATCTCCCGCCTCACTCTGGAGAATCGGTCCGGCCGCAAGCGGCGGCTCTCGGTCACCGCCTATGCGGAGTGGGTCCTGGGTGTGGCGCCCGGCGGCTCCGTCCCATCGGTAGTCACCGACATCGACCCTGATACCGGAGCCCTGTTCGCCACGAACACCTGGAACCCGGATTTCGCGGAACGGGTCGCGTTTGCCGACCTGGGGGGACTCCAGGCCTCCTGGACGGGCGACCGTCTCGAGTTTTTGGGCCGCAATGCGAGCCTCGATCATCCCGAATCGCTGGAGCGGGGCGAGCGATTCACGGGAAAGACGGGAGCGGGCCTGGATCCGTGTGCGGCGCTGCAGACCCTCGTCGAGCTCGAGCCCGGCGAACGCACTCAGGTGCTGTTCCTGCTGGGGCAGGGTGAGAGCCGCGAGGAGTGTCGAGCCCTGATCGTGCGCTATCGCGCCATGAGCTGCGATCGGGTTCTCCGCGACATCAAGGAGCACTGGGACGGTCTGCTCGACGCGGTGCAGGTGAAGACTCCGAATCGCTCCATGGATCTCATGCTCAATCGCTGGCTCCTCTACCAGACTCTCTCGTGCCGGATCTGGTCCCGATCGGCGCTCTACCAATCCGGCGGAGCATACGGATTCCGCGATCAGATCCAGGACGTCCTGGCCCTGGCGGGTACCAGGCCCGATATCCTGCGCGAGCACATCCTGCGGGCAGCTGCGCGGCAGTTCAGGGAGGGAGACGTACAGCACTGGTGGCATCCTCCCACGGGCCGTGGGGTGAGGACCCGAATATCCGACGACCGTCTCTGGCTTCCGTATGCCGTGGCCCATTATCTCGAGACGATCGAGGACCCGGCGGTGCTCGGCGAAGAGATTCCGTGGCTCGAAGGCGCGCAGCTCGAGGACAAGCAGCAGGAGGCCTACTTCACGCCCACGGAATCGGAGGAGCGGGCAACGCTGTTCGAGCATTGCGCCCGGGCCCTGGATCGGAGCCTCGAGGTGGGGAGCCATGGCCTGCCCCTGATCGGCGCGGGGGACTGGAACGATGGCATGAACCGCGTCGGCTACGAAGGCCGGGGAGAGAGCGTTTGGCTGGGCTGGTTTCTCCTGGACAACTTGCGGAAGTTCATCCCGATCGCCGATCTGCGGGGCGAGGTTGAGCGTGCGGCGCGATGGCGGATGCAGGCCGACTCCATCCAGGGATCACTGGAGCGGGAGGCGTGGGATGGGGAGTGGTACAAACGCGCCTTCTTCGACGATGGAACACCGCTGGGATCAGCGGCGAACGAAGAGTGCCGGATCGACTCGATCTCCCAGTCTTGGGCGGTTCTGTCCGGCGCCGGTAACCCTGATCGGGCGCGCCAGGCCATGACATCCGTGGAGCGCCAGCTCGTCCGGCCCGCCGACCGGCTTCTGCTGCTCCTCACCCCGCCGTTCAACCTGGCGCCCCTCGACCCGGGGTACATCAAAGGATATCCCCCGGGAATCCGGGAAAACGGCGGGCAATACACCCATGCCGCGATCTGGTCGGTGATGGCTTTCGCCGAGATGGGTGACGGCGACAAGGCCGGCGAGCTGTTCGACCTGTTGAACCCCATTCGCCACACGAGCAGTCGTGCGGAGGTTCGAAAATACAAGGTGGAGCCGTACGCCGTGGCCGCCGACATTTACGCCGAACCTCCGCACGTGGGACGCGGGGGATGGACGTGGTACACGGGAGCTGCGGGATGGCTGCACCGGGCGGGTCTCGAGTGGATTCTCGGCTTACGGAAGCGAGGCTCCGCTCTGCGAATCGATCCGTGCATTCCCCGGGCGTGGAAAGGGTTCGAGATCACCTACCGTCATGGCCGCACGATTTACCGGATCGCGGTCGAGAACCCGAAGGGAGTCTGCCGGGGAGTATCCCGAATCAGCCTTGACGGAGCCCAGCTCCCGGGAGAATCGCTCGTCCCGTTATCCGACGACGGTCGCGAGCATGAGCTCCGGGTGGTGCTGGGATAGGCGTTCTTTCAGTCTATGGAAATCTTCTGGAGAAGGTTGAAGTCGTTCAGCATCTTTCCCGTGCCCAGCACCACGGAGGCCATGGGATCCTCGGCAACGGAAACGGGGAGACCCGTCTCCTCCCGGAGCCTCTTATCCAGGTTTTTGAGGAGCGAGCCACCCCCGGTGAGCACGATCCCCTTGTTCACGATGTCCGCCGAGAGCTCCGGCGGTGTCTGCTCCAGTGCCACGCGCACCGCCTCGATGATGTCCGAAACTGTATCCGACAAGGCCTCCCGGATCTCTTCGTCGGAAATCACCAAGGTTTTGGGGATTCCTTCCACCAAGTCGCGCCCCTTGATCTCCATGGTGAGCTCCTCCTCCAGAGGGAAGGCGGAGCCGATATTGATCTTGATATCCTCCGCCGTCCTCTCACCCAACAGAAGATTGTACTTCCGCTTGATGAACTGCACGATATCTTCGTCCATCTTATTGCCCGCCACCCGGATCGATCGGCTGTAGACAAGCCCGGCCATGGAGATGACGGCCACGTCGGTGGTGCCGCCACCGATGTCCACCACCATGTTGCCGGTGGGCTCCGTGACCGGAAGCCCGGCTCCCAGCGCTGCCATCATGGCCTGCTCCACGAGGTAGACCTTCGAAGCCTTGGCCCGGTAGGCCGAATCCCTGACCGCCCGCTTTTCCACCTGGGTGATTTGTGACGGCACACCGATGACGATCCGGGGGCGCACTCCCAGAGACCGGTTATGGGCCTTTTTGATGAAGTGTTCGAGCATCATCTCGGTATGCTCGAAATCGGCGATGACACCATCTTTCATGGGACGGATGACGATGATACTTCCTGGCGTTCTTCCGAACATTTCCTTCGCTTCCTTGCCTACCGCCTCCACCTTCCCCGTCTTTTGATTCACTGCGATGATGGAGGGTTCGCTGACCACGATGCCCTTTCCCCGGACGTAGACCAGGGTGTTGGCGGTGCCCAGATCAATGGCCAGATCGTTCGAAAAAAAGCTCCAGATCGATCTCTTCATCTCGATGCAGATGGCACGGCTGCTCCGCTTGATGAACCGGAGGATTCAGTTCCCTTGGAACGATCCGCGAATACTGGCCTAGGTTAACAGGAACAGCAGACCTTCGCACGTATCTCATGGGTTCTGTGTTAGCCCGCCAACCTGCCGGTTAAGAGAGAGGGAGAGAGTTCCGGCTTCGAGCTGCACAACCGGCCAAAATGGCCGCATGATTGCGATGGTCTACTTCAGCGAGAAAAAGGTTGCGGGGATATGCCGAAGGGTGTATGAAGTGATCAGATCTGACAATAGAAAGCCCTTCGTTCCGCCCCGGAAGTGTCTTCGGTACGTGTGCCAGGGTGCCAGATCACTACCCCGTCCGATCCGTGTGTGTAAAACCGTTTCTGACCCAACGTGAGCGGAGGTGAATCATGCGCAAGATCGTGATCTGTGGCTGCGTCCTCGTTTGCATCGTCGCGTTTTCTGTCCTGGGCATACGATCTGATGAGAAAGTCATTCCCTCGCCAACTCCCCAAGAGATCCACGTCGTGGGCATCACATCGGCCACATTTCCTCCGACTACCGGTAGTCTGGACATGAGCCGAGCGTGCGCCGACGAGTTCGCGGGAAGCCGGATCTGTGCAGAAGAAGAGGCATTCCGTTCCCTTCCACCGCCGCCCACGTGGACCGGAATCGCGGCGGCAGTCCATGGATTCGAATCCATCGAATTCGCTTTTCCGCTATGCTACCAGTCAGACGGCACGCAAGTGGGGGGGTGCCAATTCGACGTCGCAGAGCCCATTCGCGCTATTTGCTGCAACCGCTAAACACCCCATTCGCGGGGATAACCACGGTCCGCCGGCAAGCACCCTAGTTCGGGGCCGCCAAACATCGCCATAGACCCCTTACTCCAAGGAGGAACCTGGGATGATGCGGGGTGGGCAAGGGCGATGTTGTTCTCTCGATCTCAGGATTGCGTGACTCGGCTGGGGATATCCTCGGCACGTTGGCTGGCACGAAACTCGATGATGCGAACCTCGGCGAGTCCGTGGCGGCAGAACGGATCTTCGGCCATGATGGCCTCAATCCGCTCGCGCGAGTCGGCTACGGCCACGATGATCCCACCCGTACGCGGGATCTGCCGGCCGGACATCAGGAAGTTTCCTGCAGCGTAGTACTTCTTGAGAAACGCGACGTGGGGGCGCATATGCGCGTCGATCTGCCCGAGAGATGCCTTGTAGGTGAGCTCGACAATGAACATCGGTTTCCTCTCTAACGATTCCCTTGTAGCATGCCGTCGTGGCGAGCACTTCGAAAGAGTCCGCAACCTACGATGCTGAAGAGCGCTTCCCTCAAATCCCGCCGAGATCGCCGGTGCCCTTTTCGTCTCCCTCAGGCGGCTCGCGGAGCCGTGCGGAGATCATGGTTGAACAGCTAGCAACCCAGGTTGTCAGCGTCGAGGGGGCACGGATCGCAGGGATCCCCCGTTCCGTCGTGGTCCGAATCGGTCTGCACTCTCGCGTTGGGTCGAATCGGATTGAACACCAACGGACAGTTGTCAGTCCCATCCTGGATCCCGTCGCCGTCGCTGTCCACGCCCGCGATGATTTCGCCCGTGTAGTGTGGAAAGAAGTGGCCGCCGACAGCCGATGCCAGTTCGTCCCCTATTGCGGCTTCGCAGGCTCATCGTACCCGCCGCGGAACACCGTCTCCCTGGGCAGGACCGTCAGAGAGTACTTCTCTCCCACTACGCGGCGGTCCTCGTCGGTGAGCTTCCCGAAAACGCAGATCGTCAGATTCCCAGGCTTGAGATACTTCTTCGCCACCCGCTCCACATCGGCCGGCGTGACCTTCTGGACCGCCTCCAGGAGCTGCCGGTCGTAGTCGTAGGGACGATCGTCCAGCTCCTGCTCCATGAGCCGCTCCACGCTGTAAAACTCGTCGGTGAAATCGAACACGAACCGATTCCGCCAAGCGTCGATCTGCTCTTGCACCTCGGCCGGCGAGACGGTCCCCCGGGCGATCTTCTGGAACTCCTCCGTCACGCTGGCGATGGAGCGGGCCACTGAGGCCTTCTTGGTCTGGTAGGAGGCCGCCACCTGTCCCGGAACCCCCGGGCGCCCGTCGTGGACCATGTGGGAGGAGATTCCGTAGGTGAGTCCTTCGTCGGAGCGCAGCCGCTCCATCAGCCGCGAGCGGAATCCGCTCCCGCCCAGGATGTCGTTGAGGATCTCGATGGCGGCGTGGTCGGCCAGTGGAATGGTGCGGTCCACCGGGATTTCGTGGAGCACGCTGATCGCCGGCGCAGAGACCTCCTTCTCCACGAGGTACAGTCCGGGCCGGATCACCGGATCCCGCGGCAGGAAATCGCGCTGCTTGTCCTCGGCGACTCGCCAGGAGGCGAAGGTCTTGTCCAGCCGGTTGAGCATTTCCCGCTTGTCGAAATCCCCCACCGCGGTGACGTAGAGGTTGTCGCGCCCCAGATACCGCTGCCAGATCATCCGGATCGAATCGGGCGTGACCGCCTCGATCTCCTTCCGGGAGGCCTCATAACCGAGCCGGGGGTTCTCGTGATTGATGACGTAGTTCTGGAGGAGATAGGCGCCGTAGCCGGGATAGTCGTAGCGCCGCTTCATCCGGTCGATGTACTGCCCCTGGATCGTCTCGAGGCGCTTCCCGTCGAAGCGGGGACGCATCAGCATGTTCATGGCGAGGGAGAACGACTCGTCCAGGTTCCTCTGCAGCGACCAGAACGAGGCCCTGCTCATGGTGTTGCCGACGTAAATCCGAAAGGACATGCCCAACTGCTCCAGCCGCTCCTGGAGGGCCGTCGGCTCGAGCTCCTCGGTCCCCCCCTCCGTGAGCAGGTCGGAGGCGATCTTGAACGGAGCCAGGTTGGAGACGGGCGTCGTGTTTGCGCCTCCAACCCACGCGAACATGATGTTCACCGAGGGGGCCGTATGGTCCTCCTTGACGAAGACCGTGACGCCAGAAGAAAGGACGACCCGCTCCACGTCCTTCCCGATCTCCGGGATCTTGAGCGTCAAGGGCCGGGCGCCGCGAATCATCGCCATCCCCTCCTGGAATCCCTTGGAATGCTTCCCGCCCCGCTCTCCCGGCGCTCCACCCCGCTGATGGACGTCCTCCGCCTCCTCCTTCGGCGCTCCGGAGGCCCCGGGAGTCTTGTGCACCTCCACGGCGCACTTGCGCCCCGGCTGGAGGTACCTCTTCGCTGCTGATTGCACCTGCTCCGGCGTCACGGCGTTCAGCCGCGCCTCGTATTCGTACAGGTAATCGGAGGTCCCCGCCGTGCCGACGGCATTGCCGATCCGGAAGGCCTGGCCCAGGTTCGAATTGAGGCTTTGGACCCGGCCCACTTCCGTCCTGATCTTCGCCCGCTCCAGCTCCTCGGAAGTCACGCCCTCCTCCTGGAGTTTCCGAATCTCCCGGTCGATGGCCGACTCCAGCTCCGGTAGCGTGTGTTCCCCCTTCAGATAGGCGCTCACCGTGAGGTACCCGCCCCATTTCCTGGAATCGTGGTAGGACGAGATCCTCGAGGCGATTCGCTCCTTCTGCACCACCGTCTTGTCCAGCCGCGACGAGCGCAGTCCGCCGAGGACCCGTCCGAGGAGATCGAGGGCGTACTGGTCGGCATGACCGTCGGGGACGGTGGCCCATCCCAGGGAGAGGCTGGGATTGGCGTCGAACTCCACCACCGCGCGACGCTCTCCCTTCTGCTCCGGTTCGTCGGTGATGTCAGGCTGCGGGACCTCGGCCCGGCGCCAGGAACCGAGGTACTTCCGGGCCAGCCTCTCCACCTCCGCCGCCTTCACGTCCCCCGCGATCACCATGATGCAGTTGGAAGGCGAGTAGTAGGTCTTGAAATAGGCGAGGGCATCCTCGTCCTTCAGGCGCGCCACGTCCCTGGGCCATCCCACCACCGGGTTGTGGTAGGGATGGGCCGTGAAGAGGAGAGCCTGGAGCTGCTCCCGGACCTGGCCTTCCGCGGAGTTCTCGGTGCCCACCCGCCGCTCCTCGTGGACCACGTCCCGCTCACTGTAGAACTCGCGGAAGAAGGGGTGGAGGAGGCGATCGCTCTCCAGCCGGAACCAGAGGTCCAGGTGGTTCGCAGGGAGCTCGATGAAATAGTTGGTCACGTCGCTTCCGGTGGAGGCGTTCTCTGAGACACCTCCGGCGCGGGTCATCAGCTCGTCGTACTCGTTCTTCACGATGAGCCTCTTCTGCATCTCGGTGACTTTCTCGATCTCCTTCTTCAGGGCCTCGACCTTGGCCGGGTCGGGCTTCTGGAACGGGTTCTTCGAGCGGGCCATCTCCCGGTCGAGCTGATGCCAGAGATCGGAGAGGCGCTTCATCAACGGCGCCTCCGCGACAGGGTCGATGGTGCCGATGTTAGAGGTCCCCTTGAACATCATGTGCTCCAGGAGATGGGCGATCCCCGTGCGCCCCTTGGGATCCGACGCGCCTCCGACGCCGAACTGGTAGTAGCCGGCGAAGGTCGGCGAGGCGGTTCGCTCCAGGACGTAGATCCGGAGGCCGTTCTCGAGGCGGATCTCCCGGATGTCGAGCTTCTGCACCGTCGACCCGGCGGGTCCTGCCGTCACCGCGGGAGAGATGGCGGCGGAAACCGCGGCCGCGGAGGCAGCGGCAGGTGAGGTTGGCGTTGAGATGACGGCACAAAGGAGGAGGCACAGGACGGTTAGAAGAAGGCGCGCCAGACTCGACGGCTTCATGAGGCTCTCCTTTTCGGCGAAGTTTTGGTAAGACAGTATATCAACAGAAAGGGAGAGAGTTTGTGCGAGAGATACCGGTAGTCCGATCGTGTTCCCGGACTCCCTGCCGGGAAAATGGAGGGCTCCTAATTAGGAGTTCTTTGTGGCTAGCCACGACAGGCCGGAACCGCACGACCGGTAACAGGTATTGTGTTGGAGCTCGTACTATCGGATCAGGCGGACCCCAGGTGATCTGAAGTACGAACTCGGGCTCTTGTGCGCAACTCCTTGAAGCGCCACTTCGCCGCTCCTAGCCGCTGAGATGGTCTCCGAACCTGCCAGAAGTGCCTGCTGACCCTCGCCGGCTAATCTGGACAGGTGCACCCCGCGAGGCCCTCGTCCACGAGCCCGTCGCAATCATTGTCGGCACCGTCGCAAATCTCGGAGGCACCATGTTTGGCAGCGGGATTCAAAGGCCCGCAGTCGGTTCCATCCGAATCGCCATCGCCATCTGCGTCGATGAGCGTGCCGTGAAAGGCGTAGACAGAGCCCGTACCGTCCTCCGCCCACACCCAGCCGTTGTGGACTGCCGGGCTCGAGCTCCCGCCGGAGAACTGATCGAAGTGCCGGGTGTCGACGATGGCGCCGGTCGAGGCGTCGAGGGTCAGGAGCGTAGCGTTGATCGTCGTGCCGTACACATACCCGTTCGCGTAGGCGACGGAGCTTTGGGACGGGTTGGCGCCATACTGCGTCCACACGGTTGCCCCCGTCACCGCATCAAGAGCGACGAAGCCCCAGTTCTGCGACCCGAAGTAGAGTCTCGAGCCGTCATACGCGGGTGTGGAGTAGAAGAGAGGACCTACTTGTGTGCTCTGCCACACCGGGGCGCCTGTTGAGGCACGGAACGCATAGGTTATGCCGGCCCGAGAGCTGGCGTACACGTTCCCGTGTGCGATCAGCGGGACCATGATGACGGCATCGTCGACGGTCTGGGACCAGAGGAGGCCTCCATTCGACTCGTTAAGTGCAATCACCCTCGAGTCATCGGTGCCAAAAACAACCACCCTCAAGTCATCGTCATCGGTGCCAAAAATCACCCTCTCTCCCGACACGGCGGCACCTGCCCAGACCCTGGCGTAGGGCTCCGAGATCCACACGACGGAGCCGTCGGCCGTGTTCAAGGCGGCTACGCGATGATCGCTGGTACCGACGTAGATTCGGCCATTGGCGACCGCCGTGGTTTGCCACAGGGCGGGATGGATAGGATCGGACGGCTGGCCTTTGCTCCAGATCGTGTTCCCGGTGCTCGCATTCAGTGCGTAAACCAAGGGATACGGGAAAATATACGTCGTATACACGACCCCATCTACTACCGCGGGAATGGCGTGGCCGTACCCGTTCGAGCCGAGGGTGCGCTCCCAGAGCGGAGGGCCGTTATAGAGCGGAGGGCCGCCCGCATAGGCGTTGAAGGCTCGAAGGCGACCATCATTCGTGCCGGTGAAGAGCTTCCCTCCGGCGAGGACAGGTGCGTAGCTATTCGAGTTGGAGCTGATGCTATATTTCCATTGCTGGCTTAGAGGCGGAGTGAAAGTGCTGGCCGTCTCCCCAAATCTCTCGTTGTTGTTATGGAAAGTCGGCCATTCATGGTTCGCCGAGCCCTCCAGCGCTGCGCGCAGGTTCGGCCGAGGGCCGATCCGCTGGCAAGCTGGGTTCGTGTTGGCTTGCTGAGGAGACCCGGTCGATTTCAGCTGGGTTCGGAGATCTTCCGGGCTCACGGACGTCATACCGTCCGCGGACTCCGCCTTCATGACGCTCTCGTACAGCGCCACCGCTCCGGCCACCATCGCCGACGCGCTGGAAGTCCCGGGGAAGTTCCCTACGTAATAGCGGTTCGGGCCTTCGCTGTTGTGGTAATAGCCATAGCCGGTCGTGAAGACCATCTCCCCCCAGCCCTGCAAGTCGAGGCGCGACCCGTAGTTAGAGTAATTCTTCCGGGAGCGGTCGTGCAGCACGCACACCTCGCCGGGGCAGCTGGCGTTGTTCACGCAGGGCGTCTCGGTGGTCACGCTGCAATAGCCCGTGCCTCCGAATGCGGCGGGAGCGGTTCCGGCACCCACGATGATCGCGCCCGAGTCATTGATTGGGAGAAACGGATAGTGCCCTTGATGCGCTTTGCTGTACACGGGATCGTCGAGGTTCTGGGATCCATTCCCGCCCCCCTCGACCACGTGGATTCCGTTCCCCACCGCCAGGACGATGGCGTCGTAGGTAGCTTTATCCCATTCCACGGGCACCAGACCGAACTGCCCGTTGTTTGGATTGTTTTTTGGGCCGGCGATCTGCGCCTCGATCAGGATGACGTCACCCGGACCGAGCCGCCCGGCCTCGGGTTCGATCGCGTAGGTGATCTGGGTGGCGAACCTTAGCGAATAGTTTTGGCCATTCCACAGATAGGTCGGTGCCACTCTGAACGTGGCGCCGTGGGCGATGCCGGTCGTTCCCCAGGCATTGTCGAGGCTGCCCATCACGCCCAGCACGGCCGTGCCATGATTCTTGTTGGCATCGGGATCGGAACCGGGATGTGAAATCATGCCGGCCGGGATCCAGGTATTCTCTGGCAAAAGCAGATACGCAGGCAGATCCTCGTGGAACAGGTTCCACGTGTACTCGAGATCGACAATGGTCACGTTAGTCCCGGTGCCGCCCGGACGGGTCCACGCGTAGCTTGCTCCGATCCCGTCCGTCGCCCCGTTCAGGTAGCCCTGTAGCGGCTGGAAATCGGGAGTCGGGGCCGGCATGGGCAGGGGCACGGCCGACGCGAACTCGACCTCGGGAAGCTTCTGAAACGCGTCTACCAACTCCTCGGCACTCAGCGCGGGAGGCACGCGCAGGACGAAGTAGGTGTTCATATCGGCGACCTTCCGGCCCAGGTTCTGCTGAGCGCGCGCACGTAGCTTGTCCATCGTCGCCTCGTCCGAACCCGCGAGCCGTCTCCAGACACCGCCCGCAGCGAAGATCCTGTGAAACAGGCCCCGCGCCTCAGGGGAACGAAGCACGTTTCCGGAGCGACCGACCGGCCACGACGAAGACCCGATGCCGATATCCAGGTCGTCGAGGAATTTCACCTGGATGTGGTTGCGGTCGTACCCGTGAGGGACGACGTAGCCGGCGCGGTCGGGTGGTTGCGCACGACGATCCTCCGACGGTGCAGTCGGCTGGGCTTTGGTGGGCGCGACCGACGAGCACAGACAACCAACCAGCAGCAATCCCAGGATTCGCTTCATGACGTCTCCTACTCGACAAGAGGGATAGGTCTCAAACAGATGAGTGCAGCCGACATGATCTAAGACTCCCATCAGGAGTCTCTCCGGACACGATTCCGCCATGGAGCTCGGCAATCGTTGTTACTTGATCATTGTGATTTGAGGCTGACGAGTTCCGAGAAATTTCGTAGTTTCTTGGGGAGCCGTACTCGGTGTGGTGGTCCACCGATTTTGGAGGGACGGACTCCCACCTGGAATCCTCTACATATTAATAGGTTACCCGAAGAGATCCGGGTACCTGCGTGTCGCCTAGACCAAAAGAGCCCCGACCGCGCTTGGCGACCGGGGCCCCATCATACTGGTCTCAAGAAAGCTTCTATTCGATTTTGGTCAGCTCAATTCGCCGGTTTTCGGCGCGTCCTCGGGCGCTATTGTTGTTGGCTATGGGGTCGCTTTCCCCGTACCCCTTCGCGGCGAGGCGCGAAGCATCGACTCCTTCGCTGACCAGAAAGTCCCGCACCGCATCAGCGCGTTCTTGAGAAAGCTCGAGGTTATGACTTTCGGTGCCGGTCGAGTCGGTGTAGCCTCCGATCTCCACTTTCACATCCGACCCGTCCTTCAAATAGAAGGCCACATGGTCGAGAATCTCCACGGATTCCGGCGTAAGCTTGGCGCTATTGCTCTCGAAATTCACTCCTTCTAGGATGAGTTTCTGCTGTCCTTTGAACAGGTGCTCCAGCCTTGTCGGCTCGAAACAGCCTCGCGAGTCGACCTGGCTGCCGGTGCGCGAGTCGGCACAATAGTCGAGCCCGTCATAGACTCCGTCTTTGTCGGAATCAGCCGGGCACCCCTGTGCATCAACGGTGGCGAGTCTGGGGGTGTCGGGGCACTGGTCAATGCCGCCCGGCACCCGATCCTGGTCGGAATCATTAGGACATCCTCGGGAATCCACTTCCGCGCCGTTTGGCGTGCCAAAGCAGGCATCGATTCCGTCTGGCAACCCGTCTCCGTCGGAGTCCTTGGGACAGCCATGTTCATCCGCGGTCGCGCCCTTCGGGGTGTCCGGACAGCTATCGAGAGCGTCGCTGACCCAATCCCCGTCGGTGTCGCCCGGGAGGAAGTGACTCGTGAGCAGAGCCGCCGTTTCATAGTCGACCGTGCCGGTTTCTTGGAGTCCATGCTCGCGCTGGAAAACGCGCAAGGCTACGGCGGTCGGATTGTCGAGCACTCCCACTCGGAAGGAACCGGGCGCCAGTTGACCGTCTTGAACCAGGACGGCCTGAGCCTTTTTAATCTCATTGGGCGAGGTGTAGACGCCCCCGGTGTTGATAGCGGAGCGAGCGGCGACCGGCGCAGCGAGCGCCATGGCAGCCATGATGCTGAAAACCGATAGCAGGAGCCTTTTGGAGTGCCGATTGTGCGTCATGCGAACCTCCGTCTGAAGATTCATGAGGTTGGTCATCACTGAATGGTGCCATTCTCGAGAGATTAACGTGGCAGTCGCCTTTTTTCCAGGGATTGCTACCGGACGTTCATCCCGACTTTGCCCCCGAGCTCGGCGCCGTCTCCTCCTTCTGAGATCGCCATGGAATCCAGCCTGAAAACTTCGATAAACTTGTAAGCTCTCCTGTATCAGATAGTTGACCGGTCGCCGTGCAGGAGTTGCCATCGTCGCATACGCCCGGTTACGCCGGGTCGACCGTCGGCGTCGACGTCCCTCGCGATGGCGACAAAAAGCTGGACCCCGGCGGGTGGGGCGTTCTCGGCAGGGTCGACCTGCGTCAGGGCTGGGGGCTGCAGCTCGGTTATTCGCGCAAGGGGACCGGATCGGATCGGGCGGAGAGATGTCCCTCGCCCAGGCGGGTCTGCACGCATATTACGCCTGGGAGGGCGAGTTGGGGGACTCCCTGTGGCTGCGTTTCTATCCCAAGTTCGGTGTGTCGCGAACGGATTTCGAAGAGACGGTCCCGCTGACCGGGACGTTCTCCGACGACGCCATCGGGCCGTCCTTCGGGTTCGCGGTCGAGTGGGGCAGCCCGAGCTGGAGGCTCGTGTTCGACGCCGGCTGGACCTTCGTCGACGTCGAGCTGATTCCCGGACAGAAGGAGAGCCTCAATGTCAGCGCGGGCTTCTTCGGGCTCGCCTACTGCTTCTGATCCGCAGCCGTGTCATGGTGGTCAACACCCGCCTTCGGGTTCGTTTGCGGCCCGAAAGCCGCCTTCCCCTTCGTCCTCGGCGGAGATGGAGCCGGAAGCCTCGAGGCGATTGGTGAGGCGGGCGCAGGCGTTCCAGTGGAGGCTCGCCTCGTCGTTGCCCGGAGGGCTGCTCGCAAGGGCCTTTTCGAATTGCGCCATCGCCTGCCGGATCCAGTCCATCGCTTCCGTCGGCGAGGAGTGTCCCGAGAGCAGAGACTTGCCCCATCGCTCGTAAATCACCCCCTCGTAATAATCCCGCAGGTAGCCCTCCGGAAGGTGGGAGAGGAAATCCCGGGCTTCCTTCAGACCCACTCCGTACCCCGGCTTCCAGAACTGGTCGGTCAGGCAGAGCAGCAGCATCACCAGCGCCTCCTCGTGGCGCGGCTCCACCTCGAGAATGTCTAGACAGATGCTCTCGGCCATCCGTGGCTGATTGATGAGGCGGCAGCCCTCCGCCTTGGCCAGGCCAGCGGGGATCGCCTGGCGGGAGATCCGCTTCAGCTCGAGCATGAGTTCCTCCTCTTCGGCGGCGGTTACGCCCGTCCTCGCGTCAGCGAAGCACCCCCTGCTTCACCTTCTTCGCCGGAGGAACCAACCGACCACGACTCCGGTGACCGCGGCTCCCGCCAAAGTCTTGCCCGGGTTCTGCTGCATCCACTCTTTGGTGTCGCGATACAGATCTCCGATGCTTTTCTCCTTGAGTATTTCGAACTTTTCGTGGGAGGTGTCTACGAGCTGATTCAGCTTTCGATCGGTTCTCTCACCCAACGATGAAAACGCATGTACTGTCATGACCAGTCCTCCATCAATTGGGACCGGGCAAATTCCTCATAGTTAATGATAGGCACGAATTCGAGGAGCGGTAGAGGGTAAGTACCCGATATGAGCAAGGAAACTACCGTACTTGGGAGAGCCCGCATGGGAATCCTCGACAACAGACAATTTTCTGCCACCGGACTCACCGCGCGTTCGAAACGTGGACAGGAACTCGCCTTCGGTATCGGCTCACGGGCTCCATCCCGTCCGGCACGAGCGGGCCAGGTTTTTGGGTGTCTCTTGTTTGGTCGATGGGCCCATGGAGCGGTAAAATGGAAGCAGTGACCGACCCGTTGTAATGAGTTGCTGCGTGGCGATTGAGGTCCAATTCAATCTAACGTAGGTAACCAGCGGGTCGGTTCTTTGTTCCTGTCCTCAGAATCCGCGATTCACAGCACCTCCTTCCTAACTCGTCCCCGGTAGAGCAGACAGCTCGCGCTTCGCATTGATCACCCCTCGTGACTCTTATATGATTCGATCTGTCACTTCACGGCACACTCCAGGTCGATTTAGGGTCGTCCTGGTTCGGGATCAGGCGGATGAGCGGCACGCGGCCATCCGCGAGCGGTTCCAGACGGCCTGGGGAGGAGGCCGATGCGAAGGGGATCCCCAGTTGATTCCAAACGCCGCCTGCGCGGCATCACACAGGTAAGCATATGCTCCACGACTTCCGCTTTGCTCTTCGCCAGCTGGCAAAGGCAAAGGGCTTTACCATCGCCGCAGTCACCGTTCTCGCGCTCGGGATCGGCGCCAACACCGCCATCTTCAGTCTGATGAACACCATGTTGTTCCAGCCGCCGGCCTACGCGAAGCCGCATGAGATCGTTCAGCTCTTTTCGCAGGATAAAAAGAATCCCAACACCTTCCGCGGCTTCTCTTATCCGACCTTCATCGATATCCGC
>Ga0137425_1000086_pt1 | contig 31410 bp, 22 predicted proteins | sample EasRivERMZT640_2_FD_102318 | JGI IMG/M metagenome (GOLD analysis project Ga0137425, IMG submission 102318) | Soil microbial communities from meander-bound floodplain in the East River, Colorado, USA - East River MetaG ERMZT640_2 | ecosystem: Environmental > Terrestrial > Soil > Floodplain ...
AGCGCGCGCCGCACGTGAAGATCGTGGTCGGCGGGCCGACCATCAACGACTACGCCTACCGGCTCTTCGAGAACGCCGACCTCTCGCCCTGGATCGACTTCGGCGTCGCCGGCGAGGGCGAGCCGGGCGCGAAGCAGGTGAGGAAGTCGCTGCTGCCGTCCGACGTGCCCGACCTGAACGAGTTCCCCTCGCTCGATTTCCGCGGCATCACCTTCGACCACTACCTGAGCCCGGCCCGCATCGCGAATCTGCAGACGTCGCGCGGCTGCTACTACGGCAAGTGCACGTTCTGCGGCGACGGCTTCCGCCGCAACTTCCGCCTGCGCGCGCCCGACAAGATCTACGACGACGTGAAGAAGATCCACGTCGACTGCGGCGTCGACCACTTCCTGTTCTGGGACTCGCTCGCGCCGCCCAAGACGCTGAAGCACGTCGCGCTCAACATCAAGAAGAACAACGACCGCATCTGGTGGTTCGCGGAGACGAAGTTCGAGAAGCCCTACACCAATCCCGAGCTGATGAAGACGCTCGGCGAAGGCGGCTGCCGCTTCCTGCAGTTCGGCTTCGAGTCGGGCAGCCAGCGCGTGCTCGACCTGATCGACAAGGGCAACGACATCGAGCGCGTCGACGTGATCCTGGGGCTGATGAAGCAGAACCGCATCCACGCCGGCGTGTCGTGGTTCATCGGCTTCCCGACCGCGACGCCGGCCGAGGACCTCGCGACCTACGACTTCGTCGCGACGCGCGAGGACCGCATCGTGATGTCGGTCTACGCCGGCACCTTCATGCTCGGCCGCGACACGCTCGTCTACGCAAACCCCGAGCGCTACGGCATCAAGATCGTCGAGAAGGACGACGGCTCGATCGACTACCAGATGAACGACGGGACGCCCCACTACGACCGCACCGAGCTCGATCTCGCGTTCCGCGCGCGCGGCGACCTGCCGCTCCTCGACCACGGCGGCTACCTGCTCTACGCCGCGCACCGCCCCGAGCTCCTGAAGCGCATCACCGGGCTCACGCGCTACGGCCATCTTTCCCGGGATTTCGCGGACCTGCCGCGGCACGCGGCGCGGCTCGCCGAGGGGCTGCGCTTCCGCGACTACCGCTTCAACCCCTTCGCCGCCGACGACGCGGCGATGGACCGGCCGGTCCGCGTCGCCTTCCACGAGAAGACGGGTACCCACTTCGCCCTCGATGCGGCGGAGGTGAAGGTGCTCGAGGCGGCCGACGGCCGCCGCTCGGTCGGCGACCTCGCGGCCGCGATCACGGGACGCGACGCCGACGCGGCGCTCGCGCTCGTCGCGCGCCTGATCGACCGCGGGCTGCTCACGATCCCCGCGACGCTCGCGCCCGCGCGCGAGCCGGCGCTCGCGCACTAAGGGTCGCGACGCCGAGGCGTCGCGTGGCGTGCCGCGACGCCGAGGCGTCGCGTGGCGAGTCGCGACGCCGAGCGTCCTTGAACCGCGGCGCGGCGTGCCCCACACTGGCGGGATGCGACTCCTGCTGCTCGCCGCCGTCATCCTCGCTGCCGCCTGCGACCGTCCGCCGTCCCCGTCCGACGTGAAGCCGGACGGCAAGAAGCTCTCCGTCGCGCTGCTGCTCGCCGGCCCCGAGAACGACGAGGGGTGGAACCAGTCTGCCTTCGACGGGCTGCAGCGCATCGAGAAGGAGCTCGGCGCGCGCGTGCGCAAGGTCGGCGCCAGGAGCCCCTCCGAGATCGAGCAGGCGCTCACCCAGGCCGCGCAGCAGCGCTTCGACCTCGTCTACGGCCACGGCTTCGAGTTCAACGAGCCGGCGGCGCGCGTCGCCGCGCAGTGGCCCGAGGTGAAGTTCGCGACGTCCGGCGGGACGAAGAGCGCGGAGAACCTCGCCATCGTCGAGCCGCGCACCTTCGAGGCGGGCTACGCGCTCGGCGTCCTCGCGGGGCACCTCACCAAGTCGAAGGTCCTCTCGTCGCTGCACGGCGAGGCGTACGAACCGGTGAAGCGCACCGCCGGCGCGTTCGCTGCGGGAGCCCGCTCCGTCCAGCCCGACGTGAAGATCCTCGAGGACTACCTCGGGAGCTGGGAGGACGTGGCGCTCGCCAAGGAGAAGGCGCTCGCGCACGCCGCCGCCGGGGCCGACGTCTTCTTCCAGAACTGCGACGCGGCCGGCGCCGGCGTCTTCGAGGCGTGCCGCCAGAGGAAGGCGCTCGCCTTCGGCTGCAACCGCGACCAAACGGCCAAAGCGCCCGACGTGATCGTCGCGAGCGCGGTCGGCGACATTCCCAAGATCCTGCTCGAACTCGCGGCCGAGGTGAAGGAGGGGCGCTTCCGCGGCGGCGCGCGCAGCTTCGGGATGAAGGAGCAGGAGGTGCGCGTCGTCTTCAACGAGGCGCTGCGCGCCAAGGTCCCGGCCGAGGCGCGCGCCGCGGTCGAGACGGCGTGCGCCGCGATCGCGCGCGGCGACCTCAAGCCGTGAGCGCCGCGCGCGGCGTGCGCCGATGAGCCCGCCGCCGGCGCTCGAATTCCACCGGATCGTCAAACGCTTCGGCGGCCGCGCGGCGCTCGCCGAAGTCGACCTCGCGCTGCGCGCCGGCGAGATCCACGCGCTGCTCGGCGAGAACGGCGCCGGCAAGACGACGCTCGTGCGCTGCGCGCTCGGGCTCACGGCGCCCGACGCGGGACGGCTCCTCGTCGACGGCCGCGCCGTCTCGATCCCCGACCCCGCCGCCGCCGCCGCGCTCGGCATCGGGCTGGTCCAGCAGCACTTCGCGCTGGCCGAGGGGCTGACGGTCGCGGAAAACCTGCTGCTCGACCGCGCCGGCGCGCCGCGCTTCTTCGCCCGCCGCACGCTCGCCGCGCGCGCGCGCGAGCGCCTCGCCCGCCACGGCTTCGAGCTCGACCCGGAGCGGCGCGTCGCCGACCTCTCCGTCGGCGAGAAGCAGCGCGTCGAGATCGTGAAGGCGCTCGAGGCGGGCGCGCGCGTGCTGATCCTCGACGAGCCGACCGCGGTCCTCGCGCCGTCCGAGGTCGGCGCGCTGCTCGAGCGGCTGCGGGCGCTCGCCCGCTCGGGGCGCGCCGTCCTCCTCATCTCGCACAAGCTCGACGAGGTGCTCACCGTCGCCGACCGCGTCACCGTGCTGCGCGCCGGCCGCGTCGTGCTCGCGGCGCCGCGCGCCGAGATCGACGCCGCGCGGCTCACGCGGGCGCTGTTCGGCGACGCGCCGGACGACGCCCCCGCCGCGCCGCACGAGGCGGCGGCCGGGCCGCCCGTCCTGACCGCGACCGGGCTGGCCGGCCCGGGCTTCGGTCCCGTCGACCTCGAGGTCCGCAAGGGCGAGTGCGTCGCCCTCTTCGGCGTCGACGGCCACGGGCAGGGCGAGCTGCTCGAGACGCTGATCGGGCTGCGGCCGGCGCGCGCCGGCCGCGTCGACCGCCCCGCGCGCGGCGTCGCCTTCGTCAGCGGCGACCGCCACGGCAGCGGTCTCGCGCTCGACCTGCCGCTCGCGGAGAACCTCGCGCTGCGCCGCGAGCTGCTGCCCGCCGCCACGTTCGGCCGCGCGGCGCTCGCCGCCGCCGCGACGCCGCGCCTCGCGGAGTTCGCGGTGCAGAGCGACGGCCCGTGGCAGGTCGCGCGGCGGCTCTCCGGCGGCAACCAGCAGAAGGTCGTGCTCGCGCGCGAGCTCTCGATCGGTCCGGCGCTCGTACTCGCCGAGAACCCGACGCGCGGCCTCGACGCCCGCGCCACCGCCTTCGTCCACGCCCGATTGCGCAGCGTCGCGCGTGAGGCGGCCGTGCTCGTCGCCACTACCGACCTCGACGAGGCGGTGGTACTCGCCGACCGCCTGCTCGTCGTCCACCGCGGGCGGCTCCACGCGACGGAGCGCACGCGCGCCGCCGCCGCGGAGGCGCTCGCGCGCGCGGCGGCCTCGTCGTGAGGCGCGTCCCGCGCGGCGCCGTCGTGACGATCGCGGCGCTCGCGCTCGCGCTCGTCCTGCTCGCGCTGCAGGGGCTCGGGCCGCTCGACGCGCTGACGTACCTCGTGCGCGGCGCGTTCGGCGACGCGCCGGCGCTCTGCGCGACGCTGCGCAAGCTCGTGCCTCTGCTGCTCTGCTCTGCCGGCATCTTGGTCGCGTTCCAGGCCGGGCTCTGGAACATCGGCGCCGAAGGCCAGCTGCTCGCCGGCGCGCTCGCGGCGGGAGCGGCCGGCGTCGCGAGCGGCCACTGGCTGCCCGCGCTCGCGGCCGGCGCGCTCGGCGGCGCGCTGTGGGCCGCGCTGCCGGCGGCGCTCGCGCTGTGGCGGCGCGTGCCCGAGGTGCTCTCGACCCTGATGTTGAACGGCGTCGCGCTCGAGCTCCTGCGCTGGCTCGTGACCGGGCCGCTGCAGGAGCCGTCGCACCAGTTCCCGCAGAGCCCGCAGCTGCCGCTCGCCGCGCGCCTGCCGCAGGTCGAGCTCGCGCGCTCGGCCGCGCTCCATCTCGGACTGCCGCTCGCGCTGCTCGCGACGCTGCTGGTGGGCTGGCTGCTGACGCGGACGCGCTTCGGGCTCGCGCTGCGCGCCGGCGCGGAGAGCCCGCGCCTCGTCCTCGCGCTCGGGCTGCCGCTGCGACGCTGGCGCTTCCTCGCCTTCGCGCTGGCCGGCGCGCTCGCGGGCCTCGCCGGAGCGGTCGAGGTGACCGGCGTCGCGGGCGCGGTCGACCGCTCGCTCGCGTCGGGCGTCGGCTACGCCGCGATCGCGGCGGCGCTGCTGGCGCGGCTCGCGGCGACGCGCCTGCCGCTGGCCGCGCTCCTCTTCGCGGCGCTCGCGGCCGGCACGACGGCGCTCCAGCTGCAGGAGAACCTGCCCGGCATCGACCGCTTCGGGCTCGTGCTGCAGGGGCTCGTGATCCTCGCGGTCCTCGCCGGCCGCCGTACCGCGACGGTCGACGCGGAGGGGGGCGCATGAACGAGCTCGCGATGCAGGCGGCGCGCCTCGCGCTGCCGCTGGTCCTCGCGACGCTCTCGGAGGTCGTGGCCGAGCGCGGCGGCGTGGTGAACCTCGCGCTCGAGGGGATGATGCTCGGCGGCGCGCTCGCCGCGTGGATGGTCGCGGCCGGCGGCGGCGGCGCGGCGCTCGCGCCCGCGCTGCTCGCCGCCATGCTCGTCGCGCTGCTCGTCGCGCTCCTGCAGGCGCTCTTCGTCGTGCGGCTGCGCGCCGACGCGATCGTGACCGGCGCGGCGCTCCACTTCGCCTGTTTCGGCGCGACCGGCTTCGTCTTCGAGCGCTGCAAGCGCAGTGTGGGGGTCACGACCTTCGGCGAGCTGGGCGGCGCGTGGACGCACGTCCCCTGGATCGGCACGCTCGCGATCGTCGCCGCCGTGCTCGCGTTCCTTCATGGCACGCGCGCCGGCCTCGCGATCCGCGCGGCGGGCGACGGACCCGAGGCGCTGCGCGCGGCGGGCGGCTCGCCGGCGCGCGCGCGCACGCACGCGCTGCTGCTCGCGGGCGCGCTCGCCGGACTGGCCGGCGCATCGCTCACGACCGTGCTGACCGGCACCTTCGTCGAGGGGATGACCGCGGGCCGCGGCTTCCTCGCGCTCGCGCTGGTGCTCTTCGCGCGGTGGAACCCGCTCGGCGCGCTGCTCGCCGGCCTCTTCCTCGGCGGCCTGTTCTCGCTCGAGCTGCACGCCTTCACGCTCGCCGCCACGCCGGGCGGCGCCGGCGTGCTCACCTTCGTGCTGCGCGCGCTGCCCTACCTGCTCTGCATCGCGGCGCTCGCCCTGGTCGGCGGCCGGCCCGACGCCGCGCCGCGAGCTCTCGGCCGGCCGCTCGTGGACGACCGCTGAGCGGCGGCGCGCGCCCGCAAGAGCAGCTAACTTCGCGCGCAATGTCGGAGAGCCACGCGCCCGCCGCCGAGGAGGCGGTCCGCTCGATCGCGCGCGCCGTCGCGGTGCGCGGCGGCCGGGCGTGGCTGGTCGGCGGCTGCGTGCGCGACGTCCTGCTCGGCGGCCCCCGCAAGGACTGGGACCTCGAAGTCTACGGCGTCGCGCCGGCCGACCTGCGCGCGCTGCTCGAGCGCGAGCACGAGGTCGTCGACGTCGGCCGCTCGTTCGGCGTGCTGAAGCTGAAGGGGCTGCCGATCGACGTCGCGCTGCCGCGCCGGGAGACGAAGGTCGCACGCGGCCACAAGGGCTTCGACGTCGAGGCCGACCCCCACCTCGACCTGCGCAGCGCCGCCGAGCGACGCGACCTCACCGTCAACGCGATCTACGAGGATCCGCTCACGCACGAGATCGCCGACCCGCTCGGCGGGCGGGCCGACCTCGACGCGCGCCGGCTGCGCCACGCCTCGCCGCGCTTCGTGGAGGACCCGCTGCGCGTGCTGCGCGTGATGCAGCTCGCCGCGCGGCTGCGCTTCGCGGTCGCGCCCGAGACGGTCGCGCTCTGCCGCACGCTCGACCTGGCCGAGCTTCCGCGCGAACGTCTCGAGGAGGAGTGGCGCAAGCTCCTGCTGCAGGGCGTCGAGCCGTCGCGCGGGCTGCGCTTCCTGAAGGAGAGCGGCGCGCTGCGCTTCTTCCCCGAGCTCGCCGCGCTCGACGGCTGCCCGCAGAACCCGGAGTGGCATCCGGAGGGCGACGTCTTCGTCCACACGGGCCACGTGCTCGATCATTACGCGCGCGAGCGCGCCGGCGACGCGAGCGACTGGACGGTCGGGCTGGCGCTGCTCTGCCACGACCTCGGCAAGCCGGCGACCACCGCGCGCGACGAGCACGGCGTCGTCCGCTCGATCGGCCACAGCGAGGCGGGCGAGACGCCGGCGCGCGCCTTCCTCGCGCGGCTCACGCAGGAGGCGGATCTCGTCGAGACGGTGGTCGCGCTCGTGCTGCACCACTTGAAGCCGTGGGAGCTCTTCAAGGCGAAGGCGGGCGATTCGGCGATCCGCCGCCTCGCCACGCAGGTGAACCTGCGCCTGCTCGTGCGCGTCGCGCGGCACGACGACGCGGGCCGGCCGCCGCGCCCGTTCGAAGGCTTCCCGCCCGGCGCCTGGCTGATCGGACGTGCCGAGGCTCTCGCCGCCGCCGACGCGGCGCCCCGCCCGCTCGTCCTCGGCCGCCACTTGATCGAGCTCGGGCTCGCGCCCGGCCCGCGCTTCAAGACGCTGCTCGACCGCTGCTTCGAGGCGCAGCTCGACGGCGGCTTCACCGACCTCGCGGGCGGGATCGAGTACGCGAAGCGGCTGCTCGACGAGAAGTGAGCCGCCGCGGCTTGAAACTGGAGCGGACGTCGAGGGCGGGGGTGAAGAGGCCGCGGGGAGCAGGGCTTCGTGCGAGAACGCGCGACGGGTGAGGGTGGGTCGAGAGGGCGGAGGGGAAAAAGGCTCGATGGACGGGACACGCTCGCCCCAACCAAAAGTTGAACGGGGGGCTCGCTGCGCTCGGCGCATTTGGGCACGACTCGCAGTAAATCCGTGGTCGACCGCCTCACGCGGCGTCCCGTCCCTCGACCTTTTTCCCCTCCGCCCTTTCACCACCGTTCGAGACCGTCGCGCGACGGCCGGAAACCTCGCTCCCCGCGTCCTCTTCGCACGGTCCTCGCACGACGTCCGACATCGTTGCTGCGCCACGGGAGATTGACGGCGCGCGCACGATCGGAGGCGGGTCGTAACTGGACGCGGGGAGTCACGGCACCGTCTTGAACGAGAGGTCGCGCCTCTTGCCTTCTTCGCTTTCAAATGCCGACGCACCGTGGTCGAGCATCGACCTGCCACGAGCCATGTCGGAATACGAGGGGCCCAGTCGACTCGGCACGCGAACGGCCCCGACTCGATGAAACGCGGTCGAGTCCCGAGGCGCACAACGTCCGATACCGTTCGCCGACATTCACCGTTCCGCGTGAAGTCGCCTCACGCCCAGTCGCACACCGAACATCTCCCGTGGCGCAGCAACGATGTCAGGACGTCGTGCGAGGTCGACTCGAGGAGGCCGCGGGGAGCGAGGTTTCCGGCCGTCGCGCGACGGTCTCGAACGGTGGTGAAAGGGCGGAGGGGAAAAAGGTCGAGGGACGGGACGCCGCGTGAGGCGGTCGACCACGGATCTACTGCGAGTCGTATCCGAATGCGCCGAGCGCAGCGAGCCCCCCGTCCATCTTTGGTCTGGGGCGAGCGTGTCCCGTCCATCGAGCCTTTTTCCCCTCCGCCCTCTCGACCCGCCCCCGCCCGTCGCGCGTTCAACCACCCATCCTTCTCCCCGCGCCCGCTTCACCCCCGCCCTCGACGTCCGCTCCAGCTACTTTGCAAGCGCGGGGCGCCAGAGCTCGACCGTCTCGCCCACCGACGTCGCGATCACGACGTCGAGCCGCGCCGGCGAGCCGAGCTCGAGGCCGGCCGGCTCGGAGAGGCCGCGCGGGATCAGGCGCGCGAGGCGCGGACGATCGTGGCGCAGCACGACGTTGTAGGAGCCGCTGACGCCGCGCGCGCAGGCGCGGCACGCCGCGGCGACGGCGGCGGCGGCGCGCGACCACGCCGCGGGCGGCGCTTCTTCCCCGGGCAGCGCGATCCAGAGCTCGGCCGTCATGCCGGGCCGGCGCGGGACGACGGCGACGGCCGCGTCGAGCGGGAGCGCGCGCCCCTCGTCGGCCGCCGCGGCGAGGTCGTCCGCGAGCGCCGCGCCGTCGGCGGCGCGCTCCGCCGGCGACATTGCGCCGGCGCGCTCGAGCGCGTCGCTCGCGAAGCCGACGATCTGCAGGTGGGGATGGACGCGCGACTGCGCGCCGCGCACGCCGACGTTCACGAACGCGGAGAGCTCGAGGCCGCGCAGCCCGAAGCGCGCGGCGAATGCTTCGTCGAACGGCGCGCGCAGCAGCGCCGCGAGCAGCGAAGGGTCGAGGTCGGCGGGCGTCGCGAGGTGGAGCCGCTCGTCGGGCGGCGCGAGCAGGAGCGCGGCGTCGGCGATCGAGAAGGCGTTCCCGACCACGTGCAGCGCGCCGCCGCTCTCGGGCCACGCGCCGCGGTCGAAGCGGTCGCGCTCGGGATGGCAGAGGAAGCACGCTGCCGGCGGAACGTCCGAGGGAGGTTCCGCCGGCAGCGGCAGCTTCAGTCTCTGGAGACGGCCCGCGATGCGCAGGCAGCGCCGGCCGTCGATCGGCGCCCGATAGAGCTCGGGCGTCGCGGACATCGTCGCGATCCCGGCGCGCCTACTTCCCGCCGGCCTTCGCGAACGCCGCGTCCGGGTCCTTCTTGAAATCCGCCGGACAATCGGGGCAGCACATCCGCACGATCTTGCCCTTGTAGATCACGATGTGCTCGCCGTCGTACTCCATGTCGTCCTGGATCGGGCACTTCGCGTTCTTCAGGTCCTCGGCGCCGTACTGCGCCTTCGCGACCATGATCAGCGGCTCCTTCAGGAACGCCTTCTCGCAGTCGCCGCAGCAGAGCGACAGCGTGTGGCCCTGCCACGTCATCGCCTTGACCTTTTCGCCCGCGATCGCGTGTCCGCTCACCGGGCAGGTCTTGTTCTCGATCTTCTTGGCGTCCTTGTAGGCGGTCGCGGCCATCCCCTTGAAGTCGGCCTTCACCTTGGCGACGCAGTTCTTGCAGCAGGTGTAGACGCGCTGGCCGTCGACCTCGACCGACTGGTTCTTGTCGACCGCCTTGCCGCTGACCGGGCACTTCTCGTTGCCGAAGAACGGCACGATCACCTCGGCCTTCTTCGCATCGGGCTTCGCGGCGTCCTGCTTGGGGGCGTCGGCCTTGGGCGCGGCGGGCTTCGCGCCGTCCTGCGCGACGCCGGACAGCGCGAGACCGGCGAACGCGCCGGCGACGAGGGCGGCCGCGAGTGCGGCGCGACGAACGAACGACATGGATCTCCTCCGCTTCGGGTTTCGGTGGGGAAAAGCGGAGGGAGACTACGCGGGAACGGGCTCCGGCACCAGTTCGTCGGCCGTCTTGCGCGCGCCGTGGTCGGTCGACGAGGGAGCGGCGGCCGCGGCCGCCGCGAACGCGCCGCGCTGCGCGCGGAAGACCAGCCCGGTGCCGTCGCGCCGCGCGTCGATCTGCACGGTGTCGCGCTCGCGCACCTGGCCCGAGCCGATCAGGTTGGCGACGGCGAACAGCACCTCGCTCTCGAGCAGCCCGCGCAGCGGGCGCGCGCCGTAGCGCGGGTTGGTCCCCTTCTCGAGCAGGTAGCGCCGCGCGCCGAGCGTGCAGCGCAGGTCGACGTCGAGGCGCTTGCGGACGCGCCCGCGCACGTAGCCGAGCTCGAGCTCGAGGATCCGCTTGAACTCGGGCTCGCCGAGGCTGTTGAAGATGATGCGGCGGTCGATGCGGTTCAGGAACTCGGGCGAGAAGATGCGGCGCGTCGCCTCGAGCACCGACTCCTGCACGCTGCTCATGTCGGGCGCCGCCTCGCTCGCGCCGCGGAAGCCCATGGGCGAGTCGTGCAACTTGTCGAACTGGTCGGCGCCGACGTTGCTCGTCATGAAGATGAGGCAGCGCGTGAGGTCGACCTGCTCGTTGGTGCCCAGCGTCAGCACCCCCTTGTCGAGGATCCCGAGCAGCAGCATCCAGAGCGCGTCGTTGGCCTTCTCGATCTCGTCGAAGAGCAGCAGCGTGATCGGGTTGTCGCGCGTCTGGTGGCGGTCGAGGTTCTCCTGCGACAGGTAGGGCGGCGTGTCGCGGTGGCCGAGGTAGCCGGGCGGCGAGCCGATCAGCCGCGCGATCTCGTGGCTGTGGCTGAACTCGGCGCAGTCGACCTTGAGCATCGCCCGGCGCTCGCCGAACAGGTGCTCCGCGAGGGCCTCGACCACGCGCGTCTTGCCGGTCCCGGTCGGCCCGAGCAGCAGGAAGCTCGCGATCGGGCGGTTGGGGTCGGAGAGGCCGGAGCGCCAGATCTGGTGGATGTTCGTCAGGGCGTCGACCGCCGGCTCCTGGCCGACGACGCGCGAGAGGATCCCGTCGCGCAGCCGACGCGCGTCGAGGCTCAGCTTGTTCGGGTCGAGTTCACGCCATCTCGTGCCGCGTGCCACGCTCGTCTCTCCCCTGGCCGAAGCCCCACGGCGCTTGCGGTCCGTCCCTGCTTCGTCCCGGGCCGGCCCCCCGACTTGAGCCCGCCGCGATTCCCGGGCGCGCGGCGGCCCCGGAAGGTCCGGCAAGCGTTGCTAGGATCGTCCCGCTTCGTACCGGGCGACGGCGCGGCGCGCCGCCGGAGCGCTCCGGGAGAGGCCCCCTCCACCGCATGAACGACCCCGAGCACGACATCTACGACCGGGTCGCCTTCCTCCTCGACGAAGTCGACGCCCGCCTCGACGAGGGCCACGCCGACGAGGGGCTCGAGCTCGCCCTCCAGGCGCAGAAGCTGCTCGAGCGCAATCCCGAGGTGAAGGAGAAGGAGGTCGATCTGCGGATCGACACGCACTACCTCCTCGCCGCGAGCCAGTTCGAGCTCGGCGACGTCGCCTCCGCGCTGCGCGAGTACGAGGTCGTGCGCAAGCTCGACGCGAAGGACCCGGAGATCGACTACTGGCACGCGCGCGCGCTCTTCCACGCGTGGCGCTTCGACGAGTCGGCGGCGATGCTCGCGCGCCACAAGGCCAAGCCCAAGACGCGCGCCGGGCTCTACTACTACCAGGCGCTGCTGGCCGACTTCCGCGGCGAGCGCGCCGACGCGGAGAAGCTCTTCGCGCGCGCCGCCAAGGAGAACCCCGACGAGTTCCCCGAGCCGGTGCGCCTGCCCGAGAGCGAGGTGCACTCGATGCTCGAGAGCGTGCTCTCGGCCCTGCCGCGCGACGTCCGGTCCGCGCTCGAGGGGGTCGACCTCGCGCTCCTGCCGCTGCCCGACCCGAAGATCCACGCCAGCCCCGACGTCGACCCGCTCGTGCTGGGGCTCTACCGCGGGGTCAACCTGCTCGAGAAGTCGCAGTTCAGCACGGGCGCCGAGCTCGACCGGATCGAGATCTTCCAGCGCAACGTCGAGCGCGTCGTCGACGACAAGGACGAGCTGCGCGAGGAGCTGAAGGTGACGCTGCTGCACGAGATCGGGCACCACCTCGGGTGGGATGAGGATGATCTCGAGAAGCGGGGACTCAACTAGCGCTTGCAGCTGACGGGGCGCCGCGGGCGCGGGTCGGGCCGAGATGGGATTCGAACGGCGCCCCGCAGCTGAACCTGTCCATCGATCGGCGAGCGGAGCTCGCCGTCGAAAGGACGATGGAGCTGACGAAGGGCCGGGAGCGTGGCGCGCAAGCGTCGGAGGGTGATCGACGGCCCTTCGCAGCTCATCGGGCCACGCATCTTGCGAGAGCGGTCGAGACGACGTGCGTGCGCCGTTGCATGGACGGTGCGGGCGCGAAGGTGCGACGGAAGTCGTGGTCGCTCGATCGTGACGTGATGGGATTGAAGAGATTCGAATCGGGCGTACGGGGCGGGACTATTGCGGCTCGACGATCCGGTGGCAGACGTCGAGGTCGAGGTCCTTCAGCTCCTGCACGCGGCCCGACGGCCAGACGATCTTCGCGGCGGCCTTCGACGTGCGCGGGCCCACGCCGAAGGTCATGCGCAGGTCCTGCCAGCTGAAGTAGGACGCGGTGGGATGGAGCTCCTGCAGCTGCGTCTTGTCGCCGCAGGTGAGGTAGATGCGCGCGCCGATCGGGTCGCGCGGGCTCTTCGTGCCGACGAGCCGGAAGGTGACGCGGTGGTTTTGCGTCGCGAGGACGTTCTCGAGGACCTGCACCGGGTGGTCGTTCTCGAGCACGACCACGTCGTCGTCGCCGTCGCCGTCGAGGTCGCCGACCGCGAGCCCGCGCCCGACGTCGGGGCGCTCGAAGAAGGGCGAGAGGCGCGGGCCGACCTGGAGGAAGGTGCCGTCGCCGCGGTTCTCGAAGAAGTGGGGCAGCTGCTCGTAGGTCTGGTTGGGGTCGACGTCGTGGACGTCGTCGACGGCGGCGCCGTTCACGACGATCAGGTCGGGGTCGGCGTCGAGGTCGTAGTCGAAGAAGCGCAGCCCGAAGCCGGTCGTGAGGAACGAAGGGCCGCCGAGCCCGCTCGGGAAGCTCTTGTCGTCGAAGAGGTGGTCTTCGCACTGGACGTAGAGGACCGTGCCCTCCTTGCCGAGGTTGGCCGAGACGACGTCGAGGCGCAGGTCGCCGTCCACGTCGGCGATGTCGCTTCCCATGCACGACTGCGAGCGGCCGCGCCCGTCGACCGCGACGCCGACGGCGCTCGCGACCTCCTCGAATCTCATCTTCCCGTCGGGGCCGGTGACGTTGTGCCAGAGGTGGTTGGGGTCGGCGTCGTTGGCGACGTAGAGGTCGAGCCGGCCGTCCTCGTCCCAGTCCCAAGGGATCGCCGCGAGCGCCTTGCCGCCGAGGTCGGGCTCGACGATGCCCGCGTCCGCCGTGACGTCGGTGAAGCGCAGCGCGCCGTCGTTGCGGTAGAGGCGGTCGGGCGCCGACGCGAGCGTGTCGGGATGGCAGTAGCTGATCTTGTCGCGCGTCCCGCAGACCTTGTAGGTCGCGTAGTCGATCTGGGCGTAGTTGCCGAGGTAGAGGTCGAGGTCGCCGTCGCGGTCGAAGTCGGCCCACGCGGCCGGCCCGCTCCAGAGGTCGTCGGCGATCCCCGAAGCGGCGGTCACGTCGGTGAAGGTGCCGTCGCCGTTGTTGCGGCAGAGGACGTCGCGCCCGACGCGCGTCACGAAGAGGTCGGGGTCGCCGTCGTTGTCGACGTCGGGGCAGGTGACCGCCATGCCGTAGCCGACGTCGCCGAGCCCGAGCGGCGCCTCGCGCGTCGTCCCGCCGTCCGCCTTCACCGTCACGACGTCGGGCACGCGCCGGAAACGGAAGCGGCCGTCGACCACGCCTTCGTTCCTGTAGAGCGCGTCGCGCGGCGCGGCAGCGGGCTCGGGGTGGCCGGGCAGCGGGCAGCCCTGCACGCAGTAGACGTCGAGCCGCCCGTCGCCGTCGTAGTCGAGCAGCCCGACGCCGGCCCCCATCGTCTCGGGCAGGTACTTCTTCCCCGGCGTCAGGAAGCGGCGGTGGACGAAGTCGATCCCGCTGTCCGCGCGGTGCAGGAAGGCGGGCGCGGCGCGCTTCGCGGCGGCGCCCGACGACGCCGCGGGCTCCTGCGCCGCGGCGCTCCCGCCGGCGCCGAGCGCGAGCGCGGACGCGAGCGCGAACGACCGCTCGCGACGATGCGAGGAGTGGCGGAGCCGGCGCCGCCTCATTCCGGTTCGACGATCCGGTGGCAGACGTCGAGGTCGAGGTCCTTCAGCTCCTGCACCCTTCCCGACGGCCAGACGATCCGCGCCGAGGCCTTCGCCGTGCGCGCGCCCACGCCGAAGGTCATGCGCAGGTCCTGCCAGCTCAGGTAGGACGCCGTCGGGTGGAGCTCCTGCAGCTGCGTCTTGTCGCCGCAGACGAGCGTGACGCGGGCGCCGACCGGATCGCGCGGGCTCTTCGTGCCGATCAGCCGGAAGGTCACGCGGTGGTTCTGCGTCGCGACCACGTTCTCGAGCAGCGCGACTTGATGATCGGCCTCGAGCACGACCACGTCCTCGTCGCCGTCGCCGTCGAGGTCGCCGACGGCGAGCCCGCGCCCGAGATCGGGCCGCTCGAAGAACGGGGAGAGGCGCGGCCCGACCTGGAGGAACGTGCCGTCGCCGCGGTTCTCGAAGAAGTGGGGCACTTGTTCGAAGGTCTGGTTGGGGTCGATGTCGTGCGCGTTGTTCAAGATGTGGCCGTTCACGACGATCAGGTCGGGGTCGGCGTCGAAGTCGTAGTCGAAGAAGCGCAGGCCGAAGCCGGTGAAGAGGTAGGAGGGGCCGCCGAGCCCGCTCGGCCAGCTGCGGTCGTCGAAGAGGTGCTCCTCCCCCTGCACGTAGAGGACGGTGCCCTCCTTGCCGAGGTTCGCCGACACGACGTCGAGGCGCAGGTCGCCGTTCACGTCGGCGATGTCGCTCCCCATGCACGACTGCGAGCGCCCCTTGCCGTCGACCGCGACGCCGGCGCCCGCCCCGACCTCCTCGAACTTCATCTTCCCGTCGGGGCCGGTGACGTTGTGCCAGAGGAAGTTGGGGTCGGCGTCGTTGGCGACGTAGAGGTCGAGCCGGCCGTCCTCGTCCCAATCCCACGGGATCGCCGCGAGCGCCTTGCCGCCCTGGTCGGGCTCGACGATGCCGGCCTCCTTCGTCACCTCGGTGAAGCGGAAGCCGCCGTCGTTGCGGAAGAGGCGGTCGGGCGCGGACGGGAGCGAGTCGGGATGGCAGTAGATCAGCCGTTCGTGCAGGTGGCAGATCTTGTAATGCGCATAGTCGATCAGCGCATAATTGCCGAGGTAGAGGTCGAGGTCGCCGTCGCGGTCGAAGTCGGCCCACGCGGCCGCCGCGCTCCAGAGGTCGTCGGCGACGCCCGCCTCGGCCGTGACGTCGGTGAAGGTGCCGTCGCCGTCGTTGCGATAGAGGACGTCGGGACCGACGCGCGTCACGTAGAGGTCGGGGTCGCCGTCGTTGTCGACGTCGGGGCAGGTGACTCCCATCCCGTAGCCCGCGTCGCGCAGGCCGAGCGGCGCGTCGCGCGTCTTCCCGTCGGCCGTCTTCACCGTCACGACCTCGGGCACGCGCCGGAAGCGCAGCCGGCCGTCGACCACCCCGACGTTTCGGTAGAGCGCGTCGTGCTGCGGCGGAAAGCCCTGCGGGTTGCCGGGCAGCGGGCAGCACTGCACGCAGAAGACGTCGAGCCGCCCGTCGCCGTCGTAATCCAGGAGCGCGATGCCCGACCCGACCGTCTCGGGCAGGTACTTCTTGTCGGGCGTCGGGAAGCGGTGGTGGACGAAGTCGAGCCCGCTGTCGTCGCGCAGCACGAAGGCGGGGGCACCGTGCTGGGCGGCACCGTTCTCGGCGGCGCCGCGTGCGGCGGCATCGCGCGCGGCCGGCTCCTTCGCGTAGGGCGCCTGTGCGACCGTCCGCCCGGCGAGCGCGCCGACGAGGAGCGCCGCGGCGGCGGTCGGGAAACGGCGCACGCCTCGCCGAGCGGATGCACGGAGAGGAACCGCCGGGGCTTGCGGTCGGGACGGCATGCGGCTCCGGAGAACCTGGCGCGAAGACGCTAACCGGGCGGCCGCCCGGCGGGAATGCGCGATCCGGCGCGCGCTCACTTCGGCTCGACGACGCGGTGGCAGACGTCGAGGGCGAGGTCCTTCAGCTCCTGCACCCGGCCCGACGGCCAGCGGATCGTCGCCGTCGCCGGACCGCCGCGCGCACCTACGCCGAAGCGCAGGCGCAGGTCCTGCCAGCTCAGGTACGACGTGGAGCCGTGCAGCTCCCGGACCTGCTTCTTGTCGCCGCAGACCAGCGTGACGTGCGCGCCGATGGCGTCGCGCGGGCTCTTCGTGCCGACCAGCCGCAGCGCGACGAAGTGGTTCCCGTTCGCGACGACGTTCTCGAGCACCTGCAGCGCGTCGTCGTTCTCCTGGACCACGGCGTCGTCGTCGCCGTCCTCGTCGAGGTCGCCGATCGCGAGGCCGCGCCCGACGTTCGCGCGCAGGAAGAACGGCGAGAGGCGCGCCCCCACTTCGACGAAGGTGCCGTCGCCGCGGTTCTCGAAGAACTGCGGGAGCTGCTCGAAGGTCTGGTTGGGGTCGAACTCGTTCGCGTCGTCGAGGACGTGGCCGTTGATCACGAGCAGGTCGAGGTCGGCGTCGTGGTCGTAGTCGAACAGGCGCAGGCCGAAGCCGGTGTTGAGGTAGGAGGGGCCGGCCAGCCCCGAGGCGAAGCTCGCGTCGTCGTAGAAGTCGCCGTCGGTGCGGCGGTAGAGGACCGTCCCCTCGCGCGAGAAGTTGGCGGAGAGCACGTCGAGGCGCAGGTCGCCGTCGACGTCGCCGATGTCGCTCCCCATGCACGCCTGCGCCGTCCCCTGGCCGTTGACGGCGAGTCCGATCGTGCCCGCGACCTCCTCGAACTTCATCCCGCCCGGCCCGGAGAGGTTGTGCCAGAGGAAGTTGGGGTCGGTGTCGTTCGCGACGTAGAGGTCGAGCTTGCCGTCGCCGTCCCAGTCGAACGGGATCACGGCGTACGCCTTGCCGCCGTGGTCGGGCTCGACGACGCCAGCCTCGCGCGTGACCTCCGTGAAGCGGAAGCCGCCGTCGTTGCGGTAGAGCCGGTCGGGCGCGGCGGCGAGCGTCTTGGGCATGCAGTAGCTCACGCGCAACCCGGTCGCGCAGACCTTGTAGTGCTCGAAGTCGATCAGCGCGTAGTTGCCGAGGTAGAGGTCGAGGTCGCCGTCGCCGTCGAGGTCGGCCCACGCGGCCGGCGCGCTCCAGTAGTCGTCGAGGATGCCCGACGCTTCGGTCACGTCGGTGAAGGTGCCGTCCCCCTCGTTGCGGTAGAGGACGTCGCGGCCGACGTTGGTGACGAAGAGGTCGGGGTCGCCGTCGTTGTCGACGTCGGAGCAGCTCACCCCCATGCCGTAGCCGACGTCGCCGAGGCCGAGCCGCTTCCTCTTCTTCGTCCCGTCGGGCGCCGTGACGACGACCTCGTCCTCGACGCGGTGGAAGCGCAGCCGGCCGTCGACGACCCCGTCGTTGTGGAAGAGCAAGTCTTGCGGCGGCACGCCGACGGCCGGGTAGCCCGGCAGCGGACAGCACTGCACGCAGTAGACGTCGAGCCGCCCGTCGCCGTCGTAGTCGAGCAGGCCCACCCCCGAGCCGGCCGTCTCGCAGAGGTACTTCTTGAAGGGCGTCGCGAAGCGGTGGTGGACGAAGTCGATCCCGCAGTCCTCGAGCAGCCGGAAGGCCGGCGCGGCGGCTGGCGGCTTCGCCGCGCCGTCCCGCCGGTGCGCGTTCGGCCGGTTCGGCGGCGCGCCCTGCGCGGACGCGGCCGCGTCGGCGAGCGCCGCGAGCAGCGCGACCGTCGCGATGCGCGCGAGCGGGGCCGTCCGGCGCGCGCTCACCGGCTCCCTCCCGGTGCCTCTCCACCCTCCTCACGCACGAGGTGGTAGCGGTCGAGCTCGAGCTCCTTCACGACCTGCACGCGTCCCGACGGCCACCGGATCGTCGCGGTCGCCTTGACCGTTCGCGGGCCCACGCCGAAGTGGACGCGCAGGTCCTGCCAGCTCATGTACGACGACGAGCCGCGCACCTCCTGCACCTGCGTCTTGTCGCCGCACGCCAGCGTCACGCGCGCGCCGATCGCGTCGCGCGGGCTCTTCTTGCCGTCGCCGGCCAGGGAGAGGCCGATCCAGTGGTTGGGCGTCTCGAGGACGTTCTCCAGCACGCGCAGCGGGTGGTCGCTCTCCACGACCACGGCGTCGAGGTCGCCGTCGCCGTCGAGGTCCCCCACCGCGAGCCCGCGCCCGACGTCGGCCTCCTGGAAGAAGCGCGACAGCTTCGGGCCGACCGGCAGGAACGTCCCGTCGCCGCGGTTCTCGAGGAAGAGCGGCACCTGCTCGAACGACTGGTTGGGGTCGCTCTCCCGGATGTCGTCGAGCACGTGGCCGTTCACCTGGAAGAGGTCGAGGTCGGCGTCGCGGTCGAAGTCGAAGAAGCGCGCGCCGAACCCGGTGAAGAGGTAGGTCGGGTTCCCGATGCCGCTCTTGTAGGTCGCGTCCTCGTAGTAGTCGCCGTCGGTGCGCAGGTAGAGGACGCTCGACTCCTTGCTCAGGTTCGCCGAGTAGACGTCGAAGCGCAGGTCGCCGTTCACGTCGGCGATGTCGCTCCCCATGCACGACTGCGAGGTGCCCTGGCCGTTGACGGCGAGGCCGACCTCGCCCGCGATCTCCTCGAACTTCATCTTCCCGTCGGCGCCGCGCACGTTGTGCCAGAGGAAGTTGGGGTCGGCGTCGTTCGCGACGTAGAGGTCGAGCCGGCCGTCGTCGTCGTGGTCGAAGGGGATCGCCGCGAGCCCCTTGCCGCCGTGGTCGGGCTCGACGATGCCCGCCTCCTTCGTGACGTCGGTGAAGCGGAAGCCGCCGTCGTTGCGGAAGAGCCGGTCGGGCGCCGCCTTGAGCACGTCGGGGCTGCAGTAGCCGACGCGGTCGCCCGTCCCGCACACGGTGTAGCGGACGTAGTCGATCAGACCGTAGTTGGCGAGGTAGAGATCGAGGTCGCCGTCGCCGTCGAAGTCGCCCCACGCCGCCGCCGCCGTCCACCAGGCGTCGACGATCCCCGACTGCGCCGTGACGTCGGTGAAGGTGCCGTCGCCGTTGTTGCGGTAGAGCACGTCCTGCCCGACGTTCGTGACGAAGAGGTCGGGACGGCCGTCGTTGTCGACGTCGGGACAGGTGACGCTCATGCTGTACTCGCGGTCGCCGAGGCCGAGCGGCGCCTCGCGCGGCGTCCCGTCCTCCTGCTTCACCGTCACGCGGTCGGCGACGCGCTCGAAGCGGAAGCGGCCGCCGACGCGGCCGAGGTTGCGGTAGAGCGCGTCGGGCGGCGCCTCGACCTTCTCGGGATAGCCCGGCAGCGGGCAGCACTGCGCGCAGTAGACGTCGAGGAGCCCGTCGCCGTCGTAGTCGAGGAGGCCGATTCCCGAGCCGGTGATCTCGGGGAGGTACTTCTTGGCGGGCGTCGTGAAGCGGCGGTGGACGAAGTCCAGCCCGCTGTCGGAGCGCACGAGGAACGCGGGGTGCTCCGGCTCGACGACGGTCGCGGGCGCGCCGGTCGCGGGCCGGGGCGACTGCGTCGGCGGCGTCGTCGGCTGCTGCGCTTGCGCGGCGCCCGCGGCCGCGCACGCCGCGAGCGCAGCGGCGACGAGGGCGGCGCGCCTCATCCGCCGCCGCCGTCGTCGGGCGCCGGAACGGGCTCGCCCGCCTTCGCCTTCTGCGCCACGTCCTTCAGCCGCAGTGCGGGCGGCCACGCCGGCCGCTCCGCGAGGAGCGCGTCGCTCTCCTTGCGGGCCGCCTCGACCTCGCCGAGCTCGAGCTCCGCCTCGATCAGGTCGAGCCGCCGCGGCCAGTCGGTCGGGTTGCACTCGCGCAGCTTCGCGAGGATCTCGCGCTTCTCCTTCGGGTCGGGCGCGTTCGTCGCCGAGTTGCTGTCGGTCAGGCGGTTGAGCAGGTGCCAGATCGCGTAGTGGCGCTTCGCCTCGTCCTTGCGGCCGAGACGCGACAGGCAGAGGTGGAACTGGTGGTGCACCGCCTTGTCGCCCGGGTCGGACTTCGCCGCCAGCTCGAGGTGGGGCAGCGCCTCCTTCAGCTTCCCCTCCGCGATCAGCATCTGCGCGCGCAGCGTGTGGGCGATCGGCTGGTCGGGCACGACGGCGAGCGCCGCCTCGAGGTCGGCGACGGCGCGCTCCCGGCTGCCCGGCACCAGCGCGTCGCGCCGCATCGCGATGCTCGCGCGCAGGACGTAGAGGTCGCCGAGCGCTTCGCCGCCGACGCGCGGCGGCTTCGGGTCGATCAGCTCGTTCACGAGCGGCTCGGCCTCGTCGTACTTGGCCTGCCGGTAGAGCGCGGTCGCGAGCGACCGCAGCGTCTCGGGGCGGCGGCCCCCCGCCTGCAGCGCGCGGCGCGACGCGCTCTCGGCGCGCGCATCGCGGCGCCGCGTCCAGGTCGGCGAGAGGTGGACCGCGGCGAGCGTGAGCCACGCCTCGGTCGACTCCTTGCGCGCCTTGCAGAGCGCCTCGCCGGCGCGCGCCGCATCGGCGAAGCGCTCCTCGTCGTAGAGCGCACGGATCTTCCGGATCTCGGCGACGATCTCGGCCGGTACCGGCACCGCCGGTGACTCGTCGGCGCGCTTCGAGGCCGCGGGCGGCGCCTGGCCCTGGGGCGGCGCTGCCGCCTGCCCTTGATGTGGCGCGGCGGCGAGGAGGGCGGCGGCGCACGCGAACGCTCCCGCGGCGGCGCGCCTGCGGCGCACACTCCTCCGATTCGAACCCGGCTCGACTTCCATGACCTGCCCACCGCGACTCCCGGCCGGCGCGAACCCGTGCAAGCTAGCGCCGCCGGACCGTTCCGTGAACCCTGGCGCACTCCCTAACGCGGCTCCGTGACGACGTGGCAGGTGTCCAGCGCGAGCTTCTCGAGCTTCTGGACCTGGCCCGACGGCCAGCGGATCTCCGCGCTCGCCGCGTCGGTGCGGGCGCCCACGCCGAAGTAGAGGCGCAGGTCCTGCCAGCTGAAGTAGGACGACGAGCCGGTCACCTGCTGGACCTGCTTCTTGTCGCCGCACGCGACCACGACGCGCGCGCCGATCGCGTCGCGCGGGCTGCGCGTGCCGACGAGCTGGAAGCCGATCCAGTGGTTCGACGTCACGAGCACGTTCTCGAGCACGCGCGCCGCGTGGTCGTTCTCGAGGACGACGACGTCGAGGTCGCCGTCGTTGTCGAGGTCGCCGACCGCGAGCCCGCGCCCCACGTCGGCGCGCGTGAAGAAGGGCGAGAGGCTCGGCCCGATCTCCGCGAACGTCCCGTCGCCGCGGTTCTCCAGAAAGTTCGGCACCTGCTCGAAGGTCTGGGCCGGATCGAAGTCGTGCACGTCGTCGAGCACGTGGCCGTTCACCTGGATCAGGTCCATGTCGCCGTCGCGGTCGTAGTCGAGGAAGCGCAGGCCGAAGCCGGTGTAGAGGAGGGTCGGGGCGAGGACGCCGCTGCGCGCGCTGCGGTCCTCGAAGAGCTCGCCGTCGCGGCGGAGGTAGAGGACGGTCCCCTCGCGGCCGAGGTTCGCCGACGCGAGGTCGAGGCGCAGATCGCCGTCGACGTCGGCGAAGTCGCTCCCCATGCACGCCTGCGGCCGCCCCTCCCCGCTCACCGCGATGCCGGCGCTGCCCGCCGCCTCCTCGAACTTCATCCCGCCCGGACCGCTCACGTTGTGCCAGAGGAAGTTGGGGTCGGTGTCGTTCGCGACGTACAGGTCGAGCTTCCCGTCGTCGTCCCAGTCGAAGGGGAGCGCCGCGAGCCCGTGGCCGCCGTTCCCCGGCTCGACGATGCCGGCCGCCTTCGTGACGTCGACGAACCTGAAGTCGCCGTCGTTGCGGAAGAGGCGGTCGGGCCCGGCCGGCAGCGCGTCGGGGTGGCAGTAGCTGATGCGCTCCTTCGTCCCGCACGGCTTGTAGTGGTCGAAGTCGAGGACGGCGTAGTTGGCGAGGTAGAGATCGAGGTCGCCGTCGCCGTCGAGGTCGGCCCACGCCACCCCGCCGCTCCAGTCGACGTCGACGATCCCCGACTTGTCGGTCACATCGGTGAAGGTGCCGTCGCCGTTGTTGCGGTAGGGCGTGTCGCGGCCGCCGTTCGACACGGCGACCATCACGCCGTTGCCCTTGTCGCGGTAGCGCACCCCCTGGCAGACGTTGGTGACGAAGAGGTCGGGGAAGCCGTCGTTGTCCACGTCGGGGCAGGAGACCGACATGCCGTAGGCGCGGTCGCCGAGGCCGAGCGGCTTCTTCGCGACGGTGCCGTCGGGCCGCTTCACGTCGACCGTGTCGGCCACGCGGTGGAAGCGGAACCGTCCGTCGGCGCCGCGCCCGTCGTTGTGGAAGAGCAGGTCGGGCGGCGCCGCGACGCCCGCCGGACCGCCGGGCAGCGGACAGCACTGCACGCAGTAGACGTCGAGCAGGCCGTCCCGGTCGTAGTCGAACAGCCCGACGCCCGAGCCGGCGGTCTCGACGAGGTACTTCTTGCTCGGCGTCGCGAAGCGCTGGTGGACGAACTCGATGCCGCAGTCGTCGCGCTCGAGGAACGCCGGCGCATTCTTCGCCGGCGCGACGGGAGCGGCCTGCGGCGCCGGCGCGGCGGGAGCGGCCTGCGGCGCGGACGGCGGTGGCGCGCGCAGCGCGGCGGCGGCCGCGCCGGCGACGAGCGCGACGGCGGCGATCGCGGCCACGGCGCCGAGTGGCGCCCGGAAGCCCTTCGCGGCCGCGCGGCCCGGTCTCTCCATCGGCGCGCGCCCCTCTTTCACCGCGGCTCGGTGACCGTGTGGCAGGAATCGAGCGCGAGCTTCTCGAGCTTCTGGACCTGGCCCGACGGCCAGCGGATCTCCGCGCTCGCCGCGTCGGTACGGGCGCCCACGCCGAAGAAGAGGCGCAGGTCCTGCCAGCTGAAATAGGACGACGAGCCGATCACCTGCTGGACCTGCCGCTGGTCGCCGCACGCAACCACGACGCGCGCGCCGATCGCGTCGCGCGGGCTGCGCGTGCCGATCAGCTTGAAGGCGATCCAGTGGTTTTGCGTCGCGAGCACGTTCTCCAGCACGCGCACCGGCCCGTCGTTCTCGAGGACCACGAGGTCGAGGTCGCCGTCGTCGTCGAGGTCGCCGGCCGCGAGCCCGCGCCCGAGGCTCTTCTGTTGGAAATACGGCGCGAGCCGCTCCCCCGCCGAGACGAAGGTCCCGTCGCCGCGGTTCTCCAGGAAGAGCGGCGCCTGCTCGAAGGTTTGCCCGGCATCGACGTCGTGGATGTTGTCGAGGACGTGGCCGTTCACCTGCACGAGGTCCATGTCCGCGTCGCGGTCGAAGTCGAGGAAGCGCGCGCCGAAGCCGGTCGAGAGCAGCGTCGCGTCGCCGATGCCGCTCGGGAAGCTGCGGTCGTCGTAGGAGTCGCCGTCGCCGCGCACGTAGAGCACGCTCCCCTCGCGGCCGAAGTTCGCGGAGAGGAGGTCGAGGCGCAGGTCGCCGTTCACGTCGGCGAAGTCGCTCCCCATGCACGACTGCGCGCGCCCCTTGCCGTCGACCGCGATGCCGGCGCCGGCCGCGACCTCCTCGAACTTCATCCCGGCCGGCCCGCCGACGTTGTGCCAGAGGTAGTTGGGGTCGGCGTCGTTGGCGACGTAGAGGTCGAGCTTCCCGTCGTCGTCCCAGTCGAACGGCAGCACGGCGAGCGCCTTCCCGCCGCGCCCCGCCTCGACGATCCCCGCCTCCTTCGTCACCTCGACGAACTTGAATTCGCCGTCGTTGCGGTAGAGGCGGTCGGGCGCCGACTTGAGCGTGTCGGGGTGGCAGTAGCTCACCAGCTCCTTGGTCGCGCACGGCACGTAGTGGTCGAAGTCCAGGACGGCGTAGTTGCCGAGGTAGAGGTCGAGGTCGCCGTCGCGGTCGAGGTCGGCCCACCCGGCCGGCCCGCTCCAGTCGACGTCGACGATCCCCGACTTGTCGGTCACGTCGGTGAAGGTGCCGTCGCCGTTGTTGCGGTAGAGCGTGTCGCGGCCGCCGTTCGACACGGCGACCATCACGCCGTTGCCCTTGTCGCGGTAGCGCACCCCCTGGCAGACGTTGGTGACGAAGAGGTCGGGGAAGCCGTCGTTGTTCACGTCGGGGCAGGTGACCGACATGCCGTACTCGCGGTCGCCGAGGCCGAGCGGCTTCTTCGCGACGGTGCCGTCGGCCTTCTTCACCGCCACCGCGTCGGCGACGCGCGCGAAGCGGACGCGCCCGTCCGCGCCGCGCCCCTCGTTGCGGTAGAGCGCGTCGGGCGGCGCCGGCGTCTTGCCCGGGTAGCCGGGGAGCGGGCAGCACTGCACGCAGTAGACGTCGAGCCGGCCGTCGCCGTCGTAGTCGAGCAGCCCGACGCCCGAGCCCATCACCTCGTTCAGGTACTTCCTGCCCGGCGTCATGAAGCGGCGGTGGACGAAGTCGATGCCGCTGTCGTCGCGCAGGAGGAAGGCGGGCGACGCGATCGGCGTCGCCGCCGGCGCGGGAGCGGACGAGGGCGCGGGCGCGCTCTCCTGCCCGCGCGTCGCGAGCATCGAGACGACGATCCCCGCGACGAGCAGCGCGACGGCGCGACCGCGGACCCGCTTCATTCCCCGCCGCCGTCCTTCCCGTGCGCCGGGACGGCGTTCGGCAGGTTCGGGCGCGCGCCCGCCTTGGCGCGCAGCGCCTCGTCGCGCAGGTGCTGCGCCGCGGGCCAGCCGCGTTTGCGCTCGAGGAGCGCGTCGCACTCGGCGAGCGCCGCGTCGATCTCGCCGGCGGAGATCTCGCTCTCGCAGAGCTCGAGCCGCCGCGCGAGGTCGTCGGGGTTGAGCTCCTTCAGCTTCTGGAGGAGCGCCCGCCGCGTCGCGGCGTCGGGCGCGTTGGCCGAAGCGACGCTGTCGGTCAGCCGGTTCAGGATGCGCCAGATCTCGCGGTGGCGGTCGGCCTCCTCGCGCCGCTTGAGGCGCGTGAGGCACGCCTGCAGCTGGTAGTGGACCCCCTTGTCCCCCGGCAGCGCGCGCAACGCCACCTCGAGGTCGGCGAGCGCCTCGGCCGCCTTGCCGTCGTCGAACAGCATCTCGGAGCGCAGCGCGCGCGACGGCCCGTGGTTGGGGACGGCGGCGAGGGCGCGGTCGAGGTCTCGCCGCGCCGCCGCGCGCGCCTCGGCGTCGAGCGCGTCGCGCCGCAGCCGGACGCTGGCGCGCAGCATGAGCATCTGCGCGAACGGGTCGCCGGAGAGGCGCGGCGGGTCGGCGTCGACCAGCTCGTTCAGCAGCGGCAGGCACTCTTCGTACCTGGCCTGGCGGAACTGCGCGGTCGCGATCCAGCGCACCGTGTCGGGCTTGCGCCCGTCGATCCGGAGCACGTTGCGCATCGCGCTCTCGGCGCGCGCGTCGCGCCGCATCGTCCACTCGGTCGAGAGGTGGACGCGCGCCAGCGCGAACCACGCCTCGGCCGACTCGCGGTTCGCCTTCACCAGCTGCTCGCCGAGCTGCGCCGCCTCGGCGAAGCGGTTCTGGTCGTAGAGCGCGTTCACACGCGCGACGCCCTGCGCCGCGCCGCCCGCCGCGGCCTGCGCGGCCGGAGTCGCGAGTGTCGCGAAAGTCGCGAAGCCCCGCGCGGAGGCGGCGAGCGCGCAGAAGAGCACGGCGCAACGGATCACTTTCGTCCTCGACCTCGCGGCGCCGGCCGGCCCGCCCCGCCGCCGCGGTGGCGCACGCGCCGCGAAGGCGAGAGAGTAGCCGCGTCGCGCGAGCGCGGGAACCGGTACGATCCCCGAGCCCCGACGCCGCATCGCACGAAGCAGGGTCAGCGCGAGATGCCGCTCCGCGCGGGAAAAAAAGTCCTCACCGGCGCGCTCTCCTGGGCCGCGATCGTCGCCGCCATTGCCGTCGCGGTCGAGCGCATCGAGCCGGCGACGCGCGCCCGCCTCGACCACGTGCGCGACGAAGCATGGCGCACGGTGCGCGAGCGGGCGCCCGAGTTCCGCATCCGCTTCGCCGGCGCCGCCCTCCAAGGCGGCCCGCGGTTCATCGAGCGCAGCAACGGCGTCCTCGCCCGCGTCGACGGCCGGACCGAGCGCGTGGGCGAGGTGACGCGCATCCGCGTCGAGGGCGACGACGTGGTCGTGACGATCGCCCTCGACCGCGAGCGCACGACCTTCCCGATCCGCCAGGGGGCGCGCGCCGTGCGCCGCTCGCAGGGGCGCTCGTTCGTCGTCGCCGTGCAGGCCCTGCTCACCGAAGACCGCCGCGCCGAGGTGGCGCGCCGCTGGCAGGAGTTCCGCGCCCGGCACGAGGCGGCGCTGCTTTCGGAGCTGCAGCCGGTGGTCGCGGCGCTGCTCGAGGGGGGCGCGGCGATCGTCGAGCAGGAGCTGCCGGCCGCGCTCGCCCGCCACGGGACCGAGGTCGACGCGCTGCTCGCGCGGCTGCGGACGGAGGTCGGGCGCGACCAGCTCGTGCCGCTCCTCGCCGAGGAGTTCTGGCCGATCGTGGCGCGCCACGCCAAGGCGCCGGCCGAGACGATCGGCCGCGAGCTCTGGGAGAAGGTGCCGCTCTTCGACCTCGCGATGAAGGCCGCCGCCGACAAGGTGCTCGAGAAGGAGCCGGTGCGCGTGGAGAAGCGCTGGCGCGCCTTCCTCGAGGAGGAGGCGATCCCGACGCTGGCGGCGCACGAGCCCGAGATGACGGCCGCGCTGGCGGCGATCGCGCGCGACGTCCTGCAGAGCGAGCCGCTGCAGGAGCGGGTCGCGGCGCTGCTCGCGCGGATCACGCAGGACCCCGCGGCGAAGCGGCTCACCGCCGCGCTCTCGCGCGAGGTCCTCTTCGAGAACCCGCGCCTGCGGGAGTTCGTGCGCACCAAGCTGGCCGAGCCCGACACGCGCGCCCGCCTGCAGCGCGTCACCGAGCGCGTCCAGGAGTTCCTCGACCCGATCGGCGACCTGCTCCTGCTCGACGAGACGGGCCAGGGGATCAATCCCGACCTCGCGCGGCTCATCCGACTCTTCCTGCTCCATCGCGACGACCAGGTGCTCGACCTCGATCCGGGCGACGGGCCGCCGCTCCAGGACGGGAGCGAGATCGAGGGCCGGCATGAGCCGTGACCCGGCCGGGACAGGCGTGAGCGTCCTCCCCTCGCCCGCGATCGAGGCGCGCGCGCTCACGCTGCGGATGGGCGGCGCGACACTGCTCGAGGCGGCCGACTTCACGGTGCGGCGCGGCGAGATCGCGCTCCTCTGCGCGCCGAGCGGCGCCGGCAAGACGGTCCTGCTCAAGCTGCTCGCCGGCGTGATGCGGCCCGGCGCGGGCGCGTTCACGGCCGACGGGGCGCTGCGCTACGAGACGACCGACCTGCTGGCCGAGGCGCCGCCGCCCGGCCGCGTCGGGATCCTCTTCCAGCACCACGCGCTCTTCGACGAGCTGCCGGCGCGGGAGAACGTCCTGTTCGCGCTGCGCCACCGCCGTGGCGCGCGCGACGGCGCGGCGGCGGCGGGCGACGGCGCGGCGCGCATCGCCAGCGAGGTGGCGACGGCGCGCGACCTCCTCGACGGGCTCGGCGTCGGCGGCGCCGGCCGGCTGCGCCACCTGAGCGGCGGGCAGCTGCAGCGCGTCGCGCTGGCGCGCACGCTCGCGCTCGACCCCGACCTGATCCTCTACGACGAGCCGACCACGGGACTCGACGCCGCCAATGCGCGGCGCGTCGCCGAGCTGATCGAGACGGCGCACCGCCGCCGGCCGCGCACCACGCTGATCGTCACGCACGACCTGCCGACCTTCCGCGGGATCGCCGAGGTGGCGCTCTGGCTCGACCCCGCGCGCGGGAAGGTCGAGCGGCTCACCCTCGCGGAGGCGGAGGCGCGCGCCGAGCGGCTCGCCGACGAGGGCCGCCCCGCGCCCGTCGCCCCCGCCGCGGTCGCGCCGCTGCCGGTCCGCTTCCTCGAGCGCAGCGCCGACGCGGTCGCCGCGGCGGCGCTCGCGCTGGCGCGCCTCGTACCGGGCTGGCCGCGCGCGCGCTACGGCCTGCGCTACCTCGGCCACTACCTGCGCATCGCGGCGTCGCCGGGCGCCTTCGTCTACGTCGGCGTGGCCGGCCTGCTGGTCGGCTTCGTCGCCACCTACTTCACCTTCGAGAAGATGCCGCGCCGCGACTTCACCGAGCCGCTCTTCGTCGACGACGTCCTCTCGGCGCTCGGCTTCATGCTCTTCCGGGTGCTCGCGCCGGTGCTCGTCACGCTGCTGGTGGCGGCGCGCACCGGCGCCGCGTTCGCCGCCGACGTCGGCAGCAAGGTCTACGCGCGGCAGTTCGACGCGCTGAAGAGCTTCGGGGTCGAGCCGTCGCGCTACCTGCTGACCGGGCTGCTCTGGTCGCTCCTGCTCGCGATGCCGTTCCTGGTCTGGCTCATGTGGTGGACGGCGGAGCTCTCGGCGCTGCTGGTCTTCCTGTTCGGCCACCCCGACCGCTCCGCCTTCTTCTTCGCGCGCGGCTTCACGCGCGGGCTGGTGAACGAGGACTTCTTCCTCCATTGGGGCTGGAAGTGGGTCCTCGCCAAGACCGAGGCGTGCGCGTTCGGGATCGCGGCGATCGCCTGGTTCGTCGGCGCGCGCGAGAAGCATTCGGCCGACGACGTCAGCCGCGGCGTGACGCGCACCGTGATCTTCGCGTCACTGCACGTCCTGCTGGTCCACTTCCTCTTCAGCTTCTTCGAGTTCTGAGCCGCAGGACGGCGCGCGCGGCGGCGGACGAGGTCAGGACGCGGCTGCGGCGCGGGTGCGAGAGCGCGCGCGAGAGACGATCCAGCGGCGCATGTCGGGCAGGAGCGTCGACTCGAACGAGCGCGCGACGCGCAGCTCGAGGAACTTCGCGAAGAGCGCGTCGAGGAGGGCCTGCAGCTCGAAGAGCCAGCCGGCGCGCTGCTCGTCGGCGGCGCGCAGGTTCTCGTCGTCGATCGACTCGGCGTCGGCGGTGACCTTCACGCCGTCGAGGTCGAAGGTCGCTCCGGCGAGCGTCACCTCGAAACTCTTCGCGCCGCACGCGACGACGAGGCGCGCCTTGAGCGGCAGGCGGCCGGCGAGCAGCGCCGACGCGGCTTCGCCGGCACGCGTGGGAAGGTCGCCGCGCACGATGACGCGGCCGGCCTCCTTCGCGCCGCCGAGTTCGAGCATCTGGTCGAAGGCGACGCCCGCTTCGCCGAGCTCGCCGAGGGCGTGGTTGCCGCCCGCCGTCTCGGCGTGGTGCCAGAGCCAGAGCAGGAACTCGGGGCCGAGGAACGCCGGGGAGTCGTCGACGATCGCCACGCCGCCCTCGGTGAAGACGGCGGGGACGAGCCCGGCGATCTTCTTCTCGCCGGCGACGCGCGCCGCGAGCGTGGCGGTCACCAGCGGCTCGGGCGCGACCTCGAACGTCTCGCGGAAGAGCGCGCGGAACGCGACGTTGGCCGACTCCGAGGTCGCGTTGAGCAGCAGCTCGCCCGTCTCCGCGCGCCAGAGCATCTGGTGGATGGCGGTCGACGGGACCATCCGCGCCATCAGCTCGCCCTCGATCTTCTCGACGATCTCGCGCCGGCGCGCCGGGGCGATGCGCTCGCCGGCGTTCCTGCGCTCGGCCGCCTCCGCCTCCATGCGGCGCACGCGCAGTGCGCCGCTCGGGAGCTGCTTCCGGTCGACGCGCAGCGCGCCGACCAAGAGCTTGTGCGCGAGCCAGAGCTCGCCGGCGTCGAAGCGCGCCGGCACCGTGCCGTCGCCTCGCGTCCAGCCGACCGAGGAGACGGCGCTCCCGGCCTGGTCGATCGAGCGGAAGCGCTGGCCGTGGAACCGCTTCTCGAGCGCCGCCGCGTCGTCGCGCAGCTTCGCGAGCCCCCCGGCGACCGCGCGCCCGTCCGCGAGGTAACGCCGGAAGGAACCCGAGGCGCGCACGCGCATGGTGCACTCCATCAATGCAAGAGCCGAGGAGCGACCGCCACCTGGCGCTCCTCGGCCCGTCTCGAAAGTGGCGCGGAGTTGTACCGGGAAACCGACGCGTTGGAAGCGGTCGCCGATCCGAAAAAAAAATCCGCGTGAACGGGCGCGTCGTTGCGCGCAACTTGTCCACCGCGAGTGGAGCGTCGGCGTCGCGCACCCTTGCGCGCGCGCCGGCCGTGACGCATCGTTTTCATGGAGTCATGCCATGACGGAGCAGCGGAAGAGGGTCCTCGTCCTCGTCGCGGACGGGTTCGAGGAGATCGAGGCGGTCACCCTGATCGACGTCCTGCGCCGCGCCGACCTCGACGTCACGGTCTCGAGCCCCGACGGCGGCATGGTGAACGGCGCGCACGCGATCTGCATGGCGACCGAGCGGCGCTTCGCCGACGTGAAGGCGGCCGACCACGACGCGCTCGTCCTGCCGGGCGGCTCGAACAACGCCCGCACGCTCGCGAGCCACGCCGAGGCGCAGCGGCTGATCAAGGAGGCGCGCGCGCTCGACAAGGTGGTCGGCGCGATCTGCGCCGCGCCGCTCGCCCTCAAGGCGGCCGGCGTGATCCAGGGCGCGCAGATCACGAGCTTCCCGGGCATGGAGCGCGACTTCGCCGGCGAGAAGTACCGCCAGGAGCGCGTCGTGAAGGACGGCCGGCTGATCACCAGCCGCGGGCCGGGCACGTCGCTGGAGTTCGCGCTCGCGCTGGTCGGCGAGCTGTGCGGCGCCGCGAAGGCGGCCGCCGTGGCCGAGCCGATGGTCGTCCGCTGAACGACGGCACCGGGCGCCGATGGTCCACCCGGCCGGATCGTTCGCGTGCGAGATCTGCGGCAAGCCGCTCGGCGCGCGCCGCGTCCGGCAAGGCATCACCCGCCACGCCGGCTGCCGCCACTCGCTCAAGCCCGAGGAGGTGCAGTCGGCGCTCGGGCTGGCGCAAGGGGCGCTCGCGCGGCTGCCCGGACGCGCCGCCGATCCGGAGCTGCGCGAGCTCTTCGAGCAGGCGGCCGTGCAGGCGCGCGCGCTCGTCGACGACCTGCAGCGGCTCAAGACCTTCGTCGGCAGCACGCCGCGGCTGGTAACTGGAGCGGACGTCGAGGGCGGGGGTGAAGAGGGCGCGGGGAGAAGGGGGCGTGGTTGAACGCGCGACGGGCGAGGGCGGGTGGAGGGGCGGAGGGGAAAAAGGCTCGATGGACGGGACACGCTCGCCCCAGACCAAAGATGAACGGGGGGCTCGCTGCGCTCGGCGCATTTGGGCATGACTCGCAGCAGTTTCGTGGTCGACCGCCTCACGCGGCGTCCCGTCCCTCGACCTTTTTCCCCTCCGCCCTTTCATCACCGTTACAGACCGTCGCGCGACGACGGGAAACCTGCTCCCCGCGACCGATTCGCAACGTC
>Ga0137425_1000087_pt1 | contig 30862 bp, 26 predicted proteins | sample EasRivERMZT640_2_FD_102318 | JGI IMG/M metagenome (GOLD analysis project Ga0137425, IMG submission 102318) | Soil microbial communities from meander-bound floodplain in the East River, Colorado, USA - East River MetaG ERMZT640_2 | ecosystem: Environmental > Terrestrial > Soil > Floodplain ...
AAGTATAAGCAAATATAAAGAAATATTTAGATTAAATTAATTTCATAAAATTTAATAGATATTTTAACAATTTATACTATTTAATGTTAAAACGATTATAAATAATTCTATCCGCTTAATATTATAATAAATTTTGAAACAATGATAAAAGGATTTAGTAAAATAACTATGTGAAGAGAAAGATGATTTCTTTCATCTAATGCTAAAGATATTGGAACATTATATTTAATGTTTGCTTTATTTTCAGGATTAATTGGTACAGCATTTTCTGTTCTTATACGGATAGAATTAGCAGGACCTGGGGTACAATATATAGCAGATAATCAATTATATAATAGCATAATAACAGCACATGCTATTTTAATGATATTTTTTATGGTTATGCCAGCTATGATAGGGGGATTCGGTAAAATCAATATAAATAATATACAAATGCAAAAATATACAACATTAGATTCAAATATTAAATACGAATCATATTTAAGATTAAAACTGGGAGCTTATTTAGCTGGATTGATAGAAGCAGATGGATCTTTTGCTATACATAATGAAAATTCAAAAGCTAAAAGATATTTACCTAAAATACTTATAGTTTTTAGTTTAAATGATGGTCCATTAGCTGAAAAATTAATGTCAATAACTAAAGTAGGTAAATTATACAATAAACCACAACAAGGTTGCATAATTTGACATATTCAAAAAATAGAAGATGTTATAAAAATTATTAATATTATAAATGGTTTTATGCGTACACCCAAAATTGAAGCATTATACCGTGCGATAAAATGGTATAATGATTTTTACAATATGAATATAAAGCCTTTAGATTTAGATAAATCACCAATAAATAGTAACGCATGATTATCTGGTTTTTCTGATGGAGATGGTAATTTTAGTATAAATTTAACAGATAGAAAGAAAAAAGGTACTATAACTACAAAAAGAGTACAAGCTTTTTTTCGTTTAGAATTAAGACAAAATTATCATAGAAATTCCTTAGTAAAACAAGTAGGAATTAGCTATTTCGATATATTAAATACAATAGCTAGATATTTAGGTGTAAATTTATATTCTAGATCTAGGGAACAAAATGATAAAATTTTTTATTCTTATATGGTTATATCACATAGTATACAAAGTCATATTAAAGTTATAGATTATTTTGATCATTATCCTTTATATTCTTCAAAGTATTTAGCTTATAAAGACTGAAAATACGTAGTAGAGCAAATGAAATTACGTGCAGGTAAACCTATAACAGCTGAAAATATATTAGAAATTAATAAAATAAAGGCTCAGTTTAATAAAAATCGTAAAAATTTTGACTTTATTCATTTAGAATCTATTATTTAATATTTTTGCATTATAAAAAAGAAATTGCCGAAGGTAATAGTAATATTACTTAAACAAACATAACTATATGCGGGAAATTCCTAAAGTTTTATTATAGGTATTGTGAAAACTTATTATAAATAATTTAAGCGTACATAATTCTAAAAAGTAATAAAAATATTGCAATGGATAATCCGCAGGAAACAAAAATAAAATATATTTATATAGGATCCTCAGAGACTATACGTTATGCTCCATTAGTTTAGATAAGTGGATGAAGATATAGTCCAAGTATAATTTAACAATTATAGTTTAATGAATTTCTTATTACCCTTAATGGTAGGAGGTCCAGACATGGCATTCCCTAGATTAAATAATATAAGTTTTTGATTATTAATACCAAGTTTAATATTATTTTTATTTGCAGCTATGATAGAAAATGGGGCAGGTACAGGTTGAACTCTTTATCCTCCTTTAGCTGGATTACAAAGTCATAGTGGACCTAGTGTAGATTTAGCTATATTTGCCTTACATCTAGCAGGTATAAGTAGTTTATTAGGTGCTATGAATTTTATCACTACTATATTAAATATGAGAAGTCCAGGGATAAGGTTACATAAATTAGCTTTATTTGGATGAGCAGTAGTTGTAACTGCAGTACTATTGTTGTTATCTTTACCAGTGCTAGCCGGTGAATATATCTGTTAAATTATTGCGTCGGCTATAAATAAGGCTATATGCTGGAAAAGTTTAATATATCAATTAAACCAATCAGCAGGAAACCAAAGTAATATATTATTAGTAGGATCCTCAGAGACTACACGCCCTAGTTAATTTATTAAAATTAGTAAATTAACAATATATAGTCCAATTATATATGTAAATATATATATATTTGTTAAAAATATTTTCATTGCAAAACAAAAAGGCTTTACCAAAAACATTTATATTTATTTCATGATCTTTAAACTGTATTTTAATATTAATAATGGAAATAGTATGCTTAACAATAATACTATTATTAATATGATATATAATAAATTGCAAATATATAAATATAATATGATATATTATAAAACCATCACCAGTAGATAAAAACATGTTATTAGCTTATGGTTGAAAATCTCTGTTTATCACTTCACTTTTATTAATAGAAGCTAAAACAGAAACAACTCAAGTTAGTATTTCAACATCAACAGAACTTTGATGTCCATTTATTGCGGGTAACCTAAACCCACCTGAATTTACATTTGGCCCTACGGGTACTGTTGCTAAAGTACCATGTAAAACAGGAAGTGGTTTACAGTTTGAAACATTGCAAGGCTGAGTGAATTATGATACTCCAGTAACAGAACAAGTTTCGAATTGTAAAACAAATAGTATTCATTGAGCTATAAAAGGTTTGTGTGTTATTTCAGCTCTTGGTTTTGTTTGATTTGCTAAAGACATGTTAGATGTAGCTGAAATGACAGATACTAGATCTCACCCTTCTAGACGAGCAATAGAAGAATTTGCTAGAAATAGAAGAATAGGTGAAGCAAGATCTAGAATAGGTTTAGGTGCAAGTACAGCTGGAACGGTAGCTTTTTGTATTGCTTGAGGTACCGATAAATAAATGGCAATTACAATGATATTAACAGATAGGAATTTTAATACATCATTTTTCGAATTAGCTGGAGGTGGAGATCCTATATTATATCAACATCTTTTCTGATTTTTTGGACATCCAGAGGTTTATATATTAATTATACCAGGATTTGGTATTATAAGTACTACAATATCAGCTAGCTCTAATAAAAATGTATTTGGTTATTTAGGTATGGTGTATGCTATGATGTCTATAGGAGTTTTAGGATTTGTAGTATGAAGTCATCATATGTATAGTGTAGGATTGGACGTAGATACACGTGCTTATTTTACAGCTGCCACTTTAATTATAGCTGTACCAACTGGTATTAAAATATTTAGTTGATTAGCAACTACTTATGGAGGATCATTACATTTAACACCTTCAATGCTATTTGCATTAGGTTTTGTAGTTATGTTTACTATAGGTGGATTAAGTGGAGTTGTTTTAGCTAATGCATCTCTTGATATAGCTTTTCATGATACTTATTATGTTGTAGCTCACTTTCATTATGTATTATCTTTGGGTGCTGTTTTTGCATTATTTAGTGCATGATATTTTTGAATACCTAAAATAACAGGTCTTAATTATAATATGATGCTAGGTAAAGTTCACTTCTTAATATTATTTATCGGAGTTAATGTAACATTTTTTCCTCAACATTTTCTTGGTTTACAAGCTATGCCTAGAAGAATTAGTGACTATCCTGATGCATTTGCTGGATGAAATTTAATAAGTAGTTTTGGTTCTATTATAAGTTTAGTAGCTACATGATTATTTTTATATATTTTATATATACAATTAATAGAAGGTGAAACTGCATCAAGATATCCTTGATTAACACCTCAATATTTTAGTGATTTATTTCAAAGTTTATTTAGTAGAAATTATAATTCACTTGAATGAAGTTTAAATAGTCCACCTAAACCACATGCTTTTGTAAGTTTACCTTTACAAAGTAATATTATTTAATAATTATATATTATTAAAAAAAAATGGATTTTAGTACTTTATTTTATAAATATAGGAAGTGCAAATCTTCTATCCATTATTTTATTTTATGAATATAGGAAGTACAAATCTTATATCCATTATTTTATGTATAAAAAGAACGTTTATTTTTAGTTTTTAGTAAATTATTTTCATATGATACAAGCAGCTAAAATAATAGGAACAGGATTAGCTACAACAGGTTTAATAGGAGCAGGTGTAGGAATAGGTGTAGTGTTTGGAGCACTTATAATAGGTGTATCAAGAAACCCTTCTTTAAGAGGACAATTATTCTCTTATGCTATTTTAGGTTTTGCATTTGCAGAAGCAACAGGATTATTTGCATTAATGATGGCTTTCTTATTATTATATGTTGCTTAAATAATTAGCCTTTAATAAATAATTAATAGAAAAAATATAAAAATATATAAATGCAAAGTTTATTTTTTTGAAATCCGAGTCCTTTAGATCAATTCACTATAAGAGATTTATTTAGTATAAAAGGAGACTTATTAGCTAATATACAATTATCATTAACTAATATAGGATTATATTTACTAATTACAACATTTATTGTATTTATGTATTATCTATTAGCAACAAATTATAATATATTAATACCTAATTCTTGATCAATAAGTCAAGAATCTATATATTCTACTGTTTATAATATAGTAATAAATCAAATAAATGCAAATAAAGGTCAAATGTTTTTTCCTTTTATATCTGCATTATTTATATATATATTAATAAATAATTTAGTAGGTATGGTACCTTATAGTTTTGCTCCTACTTCACATTTTATATTAACATTCTCTATAAGTTTTACTGTTGTTATAGGAGCCACAATATTAGGATTTCAGGTACATGGTTTAAAATTTTTCTCATTATTAGTACCTTCAGGTTGTCCATTGGGTCTGTTACCACTTTTAGTACTAATAGAATTTATTTCCTATTTAGCTAGAAATGTATCACTAGGATTAAGATTAGCTGCTAATGTTTTAAGTGGTCATATGTTATTAAATATATTAGGAGGTTTTACTTATAATATAATGACTAGTGGTATAGTTTATTTTTTTTTAGGTTTAATGCCTCTTTTATTCATAGTAGCATTTTCAGGATTAGAAATAGGTATTGCATTTATACAAGCACAAGTATTTGTTGTATTATCTTCTTCTTATATAAAAGATGCTTTAGATTTACATTAATTTAGGCTTAATGTATTAATAAATACATATGCTATTAATTACAAGAGTGTAGTGATATATACTGTATGATATTATTTATATTAAAATAGGAAAGTCAAGAGCTAATTTAGTATGTGTTTATATAATACATATTTATAAAACAAAGGTAAAAATTTTAAAATTTAACAGAAAATAATATCTTTTTATAATAAATGTGTAAAAAACATTTTATAGAAAATTATGAAAATGGCGTTTCATATTTAGCTTTTAAAAGTACACGTACAGTTTTTACAATAACTAGCTTAAATATATCCAAAAAATTAGAAATGAATGCTATATATAGTGGTAATAACCACTAAAATTAAAGTTGAGTTTGATGATGGCTCTGAATGAACGCTGTCCAAATACTTGACACATGCTAATCGAACGTCTCAGCAGTTATAGCTGCTGAGAAGTGGTGAACAGGTGAGTAAATGATAACCTAACTACCTTAAAGTAAGGTATAAATCCCTTATAATAATAAAGAAAAAGAAAATTTCGCTTTAAGATGTTAGCGTATATCCTGGAGGAGTATTAGTATAATCTAGCTCATGTTCCGGTAGTCGAGACTGAGAGGTCGATCGACCACATTGGGTCTGAAAAAAGCCCACGGCAGATTGTACAGCAGTGAGGTATATTGGTCAATAGCCTAATGGCTGAACCAGTAACTTGGAAGAACGTATAACGAATAAGTCGTATAAAGTTCTAGATAAAAAAAATGATTATGACAACTTTTTATCTATAAGTCTTGACCAAATTACGTGCCAGCAGTCGCGGTAATACGTAAAAGACTAGTGTTATTCATCTTTATTAGGTTTAAAGGGTACCTAGACGGAAAATCAAGCTATAATAAGAACTAATTTTCTAGAGTTTTATGTGAGAAGAGGCGAATTTCCGGAGAAAAGTTGATATTTTATGATACTGGAAGGACGGGTAACAGCGAAGGCAATCTTCTATATAAAAACTGACGTTGAGGGACGAAGCCTTGGGTAACGATAAGGATTAGATACCCTAATAGTCCTTGGAGAAAATTATGAATGTCATAGGTTTTTTATTTAGTAAATCAGACCTATAAATGAAAGTGAAAGCATTCCACCTCATGAGTAAAGCGGCAACGTCGAAATTGAAATCATTAGACCGTATCTGAAACCAGTAGTGAAGTATGTTTATTTAATTCGATAATCCGCGAATAACCTTACCACATTATGCATTGAATATTATTCAATTATTACAAGCGCTGCACGGCTGTCTTCAGTTAATGTCGTGAGATTATGGTTAGTTCCATAAATTAACGAAAACCCTTGCTTTATTTGTTTTTATAGAGTAGTTCTCCATTATAAAGGATAAGTTAAAAGGGACTAAGACAAGTCATCATGGCCTTAATAGCGTGGGCTATAGACGTGCCACATATGCCTTTACAAAGGGATGCTATATTGTGAAGTAGAGCTAATCCTTAAAACTGGATATAACTATTTGTGAATTGTAGTCTGAAACTCGACTACATGAATAAGAAATTACTAGTAATCGTGAATCACCACGTCACGGTGAAGTTTATCTCAGATGGGTACTAACTACTCGTCAGGCGCTGAAAGGAATATGTGCAATAAGTTTGATTACATACTTACTTTATTATATTTAATTAATTTTATAATCGTTTTTATGTAATTTTCGTATGTGTGATTCTGATTGGTGTTAAGTCGAAATATGGTTCGTGTAATGGAAATTGCACGGGATTAATTATCTTTAAAAATTTGTATTAAACATATTATATTATTTAGTATATATATATGTTTAATTATATAGTGATAATAATTAATTATTATTATTATATATTATCTTAAGAGGTTAAACAAACTTAGATTTGTTTTGGTTCAATTCCAAAAAGATAATGAAAAAAAATATTAATTTTGATTTTATATCTTTAGAAATTTTTAAAGAAAAGATTTAATAATAACTTTATGTTAAATCTATATGTTTTATATGAAATGTCTTTTGGTTATTCAACAAGTTTTTTAGATGTATTTGCGATGCTTTCAATACTATTAGGTATATTTATTATTATAACTAAAAATCCTATAATATCAGTTTTATATTTGATATTACTATTTTCAAGTGTATCTTGTTATTTAATATTTATAGGTATAAAATTTATAGGTATATCATATCTATTAGTTTATGTAGGAGCTGTATCAATATTATTTTTATTTATATTAATGTTAATTAATATAAGAGTATCAGAACTTATTAGTGATACAAATAATAATTTACCTTTAGCTTTAATAACTATAATAGCATTTTTTATTCCATTTACCAATTTATTACCAGATGCTAAAAGCAAATTAAATATTATAGGTTTTGAATTAAATAAAATATTACAAGATATAACTAATACTAAACAAATATCATATGTAACATCTAAAAACTGAGATGGAAATATATTAGATAGTACAGATATTATGAGTATAGGTAATATAATGTATACAAGTTATTCTATTTGATTATTAATAACTTCTATTATACTTTTATTAGCTATGGTAGGATCAATTGTAATAACAATTAAGCAAATAAAAAAGAGACTTTAGTTTAATAGGCAAAACATGTGACTTTTAATCGCTATAATACGGGTTCAAATCCCATAGGTCTTAAGGAAAGTACCTTTATTGGCAAGAAGGGTTGAGCTGTAAACTCAATAGTATTATACTTTTAAGAGTTCGAATCTCTTCTTTCCTATTGTTAAGTTAATATATAAATAAAATACTGTAACTAATAGATATAAAAATGACAAAGTTTTTAAACTTTATTAGCTAAATGAATTTTAACATTATTGTATAGGTCTAAATATATTTATGTTGTATTGCTACTCGTAATATGTGTTAATTATACTTTATTCTTATTAGCTCAATGGTAGAGCAAGATACTTCTAATATTTTGATCCAAGTTCGAATCCTGGATAAGAATTATACCAGGGTAGTTCAATAAGGTAGAACATTAATTTCATGCATTAAGAATGAGAATTCAAGTTTCTCCCTTGGTTTATAAGTTTTATCTAGCTTCTTTAATCTAGTATTGTTAAAAATCAAACTAATAAATATGCAAAATGACAATAATAATATAAATATAATACCTGTTGTATCTTATTCTAATACAGATAAAGATAAATATATTATATATAAAGAAAATAAAAATAAATCAGGTATATATCGTTGAAATGATTTGGAAACAGGAGATTCATATGTGGGAAGTGCTCTTAATTTAACCAATAGATTGAGTAAATATTTTTCATTTAGATTTAAAAGAAATATACTAAATAGTAAAAGTAGAATAAATAATTCATTATTAAAGTATGGTTATAATAAAAGTAGAATAGACATTCTTGAATATTGTGAATCAAAAGATTTAATAACAAGAGAACAGTATTATATGGATCTATTAGAACCAGAATATAATATATTAAAAAAGGCTGGTTCAAGTTTAGGTTATAAACATTCATTATAAACTTTGTTAAAATTTAATAACCGTAAGCTTAGTTATGAGGCTTTAGCTAATCTTAAATTAGCTAAAAAAGGTATAGTTTCTATATCTCCATTAAGAAGAATTAATCATTTATTAGCAACTGGACATATTACAACTGTAATAAATAAAAAAGATAATTCTATAAAAGTATATGATTATATACGTACTGTATCAAGGTACATTGGTATTAATCATACAACAATATTAAATTACAGCAATACCAATAAATGATTAAAAGATACCTACTTTATAACTAGAAATAAAAAATAATTTAATGAATAAAATTGTGATTTTACATATCATCATTTTATATATTAAAATTAACAGCGGCTATAAGTTAATGGTAAACTAATCGTCTTCCAAATGAAAATTATCGATTCGATTTCGATTAGCCGTATCTTAGTATAACTATCTTTTGTATTAATAAACATTTATTTATATTTATTACTAAAATCTTAATTTAATTAGTAAAACATGCAATTTTTAGTAGTCATATTATGGGTTTATTAAATACTCTTAGTTTAATAAACTAGATATAATATTATATTATTTATATAATATATAAAAGATATGAAAATTTTATGATTTTTCTTTTTTTAATTTAAATAAAAGATAGTATGATTTAATTATATTTCGACTGAAAAGAGTTAGTAACTTAATAGGTAAAGGATCTTCTTGTCGAGGAGATAGATGCCGGATCGTAGCCGGTTTAACTCGCTAATAAATGGGAAAAGTTACCATTGGTAAGGTAAGATATTTGCTAAATATCATGTATTTTTACATTTAGATGTTCAATTCATCTCTTTTCCGATATTAAGAGTATAGTTTAAAGGTAAAATAAGAAGCTTCAAACTTCATGTTTTCAGTTCAAGTCTGAGTGCTCTTGATAGTTACTTTTATACATGAATTTGACAGTAAATGATTAAGGTTCTTTAACTTAATAGGTAAAGTGTGCTCTTGATAAGAGCAAGTTTAGTGTTCAAATCACTGAAGAATCAACCTTATATTTAAATAATTTTATATTATAAAATAAGGTTATTAAAATACAGGGGTATTAAATTAATTCATAAAAAGTTCATCTAGAGCTTTTTCACCTTAAATATCTAGTATTCTGTTTAAAATTGAATTAAAAATAAATATGATAGTAAATAAAATTAATTATATGTATAATATATATTTTATAGATTCGCCTTATATAAAATCAGATTTTTATCTAATTAATTTAAAATAATATGCTTTAAATAAAAAACTCTTTAAAAATACATCTAAAAATATGAGATGTTTTTCAATATCTAATAAAAAACTTGTTAATATTACTTCTAATACAAATTATAATAATAAATCTTTAACATTATGAGGTTATAACTTATATTTTACAGTGGGAATAAAACTTACTCAAAATGAGTTAAATATGATAAAATTACCATGCTTTATAAAAAGTGTTATGATTGAATTATTATAATCAGATGGATATATAGTTTTTAGCACTAAAAGTAAAAATGATAGATTGGGTTTAACTCAATCATTATCTCACTCAAGTTATTTATATTTTGTCTTTAATTTATTAGCTCATTATTATCCTAGATATCCTGTTTTTAAAGGTTTGGATTTAATAAATATATATTTAGTTTATAAATAGTTACTAGATCTATGCCATGCATAACAGAATTATATAATAAATTTTATGTAAATAAAATTAAAGTTATTAACCTTCTATTTATAATGATATAACACCAATAGTATTAACACATTTAATTATAGGAGATGGTACTTATAATGGCATTACTATTTTACTTTGTACTGATTTTTATTCAATAAAATAAATTGTTTTATTAATTAATACATTAATTATTAAGTATGATATACATTGTACCATACGTTATTATAATAACATATATCCTATAATATATATATTAAAAATATATTTACCTAAAGTACGTAATATTGTATTACCTTATATGCATTCCTTAATGTTATATAAATTAAGTATATAATATAAAAAGAGAATTGACTGAGTGGTCTAAAGTGGTAAGCTTGAAACTTATTTGGTTATAATGACCACATCCGTTCAAATCGGATATTCTCTGTTTACGGGTTAGAGCCAGGTTGGTTAGGCACCTCATTTGGGTTGAGGTACTGTTATGTTCGAATCATAATAACCCGACTTCACATTTTGGATTTGCCGGCAGATGTGTTGGGCGTTACATATAGATGAAAATTATAAACATACTTAGTTATGTTTTTATTACTTTTAGCTTTAATACCTTTAATAGCTATATTTATTTTATTAGGTGCTTTAACCTATAATATAACAGAACAAAATATAAAACTATTAAAAATTACAGCTTTAGTTGCAACAATTATAGATTTAATAATATCTTTAATAATATATATATTATTTGATTGTAGTAGTAAACAATTTCAATTTGTTCAAGAACATTATCAAGTAAATTACTTTGATTTTTATTTAGGTATAGATGGTCTGTCCATATATTTTGTGTTATTAACAACTATAATTATGCCTATATCTATAATATCTAATTGAAAATCAATAAAAGAAAATACAATTATTTTCTTAATAATAATGTTATTATTAGAAACATCTTTATTAATGGTTTTTTTAGTATTAGATATTTTATTATTTTATATTTTTTTTGAAAGTATATTGGCTCCTTTATTTGTATTGATAGGACTTTACGGTTCAAATGAAAAAGTAAGAGCTAGTTTTTATTTTTTTCTTTATACTTTCTTAGGTTCATTATTTATGCTATTATCCGTGATAACAATGTTATCTTTAATAGGTTCTACTGATTTTGATGTTTTATCAAAAGCAAATTTTTTATATTATACTCAACTTTTTTTATTTTATGGAATATTTATAGCTTTTGCTGTTAAAACTCCAATTATTTACTTAAACAGTTGATTGTTAAAAGCTCATGTTGAATCACCTTTATCTGGTAGTATAATTTTAGCAGGTATTGTTTTAAAATTAAGCTTATATGGTATTCTTAGATTAATTCTACCTTTGTTACCAAAGGCTTTTATGTATTATACATATATAATTTTTTTAATTGGAGTTTTAACTATTATATATGCTAGTTTAAGTACACTTAGAACCATAGATATTAAAGAATTAATTGCATATTCATCTGTATCTCATGCAGCTGTATATCTTATAGGTGTATTTAGTAATACTTTACAAGGTATAGAAGGAGGTATTACCTTAGGATTAGCTCATGGATTTGTTTCATCTGGTTTATTTATATGTGCTGGGGGTATACTTTATGATAGATCTTCAACAAGATTAATAACATATTATAGAGGTATTGCTCAAATAATGCCTATATTTTCTATATTATTTTTTATCTTATCGTTGGCAAATTGTGGTGTACCTTTAACATTGAATTTCTTAGGTGAATTTATGTCTTTATATGGTGTTTTTGAAAGATTGCCCTTAGCGGGAGCATTAGCATCTCTTTCAATTATATTTTCTGCTGCTTATACTATATTTATGTTTAATAGAATAGCTTTTGCTGGTTCATTTTTTACTTATTTCTGAAAAAATTATATACCTGACTTAAATAAACGGGAATTTAACATTCTTTTAACTTTAGTCTTATTTACTGTTATATTAGGTATGTATCCTGTTGTAATACTTGATGGTTTACACTATTATATTTATTCTGTGTTGTTCAAATTTGATACCGTAATTTAAATTGAATTTAAAAAAACAGTATTAACTGTCTATAATAAACTAAAAATTAAGATTAATTAAAAGAAAACATATATATATAAATAAATCTCAATAAAATGATATTAACTTTCATTTTACTTTTATTATTTTCAAATGGTTTGACTATAAGACCTGACACATCAATTTTATATTCTAGAGTAGGTTTATTAATAGTATTTTATAGTATCATAAGTACAATGCTTAGCTTCTATATAACTTATTTGCAAACAGGAATAGGTTTGTATGGTGGATTATTCCACGTAACACCTATAACACATGGTTTTCAAATATTTATATTGCTACTTTGTGGGATAATTTTATTAATGACGGGATTTTATCCGAGAAAAAAACATAAAGGTGTTTCAATGTCTTTATGAAATAAAGTAAAAGAATATACAAGTATTATAAATAAAACATCAGAACAATTTACTATTATAGAATATGCATTAATTATAATATTTGTAATATCAGGAGCAACACTTTTATTAACGTCGAGCGACTTAGGATCTATATATTTATGCATAGAATTACAAAGTTTTAGTTTGTATATAATATCAGCTATGCATAGAAATTCTGAGTCATCAACAGGTTCTGCTCTTACTTATTTTTTATTAGGAGGATTGTCTTCATGTTTTATATTATTAGGTTTAGCATTAATATATGCTAATGCAGGTCTAACTAATTTAGATGGTATTTATTCTATAATTTCGGATTCTGAAAAATATTTAAATTTTTCTACATGATATATTCATAATTATATTTTTTATGCTCTTATTCTTATATCCGTAGGTTTTTTATTTAAAATAGCTGCTGCTCCTTTTCATTGATGATCTCCTGATGTATATGATGGAGTACCTACAATTGTTACAACTTTTATAGCAATTTTAGGTAAAATTGCTATTTTAGTTATTTTTTTAGAATTATCTTACTATACAAGTACACTTATTTATTCAATGATACAATATTATTCATGAACTGTAAGTCTATTTATAAGTTGTCTTCTTTCACTTATAGTTGGTACTGTATTAGGACTAACACAAATAAGAATAAAAAGATTATTAGCTTATAGTACAATATCTCATATTGGTTTTATATTATTAGCTTTAATAGCTTATAGTATTGAATCATATCAAGCCTATATTTTTTATATAATACAATATATTTTAACAAATTTAAATGCATTTGTTGTAATAATTGGTATTGGTTTTAGTTTATATTTATATTATACAAATGTATCTGAAAATAATAATATATCAGAAAAAAATAATTCTCCAATACAACTAATCAGTCAATTAAAAGGTTATTTTTCTATAAACCCTGCATTAGCTTTGTGTCTTATTATTACTATATTCTCATTTATAGGTTTACCTCCTTTGGCTGGATTTTTTGGTAAACAAATGGTATTAACCAGTGCTTTAAATAATAATCATACTATATTAGTTATTGTTGCAGTATTAACAAGTGTTATAGGTGCTGTTTATTATTTAAGTATTATTAAAACTATATATTTTAATACAAAAGAATACATAAAATCTTATAAAATCGTTCAAATGTCATTATCAAATTATTTATCTATTAGTTTAGCAATTTTAACATTAATTATATCTATTTTTATATTGATTCCTAATGAACCAATAAATTTATCTAATTTATTAGCTAATTCTTTGGCTGATACTGTAAGTATGGATTTTGATGAAAAAGATATATATAAATTTTTTTCTGATACTTGAAATAATAAATACAGTAAATATGATATATTAATGAGTAATTTACCATTATTTATTATAATAAGTATGTGCATAGGATTAGGTATAATTATTTTAATATCTAAAAGTGAAACAGCAACTGTTACTATTACAACTACAGATACGAATAAAGATACAATACAAAAACCAGAAGTAATATTAACAGATAAACCTGCAACAAAAGAAGATCGTACTGTAGTTGATCTTGGTTATACTACTGCATGAGTAGGTAATCGTTTATATAGAGTTCTTTATGATAAAAATCAACAATCAGGTGAGAATTTATTAACTTTATATAACTCTCCTAGATTTATTGCTTCTAACCCTACAAGAGTGACAGTACTAGGTAGAGAATTTGTGGGTATTAGATTTAGCAATTCTAATTTAACTGGATATATACAAGGAGATTATCGGCGTAGACAACTTAGTTTTCACTATACATTTTACGATGGACATAGTGGTATTTGAGCACCTAAACCTACTAATGCAGTAGGTAGATTTATAGGTTTAATTGGTCCACGTGGGGAATTAATATTAGCTAATGGTAGACGACCATTAATAAGTCGTACTGGTAATACTTTTTTTATAAGAGGTGGTCTTAATAGTACATAATTCAAATTTAAAATAATTAAAAGTGTAACTAATAATTAAAACAAAAAATATGACTAATTTAACTCGAAGTAAATTTCAAGCACATCCTTTTCACTTAGTATCCCCTTCACTTTGACCTTTAAATACAAGTTTGTGTTTATTAGCAACAACTTTTAGTGCAGTATTAAGTTTTCATGGTTTTACAAAAGGTATTAATTTGTTAATTGTGGCTCTTATAAGCGTTGTTTATTCTATGTCTCTATGATTTAGAGATGTTATATCAGAGGGTACTTATTTAGGAAATCATACATTAGCAGTACAACGTGGTTTAAGTATGGGAGTAGGTTTATTTATAGTTTCAGAAGCATTATTTTTTCTTGCTATATTTTGAGCCTTTTTTCATAGTGCTTTATCTCCTACTATAGAACTAGGAGCAAAATGACCACCTATGGGTATACAAGCAATTAATCCTTTTGAATTACCTTTACTTAATACAATAATTTTGTTATCATCTGGTGTTACTGTTACTTATGCACATCATTATTTGATACAAGGTAATAGAAATGGAGCATTATATGGCTTAATTTATACAATAATATTAGCTATAGTATTTACAGCGTTACAAGGTATAGAATATACAGTATCATCATTTACTATAGCTGATGGTACTTATACATCTTGTTTTTATTTTGGTACTGGTTTCCACGGGTTACATGTTATGATAGGTACTGCTTTTTTAGCAGTAGGTTTCTGACGTTTATTAGCTTACCATTTAACTGAGAATCATCATTTAGGTTTTGAATCAGGAATATTATATTGACATTTTGTAGACGTAGTATGATTATTTTTATATATTTCTGTTTATTATTGAGGATCATAAATAAACAGAAATATATATATATATATAACTCTTAAATTTTAATATTCATTATACATATCATCAATAATTAACAGAAATATATATATATAAAGTTCTTAAAATTTAATATTCATTATACATATCATAAATAAATATTAACATAAAAATAAAAATGAGAACTAGTCCAAAATTAAAAAAATTATTAAAAAAATTATTAATAAGAATTATTATAGCTGTAATATTGTTTCTTGCTAAAGAGCATATTAACTTAGATAATGATTTAGTAAATAGACTAATTATAATAATAATATCTACTTTTTTATTAGATTTTAATACCTTTACATTAGAAATAACTAAAGTATTTTTTAATGGAAATAATGGTGAAGAAGGCGAAGGATCTAACAGACAAAATAATAATACTTCAAATCAAGATCCAAGTATAAATCCTCCTTCTCATGAAGAAGCTCCAGGAGTTGAAAGACAAACAGAAGGAATGTTAGAAGAACTAATTGAAGATGAAGAGGATAGGGCATTTAGAGATGAAGACACTAGATTAATAGCTCAAATTAAACTCAGAGAAGATGTTATGTTTATAAATCAACAAGATTTAGTTGAAAAAAGAACAGATATTTTTAAACGACTTAGAGACTTTGAAGATTTGAAAAATCAAAGCAAATCAGACGAAAGTATGATTCCAGTCTTGGCTGATATAAAACGTAAACTTGATCAAGATATTGAAGCTCTAAATGAATATACTAATACAATAAACGATCAAGCACGCGCTTATAATGCAGAGATAGGGAAACTTCTTCAAGATAGAGCAAAAGCAGTCGCCCAAAGAGAAAAGAGTATAAGTGAAAGTGATAGTGAATAAATGGTTTAATTAACAAATAAATTTTATTATTACTATTATAATAATAATTATTATTATGTTTGTATGTTAGCTTATCATTTAATTGAAAATCATTATCTAAGTTTTTAATTAGTAATATTATAGATGTAGTATAATTGCTTATATTTGTGTTTATTATTAATAAATGGATTTTAAATACAATTTTTAATAATAAACTTAAAATTTAATATACATTTATAAATAAATAAAAGATTATAAATAACTATATGATATATAAGACCCATTATATTAATAATAAATATATTTTTAATTATTTTTTAAATAATAGTTTTACTACAAATTATGATGCTCCTGAACCTTGAGGATTATTTTTTCAAGATAATGCTACACCACAAATGGAAGCATTAGAAGAGTTACATAATAATATCATGTTTTATTTAGCAATAATAATGTTTGCTGTAACCTGAATATTTGCATCTATAGTAATAAATTATACTAATTATCGTATATCTAATAAATATATGAATCATGGTACATTAGTAGAATTAATATGAACTATTACACCAGCTTTAATTTTAATATTAATAGCTTTTCCTTCCTTTAAATTATTATATTTAATGGATGAAGTTATAGACCCATCATTAGTTATATATGGTGAAGGTCATCAATGATATTGAAGCTATCAATATCCAGATTTTACTAATAATGAAGATGAATTTGTAGAATATGATTCCTACATAATACCTGAAAATGACTTGGAAATAGGAAAGCTTAGAATGTTAGAAGTAGATAATCGTGTAATAATTCCAGAATTAACACATACACGTTTTGTAGTTGGAGCAGCGGATGTAATACATTCATATGCATGCCCTGCTTTAGGAATAAAATGTGATGCTTATCCAGGAAGATTAAATCAATCATCAGTATATTTAAATAGAGAAGGTACTTACTTTGGTCAATGTTCAGAAATATGTGGAATATTACATAGTTCCATGCCTATAGCTATACAATCAGTTAAACTAGGTAAATTTTTATATTGATTATATGATCAATTAGGATCATAATTTACTATATATATATATAAGTGTAAAAAAGTAGATTACAAGCTTTTAATAAGTTAATAATCACAAATATACATTATAATATTTATAAATTTAATTAATAAACATGTTAAATATACAATCATTAATTGCAATTATAGAAGTTATAATTGTAATAGTACCAGCATTATTAACAGTAGCCTTTGTAACAATAGCAGAAAGAAAAACTATGGCAAGTATGCAACGTAGATTGGGTCCTAATATTGTAGGATATTGAGGTACTCTTCAAGCATTTGCTGATGCTCTTAAATTATTATTAAAAGAATACGTAGGACCTACACAAGCTAATTTAATTTTATTTTTTTTAGGACCAATAATAACTTTAATATTTTCATTATTAGGTTATGCAGTAATACCTTATGGACCTGGTCTTACTATAGCTGATTTAAATTTAGGTATATTATATATGCTAGCTGTTTCTTCTTTATCTACCTATGGTATATTATTAGCAGGTTGATCAGCTAATTCAAAATATGCTTTTTTAGGTTCATTGAGAAGTACTGCTCAATTAATTAGCTATGAATTAATCTTAAGCTCTGCTATATTATTAGTTGTTTTATTAACAGGTAACTTAAATATAACTATTAATGTTGAAGCACAAAAAATTATTTTTTTTGCCATACCTTTATTACCTATATTTATTGTATTTTTTATAGGATGTATAGCAGAAACAAATAGAGCTCCGTTTGATTTAGCTGAAGCTGAATCTGAATTAGTTAGTGGTTTTATGACAGAACACTCAGCTGTAATATTTGTATTTTTCTTCTTAGCTGAATATGCAAGTATTGTTTTAATATGTATATTTACTAGTATTTTATTTTTAGGAGGTTATTTAAGTATATTTTCATTAGATTTTTTATTAAATATAATTTATATTTTTAATTTAAACATAAATATATTTAATAATTTAATTAATGAAACTAATGTTAATTTTTTAAACCTATTAATTGATGGATTAATTTCTAGTTTAATGTTAGGATTAAAATCTAGTTTATTAATTTTTGTTTTTATTTGAGCTAGAGCTTCTTTACCTAGAATCCGGTTTGATCAATTAATGTCTTATTGTTGAACTATATTATTACCTATTATTATTGCATTTATAATATTAATGCCTTGTATAGTTTACAGTTTATGCTTAATTCCTACAAATTTTTATTTAATTTAATTTAAATATAATGAACCGATTTATATCCCATTTAGGGTATTGATATTTTTATGAAATTATTTTTAATATAACTATAAATATATGCCTCAATTAATACCATTTTTTTTTGTTAATCAAGTAATATTTAATTTTGCTTTACTTACATTAATTATATATATGTTTACTAAATATATGTTACCAAAATTTGTACGTTTATTTAAAGCCCGTTTACATTTAAATAATATGTAAGATAAAAAATTGAGTTGAATTTTTCAACTTAAAGGAGTAAGTAGTAAATGGTTTGCCATTGGACTGCAAATCCTTATGAAGAGGTTCGATTCCTCCTTATTCCTATTTTAATTTAATTAATTAAAATTATATTAAATATAATTTTAAGTTTTATTATAGTCATAAATTAATCTATAATATATATAATGAAATTTTCACTAATATTGTTTTTAATAGGGATTTTAGGCTTTGTTTTAAACAGAAAAAATATAATATTAATGCTTATTTCAATTGAGATAATGCTATTATCAATAACACTTTTAATATTGATAAGTTCATTAAGCTTTGATGATATATTAGGTCAAACTTTTTCTGTATATATAATAGCTATAGCTGGAGCGGAATCTGCAATAGGTTTAGGTATATTAGTAGCTTTTTATAGATTAAGAGGTAGTATAGCAATAGAATATAAATAATGTATTTAGCTTTGATAATACTACCAATATTAGGTTCCATAGTATCCGGCTTTTTTGGAAGAAAAATTGGAGTTAGCGGATCACAATTAATAACATGTATTTGTATAATAATAACAACATTATTATCTATAATAGCTTTTATAGAAGTAGGTTTAAATAATATACCTGTTACAATAAATCTTTTTAGATGAGTAGATGCAGAAACTCTTAATATATCTTGAGGATTTAATTTCGATTCATTAACAGTTTCTATGTTAATACCTGTATTAATAGTATCTTCTTTAGTACATGTGTATTCTATAGGATACATGAGTCATGATCCACATAATCAAAGATTTTTTAGTTATTTGAGTTTATTTACATTTATGATGATTATACTTGTAACTGCTAACAATTTTTTATTAATGTTTGTTGGTTGAGAAGGTGTAGGAATATGTTCTTATCTTTTAGTAAGTTTCTGATTTACTAGAATAGCAGCGAATCAAAGTTCTATGGCCGCATTTTTAATGAATAGAGTAGGTGATTGTTTTTTAACAATAGGTATCTTTACTGTTTTATGATCATTTGGAAATATAGATTATTATACAGTATTCTCTTTATCTCCTTTTTTTAATGATAATATTATTACTATAATTGGTATATGTTTATTAATAGGTGCTATGGCTAAAAGTTCTCAAATAGGTTTACATCTTTGATTACCTATGGCTATGGAAGGTCCTACACCAGTTTCTGCATTAATACATGCAGCTACTATGGTAACCGCAGGTGTATATTTATTAATGCGTACATCACCTATAATAGAATATAGTTCTACTGTTTTATTACTTTGTTTATGAACAGGTGCTATTACTACAGTGTTTAGTTCACTTATAGGTTTATTTCAACAAGATATAAAAAAAGTTATAGCTTATTCTACTATGAGTCAACTAGGTATGATGGTAATAGCTATAGGTTTGTCTTCTTATAATATAGCATTATTTCATTTAATTAATCATGCTTTTTATAAAGGTTTACTTTTTTTAGGTGCAGGTGCAGTTATACATGCAGTTGCTGATGATCAAGATTTTAGAAAGTATGGTGGATTAATAACTTATTTACCATTGACATATTCAGTTATGTTAATAGCTTCTCTTAGTTTAGTAGCAATACCTTTTATGACAGGATTTTATTCAAAAGATTTTATACTTGAATCAGCTTATGGTCAATATTATTTATCTAGTATAATAGTTTATTTTATAGCTACTATAGGTGCAATGTTTACTACATTATATTCCGTTAAGGTTTTATATTTAACTTTTTTAACTAATCCTAATGGATCATTAATAAATTATAAACAAGATAATGCTGCTCATGATGGTGATATTTTTATGAGTATGCCCTTAATAATACTAGCAATATTTTCTATATTTTTTGGTTATCTAACTAAAGATATATTTATAGGATTAGGTTCTGGATTTTTCTCAGATAATAGTATATTTATTCATCCTCTACATGAAATTATGTTAGATACTGAATATGCAGTACCTATTTTATTTAAATTACTACCTTTATTTTTCACTATAACATTAAGTTTAATATCAATATTATTTACAGAATTTTATCCTAAATTACTTATTAAATTTAAATTATCTAATATTGGTTACAATATATTCAGTTTTTTTAATCAAAGATTTTTGATAGAACTTTTTTATAATAAATACATTTCCAATATTATACTTATATTAGGAGGCCAAACTACAAAAATAATGGATAAAGGATCAATTGAACTTTTCGGACCTTATGGTTTAGAAAAAAAATTAACAAATTTAAGTAAATTTATAGGTAATTTAAGTACAGGTGTTGTGACTTCATATGCTTTATACATTTTAATAGGTTTAATATTTTATATATCTATATTATATTATGGTATAAGACCTGATATTTATTTAGATTTATTATTAATATTATTTGGTTTCATACATTTAAAACAAGTTGATAAAATAATATACACTAAAAATTAAGATTTATTAAAAGAAAACATATATATAAATATAAATATAAATGAGGATATTTAAAAGTCATCCTTTATTAAAAATAATAAATTCTTATGTAATAGATTCACCAACACCTTCCAATATAAGTTATTTGTGAAATTTTGGTTCATTATTAGGGTTATGTTTAGTAATACAAATAATAACAGGTGTAACATTAGGTATGCATTATACACCTAATGTTATAGAAGCATTTGATTCAGTAGAACACATAATGAGAGATGTAAATAATGGATGATTAATACGTTATTTACATTCAAACACTGCTTCAGCTTTTTTTTTCTTAGTATATTTACATATAGGTAGAGGATTATATTATGGATCGTATAGAACACCAAGAACATTAGTATGAACAATTGGAACTATTATATTTATTTTAATGATGGCTACGGCTTTCTTAGGTTATGTATTACCTTACGGTCAAATGTCGTTATGAGGTGCAACTGTTATTACTAATTTAATGAGTGCAATACCTTGAGTAGGACAAGATATAGTAGAATTTATTTGAGGGGGATTTAGTGTTAATAATGCTACTTTAAACAGATTTTTTTCTTTACACTTTGTTTTACCTTTTGTTTTAGCAGCTTTAGCAGCAATGCATTTAATTGTATTACATGAATCATCAGGATCTGGTAATCCTTTAGGTGTATCAGCTAATTATGATAGATTACCTTTTGCGCCATATTTTTTATTTAAAGATTTAATAACTATATTTATATTTATAATAATTTTATCAATATTTGTATTTTTTATGCCTAATGTTTTAGGTGATAGTGAAAATTATGTTATGGCTAATCCTATGCAAACACCACCTGCAATAGTACCAGAGTGATATCTTTTACCTTTTTATGCTATACTAAGATCCATACCTAATAAACTTCTAGGTGTTATAGCAATGTTTTCTGCTATATTAGCATTATTATCAATGCCATTTACTGATTTATCTAGATTAAGAGGTATACAATTTAAACCTTTAAGTAAAATAGCCTTTTTTATATTCTCGGCTAATTTTTTAATTTTAATGCAATTAGGAGCTAAACATGTAGAATCTCCATTTATAGAACTAGGTCAAATATCTACTGCTTTATACTTTGCACATTTTTTAATTATTGTACCTATTACTACATTGGTGGAAAATAGTTTAATAGATTTAACTACAAATACAAAATATTAATAAAATTATAATATAACTTTTAAATTCTCATTATTACTTTCAGATTTACATTTAATAATCCGATGAAATATAATATGACAAGTTTAACATTTTTTTTTATATTCATACCTATATTAGCACTAATATTATTAACTATTAATATAATATTATCACCTCATAATCCTTATCAGGAAAAAAATAGTGCATTTGAATGCGGATTTCATTCATTTTTAGGTCAAAATAGAACACAATTTAGTATTTCTTTTTTTATATTTGCATTATTATTTTTATTATTTGATTTAGAAATTCTATTAATATATCCCTATATAGTAAGTGCATATTCTAATGGGATATATGGTTTAATAATTATGTTAATATTCTTCTTTATATTAACACTAGGTTTTGTATTTGAACTAGGTAAAAATGCATTAAAGATAGATAGTAGACAAATAGATAGTTTTCAAATAAAAAATTGAAAACAAATTGTTTTTTTTAACAATTAGCAATATACATATTATTACTAGATTAAAAAAGATATTTTTCATACAAGAAAATATAACCGGAAACAGTATTTCCTGTATTCCACAGAGAATAAGGAATATGATATTTCTTAGTATATATAAATATATATTAAGGCAAGTATAAAAAGAAACTATTATGAATAAATTGCTATAAACCAAAGTTTAATTACACTAAACTAAACTAAGAGAAATCTTGTAATAAACAAAGTGAACTGAAATATCTAAGTAACTTTAGGAAAAAAAATCAAACGAGATTCTATTATTAATGTGAACTAAAGTAGAATAGCTTTTAAGTAAAATGGTATATCTGTTTGAACAAAGGGGAACCTTCCTCTAAAGCTAAATATGGTATTATAAGCAATAGTGAATAGTAACCGTGAGGGAATTTATTTAATAGTAGTTTTATAAGCAGCTTAAGTAAAATTTAAATAAATAATAAAAGCGTACCTTTTGCATAATGGGTCAGCAAGTTAATATTAGATGCAAGCAGTAAAAACTGCTTAGATAAACCGATTATGAAATAATGAATAAGTATCTAAAATTAGACCCGAAGACTAGTGATCTTACTATTATCAGGATTATAAAAGTCCGAACGGGTAAATAACAAGAATAAGTACTTGAAATAGCCCAGGTGAAAGTGAACCTTTCGCTTTTTTATTAGAAAATAAACCATCAAATTGATCGGGAAAGCCTTAAAGCAATCTTAACCAAGCGAAGATGGCAACATATTTCGTGGCACAGGTAATGACTCGTGGTATGGTAAAATAAAGATTGATGTTATATTAATAATTAATTATAAGTAAATAATATTTAAAAGTATAAATTCGAATTACTGTCACAGTATATCGATATCTAAAAACAAATGTGATTCACTGTATTTTTAGTATTTCAATATGATGGTTTTCACAAGTGAAGCGTAAAACAAGTTAAAAATCATTAAATTGAGGATGGTTCTATAATATGTTTGTTGGTCGCTATATAATAGATAAATGTGAATATGATGATGAAAAAAATAAATTTATTAATTGCTATATATAAATATATAAAAAAAACAGTTTTAATAATTTTTAGTTATATATATATATATTTGATTCATTTAGGATGATTTCTATTAATAGTAGTTATTTTAATAATAGCATTTATTGCTCTTCATTTAGATGAAGATCTAGAAAATGAACAACCAAATTCATTAGAACAACCTAAATTTATTCGATTGAAGAATATTCAACTAAAAGGAAAATATTAATAATCAGGATTTTATAACATACGAAGCTTTGAGTAATAATATAATAGCCTATTACAAAAACAGTTTTGTAGAATTATATCCTGATTCAGAAGTATTTGTTGTACCTATCGGAATGGCTGCAGATTTAGCTAATAATATTAGAAACAAAGCGATATATTTGACAAGTGATTTAATAAAAGAAACTAATGAAAATATTAATGATACTAGAAATAAATTCAATTGAAGCCCTAATATGTCTAATAGCGATATGGAGCACATTATAAGTATGTTCAATAATAGTAGTCAACTTACTATTTTCTCACCTTTAAGTGATGAAAAAAGTACTGAAGCTACTCCTGAAAAAGACCCTAATAATACTCCTGTTAGTTCCAATGAATCACCTAAAGTTGAACAAGTTAGACCGGCGGTGATAATTGTAACTAAAAAGGTAAATGTAAGGATCCTATACCTTCTTTACCTAGTTGAATTGATATAGGATTCTCTCATTAAGATTATCATATAAAGAAAAAAAGATTAAATAATATATTTAATAGCGAATATGTTAATAATCATGTAGATCATACTAAACCTAGTGATAGAAATCAGGATTGATTAAATAATGGAGAGGAAAACTTTAATTTAGATAAAGGTCTAGGAATTGATTCAGATGAAAATAATGATTCTAGTGAAATTAAATAAATTATTAATTTAACTATTAAATAATAAAATTATTCTAAAATAATTTTATGATAGTTTTTTTACGCAGGTAACTTATCATAAAGTATTATAGTAAAATAGACCATTAAATAAGATCAGATTTATCTAATGGATACAATTAAATATTATTTAACTGTAATTAATTAATTAATATATAAATAGGTAATCCGCAGCCAAGCACCTAAAGGGTGTGCAGTTCATCGACTAAATGTTGGTTGGCGCAAGCTTAAAATATAGTCAAGCCCCATCCTAAAGGATGCAGAATAATATAGTCTTTTATAACATTGTACTATGTACGTACATAATTTAACATAATATTTTATTATGAACTCGACTCCGAGCAGAAAAGCTCGTACACAATAAAGTCCCCCTAATAAATCATAGAATTAACTTAAATAATTTAAAAATGACTTTAAAAACACTATTAATTTCACAAAAATTAATTATACATAAATATTTCTCATCAAGTGCATTTCCTATTGAGCCTATAAAAAAATACGTCAATGCTGATCAAGATAAAGTTAATATATTTGCAGATAATCGTAACAAGACAGGAATTTATCGTTGGATTAATAATTTAAATAAAAATACATATATTGGTAGTTCAACTAACTTAAGTGTAAGATTTTATACTTATTATAGTTTGGCTTATTTAGTAAAAAGTAATAGACCTATAGAAAGAGCACTTTTAAAACATGATTATTCAAACTTTACTTTAGAGATATTAGAATATTGTGACAAAGACAATTTATTAAAAAGAGAGCAATTTTACTTGGACAATTTAAAGCCAGAATATAATATTGTGGAAATAGCAGGATCCACTCTAGGTTATAAACACACAGAAGAATCTTTAAATAAAATGAGAAATTTTATTATAAGTGACTTAGTTATGGCAAAAAAAAGACTTTCTACTAATAATGCTACTGCTTCTAGAAGAATAGCAATTTCAGTTAAAAATGTGGAAACTGGAGAAAATAAGCAATATAAAAGTTTATTTGAAGCAGCAAAAGATTTATATATAACAAAAGGTGCTGTGAGTCAAGCCCTTTTAAGTAAAAGATTATTAAAGAAAAAGTATTTAATAGAAAAAGTACAAAAATAAAAAACTATATTATTTGTAAATGGATAATAATAACAATATTATTTAGGGAGAAAAATCTTAGTTTTACTTTTTGGTATGCCAAAAGGTAAAAAAGATAATCTGTATCGTTGTATAGATATCCGAAGAATAATAGTAAGTAAGTGAAAGACAAAACTGACTAGTTTAGCTGGTTTTCCGCGAAACCTATATAAGTAGGTAATTTAATTAATATCTTAGCAGGTACAGAACTGTGATCTCGAACAATTTATTGTATTTTGTATACATCGGGGGATCGTGAAGATTTTATCGGAGAGTATTTGCACTCGAAAGGGTTAAGATAAATATTAAATAATCGGACATAGGACGATAAGGTTGTATGTCTAAAGGGAAACAGCCCTAAACAAGAGTTAATAAGGTTCCAAAATTATTGTTAAGTGAAACAAAGGATGTTCCTCCAAATACAATCAGGAAATAGGCTTAGAAGCGGCCATTTTTTAATGATCTCGTAACAGAGCACTGATTTATATAATAGGAGATCACACCGAAAATTTAACGGATCTAAACAATATACCGAAACCTTGTCCATATATATATACATATTAATATATATGGGGTAGCGGAACATTGAATAAATCTTAGACTTAGATTATGTAATCTATGAATTAGATAATTCAAGTGATAATGCTGATATGAGTAACGAAAAAGAAATTAATAATTGCTCGCCTAAAGCTTATGGTATTTGATAAAATCAACGGCCTCTAAGAAAAAGTTAAAACAAATTTCGATGAGTAAATTTAAAAGTCGACAAAACCAAGCCATAGTGGGCTTGGTTCTGGAAAATCTATTAAAAATAAAATAAAAACCGTACCTAAATACTACCACAAGTAAGCTAGTAGAGAATACGAAGGCGTTTGAGTAATCAATCATTAAGGAACTCGGCAAATTAACTCACGTAACTTCGGGATAAGGTGGGCCATTTTTATTTTTTAATTAATTTAAAAAGAGGAAGCATAAAATAGTGTTGTACGACTGTTTAATTAAAACAAAGCACTCTGCTAAGATACTAATCGATATATTGAGTGTGATGTCTGCCCTGTGTCGGCTGGGTAACGAATTTATTTAACTATTACAAGTTAGATTTTGAAGGAAACCCCGATAAACGGCGGCCTTACCTATAAGGGTCCTAAGGTAGCGGAATACCCTGGCCGTTAAATGCGGTCTTGCATGAATGATGTAACGATACAACAGCTGTCTTGATGATTGGCTCAGTGAAATTGGAATAACTGTGCAGATACAGTTTACCTCTAGATAGACGAAAAGACCCTATGCAGCTTTACTGTTACTAATTTAATCTATAATATAAGAATTTCCAGTGTATAAGGTTGTTGATTGTAGAACTATTAATTTATATAATTTATTATTTTAATAATTATTTATATGAATTATCTATAACTCTATTTTTAAAACACAGATGAGACACCTTTATTTACTTTATTATGGTTTTTGATTGGAAGGCAGTTTATGCGGGGCACAGATCCCATAAAAAGTACCTGGGTATATCCAAAATTCTAATTGTAAAATTGCATGTTTTATTATGCTGTGAAACATATTAAAGTGATAGTTCACTTTTTATTGTTTTTACTTTTAGTTTGTTATTAATTATTTATGAATAATTATTCAGTTACTATTGTATTAAATACGATTTTATATTTTATTTAAGTAAGATTTTAACTATATGGTGAATAGATGTAAAAAAATTATTAAATAATTAATGATTTTTAATTGTACAAAAAGTATTTACTTTTTTATGATACTTAATATTACTTTAAAAGTTTAATGGCTTAATCTTGCTTTACTGCCAGACCTACAAGTCTATCAGTCGCGTAAGCGGGGCATATGATCGCAAGATACGGAAAGGAAAGGTCTTGGATTTTTGAAAAAGTTACGCTAGGGATTAAAAAATAAGAAGTCCCCCAATTATTAAAAAATATTGGTAATTATCTGGATAAATTTCAAAAAAAACTTCACGATTACTGTTAAGTTAATTTGAAGCGAAACTTATTGTTTTATAAGAACGTTCAACGACTAAAAGATTAATTTTAATCTTATTTTTTAATAATCCAGCATTTATTGTAAAATTTTAATTGTAGAATTTTAGTTGTATAATAATTAAAGTATATAAATATATTTTAATTAAATATAAATTGTATAATAAATATGTTAGAATTATTTAAATTAAATTATAATAAAAAAACTGAAAATAAAAAAATTAAATCTCGTCCCAGTAATAAAAAACAGGATAAACATAATCCTTCTACAATTAGAGAATGAAATAATAGTATATACGTATATAATAAAAATGCTATTAATTTAATACCTCAAAGTACAATATTGGCTATTAAATTAATAAAAAGTTATTTTAACCTTTATAATTATAGACTTGAACGTGAAATAAGAACAAATAGATTACTACTTAGATTAAGAAGACTTTCATCACATAAAATTTATGTAAGTAATGGTGAATTTAAACATACAAATGATAAAGTAATAATTACTTTATATATATATAATAGACAAAAATTTAATTTTGATAAAAAGCTTATAAAAAGTTTTTTTAGTTCTTGATTAAATCAAGATTTATTAATTAAAAGATGAGATAATTTATTCAAAAGACGAAAATTTATTGAAAATATAGCTTTAGATAAATTAAATAGAAAAAATTATGTATTAATACATACATTAAATTCACAAAATTATAAAAATTTATCTAAATATCTAACTATATTTTATAAAAAGCTATTAAAAAAATCTCTAGACAAATTTTTTTTTTATCGTTGCAATCAACAACTTATTACTATAAATGAGTATAAATTTAATTATAACTTTTTACAATTTTTAAAAAAAAATTTAGAGAAAATATATAACAAAAATGTGGAATTTAATTTAGTAAATTTAAAACATTTTTTTCTTAATAGTGATATATTATCAGAATCTATAATATTAAAAATAAGAAAAAATAGAAGAAAAATATTAAAATTTTTAAATACTTTAAAAAGAAAGGTAAAAGTACGTGATAAAAAAAATTATTTTTATCAACCAATTATAAACAATAAATCATTAGAAGAACTAGTTTTAAGAGATATAAAATACAAACATATAACAGGTTTTAGAATTGAAGCAAGTGGTAGATTAACTAGACGTTATACGGCTTCAAGATCTATACATAAATTAAGATATAAAGGTAACTTATTAAATATAGACTCTTCTTATAAAGGATTATCTTCTTTACTATTAAGAAATAATAATAAACCAAATTTACAATTTACTAAATTAAACTCTAAAACACGTATAGGTTCCTTTGGAATAAAAGGTTGAGTAAGTGGTAATTAATTATAAAATTGCTTTTATTAAAATTTTACAATAAATGATGAAATAGTCTGAACCATATTTAAAAATATGGAAATAAATAATATATTTATGTTAACATAATTTGAACAGGCTAATGTGCGCAAGAGAGTACAAATTGAGTGCGCGGTTTGGCACCTCGATGTCGGCTTAGCTCATCCACATGAATGCAGTAATCATGAAGGGTTCGACTGTTCGTCGATTAAAGAGCTACACGAGCTGGGTTTAATACGTCGTGAGACAGTATGGTTTCTATCTTCTAGAGGAAATTAAAGTAAAATAAAGATAGCCCCATTGTACGAAAGGAATTGGGTATGTTGACCTATGGTTTACCTGTTGTTTATATATTTATACTTTCACTAAAGATATATATATTATATAGGCATGGCAGGAAAGCTACGTCAATTAAAGATAAGTGCTGAATGCATATAAGCGCGAAACACACTTTACTATACTTTTATATACGTAGTAAAACACTACGAAATTATTTTAGGCTTTAGTTATAATGAATTTAATTTTTTTAGACATAAAGTACTAATTTTGTAATTTACTAAATATCACTTTTATCCCAACTTTTTTTTACTAACAGTAAATAAGGCCTGGTTAGCATAAAAGTAATGCTACCGTTTTGTAATCGGTGGAAGTAAGTGCAATACTTACACTAGGCTAAGACCCAGTGGTCAAGTTAGGTTAAGACTTAACATTTTCACTGTTGAAACGAGAGTTCAAATCTCTCCTGGGTTAAAGAAATTAGCTCAGTGGCAGAGCGATCATTTTACACATGAAAGGTCAAGTGTTCGATCCACTTATTTCTTATTAATAATAAATGCGGGTTGATGTAATAGTTAACATGTTTGGCTCATGACCAAAATATTGAGGTGCAAATCCTCCATCCGCACTTTGTGTAATAAATTGTAGAAACAATAAAAAGGCTATAGCTTAATAGGTAAAGCCAGCTGCTCATGATAGCTTTTATAGGTGTTCAAATCACTTTAGCCTTAATCATTTATTAGTATTAATAATCATAAATGATTAAAATATACTTATTTAATTACTAGAAAAGAAAATAATAGAATTTAGGTGGATATAGTTTAAAGGTAGAACTACTGTATGTGGCATAGTATATCCTTGTTCGAATCAAGGTATCTTCCCTTATAATTAGTAATATAATAATTAATTCGAATATTATGTAAGTTAAATTTACTTATTTAATAAAACGAAGTATAAGCAAATATAAAGAAATATTTAGATTAAATTAATTTCATAAAATTTAATAGATATTTTAACAATTTATACTATTTAATGTTAAAACG